>SDBU01000192.1_pt1 | contig 87501 bp, 78 predicted proteins | sample 2277071 | NCBI WGS metagenome assembly SDBU01 (sample SAMN10397929, study PRJNA504765) | marine sediment metagenome | isolation source: marine sediment core GS08_GC12, 126 cmbsf | place: Arctic Ocean: Gakkel Ridge, Loki's castle | collected 2008
ACCCGTTCCCATCCCGAACACGGAAGTGAAACGCCCCAGCGCAGACGATACTGAGGGGGCAACCCCTTGTGGAAAATATGCCATTGCCAGGAGGCTTCTTGACCTTCAGTCGCGGTTGCTTTACACTATAAACTAAACAATGGTGGGCACTATAGCCAAGGAGAGAAATGGCCAGTAGATTTGAAAAGTTCTCCGAGCGGGCGCGACGGGTGCTGACCATCGCCCAGGAAGAAGCTCGCCAGATGAACCACAGTTATATTGGCACGGAGCACGTCCTTCTTGGGCTGGCACGAGAGGAAGAGGGTGTCGCCGCCAAAGTGCTGACCAACCTGGGTGTCAGTCTGAATAAAGTACGGTCGGCAGTGGAATTTATCAGCAGCCGCGGTGAAAGACCGAGCACCGGAGAGACCGGCCTCACTCCCCGTGCCAAGCGTGTCATTGAACTGGCCATTGATGAAGCACGACAGCTCGGCCACAATTACATCGGTACGGAACACCTCCTTCTGGGTTTGCTGCGTGAAGGCGAGGGAGTTGCCGCCGGTGTCCTGGACAGCCTGGGGGTCACGCTGGAGCGAGCTCGTGCCGCAACCGCACAAGTTCTCAGCCAGGGAGTGCCCCGCTCCAGAGCTGGCCGTGGGGCGAGCCGTACCCCGGCTCTGGACCAACTCGGCGTTGACCTGACGGTAGCTGCCCGGGCTGGTAAGCTCGACCCGGTCATCGGACGGGTGAAGGAGATCGAGCGGGTTATCCAGATTCTCAGCCGCCGCACCAAGAACAATCCTGCGCTTATCGGGGAGCCGGGCGTTGGCAAGACCGCCATTGTGGAAGGCCTGGCGCACCGCATCGTTGCCGGAGATGTCCCCGAAACACTGGAGGGCCGGCGACTCGTGGCCCTTGATATGGGGTCGCTCGTGGCCGGGACAAAGTACCGCGGCGAATTTGAGGAGCGGGTCAAGAAGATTATCGAGGAAATAAAAACCGCCGGTAACTGCGTCCTTTTCATTGACGAATTCCATACCATGGTGGGCGCCGGCGCCGCCGAGGGAGCGGTTGACGCGGCCAATATCCTCAAACCCTCGCTGGCACGTGGTGAATTGCAGTGCATTGGCGCCACCACTCTGGATGATTACCGGAAATACGTGGAGCGCGATGCCGCTCTGGAACGCCGATTCCAGCCAGTTCTGGTCGAAGAACCCACTGTTGAAGAGACACTTGAAATTCTGCGCGGTATTAAAGAGCGCTACGAACAGCACCATCGTCTGGACATCAGCGAGGAAGCATTGAACTCTGCGGCTACGCTTGCCGCCAGGTACATACCCGACCGCTTCCTGCCCGATAAGGCCATCGACCTGATTGATGAAGCGTCGTCACGGGTAAGAATCAAGTTCTACACCATGCCTACCTCTCTCCGGGAGGCCAAGCAGCTTGCCGAGATAAAGCGCAAGGACAAGGACACTGCGCTGGCTGCCCAGGAGTATGACCATGCCGCCGAACTCCGCGAGCAGGAGCTACAGCTTGAGGAGAAAATCCGCAAGCTTGATGAGGAGTGGCAGGCAGAAAAAGGGGAAGATAAACCGCTGGTCACGGCGGAAAACATCGCCGAAGTGGTGGGCATGTGGACGGGCATACCGGTGGTACAGCTGGCCGACGATGAAACCAGCCGGCTGCTGAACATGGAAGAGGTGATGCACCGCCGCATTATTGGCCAGGATGAAGCCATTAACACCATTGCCAAAGCCATCAGAAGGGCCCGGGCCGGCCTGAAAGACCCGAGACGCCCGATAGGGAATTTCATCTTCCTCGGGCCGACCGGAGTGGGCAAGACGGAGCTGGTCCGCGCTCTGGCCGAATTCATGTTCGGCGGCGAGGACACCCTTATTCGCCTGGATATGTCCGAGTTCATGGAGAAGTTTGCCGTCTCCCGACTGGTTGGTGCCCCTCCCGGTTACGTTGGCTATGAAGAGGGCGGGCAGTTGACCGAGGCGGTCAGGCGCAAGTCATACTGCTGCATCCTGCTCGATGAGATTGAAAAGGCGCATCCGGACGTATTCAATCTGCTGCTCCAGATTTTTGATGATGGCCACCTGACCGACGCTAAGGGCCGCCGGGTTGATTTCCGCAACAGCATCATTGTCATGACCAGCAACGTCGGCGCCGAGATGATCCGGAAGGGAACGGTACTCGGCTTCACACCCGGCGCTAACCAGGCCAAGACGCGAGAGCAGACTTACGAGAAAATGAAGGAAAACCTGCTCAACGAGATGAAGAAGACCTTCCGTCCCGAGTTTCTCAACCGGGTTGACGGGGTGGTGGTCTTCCGCTCCCTGACCAGGGAGCAGATTCGCCAGATTGTCGACCTGATGCTGATCTCGGTAACTCAGCAGCTTAAGGAGAAAGGCATCACGCTGGAGGTAACGGAGGCCGCCAAGGACTTCCTCTGTGAGAAAGGCTACGATGAGGTCTACGGTGCCCGGCCGCTGCGGCGTGCCATTCAGGATATGGTTGAAGATAAATTGTCGGAAGACCTTCTCCGGGGTAATTTCCAGTCGGGCGATACCGTGGTCGTTGACCTGGAGGAAGACCAGATTGTGGTTCATCCCACCACCGCAGTAGGCGCCTTAATGGGAGAGGAAACTTAATGCGTCATAACGCAGATACCTGCTTCTTGGGCGAGGGCGGTGGACGCAGACTAGGTGACCACTAGCCCTTTTTAATTTGCCGACTATAAGAAAGGAACTCAATATGGCGCAGGAAAACATACAGGTTCCCATCACCGGTAAGATCATCAGTGTGAACGTTAAAGAGGGGGACGCCGTGGCCGAGGGTGATGTCCTCTGCATACTGGAGTCAATGAAGATGGAAAATCCGATTCTGGCTCCGGTGGGTGGCACTGTGGCCAAGGTGGGAATAACGGCTGACCAAACAGTGAAGCCCGGCGATACCATCGCCGTTATTGAGTACGAGTAGAGTTACATGGTTCTCAATACATTACTCTTTGCCTTTATTGCCTATGGCATTATGATGGTCATTGCGCTTTTCGTGGCGGCCATCATCAAAAGCATTGCGCTCATTGTTCAGAGAGGAGAAAAACACGCCGCTGCCGGTGCCGATAAACCGAAGGCATGAAAGCGGCTAAAATAGATGCTGATTCTGCAGTTATTCCAGGGCGTTTACACCTTTTTCCTGAATGAACCGGCGGTTGCCTTTGGCCGGCTGCTCCTGATTGCCCTCGGCTTCCTTTTCGTCTACCTTTCCTACAAGAAAACCCTTGAGCCCCTCATCATGCTCCCCATGGGGATGGCAATGATAGCGGTGAACGGCGGCCTTATGATGTTCGAGGCCGGCACGATGGGCAATCTATTCATCAATCCTATGGCCGGCAATGTGGAAGAGCTCATGTATTACCTGCAGATTGACTTCCTGCAGCCGATTTACACCTTTACCTTCAGCAACGGCCTGATTGCCTGCCTTGTCTTTATGGGTATCGGCGCCATAACGGATATCGATATACTGCTGGCCAAGCCGTATATGAGCCTATTTCTGGCCGTCTGTGCCGAACTCGGCACCATACTGACCCTCCCCATTGCGATAGCGATGGGCCTTATGCCAAATGAGGCGGCGGCCATCGCTCTTGTTGGCGGTGCCGATGGCCCGATGGTACTTTACGGCTCAATCATGCTGGCCCGCGACCTCTTTGTGCCGATTACGGTGGTGGCGTATGTTTATCTCGGCGTCTGCTACGCCGGTTATCCCTTACTGGTTAAGATTATCCCGAGAAGACTCAGGGCCGTGGAGATGGACTGGCGCACCATACCGCAGGTATCATCCGGTGCCAAATTTGCCTTCGCCGTGATCGCATTGGCCTTCCTCTGCACCCTCTTTCCGGTGGCGGCTCCGCTCTTCGCCTCCTTTTTCGTCGGCCTGGCTATCAAGGAGGCCGGCGTCTTGAGATTCGTTGAATTCCTCTCCGGTCCGCTTCTGTATGGCGCCACTTTCTTCCTCGGCTTCACGCTGGGCGCTCTCCTCGGAGTCGACATCATCCTGAACCCCAAAGTACTGATTCTGCTCGTCCTGGGTATCATAGCGCTTACGCTCTCCGGCCTGGGCGGCATCGCCGGCGGCCTGATATACAGCAAGATATCCAAAGAGCCGTTCAATCCGCTCATCGGCATCGCCGCCGTTTCCTGCGTGCCGACAACGGCCAAGGTAGCCCAGAAATGCGCCGCTGCGGTCAATCCTAAAGCCATGATTCTGCCCTTTGCCATGGGGCCGTGCGTGGCCGGCGTCATCACCACCGCCATCCTCACCGGCGTTTACATCACCGGATTCGTTGGCGAAACGCCCATTTTCTACAGCATCTTCGGCTCCTAGCTGCATATTTTCACCCCTTGCTTAATTACCGAAAATCGAGTAAATTCATTCTGTGAGCAAATCGGATAGGCACACCGTTTTCGTCTGCCAGCAGTGCGGCAAAGAGAGCCTGAAATGGCTGGGGCGCTGTCCTGATTGCCAGGAATGGAACAGCTTCGTTGAGGTAATCGTTGCCGCCACTTCGAGTACGCCGCGCTCTCCTTCTCAAACCAGCCCTCCGCAGCAACTGTCCCAGGTCTCCCTTGAGTCCGCCAATCGTATTCCGCTGCCTATTTCAGAGTTTAATCGTGTGCTCGGCGGCGGGCTGGTGCCCGGTTCACTGGTGCTCATCAGTGGCGAGCCCGGCATCGGCAAATCCACGCTTCTCCTGCAGGCATCGGCCGCCATGGCGGAGGTTAAAGGGAAAGTGGCCTATGTCTCCGGCGAGGAAACACAGCACCAGATAAAGCTGAGGGCGGAAAGGTTGAGCATTACGGGAGACGGGCTCTTCCTCCTGGCCGAAACGGACCTCGGGGTAATCCTTGACCAGATTGACCAGCTCGCACCGAGCCTCGTGGTCATCGATTCCATACAGACCGTCTTTCTACCGGAGCTGGGCAACACGCCGGGCAGCGTTACCCAGGTTCGGGAGTGCACCCAGCGACTCATGCACTGGGCCAAGCTCAATGGGGTCCCGATGTTCATCGCCGGGCATGTCACCAAAGACGGCACTATCGCCGGGCCACGCATACTGGAGCACATCGTGGACGTAGTGCTCTATTTTGAAGGCGAACCCTTCAGCGCGTATCGCCTGCTGCGCAGTGTTAAAAACCGGTTTGGCTCCACCAATGAAGTTGGCGTCTTTGAAATGAAAGAGCAGGGGCTGGTCGAGGTGGAAAATCCCTCAAAGGCTTTTATTTCCCAGCGTCCGGTGGAGGCTATCGGTTCGGTTGTCGTTGCCACCATCGAGGGCAGCCGCCCAATGCTGGTTGAGATTCAGGCGCTGACCACCTATACCAGCTTTGGCTATCCCCGGCGTACCGCCAACGGCGTTGATTTCAATCGCCTGCTGCTCGTTACCGCCGTGCTGACGCAGCGACTCGGCCTGCGACTGGGCAATCAGGATATTATCGTTAATGTTACCGGCGGCCTTAAAATCAGCGAGCCGGCGTCTGACCTTGGCCTCGCACTGGCCATTGCCTCCAGTTTCCGCGACAGCATTGTCGACCCCGCTATGGTGGCCATTGGTGAAGTCGGCCTGAGCGGGGAACTGCGCTCCGCCTCCCAGCTTGACCGCCGCGTCGCCGAGGCCGCCAGGTTGGGTTTCAGACGCTGCCTGGTGCCCAAAATTGGCTCTACAATCAGCCCGCCACCCAAAGACCTTGAGCTTATCCCGGTCAGTACGGTGAGAGAAGCGATAAGCGCGGCATTGTTGAAATCAAAGAAGAAATAAAATACCTTTAAATACTTTTTGAAATTATTGCGCAATTACTCATCAGCGCATTTGCGCAATTACTCTTTTATACAGTTCCTCATCGGTTTTGACGCCGCGGACGTCCAGTTTACTCTGCCGGAAAGCCTTTACCATGGCCTCGATTAGCCTGGTCTTGCTTATCTTCTTCCCGCCGCTGAACTTGGCCGTTGAGGACAGGCCTTCCAGATAGCTGTCCTCCCCCCGATTGAGAAATACGGATAGCTTTATCATCGTGGCGCTGGCCGATGCGGCGGGTTGACGTATTATCGGCGCCGCCGCCTTTTTATTTTCACCGGTAAGACGGTCCAAGGCGTTTCCATAAGCGAGTTCTTCAGTTATGCTAGCCCTTTTCATTTCTCATCACCTCTTCTGTTAGTAAACGATAGGCACTGGCTCCATCCGACCTGGGAGCATAGGTCAGTATTGACTTTCCGACCGCCGGCGCCTCCTTGAAGCGGACACTGGTCGGGATGATGGCTTTGAAGATATTTATCCGGTCGCCAAACGCCCGGCGGGTAACCTCCATAACCTCTTTGCTGTGCAGTGTGCGTGAGCTGGTCATGGTAAACAATATGCCGGCGATATGCAATGATGAATTTAGTTTTTCCTTGACCCGGATAATCGTCGTCAACAGGCGCACCAGCCCCTTCATGGCCAGAAAGTCGGCCTGGAGCGGGATAATAACTTCGTCGGCGGCGGTCAAGGCATTGATGGTGAGCAGACCCAGGCTCGGCAGGCAATCGATCAGGATATAGTCATATGACTGGCGCACCGGCTGGAGCATTTCATTTAATAAGGATTCCCGGTTGGCCGCTTCCACCAGGTCAAGCTGTGCCTGTGCCATCTCTATACTGGAGGGGACAATGTCTATATTCGGGTCGCCGGTCGGGGAAACCACAGCTCTGATTGACAGGCCTTTTTTACCGCTGATGACGGCTTCCAGAACATTATACCCGGTACGCTTTACGGTATCCGGATTGAGTCCCACGCTGATGGTCAGGCATGCCTGCGGGTCCCAGTCAATCAGGAGAACGCGCTTATCTTGTTCGCTCAGACCCTCAGCGAGCGCAGCTACCGTGGTCGTCTTGCCCACGCCGCCTTTCTGGTTGGCAATACAGAGCACCGGCATAATCTATAATAATATAACGCAATTGCGCAATTACGTCAATACTCTTTTGCGCAATTGAGCATCTTCCGTACTCAATACAATTGAAATATCGTAATGCTCGGTTCAGAGTACACGTCACTGAACCGCAGCCCGGCGGCTGGTCTGACTTGAGCCGCTAAAACTTAGCGGGTGTGGGGGATGACTCAGACAAAGCGGAGTGGCTCATCACCGATGCTCTCGAAACAGTGGTGCTCGTTGGGAGGGATATAGACGACATTGTTTTTAGAGATTTCCGCCTCCCCCTTCTCCCCTTTCACGACGGCACGGCCGGAGAGTATGAATACCTCATGCTCCCAGGGGTGATTGTGGGACGGCGTGGCGGCTCCCGGCTTGACCTCAATAACGCGCATGGCGAAGTTGGGGGCGCCGTCTTTATCCGTGATCACCTCGCGTATTACCGCGCCACCGTGCCCTTCCTTGGCCGGTGTATCCTCAAGCCTGCTAACTTTCATCGGGGGCCTCCTTAGCTGCAGCGCTATCATATCGGGCAGTTGCCCTTGTCTTGAGCCCACCCCGCTCCCGGTATTCGGCCTCAACCACCATGGAAACGGGCTTTAGAAGCTGGACCAGATTCTCTAAAACGCGGTTAACCGCGTGTTCCTGCAATATGCCGACGTTGCGATAGGAGGTGAGGTAGTACTTCAACGATTTCAGCTCCACGAGCAGGCTGTTCGGCACATACCGGATCATCAGCCGGGCGAAATCCGGCAGCCCTGTCCAGGGACAGACGAAGGTGAACTCATCGGTCTCGTAGGCGATTTCTGTGCCTGACTCCGGGTACTGGAAAGGAATTGCCTCCAGCACCGCCACATCGATGGCTTCCTCGCCCTGTATGTCATACCTTCTGGTGGCGTACTTATCAACCGTCATCTCATGCTCCCACAGGGGATATTCTAGCACTATTTGAAATCAAACTCCAATATGTTAAACTCAAATTGACTATGCCGGATACCAGTGAAAAAGTTGGTGCCGTTATTGTGGCCGCCGGGCAAAGCGAGCGCATGGGCGATGTGGATAAAATGTTCGCCCTGCTCGGCGGGCAGCCGCTATTACTTCGTGCCACCCGCCCCTTCCAGCAGTGCTCTCTTATTGACCGGATTGTGGTGGTGGTGAGCGGGGAAAAGGAGACACAGTGCCGGAGTCTGGTCGCTGGGCCTGACTGGTCCAAGGTCAGCGATGTCTGTCTCGGGGGCAGGCGACGCCAGGACTCGGTGGCCGAGGGCCTGAAACGCCTTGCCGACTGCGACTGGGCAGTCATTCACGATGGGGCTCGCCCCCTGGTTACCGTGGACCTGATTGAGCGAGGCCTGGAAGCGGCCAGAGAGACCGGCGCCGCCATCGCCGCCGTACCGGTAACGGACACCATTAAGGTCTCAGATGAAGACGGAACCGTGGGTGAGACGCCACCACGTCGAAATCTATGGGCGGTACAGACTCCACAAATATTCGCCATCGGAATCATTAGAGAAGCCTATCAAAACGCCGGTGAAGACGTAACCGATAGCTCATCACTGGTGGAGCGGCTGGGATACAAAGTGAAGCTCTATATGGGCTCCGATGACAATATCAAGATAACCACACCCGCCGACCTGGCGCTGGCGGAAATTCTCTGGCAGCAACATGAAAGGTAACTGGCGAGTCGGTACTGGCTATGACGTGCATGCGTTCGCTGCAGGACGCAGGCTGGTGCTCGGTGGCGTTGAGGTAACTTTTGAACGGGGCCTCAGCGGCTGGAGCGATGCCGATGTCCTGACGCACGCCATCATGGATGCGCTGCTCGGGGCAGCGGCGCTGGGAGATATCGGCCGCCATTTCCCGCCCGGAGACCCGCAGTATAAAGGTATCTCCAGCCTGAAGTTGCTGGAAAAGGTGAGGGACTTGCTCGACGAAAATGGCTGGCAGGTTAGCAATGTCGATGCTACCGTCATTGCCGAGCGACCCAGGCTCAGCGAGTACATCAATCAGATGCGTGAAAAGCTGTGCCAGACGCTCGGCCTGGGGATTGAGCAGATCAGCGTCAAGGCTTCAACCTCGGACGGACTCGGCTTTACGGGCAGAGGCGAGGGAATCGCCACCTGCGCGGTAGCTATGATAATGGAGAAATGAATGAAGGTTTACAACACCCTGGCCAGGAAGAAGGAGGAGTTTTTGCCACAGGGCGATGAGGTAAAAATGTATGTCTGTGGCGTAACCCCCTACGACGACGCTCATCTGGGACATGCCATGAGCTATATCATCTTTGACGTCATACGGCGTTACCTCAGGTACCGCGGCTACAGGGTGAAATACGTGCAGAACGTGACCGATATCGACGATAAGATTATCGACCGCGCCAACAAGCGCCACATTTCAATCAAGGAGCTGGCTGAGATATTCATCAATAGCTTCAAAGAGGACATGAATTCACTTAACATAGAACCACCTGATGAAAATCCACGTGCCACCGAAGTGATACCGGATATTATTGAAATTGTGCAGGGCCTGATTGACAGGGGATATGGTTACGAGGCGCAGGGCAGCGTCTATTTCCGTGTAAGAAGCGTCCCCGACTACGGCAAGCTTTCCCACCGCAACCTGGACTCGATGAGGGCGGGGAGCCGCATTGAGTCGGGGGAGGAGAAAGAAGACCCGCTGGACTTCGTTCTCTGGAAGGCGTCCAAGCCCGGCGAGCCGTCGTGGGAAAGCCCGTGGGGGCCGGGGCGGCCGGGGTGGCACATCGAGTGCAGCGCCATGTCCCTGAAGTACCTGGGCAATACGCTGGATATACACGGCGGCGGGCAGGACCTGGTATTTCCTCACCACGAGAACGAAATCGCCCAGTCGGAGAGCTTTACCGGCGTCAAGCCGTTCGTCAGGCACTGGCTGCACAACGGCATGGTGCAGTTGGGCGGGGAAAAGATGAGCAAGTCGCTGGGCAATTTAATCACCATCAAGCAGGCGCTTCAAATTTACAGCCCCGACGCCATCCGCATCTTCGTGTTAAGCTCCCACTACCGCAGCCCGCTCACCTATTCCGAGGAAATACTGGAGGCAGCGGAGAAAGGGGCGGAACGGCTGCGCCAAACGGTAAATAACCCTGTGAGCGGTAATAAAACAGGGAAACGGATAGATACCGAGCCATACCGAAAGCGCTTTTCCGAGGCTATGGATGATGACTTCAACACCGCTCAGGCGGTGGCAGCGTTGTTTGACCTGACCCGAGATATTAACCGGTATGAGAATGAAGGTTTTGAGGCTGGGGAGGCCAGGGAGACACTGAAGGAACTGGGCGGGGTGCTGGGGCTGAACTTTCAGGAGCGGGAAGAAGCGCCTCCGGACGCCGGAGCGCTGATGCAGAACAGAGCCTTCGTCTACCAGACATTAGGCCTCACCACGACGCCAGTGGCAACCGACGCCGGAGACATCATCCAAAACCTGATTGACGTGCGCCAGGAGCTGAGAAAAGACAAAAAGTGGGCAGAGGCCGACATGGTTCGTGACAAACTGGCAGATTCTGGCATTATCCTTACGGATACTTCTACCGGGCCGGTCTGGAAGCGAAAAAGATGACAGACACATTACGAGTATCACGCATTTGCGCAATTACGCATTTACGTTCTTGCGCGGGAGGTAAAATATGTGGCAAAAAGTGGCTCTTGTTTTAATGGCACTGGGGATGCTCGCCCTGATTGGCTGGTCAGCCAATGCCTTCTTTGCCGAAAGCGAGATTCCGTTAATCGTCAGGATAGCGGTTGGGGCGATTGGAGTGGGCATACTCATTCTCATCGGCGTGGCGATTAAAGACCGAATTAAAAAGGCAAAGACCGATGAGTTTAAGGAGGTTGAACGATGATTATTACCACCTCAGGGCAAATTGAAGGCAAAAGGATAACCAAGACCATCGGCCTGGTGCGGGGCAGCACCATACGGGCGCGACATCTGGGCAGGGATATCATGGCCTCTTTCAGGGGTCTGGCCGGCGGCGAAATCACCGAATATACCAAGATGATGGCTGAGGCGAGAGAGGAATCCATCAAGAGACTGATTGAGGACGCCGAGAAGCAGGGTGCCAATGCCATTGTCAGTATGAGATTTACCACCTCCATGGTGATGCAGAACGCCGCTGAGGTTTTAGCTTACGGCACCGGCGTGGTCGTGTCGTAAACTTCTAAACGCACGAACCTGCTTAATAATGCACTCTATTCACGTATGGGGTTAGTATAAAATGCTGGCGAATATTGTCGGCTGGGTTATCAGGCGCGAGGGACGCAAGTTCTTAAAACTGCGCCAGGGCATTGATGATTCAGCATTTACGGACGCAAGAGAAATCGGCGATATATCACTCTACATTCACATCCCGTTCTGCCGCACCCTGTGTCCGTTCTGCTGCTTTAATCGCTACCTGTTCCAGGAAGATAAAGCGAGGCAGTATTTCAAATACCTGAAACGGGAGCTTGACCTCTATATCCAGAAGGGCTTCACCTTCTCCGATTTTTACTTCGGCGGCGGCACGCCGACCATCCTCATGGACGAACTTGAGGGCTTTATTGACTACCTCAAAGCCCATTTCAACGTCAAACGCATTTCGCTGGAGACGACACCGCGTGAAGTCAGCCGGGAAAATATCGCCCGGCTCAAGGCGGCAGGTGTCAACCGCCTTTCCATCGGCGTGCAGAGCTTTGATGATAATATCGTCAAAGCGATGGGAAGACCTTTCGGCCCCGGCGAAGATATGAAGAGGCGAGTGCTGATGGCGCAGGGAGAGTTCGATACCGTGAACGTGGATTTCGTTTTCAACTTCCCGGGCCAGACCGTTGACCAGTTCCGGGCGGATGTGCAGACATTCAAAGAGCTAAACATTGACCAGGCCACTTTCTATCCACTCATGGCTTCCCCGCACAAGAAAAGCGCTCTGGAGAGACGTTTCAACCGGGTGGATATCTCTCAGGAAAGACGTTTTTACGATGTCATCCTGAATGAACTATACGCCGGTGGTTATCAAGCTTCCACCGTTTGGTGCTTCTCCAGAGAGGAGAGAATGATTGACGAATATATTATCGACTTTGATGACTATATCGGCATCGGCGCCGGCTCGGTAAGCATCATGGGCGGCAATTTCTACGTGAATACGTTTTCGCTGGAACGGTATGGCGAGCTTTTGAGCCGCGATACATTGCCCATCGCCGGCTGGCGAAAACTCGCGGAGAAAGAAAACCAGAGATACTATCTGCTTACAAAACTCTTCGGCATGGAGCTTGATACCGGGAAGTTCACGCAGAGGTTCGGCGCTGGCATGGAGGGCAAACTGAATCCGGAACTGCTCTTCCTGAAGCTCTTGGGCCTGGTGGGGGGGAAAGATAAAATCCGGGTAACCCGAAAAGGCATGTACCCGGTGAGCGTCATGATGCGGGAATTTTTCACCTCCCTCAACAACCTGAGAGAGCTTTACATCGAGGAGCAGATATAGCCCGTTATTTAATGGCAATATGAATGCCGACGGCGCCAAATAAAAGCGGTTGATAAAGAACTTCGCGGAAACCGGCTGCCAGCAGCATACTCTTCACTTCATTTGCCGTATAGAAGTTAGCCGCCGACTCCGCCAGATAGTTATATGCCCCCTTATTTCCAGAGAGCCAGGACCCCACGCGGCGGGCAACCCAGCGCAGATACCAGTGGAATATTCTTCGGATAGGCCCTGAGCTCGGCTGGCTGGTCTCGACAATGACGTACCTGCCCCCGGCAGTGAGGACGCGCCAGACTGCGGTTAAGTGCTCTCCGGCCAGGGGATTTCTGTAGGTCAGGTTACGGAAAGCAAAAGAGATGCCGACGCAGTCGAAAGACGCGTCGGGAAAAGGGAGAGATGCCGCATCGCCGTGGATAAATGAAACATATTCGTCGTCACCCGATGACAACGCCTTTTTCCGCGCGAGCTCCAGCATGGGCGGACTGTAATCGATTCCAACGCCGCGAATCCCTTTTTCCCCGAGCCGGCAAATGGCTATGGCCAGGTCCCCGGTCCCGCAGCAGAGGTCCAGCATCTTCTTCGGCTTCCCTGACAGGCATTCCTCGGCTGCCCTCTTCCGCCACCACCGGTCAAGCCCCCAGGTTATAACCGAATTGATGAGGTCGTAACGGGGCGGCACCTCGGTGAACATGCGCTGCAAAGGCCGACTCATGACGCTTCCTTCAAATAATCCTGGCCAGTATATAACCGATACCCAGGAGGAGCTGTGTCACAAGGACGACCAGCACGTTGCTGCCCATCGCGGGAACGAGCTGCGCCATCTCCTGATGCTTCCTGGAACCCTTGATTGCCTTCAGGGCAAAGGGGAGCGTTAACAGCGCGATAAGCGAGAAGACGGGCATCACACCGGCTATCACCCAGCCGATTATCCATAGATAGATTGCAATGGTGAACGCAGCATAAATGAGGCTGGCCCGTGCTCCGCCCATGATGATGGGCAGAGTCCTTCGCCCCGCCCGACGGTCTGCTTCGGTATCGGGGAACTCGTTGAGCAGGAGGAGGTTATGCACCAGAATCCCGGAGGGAACTGCGGCAATTACCGCGTGCCAGTTATATTGAGCCGCCTGGGCAAAGTAAAGCCCCAGAATCGGTAACACGCCAAGCCCCAGCCCGGCGACCCATTCTGGCCAGGGCATTTTGAGTATTACCGGCGTATAGAAGAGAATACATACCGCGGCCAGCAGTAGCAGGGGAAGAAGCAGCCATCCCTGCACCAGAATGAAAAATACGCCGATGCCCGCCGCCAGCAGGAAAGAAGACGCGCCGAGCCAGAAGACCTGCTTCGGTGAAAGCAGCGCCGCGGGGAGAATCCCGCTGCCGCCGCTGAAGGGTGTCCGCCTCGTGACCAAGTCCACGCCGCTCCAGTAATCAAAATAGTCATTTAAAGTGTTGACACTGATGTGGGTGAGCAGCAGCCCAAAGCCTGCGAGCAGTGCATAACCGAGATGAAAATACCCGTCATACCAGGCAATGCTGGTGCCCAGAAACGCCAGCACCACGGAAAGTATCAGAAACTGGGGCCTTGTTTCCAGAAACCATGGTTTCAGTCTCATGGCCGCTTCTCCTAGATGATAAAGGAACTCTAAAGGTCAATATAATTGAATAAAGAAGGCACTGCCAAAGACAATGCCTTCATATTATCCAACAACTGTTAACGCTGAGGAATGCGCCATTACATTCCCGGTATTTACCCCGGCAGCCGCCTCGTGGCCACTTTATACCCGAGACATTTTGGGAGATGGTTCAGGAAAACGATAAGGTTATGCCTTGCCGATGCGGAATACCTTGGTACCGCAGCTGGGGCATTCACCCCGAACTGCCGGCCGCTTGTTCTTGAGTATTGTTGCTTGCGCGTTCTTGATTTCTACTTTCTTTCGGCATTTCATACAATAAGCCTGGGTCATTTGTGGGACCTCCTTTAGTTGACTCTGTGAAGCAGAGTAGCAAACCTGTCGATATTTGTCAATAGCCTCCGGGCACAAAGTCGCCCGATTTACCTTTTTCCCAGTTTGATTTTAACGTCATCACCCACCGCAGCCCCCAGAAAATCACGGGCGCTGCCTCCTTTCACCGCGATTTCAAGATAGCCGCTGCTCCCAATGAGCACCAGCAACCCCTCGCCTTCTCCATAGGTGCGACTCAGTCCCGAAATGAAGCGGTTGCTTACCTCAACGGCGAAAGGTTCTTCCGGCAGGTCTTCACGCTTGAAATTGGTGATAAGATTGCCGAATTGGTCAATATGCACGATCCGCCCCACCAGCGTGCCCGCCGATTCCTGATACGGACGGTGTTCCGGCAGTAACGTAATGGACCTTATAACTTCGCCGAATTCTTCTGGCGCAGCGCCCAGCGAAAGCCGGGCGGCCACCGGGGCAAAGATGTCGCGCCCGTGGAAAGTTGGGCTCACCGGCGAGCGCCAGAACTCGGGCCTGGTAATCGATACCGCCTCCAGTTCGGGGGGAAGCGCGGTCTGCCCTTGCGCGGGACGTAACCGTTCTTTTAAAAACGGCTCTATGACGCCGCTCAGAACGCCGTTGTCCGGCGCCACGAAGTCGAACCGGGGCGTACGCAGAATAATGGCTCTACGCTCCGTCCCAACACCGGGGTCCACAACGACCACGTGAATGGTACGCGCGGGGAAGAACTGGTGGGCCGTGCTCAGAATGAAAGCGGCCTGGGCTATGTTCTGCGGCGCTATGGTATGGCAGACATCAATGATTGTTGCCTCGCGGTTGATATCGAGGATTACCCCCTTCATCGCCGCTACGTAAGCGTCAGCCAAGCCGAAATCTGTAGTCAGGGTAATGATGGCGTTCATGCTTCGCCTAGTTTCCGCCAAACCGGTGATTAAGAAAGTCGGAGAGAGACGATGGCGATGACGATAAAGAGGACGGCCAGGACAATGGTGAGCTGAAACATCGTTTTTTCCAGGCCCCGCTTCGTCCGGTACACCGCGTCAGGCTGACCGAAGATGCCCCCCAACCCACCACCTCGAACCTGCAAAAGGATAATCAATATCAAAGATACTGCCAGTACTATTTGAGCTATATTTAAATAGGTCTGCATCGTTCCCTTCCTCTCTCCCTGCTTCAGCCTTCGTCAAGCTTTTTCTGCAACAGTTCACCGGCCAGTACCGGATTGGCACGACCCTTGGTCGCCCGCATCACCTGCCCCACCAGGAATTTCAGCGCCGTATCCTTGCCTGCTTTGTAGTCGGACACGGCCTGTGCATTTGAGTTTATCACGTCAATGATGGTGGCTTCAAGTTCCCCGGAATCGCTTATCTGGCTGAGGCCACGCTCTTCGATAATATCATCAGAATCCGTTCCGGTTTTGAACATTTCGCCCAGCACCTCTTTGGCACTGGTACTGCTAACACTACCTGCCGGTATTTTGGCCACAAGCTGGCATAGTTGTTCAGGGCTGATTGTTTTCCTGAATCCCTCTATATCAGTATTGGCAGCGTTCATTATATGGCTAGCTTGACCCAGTAGCCAGTTGCTTACTTCCTTGGCCGCTTTATCGGAAGGCAGCTTCTGATAGGCATCAGTCTTGGTGGCGTCTTCAAAGTAGTCCGCCATTGCTTTAGAACTTATCAGCAGGCTGGCGTCATAGAGCGGCAGGCCGTACTCCGTCATGAACCTGTCCCGCCTGTCTTCGGGTAATTCAGGTAATCGCGCCTTTATTTCTTCCACCCAATCCCGGCTGATGGAAAGCGGTGGCAGGTCCGGCTCGGGGAAGTAGCGGTAGTCATGGGCGTATTCCTTGCTGCGCTGCGCCACTGTCTTGCCCCTCTCCTCCACCCAACCCCGCGTTTCCTGCGCTAGCTTTTTCCCCTCGCTGAAGGCTTTCCGCTGCCGCCCGGCCTCATAGTCCATCGCCTGGTAGACCGCCCGGAAGCTGTTCATATTCTTGACCTCGACCTTGGGCCCCAGTTTGGAACTGCCTTCAGCGCGGATGCTAATATTGGCATCACAGCGGAAACTGCCTTCTTCCATGTTTCCCGTTGAGACACCCAGGTACTGGAGAATGCTGCGCAGCTTGACCAGGTACTGCCTGGCTTCCTCCGGCGAACGCAGATCCGGCTCGCCGACAATCTCCATCAGCGGCACGCCGGAACGGTTCACGTCCACCAGGCTGTACTCTTCCCCGCCGGCATCTGTCCGGTGCAAAAGCTTGGCCACATCTTCTTCCAAGTGAACTCGGGTAATGCCTATTTTCTTTTTCTGCCCATCAACTTCAATGCCAAGCCAGCCACCCTTCCCGATGGGGGCATCATACTGAGAAATCTGATAGCCTTTCATCAGGTCGGGATACGGGTAGTTCTTGCGGTCGAACTTGGTATATCCGGAAACAGTGCAGTTCAGCGCCAGCGCCGTCATGATGGTGTACGCCACCGCCTGCCGGTTAATCACCGGCAGCACGCCGGGCATACCGAGGCATACCGGGCAGACATGGGTATTGGGCGGAGCGGTGGCATAATCAGCGCTGCAACCGCAGAACATCTTGCTCCTGGTCAACAGCTGCACGTGTGCTTCCAGTCCGATGATGGTCTCAAAGTTCATGGCAGGCCCTTAAATCGGCAACGGGTTCAGTATAACAGCATTGCCTATAGCTGACAAGAACGAACGAGTGTATTTCAATAGCGAAAGGTAATCAACCGATAGTAAATATGGTATAATGGCCTACGGTTTTGGGGCTGTAGCTCAGTCGGGAGAGCGCCTCCTTTGCAAGGAGGAAGTCAGGAGTTCGAGTCTCCTCAGCTCCACTTTTGTTAGCTATACAACTGAACTTAGTATCGTGGTGACATAAATGATTTGGATACGAGCCTCTCAATGGGCAATCCGCATCGTTTTAGTAGCATCCTTCGTTGGTATCTTGGTTATCATTCTGTACCCCAGTCTTAATACTGCGGTGCGTATTAACGGCATTGGTGCAGCCTTGCAACTAGCTGGTTTTGCGCTAGCTATACCTGAGGTATCACAACGGCTGAGTGGCAAAGGTGCTACCGATTTGATTATTTGGGCTGAAACATTCTTGCCTCTCTGGAAAATTTTGAGCAAATTACACGTATCTAAAACACTTGGGCAATTGTCAACTGTTTTGTCAATAACAGGGGTTGTGTTAATATTTGCGGGATTGGGTTTTCAGTACTTTGCTTCGTATTTGTATTGACTTTAGCTAAACTAGATTGGCATAGCTCGGTGGGAGAGATGACCTTATTAATTGCATGTCTTATTCTGTACCACTTCAATCATCTCGGCATGTGAGTGAGTTTAAATACCAAGTTTAAACCTCACCTCGAAAGTTCTACCTGTTGATACCTCGGCTTCACTTTCTTAAACAGCTAATCTCCACGTATAATATCCAATAGTGGACAGGCCAAGCATCGAGCATATACTGGACCTTTTAACCAGCGCGTATGGAAATCGCCCCTGGCAGCCGCATGATAGTCCATTGAACGTGCTGGTCCAGACCATTCTCTCTCAAAATACCTCGGACACAAACTCCACAAGGGCTTTCCGGTCTCTACTGGCCACTTACCCAAGCTGGGAAGATGTGGCCTCGGCCGAGGCCCACGAAATTGCCGATGCCATAAAAAGCGGTGGGCTGGGGGAAATCAAGGCGGGGCGCATCAAGCTGGCGCTCAGGGAAATCCGGCAGAAGCGAGGCCGACTGGAGCTCGACTTTCTGAATGAGCTGCCACTGGACGAGGCAAGGGACTGGCTCAAGCAGCTGCCCGGGGTGGGCACCAAAACGGCCAACTGCGTCTTTCTTTTTTCGCTGGGCAGACCGGCCCTGCCGGTGGACACCCACATCTTTCGAGTGGCCAGGCGACTCGGCCTGATTGATGCTAAAACCACGGTGGAGAAGGCCCACCAGCGGCTCGAAAGGCTGGTGCCGCCGGATAAGGTTTACCCATTTCATGTGCTGATGATTGAACATGGGAGAAAGGTATGTAAGGCGCCGCGCCCCCGCTGCGATGACTGTGTATTAAGCGGGCTCTGCCAATACTTCGGGCAAAGCCGGCCATTAAAGCGAATTTCCTTGACAAGAAAAAGGCGATGTAATAAGCTTTTCATCGGGTCTGAGGCCAGAGCACCCCTGAATTTAAAACACACTGGAGGCACTGAGATGGATAAAATTGCAAAGGCCATGGAAAAGGCCGGCTTCCCCAGTGGCGATAGATATGATCTGCCAAGCTCGACCAAGACCTTCCCCGACGGCGCTCACTACCGGGTGGAGATTTCCGGTATGGAGACGCCCAAAGTCCTGGCGGCAACATGCGATGAAGCTAAAAAGCAGGGAGTTCCCTTCCACCGCTCGATTTCCGTGGTACGGGGGGCGTCCATGCTTACCCGCGAACAGCTGAAGGAATTTGCCCAAATCGCCTATGATAACCAGGTGGAGGTTATCATGACGCCGGGACCGAGGCCTACCTGGTACACCGGCCGGCAGGTTGCCACGCCGGAAGGCGCCCTTTCCGGTCTGAGGATGAGGGGGATGGATTCCGTCCGGCACTATTTAATGGACATCGAAAGATGCATCGAGATTGGTTTCCGGGGCTTTCTGGTCTGGGACGAGGGCGTCCTCTCTCTGCTCAACACCATGAAGCAGAATGGCGACCTGCCCGAGGACGTCGTTTTCAAGGTCTCCATCTTCGCCGGGCATGCCAATGCCACTGGCGTGAAGCTGGTGGAGTCCCTCGGGGCAGACAGCTGCAATCCGGTGGCTGACCTGACGCTGCCCGAACTCGCTTCTATCAGGAGCGTGGTGAACATTCCTCTCGACGTCCACATCCAGCTCTGGGCCTCAATGGGCGGCTTCAACCGCATCTTTGAGACGCCGGAAATCGCCCGGGTGGCTTCCCCCTGCTACTTCAAGATGGAGCCGGGCCCGGGCCTGGGGATGTACATGCCCTGGGGCATGTCCGAGGATACGCTGGCGGAGCTGGGGCGGGAAAAAATCCGCTCCATCAAGAACATCATCGAAATTGTAGGCCAGGTTCATCCTGAACTTAAATTATCAAAGCAGGGGCCAAAAGACCTGCGGGTGCCCGTGCCAAAGTAAAAGAAGGAGGCTTATAGACAGATGCCAAAAAAATCCGTTCTCGATTTCGCGGAGATGAAAAAGAAGGGTGAGAAAATAACCTACCTCACCGCCTATGATTTCCCCATGGCCAGTTTTTGTGAAAAATCAGGCATCGACATGATCCTGGTTGGCGACAGCGCCGCTATGGTGGTCCACGGTTTGCCCGGAACCGTGCCGATGACCATGGACCAGATGATAATGCACTCCCAGATAGTGAGGCGGGGCGCGCCCAACACCTTCATCATCGGCGACATGCCTTTCCTCTCCTACCAGGTTTCAAGGGAAGGCGCCATTGAAAACGCCGGCCGGTTCTTCAAGGAGGCGAGCGTCGACGCCATCAAACTGGAAGGTGGCCGCAGAGTCATCAAGCAGATTGAGGGCATCATTGAGGGTGGCATGTCCGTGATGGGCCATATCGGCCTGACGCCGCAGAGCTCCGGGCAACTGGGCGGCTTCAAGGCTCAGGGACGCACTGCCGATACCGCCATGGAGGTGATTAAAGATGCCCTGGCCATAGAAAAAGCGGGCGCCTTTGCCCTCCTGGTCGAAGCCATACCCCCGGAAGTAGGGAAAGTCATTACCGACATGCTCAAGATCCCGGTGCTGGGCATCGGCGCCGGTATGTACACCGACGGCCAGGTATTGATTATCGGCGACATGCTGGGCTACTTTGAGGCGTTCACGCCCAAGTTCGTCAAGAAATACGCCAATCTCGCCGAGGTTATTGACAAAGCGTTCCGCGAGTATATCGACGATGTCAGAACCGGCAAGTTCCCCGAAGAGAAGCACTGCTACCGGATGATTGAGGGTGAAAGCGATAAGCTGGAAGGCATGCTCAAGAACCTGCCGCCGCAGTGAAAAGCGTATCGGCGGAACGTAAAACGAAAAACGCTAGGGGCGGCGTGGTGCCATGCCACGCCGCTTTTTTTAATCGCCGAATGACAGGCTACGGAGGAAGGTTTCCTCGAAGTCCGGCCTTCCCGATAGCTCGATATGTTGCACACTGGAAGCAATCTCCTCCGCCTGGCGCCTTTCTTTCCGATTAAGCAGGGCTCGCAATGCCCCGTCCATGGCCCCGTTGCCGATGAAATGAATTTTCTCGAGGAGGAAAGGTGGAATCAACCCCAGAGTGACCGCCTTTTCACGGTTGATATAGTTGCCAAACACGCCGGCGAGGAGAACCTCCTGAACATCGTCGGCACCGATGTCGGCCTCTTTCATGAGCAGCTCAACACCGGCGCGGATGGCCCCCTTGGCCAGCTGCAGTTCACGGACGTCCTGCTGGGTCAGCGTGACCTCCCTGCTTTCATCTTTAAAGATAACGAATTCCCGCGCCTCCTCGCGAACTCTCACCCTCGGTGCCAGTTCCTCCGCCCACCTGGAGTTTACCTCTGCAGGCTGTAGAATGCGGCCTTTTCGGTCGAGAATCCCTGTCCGGTAAAGCTCCGCCACCAGGTCAATCAGGCCGGAGCCGCAAATACCTCTGGGCGCGACGCCGCCGATGACCGAGTAGTTCACTGCCGGAGTCGCCTGAAAAGAGCTGATGGCCCCCTTCACGGCGCGCATGCCATACTTTATCCGACCGCCTTCAAAGGCAGGTCCGGCCGCAGTGGAGGCGGTCAGGACCCCTTTTTTGGTGGCCAGCATCACCTCACCGTTGGTGCCGATGTCAATAGCGAGCCTGGGAACACGACTCTCATGCAGCCTGGTCGCCAGAATTACGGCCACGGTATCGGCGCCGACAAAGCTGGCAATCGACGGCATGACGTGTACCTTACCCCTGGGGTGAATCTGCAAACCCACTTCGATTGCCGGCAGGTCGAACGGCTGATTCAAGCCTCCAACATACGGCGCCAGCGCAATATATCTGGCCTCCAGTCCCAGTAGCGTGTGGAGCATGGTGGTATTGCCCACCACCGTAGCTTCGAAAATCCTCCCCCGTTCTCGTTTGGCACTGCGGCACAGCCGCATAATCAGATGATTAAGTCCCTTTATCAGTTCTTGCTGCAGTTTTTCTCGCTTTTCCGGGCCTTCCTGCGCATACATGATGCGGGAAATAACATCGGCACCGAAGGTAATCTGAGGGTTGAGCTCCGCGTCCAGAGCCACTACCTTGCCGGTATGCAGGTCGACCAGCGCTGCCGCCAGCGTGGTGGTGCCAATGTCTATGGCCACGCCTAAAATGTCTTGGGCTGAAGCAGGCGGGTCGAGTTCCACCACCTCATTTCCCACCACCACCGCCTCCCCGTGAAAATTCCATTCTCGAAGGCGAGTAGATAGCTCGCGCAGCAATGACAGTTCGGTGCATACTGGTCTATTTACAGACCGTTCCAGATACTCGGCGAGGCGATTCCAGTCCGCCCGCTGGTCCTTCAGAGAAGGCTTGCTTAATTCGAATTGAAGGCTCCGGACATTCGGCTGCAGGGAGATTTCCTCCCCGAGCAACCCAAAACTTGCCTTGGCCCTTGAAATCTCTATCTCGGGAAGGCGGACCTCGCCGGGCTCCGCCACGGTAACCTGACAGGCAAGGTGCCAGCCGCTGTCCAGTTCCTCCCGGGACAGCTTCTCCTTCTCCGGTTCCGTGTATCTCTGGCTGATTCCGGAGAGCTGTACCTTGCACTTGAGACAGGTACCCTGTCCTCCACAGGGTGAATCGAGGGGAATCCCGGCCTCTATGAGTGCGGTGCGCAGGTTATCACCTGTCCTCAGTTTCAGCTCTCGGTCGGGAGGAACGACCCGGACGTTAACCTTCATCTATGACAGCTTCCCCTGCCGGTAGGCGGTAATGTATCCGACACAGAACTTGTCCCGGTCCAGAATCGTTTCCGCCGCCACCAGACCGGCCATAAGCTCGCGGTCAGTGGGGTCGATGATTGCCGAGTCAAGCCCCTGGGCTATGGCCGCAACCAGAAAGGTGCGGTTTATCAGCTTCCGCACCGGCAGCCCGTAAGATATGTTGGTCAACCCGCAGATGGTGTGCGCTTCCGGCATCTGCCTGGTGATTTCCCTGATAGCCCCGAGCGCGGCGACCGCCGACCGGGTATCGGTGGCTATGGGGTAAATGAGCGGGTCGATGAAAATATCGCCCGGCGCCACACCTTCTTTAGTCAGGATATCGACCATCTGCTTGGCTATATCAAGTTTTTCTTCGACAGTACGGCCCATGCCGGCATCGCTCTGGCACAGAACGACGACTTTCGTCCCGTACTGTTTTATCAGTGGCAGCAGCCCTTCCAGACGCTGCTTTTCCATCGTGATGGAGTTTATCAGGCACGGTTTTTCCACCAGCTTCAGGGCAGCGGCGATGGCCGCCGGGTCCGGGCTGTCCAGGCAGAGCGGCAAATCGGTGGCTCCCTGTACTATCTCTACCAGCCAGCAAAGGTACTCCGTTTCCTGCCCGACAAAGCTGCCGGCGTTTACGTCAATGTAGCTTGCGCCAGCTTCGGTCTGAGACCTGGCCTCATTTCGGATAAAATCGGCGTCTCTGGCTTTGATCGCCTCGCTGATTGACTTGCGAGACGAGTTAATTCTCTCGGCGACAATTAGCATATAAATACCTCCTCAAGCAGGGAAATAACCGTTTCGCTTTTCCAGTATAGTATCTTCCTAAAGGTTGCACAAACTCCCGGCCAGTTGCGAGAAGACTACTGGCTGCTCAGGCCCATCGACTGAGCATTCGGGCATATGTTTTTGGCACGGCAGTGAATGCAGACGATTCTGGTGAAAAGCACGAAGAAACGAAAGAGAAGCAAGCCCAGCAAAACAAGGAATATGGCAAGGATTAGATAAGAAAAATTGATAATCAGGGCTGGTATTACGGCGATTATGGGGAGAACCAGGGAAGCGATGTACATATTGTTGTGGCAGAATATCCCCTGGGCACGCTTGGAGAAGTCCTTGATATCCCCTTTTCGGGCGATTTTAGCCGAGACCATATTCAGGCCGGATATACAGATGGCGTCCTTCATGCCGTAGTACACGCAGTTCGGGCAGACCTTCAGGGGCATGACCAGGTACATTTCCACGAAAGCAAAGGCGAGATACAGCGCGCCGAACAGATAGGCGAGCCATGATGGGCCGTACCCGAGCATGATACCCGCCCCACCCAGCAGAAAATGAAGAACGGTGACGCCGTTATAAAGCGCAATATGCGATGCCGGGTATCTGGTGTATAATTTTGTTTTTGTGCCCGCGTGCGTCATTTCTCCGCCTGGAGAAATTCCTTCTCAAAATCGGTGAGAGCGGCATCCAGCAGGTTAAAAGCCTCATCTATTACCGGTTCGGTGATGATAAAGGGGGGTGAGACCAGCAGGGCATCTCCGCTGACGCCGTTCTTGATGCCAGCGGTGGGATAGCCCATAATGCCGTGTTCCATGGCGATATGCTGGAGGCGGTTGGCGGCCTGCCGCTTCAGGGCAAAAGGCTCCCTTGCCTCTTTATCTTGCACCAGCTCAATGCCCATGAGCAGGCCCCTGCCCCGTATGTCCCCCACCACCGGATGATGGGCCAGCTTTTCCCTCCCCTTCTGGAAAAAGTACTCGCCAAGCCTGGCACAGCGCTCCACCAGCTCCTCTTTTTCCAGGACGTCAATAACCGCCAGACAGGTGGCCGCCGAGACGGGATTGCCCTCCATGGTGAAGCCGTGCATGAAGCCAGCGCCGGTTTCTGAGAATACCTTCCCGATTTTTTCATCGATTATCACCACCGCCATCGGTGTATAGCCGCCCGTCATCCCCTTGGCCGAAGTTATGATATCTGGATTAACACCCCAGTGGTTGATACCAAACCACTTGCCGGTACGACCAAAGCCGCAGATGACCTCGTCATCGATTAACAGCACGTCATACTTGTCGCATATCTCACGGACCATAGGATAGTATTCCGGAACCGGTACCATGCAGGCGGTGCCGGCGCCGCCTACCGCCTCAATAAAGAAGGCGGCAATATACTGAGACCCGACCTGATTTATCATCTCCTCGAGCGCCCGGGCGCACTTGATATCGCAGTCCGGGTAGGTGAGCTCGTAGGCGCAGTGGTAGCACAGCGGAGCCGGTATCTTGGGCCACTGGTGCAGAATCGGCTCGAACTTCTGCCGTCTGACGGTGTGTCCAGAAACAGAGAGCGCGCCGAGCGTCATACCGTGATAGCTCTGCCACCGGGATACCACCATATATTTCTCCGGCTTGCCCCGCTCCACGTGATACTGGCGGGCGATCTTTATCGCCGTTTCGTTGGCCTCGGAACCGCTGTTGCAGAACTGGCACATGGTTAAGTTTGGTGGCGCGAACTTTATGATACGTTCCGCCAGCTCCAGAAGCGGCTCGTTGAGCCAGAAGGCGCGGAAAAAGAAAGACACTTTATCAATCTGCTCTTTCATCGCCTCCTTTACCTTCAGGTTGCCATGCCCGATGGAGACGACGTGAGGCCCGCCGCTGAAATCGATATACTTCCGGTTATTCTGGTCATACAGGTACACGCCATCGCCGCGCTCGCAAATCACTTCCGGCGGAGTTGTTCCATGCAATGTCCCGAAAAGATGGCGGTTCCGCTCCTGTGCGGCTTTCAACCGGTCTACCATGCGCTCTCTCCTTTCTGTACCCCGGATGATTATTCTCCGTAGGCTACTTTATACAACTCTATTATCTCTTCTCTGGTTGCCTGGCGCGGATTATTGGCCGGGCTGCCACTGGCAATGGCAGCCTCACTCATTTTCGGCGCCAGCTGGTCGAGCTTTGCTTTCTCCACTCCCAGCGCCCGCAGCGACGGTATCCGGATATCTTTGATGAGCTTCTTGACCGCCCCGGCGCCACGCCTGGCGGCTTCCAGTTCGGACAGGCCGCCAATATTTAATCCCATTGCCTCGGCAATGCGTGCATACCGGGTCGGGTTTCCCTCGAGGCTGAATTCCATCACCGTGCCGAGGAGGGCCGCATTGGACGCGCCGTGGCGCACGTGGAAATAGGCCCCGATGGGGCGTGCCATGCCGTGCACCAGCGCCACGGAAGAATTGCTGAACGCTATCCCCGCCATGAGCGAGCCCATCATGGTCTTTTCTCTCGCCGCCAGGTTTTTCCCGTCAGCCCACGCCTGTTGCAGATTGCCGGCGATGAGCTCTATGGCGGCAAGGCAAAATAGGTCACTCATCGCCTGGGCTTTTACCGAAACATAAGCCTCGATAGCATGGGTCAGCGCATCGATGCCGGTGGCGGCAGTAATATCAGGCGGCAGGAGCACGGTTAGCTGCGGGTCAACAATGGCAATCTCGGGCATGAGGAAGGGGCTGCCGATGAGCATTTTAACGTCCCTTTTGGTATCGGTAATGATGGTGAACGGCGTAACCTCGCTGCCGGTGCCGGCCGTAGTTGGTACGGCGATAACCGGTCGACCTTTCCTGGGGACCTTGCCCAACCCTATGTAGTCCTCTATGGAACCTTCGTTGGTGGCCATGACCGATATGGCTTTGGCGGTGTCCATCGGGCTTCCCCCACCAAAGGCAAGGAGACAATCGCACCCGTTTCCCCGAAATGCCTCCAGCCCTTCCCGAACATATTCAGCGACCGGTTCCGTGTTAACACCATCATAGATGGCGTAATGCACATCGTTCCGTTGCAGCGATTCTGTGACACCAGCCAGCATACCCAGTTTCACCTGGTTCCGGTCAGTCACAATCAAGGCCTTCTTCAAATTCAGTTTCTGACACTCTTCACCGACCTGCTTTGACGACCCGGAACCGGTGATAACGGCGTTGGGAATGCGAAAGGTTTTGATGGGCAGCATAAAGAGCCTCCTGAAATCAGTAAACAGGCTAAATGATAAACCTTCTTCCAGTAAAGAGGCCTGTCGACAAAAGTCTATTATATTCGGCTCTTTACGTCAATCCATATATGAACTGGCCTGCTTTAGTTCTATTTGACAAACATGGCCTTCACAGTTACGATAATGCCGTACGCCATAACAGGTTACGGAACCTCGCTTTTTTATATTTCACTGGCAATTGCGGCGTTAAAATTGATAAGGGAGGCAGAAAAAAGATGGCCAGGGAAACTTTTGAGTTATCAATAACCCCGGAATACCTCACCAGAATCGAGGAAATCATCACCGCGGGCGGGCGGGCCTCGCTCTACGGACCGGAAGACACCTTTGCCGCTATGAAGCAGCCGAACTTCGACAATGAGCGTATGTGGAGCCTGCTGCGCGGCGCTTACGATATTCACCAGCACACCGGACCCTCATCCACCACCCAGCGCCTTTACAGCCAGATAGAGTTTGCCATTCAAGCCTGTGAGGTGGGGCTGGCGGGCATTGTCTGCAAAGACCACACCCTGCCCACCACTCCCTCCGTACAGCTTACCCAGACCGTCGTGGATAAATGGGCTGAGGAACACGATAAGAAAAAGGTCGAGGTCTTTGGCGGCGTGGTGCTCAATTATGCCGTGGGCGGACTCAATCCTGACGCAGTCGTGGCCAGCTACCGGGCCGGCGGCAAATACATCTGGTTGCCCAACATGGACGCCGCCCATCATCGCAGTGTAACCCGTCACCCCAAAGGCGGCGGCATTTCCGTCATCGATGAGAAGGGAAACGTGGTACCGGCGATGAAAGAAATCCTGAAACTGATGGCGGAAACGGACATGGTGCTTGGCCTGTGCCATCAGAGCACGGCGGAACGCTTCGCCGTGGTCAGAGAGGCGATCAAGGCGGGTGTGGAGCGCATTGAGGTCAACCATCCCAATTACCCGCTGGCCATGATGACCCCGGAACAGGCCAAAGAACTGGCCGATATGGGCGCCTATATCGGCATTTATGCCATGCACCTGGCGCCACCGGCCTTTGTATGGGATGAGGCGATGGCCTTCTACAAAGCGGTCGGCCCGGAGAGAATCGTTTTCGGCTCTGACAGCGGTCACATTGAGATCGGTATCCCCTGGGAACAGATAAGGAAGCTGATTCTTGGCTTCCTGTTCCGCGGTGTGCCTGATGAACACGTTAAAATGATGTGCCAGACCAACGCGCACAATCTGCTGCACTGATATAATAAAAGTGGAGGTGGGGTACGATGGCAAGACAGAGCACGGTACTATTTCTGGAGAAACCGGAGTTAAGGCAGCCGTATTTGGTCTGCGGCATCAATGGCTGGGTGGATGGCGGGGAGGCGGCCACGGGCACGACCCGATACCTTATCAAGAAACTGCCTGCCAGGAAATTCGCGGAAATGCCCCTCGACCGTTACCATGTATTCCAGGTGCCGGGGCAGCTTTCCCTCAGGCCCGAGATAAAGATTGAGAACGGGCTGCTGAAAAAACACGTGCTGCCAAGGAACGAGTTCTTTTACTGGGTCAACCCACATTCAGAACACGACCTTATCCTCTATCTGGGCACGGAGCCAAACACCCACTGGGAAGAATACGCCGGGAACATACTGAATCTCGCCGCGGACTTCGGGGTTGCCCGAATTTATGTGCTGGGCGGCGTTCTGGACAAGACGCCACATACCAGGGAAGCCGGCGTGTCCTGTGCCTGCAGCTCCAAAGAGCTACGGCAGGAGATGATGAAGTATGCCATGCCGTCGAGCAACTACGAAGGGCCGGGCAGCTTCAGCATCACCATGCTCCATCTCTCGCAGAAGAGGAAAATGCCAATGGTGAGCATTATCGCCCGGTCCACCTACTACCCCGAGTTCAACGTCGTCATACCGCGCAATCCCAAGGCAATAAAGGCGGTCGTGCTCAGGCTGGACAGCCTTCTCCATCTCAATCTGGACATCTCCGACCTTGACCAGGAGGCCGACGAGCTGGAGGTGAAGCTCAACTTCATGGCGAGCCATAACCGGGAGTTCCAGACCTATATCGAGGAACTGGAGAAGGAATACACCAAGGTCAAATACGAGGCGCCACTCGACATCACGGGGAATGAAGCCGTACAGCTGGCCGAGGACTTTCTGAAGGAGACGAGAGAGGAATAGTTACCTCCGCGGTTATTTAGTAGCCCTCTTCGGCGGCGGAGACTATCGCTTTCAGGTTTTCAATTGAGGTCTGCAGCGCTATGGCGCACTCCGGCCCGATGGAGGCCACACCCGCGGCTATGTTGTACCTGGCCTGTTTATACACGTCGTCCGGCGTGCCCTGCAGCAGGGCCTCAATATTGCTGATGCCCCCCAGCAATGATACCTGACCCCCCGCCGCCTCAACTGCCTTTTTGGGGTCGTTCTGCCACTCAAAGTGATAGCCGTCATAGCCCTCGGTGGCGATGTAGGGAATGCGGTCAAGGCATTTGCCACAAATATGCAGGATGGTCGGGCCACCAATCTGCGCCAGCATCTTCCGATGCACCGGCACCAGAAATTCGGCATAGGTCTGGGCGCTGACCATGGCGCCGGTGGCGTGGTCGGGAAGCACCACCGCATCGGCACCGGCGCGGAGCTGGGCGTTGGCGACGGCAATCGTTACCGGCAGGTACGCCTCAAGGTAGGCCCTTATCTGGTCGGGGTCAAGCCGCACCAGAATCAGAAAGTCCTCCACGCCGACCGTATGGTAGCAGATAGTCCACGGGCCCATTACCTTGCCCAGTATCGCCACACGGTCGCCGTATTCACGGCGCAGCCGCGAGATGGCCTCCAGCACCACCTTTATGGACGGCCTTTCCAGCAGGTTGTCCGGGATGACGACGTCTTCAGGGCTTTTCACCGGGTGCGTCATCGTTTCCGGCATCATATTGTCGTTACCCCAGTTCACCTCGCAGCCGAGGGCGGCCGCCTCCTGCTGAACGCTGAACTCCGGCATGATGGTATCAAAGCCCAGAACCTCGTAGCCGCCGGCGGCCAGTTCCGCCATGGCACTGGCATCGGTATGGGCATCGGGGAAATGGACGCCCACCTTGTTTATCAGTTCCACGCAGGCGACCGACGTGGGATTGGAGACAGATATTCGCTTGCCCTTGCGACCGCCCATCAGGTTGGCCAGGAAACGCCTTCTCGGGGTCAGGTCGGGCTTTTCTACCTTGCTCTCAGTGTTCATCTTCCTCACTCCTAGACCTGGATTGGCAAGCGGCCATACTTATCAATCAACTCGACGACCCTGCCAACGCGGTTGATATCGCCGTCAAAGGGCAGGTTATCTCCCATCCCCACGATGAAGCGGTACCCCGGTGCCATCTCCTGGAACATGTTCCTGACGTAGGCGTCAAAGTCATCATCGCTGTACATCGGCTCAAACAGTATTGACGGTATCCCTCCCCATATAATCGCCTCATCACCCAGCTGCTCCCGGAATTCCTTCATGCTGACCAGTGTCTGCGGGGCGGGGGTAATCGCCTCGGCAATGTCAATACCTGTTTCACGGAACATGGGGTTCAGGCGCCGCATCTCGCCGTCGGTGTGCGCCATGACGAGACGCCCGTGGGAGTGAAGAAACTCACTTACCTCCTGAAACCAGGGCACAAAGTACTTCCGGAATACCGGCGTCTGGATATCATCGCTCCAGTTGGCGCAGATATTGAAGATTTCCAGGTCACATTTTATCGCCACCGGCAGCTTTCGCCTCTCCAGGTCTTTCACCGCCTCCATCAGTTCCTCCACCCGCGCCGGTCTATCGGCAAGCTCGTAGAAGAACAGTTCGTAGCCTATTATTTCCCGCATGACGCGCTGCACCGGCGACCAGAGCCCGCCGCCGGCGGTCATCACCATGCCGTCCTCGCCGACTTCTTCCCGCAATTTATAAAACAGCTCGAAGTTAGCCACCGGTTCGGTGTGTTCCATGACGTACTTGATCACCGGGTAGTCTTGCTCACTCTTGAAGATTTTCTCCATCTCATACCTGATCCAGGAACCTTCCGAAATGTCAAAGAGCTCCTTTTTGGCCACCGTGCCCACGGGCGTGCGATACTCGGTGGTAATGTAGGGCGGGTCGTTTGTTTCCACCACCTCCATTTCCCGGTATTCTTCCCTGGTTACGGCAAAGAAGCGTACCTGAGAGCCGGCACCATGGTCGCGCAGAATATCTGTCTGACTCCATCCCTTATATTTGTCAGGGAGGGTGCCATGGGCGGAGTGGTAGTTATACCAAACGTCAATGCGTGCCCCGAATGGGAGCTTGTCCAGCTTTTCACCCCGCGCCGCCGCCAGTATCTGCTGTTTATGGGTCATTGCCATCCGGTCTGCACCTCTAAAAATACTACTTGCCGATAAGCTGTTTGCACATTGGCGCCGCCCGGCCACCGTCATGAGCATAGCCATCGGCACCGATGTAATCGGCATAGTCCTGGGTCACCGGCGCCCCACCGACAACTACCTTCACGCTGGAACGCAGCCCCCCGTCCTCCAGCGCCTTGATGACCTTGCTCATCACTGGCATAGTGGTAGTCAGCAGGGCCGACATGCCCAGAATATCGGGCTTCTTCTCCTTTACCTCGTCAACGAATTGCTGGGCCGACACGTTGAGCCCGAGGTCAAAGACCTCAAAGCCGTTCCCGCTGAGAAAGGTGGCGACCACGTTCTTGCCGATGTCATGCATGTCGCCCTCAACGGTGCCGATGACCACCTTGCCGATGGTCGGCATGCCTGTCTCCTCAAGCGCGGGTTTGAGCACCTCGAGGGCGGCTTTCATCGCCCGCGCCGCCATGAGCATATCGGGCAGGAAGTACTCGCCACTGGAAAACTTCTCGCCCACCGCCGCCATGCCGGCCTGCAATCCCTTTGAGATGATGTCCTGCGGATTGGCGCCGCTATCAAGCGCGGCCCCGGTTAACTCTATGGTTTTATCCCGGTCACCCCGGTCAATCGCCTGGGCGATAAGAGACATATCTGCCATCGGAACGGCTCCTTTCTTTACTGGCAAAGATTAAAAACTAGTCAAACTATTCAATTTTAGGTAAAAGTAACGGTATTGTCCAGAAGGCTCAGGCAATATACAGCCGGTGCTCTTTGATGTAGCGGTTGACCGGCTCGGGGACAAGGTGGCGCACCGAGAGGCCTCTGGTCACGCGTGCTCTGATGTCCGTGGCGCTGATATTAACCAGCGGCTCCTTCATGAGCATGACCCGCTGCCTGATACCCGGAATTTCCGCTTCCAGCGCTTTCAAGTCCGGTTTCTTCACGCCCGGCCTCGGCGCCGCCACCAGGTAACAGAGCTTGATGAGCTCTGGAGCATCCTGCCACTGCGGGAGCTGCATCAGATTGTCCTGCCCTAAAATAAAGAACAACTCGTCCTCAGCTGAGAGGCGCTCTTTCAGCGCCTTAATGGTATCTATCGTGTAGGTTGGTCCCGACCGCTTAATTTCCATCTCAGAGGTTCTGAAGTAGGGCGTATCGTCCAGCGCCAGCCGCAGCATCCGCAGTCGGTGTTCGGCCGGCGTGATGGTCCGCTCCACTTTGAGCCAGGGCTGGCCGGCCGGGATGAAAAGTACCTCGTTCAAATTGAGTTGCTCTCTGGCCACCTCGGCCAGGATAAGGTGCCCGCTGTGAACCGGGTCAAACGTGCCCCCCAGAATACCAACATTCATTAAGTCACCATTCCCATTCTACAGTTCCACAGCGTACTCGGTCACCCGCTTTTATACCGGCTTTCTCCAGTTCCCTGGCGATGCCGGCCCTGGAAAGCAGACGCCTGAGTTGAGCGCTCAACTCACTCTCGGTAACCCCCCTCATCGCCACAATGCGTTCCAGTTCCGGTGCCTGAATGACAAAGGTTTCACCTTCTTTGCTTACCCTTGTGCCCCTGTCTCTAGGCTGGGGGCGGAAAACCTTCCTCGGCCCCTCCTCGAGTGCCGGCTGGCTCTTTTCTACCTGTCTCAACTTCTCGGCCACGGCTGCCATCAACTCGTTTATGCCCTGCCCCGTCGCTGCCGACACGAAAAATACCTCGATTCCTGCCTGCCGGAATGATTCCGCTACCTCCGGCTGCCTGGCGGCTACCTGCGGCAGATCAACTTTATTGACCGCCACCAGTTGCGGTTTTTGCGCCAGTGCCGAGTCATAGAGGGCAAGCTCATTGTTTACTTTTATCATATCTTCCACCGGGGATTCGTGGCTGCCTTCAATGAGGTGGAGCAGCAATTTGGTGCGCAGGCTGTGACGGAGAAATTCATGCCCGAGACCGCGCCCGAGGTGGGCATCCTCAATCAATCCCGGTATCTCGGCCAGGATAAAGTCTTGCCTCCCGACCTCTACCGCTCCCAGAATCGGTTCTAGCGTCGTGAAAGGATAGCTGGCGATTTTGGGCCTGGCTGCGGAAGCCTTCGCCAGCAATGTCGACTTGCCAGCGTTGGGATAACCAATGATGCCAACGTCAGCAATGAGCCTCATTTCCAGTATTATGGCGCCTTCCTCACCGGGTTCCCCTCGCTGGGCGATGCGGGGAGCTTGCTGGGTGGAGGAGGCAAAATGTACGTTGCCCTTGCCGCCTCTCCCTCCTCCGGCTACCACCGCCTGTTCGCCGGCCTCCTTCAGGTCAAAAATCAATTCACTGTCTGGCAGCGTCGTTTTATTGGTTACCAGTGTTCCAGGAGGTACCGGCAGTATCATATCGTTGCCATTCCGCCCGTGTTTTCTCCCGCCACCACCCTGCTGCCCAACACCGGCGCGATATAACTTACGGTATTGGTATTTTCTCAGGCTGGTGACCGCCGGGTCCGCTTTGATAATGACGTTGCCTCCGTTCCCCCCATCGCCACCATCCGGACCGCCGTAGGGAACAAATTTTTCCCGCCTGAAGCTGATTGCCCCATTCCCACCATCCCCGGCTTCCACCAGTATTTCCACTCTGTCAATCATACTTTTTAATACCAATCCTAAAATCGTCTATTTATCATTATAATTATATATACTACTTCATATAATACCTGAGAATATAATAGTAATGGTAATAATAGCCTTTATATAATTTTGATATAACCATTTTCCCACGTTCATGTTCCGGGTAAAGATAACCGGCGGAACTATCAAAAAACCATCAAATATAAGAAAAGTTCTGGGAAAGTTTTAAAAATCGGGAAAGTGCTGATGGCAGGAAATTAAGTGAATAAGGTTTCAGGGGGTTAGATGTTTTGTTCCAGATTTGATTATTTTTTGGATTTCGACCAGCCTGCGCTTTAATGATTTATTATTACTTAACTCGGCGGATAGCTTCTTACAGGCATTGGTCACGGAAGATGGATCCCTATTACCAAGCAGGGCACCAACCTGAGCCAGCGAGCAGCCGTTCTCCTGCCGAAGAAGATACATGGCGAAACGTCGCGCCAGAGACGTTTCTTTATCTCTCTGGCGGCTCTTCAGGTCCCCCGGCTTCAGGTTGAAGCTGTGCGTAACGGCATTAATTATCAGGCCGGGCGTGCCGGAATCAATCTCGCTCTCTCTGCTGCCTATATTGGCAATGGAATGTATCGCCAGCTCAAGGGTCGGTGGCGAATTGAACAGCTGGGCGAAAGCGGTCACCCGGTTCAATAATCCTTCCAGCTCTCTGATATTCTGCTGTCCCTGACCGGCGATGAATTCAAGCACATCTCTGGTGATATTTATCTCTTTCTGTCTGGCCTTTGCCTGTAAAATGGCCTGGCGGGTCTCCAGGTCCGGCGGCTGAATGTCAGCCACCAGCCCCCACTCGAAGCGAGAGCGTAGCCTTTTGTCCAGGAGTGTAATTGCTTTGGGGGGCAGGTCACCGGTGATCACAATCTGTCGGTTGGCATCGTGGAGGGCATTAAAGGTATGAAAAAAGCTCTCCTCGGTCTGCTTCTTACCGCTGATGAAATGGATGTCATCAATTAGAAGCATGCCGGCCTGGCGATATCTAAGGTTAAAAGCCTCCATCTTTTTCTGGCGAACTGCGCTGACGAATTCATTGGTAAACTGCTCGGCGCTGATGTAAATGACCTGGATATGCCTGGACCGCGCCAAATGGGCAATGGCATGCAGCAGGTGTGTTTTACCCAGCCCCACACCCCCGTAAATATAGAGCGGATTATAAATTCTACCCGGGTTCGTGGTGACGCTCTGGGCGGCCGCATAGGCGAGTCGATTGCTGTCGCCGACAATAAAGCTATCGAAAACGTATTTGGAATTAAACTGGGTGGCGCCCGGCAGCGCTGGAGGGAGAAGACCCGGGTCCTCGGTGTGCCCGTTTGATGAGTTGTGGTATCTGCCGTTGACCTGAAAAGCGACCTGGATCTCCGGAGAAGAGGTGAGGTGAATAAGCGTCTTTTCAATCAGGGAACGCTGGTTTCTGTCCAGATATTCGGCGATAAAAGTATTGGGTACGCTGACGACAAAGTGGTCGTTCTGGTACTCCAGGCCCGCCGTTTTTTCCAGCCAGGTTCGGTAATTTGACCTGCTTATCTGGACCTGCAATTCACCCAGAGCTGCGTCCCAAATCTCCCGTGCTGACCTGATTTCCATTAGCTAATTCCGAACATCCTCTAAATATTCTATAATATTGTTAATCCTCAAAGCCGGGATGAGGACCCTCCTTTTTCTGGCAAAAAAATACCCCTCATCAAAAAAGATGCTAGAAGTTTTTATCGGGGTAGTTGCTTACCGGAAGATTAATAAATAAATAAAAACAACGATTAATAGAATACTACCGCGCCTTTCTTCTGGCAAGGGTTTTGCGGGTAAACGCTGGGCATTTTCTAACCCTTGCTTGCCTTACCAAGTTTATCAACCTCTGTTTTTTGCTTGATTTTGCAACCATAAATACAAAATAAAAAGTTGTTGTAAAAAATTAACAATGTTACAATTTTACACGATGAAGACTGATTTGCGCGTGCTTTTCATGGGCACCCCGGAATTCGCTGTCCCCCCGCTTGAGAAGCTGGTTCGGGAGCACCACCCGGTGTTGGCGGTTTATACTCAGCCTGATAAACCGGGCGGGAGGGGTCGCTCTTTGCTAATGTCGCCGGTGAAAATGGCGGCGTTGAGTCTGGGTTTGCCGGTGGTTCAGCCGGGCAGTTTAAAAGAGAGCCGGGAAGTGGCGCAGCTCGCCGGTTTTCAGCCGGATGTGGTCATGGTGGCGGCCTACGGGCAGATATTGCCCCGGCCGGTTCTGGACATTCCACGCTATGGATGCCTGAATATTCATCCTTCACTGCTGCCCAGGCATAGAGGGGCTTCTCCAGTGGCGGCCGCGATACTCGCCGGGGACGCGGTTACCGGCGTTACCATCATGCTGATGGACAGCGGCCTGGATACCGGACCAATCCTCGCTCAGGAAAAAATGGCCATTTCGCCGCAGTATACGACAGGCTCGCTGGCAGGCAAGCTCTCCGAAATGGCGGCACAGATGCTTCCCGACGTGCTTCAGCGCTGGACCGCCGACGAAACCACGCCCCGACCCCAGAACGAGGCCGACGCCACCTATTCTGCCGCGATTAAAAAGGAGGAGGGCGAGATTGACTGGCGCCTTTCGGCAGACGACATCTGGCGGCGCGTTCGCGCCTACCAGCCCTGGCCGGGAGCTTATACCCGCTGGGGCGGCAGACGACTTGAAATCATTGAGGCCGTGGCCCTGCCCGGGGAAGGCGAGCACCGGGCGGGTGAGGTGGTGGTATTGAACCGGGAGGAAACAGCCTTCGGCGTCAGCACAGGGTATGGTATTCTGGGAGTAATCAAAGTGCAGCTCCAGGGCAAAAGGGCCATGCCCGCCGTTGATTTCCTGAGAGGGCAGCGGCAGTTAGCTGGCAAGGTACTGCCGAACTAGGCAAGGAGGCAATATTGTTTTCGGAAGAAAACCTTGATAAATTCGAGACGCTGGTACAGATTATCGCCCGGCTGCGAGGGCCAGGCGGCTGTCCCTGGGATCGGGAACAGACTCATGAATCGCTGCGTGAAGCCCTGCTTGAGGAATGCTACGAGGTTCTGGAGGCACTCGATGAGAAGCATAGCCGGAGGCTTACCGAGGAGCTGGGTGACCTGCTGATGCAGATAGTCTTCCACGCGCAGATGGCCGCGGAATCGGGCGAATTCCAGATTAGTAATGTGATAGAGGGTATTAATCGCAAGCTCATTCAGCGTCACCCCCACGTCTTCGGCTCGGTAAAGGTGAAGGATGCCGGCGAAGCGCTGGTCAGCTGGCAGGCACTGAAACAAAAGGAGAAGGGAGAGAAAGCCTCACTGCTGGATAATGTCCCGAAGAAGCTGCCGGCCCTGAGCTACAGCCAGGAAATCCAGGACCGGGCCGCGCACACCGGCTTTGACTGGGAGAACATTGAGGGCATTATGGACAAGCTGGCCGAGGAAATTGGTGAGCTGAAAGGAGCGGACAGCCAGCCGGAAAAGGAGCACGAGTTTGGCGACCTGCTCTTTACCCTGGTCAACATCGCGCGCTGGCTGGAGGTGGACACGGAGTCGGCACTGCGGGAAGCCAGCCGCAGGTTCCGCCGGCGGTTTTCACATATGGAAGAAGCCTGCCGCAAACGCGGCGTGAGCCTGGCTGATTTGTCCTTTGAGGAACAGAATGAGCTGTGGGAGGAAGCCAAGAGGAAGCAGGAATAAAACTGGTCGGGGCGAGAGGATTTGAACCTCCGACCTCAGCGTCCCGAACGCTGCGCGCTAACCGGACTGCGCTACGCCCCGATAGCACTATTATAGACGGATTTTACCGGTTCTAGCAAGGAAAGTAGATGAAATACGTTATTTTAATTATGGACGGTGCCTCCGGTTATCCCATACCCGAGCGCGGGGGAAAGACGTCCCTTGAGCTGGCCAGCACGCCCAATCTGGATGCGCTGGCAAAAGAAGGCGCCGTCGGGCTGGCCCGCACCGTGCCGCCGGGGATGGAGGCGAGCAGCGCCTGCGCCTGCATGTCGGTGCTGGGCTATGACCCGAAAGTATACTATAAAGGCCGGGCGGGCATCGAAGCGAGAAGTATGGGCATTCCCATCGGCGACGGGGAGGTCGTTTTCCGCTGCAATCTGGTGGCGGTGCGGGACGGGAAGATGTGGAGCTACAGTTCGGGCTACATCGGCACCGAAGAAGCCCATGCCCTGCTTGAGGCCCTGAATAAAACCCTTGGCGGCGATGAGGTGCAGTTCTACCCCGGCGTCAGCTACAGGCATATCTGCAAACTCAGGGGGCACGGGGCAACGCTCCGGGCCGAGTGCACACCGCCGCACGATATCCCGGAGAAAGAAATTGCCGAATACCTGCCCCGCGGGCAGGGGAGAGAGGTATTGCTCGACTTGATGGAACGTTCCAAACCGGTACTATCTGCTCACCCGGTAAATAGAGAGCGGATAGCACGGGAAGTCATACCGGCCACAATGATATGGCTTTTCTGGGGAAGCAGTCGGTTGCCGGCTATGCCGTCGTTTGCCGGCAAGTATGGCCTCAAAGCGGCAATGACCTCGGGGGTTGACCTGCTCAATGGACTGGCGCAGCTTGCCGGGATGGAGGTGCTGGCGATACCCGGCGTGACCGGCAACCTGGACAACGATTACACGGCGCAGGCGAAAGGGGCCATGGCGGCGCTGTCGGAATTCGACCTGGTGGTGGTTCACATTGAGGCACCTGACGAAGCGGCGCATGACCGCGCTATCGATGCGAAGATTGAGGCTATTCAGAAAATTGACGGTGAGGTGGTAAGCCGGCTGCGCTCATTTCCGGAAGACATCCGCCTGCTCATTATGCCCGACCACCCCACCCCGATACCGGTGCAGACCCACACCGATGACCCGGTCCCCTTTCTCATCTGGGGAAAAGAGGTTAAGCCCAACGGCGCCGGGAGGTTTACCGAAGCTGAAGCGAAAAAGACTGGCCTTTTCCTCGATAAAGGTTATACAATTATGGATAGATTGCTATGAAGGCGGGTAGCTAGATGGCATTGATAGTGCAAAAATACGGCGGGTCATCCGTAGCCGATGCCGAAAAGATTAAAAATGTGGCGGGGCGGATTGCCCGTGCCAGAGACGAAGGCAACGAGGTGGTGGTGGTCGTCTCGGCGATGGGCGACACCACCGATGAGTTGATTGAGCTGGCCTATCAGATATCGGAGAATCCGGACAGTCGTGAGCTCGATGTTCTGCTTTCTACCGGGGAAGTTGTTTCCAGCACCTTGCTGGCCATGTCGCTGCACGGCATGGGCTACCCGGCCATCAGCCTCAGCGGCGCTCAGGCGGGAATCCGCACCGATTCTGCTTACAGCCGGGCGCGTATTCTTCAGATTGAGCCGAAGCGGGTGGTCCGGGAACTGGAGAAGGGGAATATCGTCATTGTGGCCGGCTTTCAGGGCATGACCGAGGACAAGGATGTCACCACGCTGGGACGGGGTGGCTCGGATACCACCGCCGTGGCTCTGGCGGCCACTCTGGGGGCGGAAGTGTGCCAGATCTACACCGATGTTGAAGGGGTATACAGCGCTGACCCACGCCTCGTCCCGGAAGCGGAGTGTCTTGATGAGATACATTACGAGGAGATGCTGGAACTGGCAACCTATGGGGCGAAGGTGCTGCACCCGCGAGCAGTGGAACTCGGGGAGCTGTTCCACATTCCCATACTGGTCGCTTCCAGCTTTACCGATAATCCGGGGACTTTAATACACGGAGGGGTAGCAATGGAAGTTCGGAACAAGGTAAGAAGTATCGCGCATAACCTTAACAAAGGCAAGATAACCGTGGTCGGTGTTCCGGACCGCCCCGGCATTGCGGCCACCATCTTTGAACCTCTGGCCAAAGCGGGAGTCAGTGTTGATACTATCGTGCAGAACGCCAGCATGCAGGGCATTACTGACCTGACCTTTACCGTGTTCAAGAGTGACCTTGCCCGGGCGATGGAGGTGGTCAAGCCGATTGCCACACAGATTGGCGCCAGGGAGTGTGCCAGCGATGGCAAGCTTGGGGAGGTGAGCATCATCGGTACCGGAATGCAGAATACCCCCGGCTTCGCCGCCCGTATGTTCAGCACCCTCAGCGAGAAGAATATCAATATCCAGCTGATTACGACCTCGGAAATACGGATAACGTGTATCATTAACGCTGATGAGGTAAAAGAAGCGGTGCGTGCCCTGCACCGGGCATTTGAGATTGAGGAAGAATAGGCGGTTGCCCCGCAGCTAAACCGCCACCACTTCCTTTACTTCCGGGATCTGCTCTTTCAGGATTTTCTCAATTCCCATCTTGAGCGTCATGGCGGACATCGGGCAACCAGCGCAGGCACCGGTCAATCTGACCTGCACGGTGCCACCATTGACTTCGACCAGTTCCACATCGCCGCCGTCCCTCTGTAGCTGGGGGCGAATCTTGTCCAGTATCTCGGTAACTTTATCCTGCATCACAAACTCCTGCTAAAAAATAACTACCCCTTTTATTTTATATATAGTAGAAGGCTTTCGTCAAACCAGCACAAAATACTCTTGTTAAGTGGTGATGTTTAATGTAGAATAAAATGTTTATAATTGGGGTTCTTGTTGGAGCAGGTTGATGACATACCAGGAAGAGAGGCTGGCCAGCTTGAAACGGCAGCGCACCAGGCAGGCGATAGACCTGGCGATGCAGGGGCGCTGGCGGGAGACCCTTGCCGCGAACAAGGCAATTCTGGAGGACTTTCCCGGCGATGTTGATGCCCGCAATCGCCTGGGACGTGCTTATATGGAACTGGGCGAATACCGGCAGGCGAGGGAATCCTATAGCCGAACCGTTGAGCTTGACCCTTTCAATACCATTGCCAAAAAGAACCTGCAGCGCTTGAACTACCTCGGTGAGGCGAAGGTTACTGCCGAGAGCGCGGCACGAAAGGTTGAGCCGCACCGGTTCATTGAGGAGATCGGTAAAGCCGGGGTGGTTAACCTTTACCATCTGGCGCCAACGCAGGTACGCGCCCGCCTCATCGCCGGTGACGAGGTGTTTCTTAAAATAAGCGGTACCCATCTGGTGGTTGAGGATGAACTTGGACAGTACGTGGGGTACGTTGACCCAAAACACGGACGGCGCCTGGTCAAACTAATGAGCGGCGGTAACAAATATTCAGCCGCGGCGGTGAGCTCCACGGAAGAAGCGATGACCGTCATCATCCGCGAGATATACCAGGCCCCGGGCCAGATAGGGAAGCCGTCTTTTCCATCAAAGGGGGTGGAGGGACTCAAGCCTTATGTTGACGAAAAGGTCTTCAAGCTGGAGGAGGAAATTGAGGAAATATTGCCGGAGGAATCTGGCTACACTATCATCGGCGGCGATGAGATAGAAGTACTATCGGAGGAGCCCACTGACATCGGCGACGAGTCTGTCAGTGATGAAGAATAGGGGGGTATGGCGCATGACAATTGGAAAGGTGAAGCCGGTATCAATAGAACGGGAGATGCAGAGCTCGTATCTCGATTACGCGATGAGCGTGATTGTGTCCCGTGCTCTGCCGGACGTTCGTGATGGGTTGAAACCGGTGCACCGGCGTATTCTCTACGCAATGAACGATATGGGCCTTATCTCTGATCGTCCGCACCGCAAGAGCGCCCGCATTGTCGGCGAGGTTCTGGGTAAATATCACCCCCACGGAGATACCTCGGTATATGACGCCATGGTGCGCATGGCGCAGGAGTTCTCCATGCGTTATCCCCTGGTAGACGGGCAGGGCAACTTCGGCAGCGTGGACAATGACCCCCCGGCAGCCATGCGCTACACCGAAGCCAGGCTGGCCCGCATCGCCAGGGAGATGCTGGTTGATATTGAGAAAGAAACCGTCGACTTCATGCCGAATTTTGATGACAGCCTTGAGGAGCCGAAGGTGCTGCCCACCCGCCTCCCCAATCTTTTGCTCAACGGCAGCTCCGGTATCGCTGTCGGCATGGCGACCAATATCCCGCCCCACAACCTCAATGAGGTCTGCGATGCCATCTCATATCTCATCGATAGTCCCAATGCGACCATCGAAGAGCTGGCCCAGTTTGTCAGGGGGCCGGACTTCCCCACCGCGGGCATTATCAAGGGCGTTGACGGGATCAAGAGCGCTTACGCTACCGGACACGGCAAGATAGTGATTCAGGCCAGGGCCCGTATTGAAGATCTCGACAAGACCGGGCGCAGTCAAATCGTGGTCACCGAGCTCCCTTATCAGACGAACAAAGCTCACCTGATGGAGACCATCGCGGAGCTGGTCAAGGAAAAGAGGGTTACCGGCATCAGCGACCTGCGTGATGAATCCGACCGCAACGGTATGCGCATCGTCATTGAGCTGAAGAAAGAGGCTTTCCCGGAGCAGGTGCTCAACAACCTGTACAAATATACCGCCATGCAGTCTGCATTTTTCGCCAACATGGTGGCGCTCGTGGACGGGCAGCCCAGAGTCATCAGCCTGAAACAGGCGCTCCAGAGTTACATTGATTTCCGCCATGAAGTCATCACCCGGCGTTCCAAGTTTGAGCTGAAAGAGACCAGGGCCAGAGCCCATATTCTGGAAGGACTGAAAATTGCCCTTGACCAGATTGACGCTATTATCAGCACCATACGCAAATCGGAGACCGCAGAGGCGGCGCGTCAGGCCCTGATGAGCAACTTCAGCCTGTCCCAGATACAGGCACAGGCCATTCTTGATATGCAATTGCGCCGTCTGGCCAACCTGGAACGGAAAAAGATACTCGATGAATACACCGAGGTACTGAAGACGATTTCATATCTGGAAGACCTTCTCGCCAACCCGCGCCGCATGCTCGTCCTGATTAAAGAAGAAATCAGTGACCTGAAGACGAAGTACGGTGACGAACGGCGAACCGAAATCAGCGAGAGTGGTGACGTGCAGTTTCGAGAGGAAGACCTTATTCCGCACCAGAGGATGGTGGTGACACTGAGCAACCGTGGCTATGTTAAGCGGGTTCCCGCCCACCTTTACACCCCGCAGCACCGCGGTGGCAAGGGAATCAAAGGCGGGGGAAACAGGGAAGGTGACCCGGTGCGACTGCTTACCGTGGCCGATACCCACGATGTCATCTTCTTCTTCACCAACCGGGGTAAAGTCTATAGCCTGAAGTGCCATGAAATCCCGGTGGACAGCTCCCGTATCGCCCGGGGTACGGCCGTGGTCAACCTCTTCCCCATCGCCGAGAGAGAAATGGTGACGGCAATAGTGGCCGTGACCGATTTTACCCCGAAGATGTGCCTGCTCCTGGCTACGGTTAAGGGAGAAATAAAAAAGACGGCCGTGGACCGCTTCGCCGTGGTACGCAGCAGCGGGCTCATTGCCATGGACCTGGCCGGGGGTGATGAGCAGGTTGACGCCTGTCTGGCCATGGATGAAGATGACGTCATCCTCGTCACACGGAAGGGGCAATCCATCAAGTTCCCCGTGGCGAGCCTGCGGGCAAGTTCCCGGGTCAGCGGGGGCGTGCGTGCCATGCGGCTTGCCGCCGACGACCGTGTTGTCAGCCTGGACCGTGTTGATACGGAGGCTTTTCTGCTGGTCGTGACCAGCGGAGGCTTCGGCAAGCTGGCGGCACTCAAGCAGTATCCGCGCCAGCACCGGGCGGGCAGCGGGGTCAGGACCTTTAAAGTTGCCGAGAAGACCGGTGATATCGCTGCCGCCAAAGTGGTTGCCTCCCGGGACCAGGTTATGATTATATCGGCCAAGGGCATTGTCACCCGTACGCCGGTAAGGGAAAGAGACCCGCGGCAGGGAATTACCATTCAGGGCAGGAGTACCCAGGGAGTCAGGTTGATGAGACTGGAGGCGGGAGATGAAGTGGTGGCGGTGGCTGCCTTTGGCGGAGAAAAGGAAAAAGGCGACGAAAAAAAGAAAAAGGGGGGTAAGAAATGAGCGCACCCAGTATTTCTCTGGCGGGCAAAGCAGCGATTGTTACCGGGGGTTCCCGGGGCATAGGCAAGGGAATTGCCCTCATGTTTGCCGGGGCGGGAGCGGAGGTGGTGGTCTGCAGCCGGAACCTGGATGGCAAGCTGGAATCGGCGGCTGATGAGATTCGGAAGCTGGGGAAGCGTTCTCTGGCCGTCAAGGCCGATGTCACCCGGCAGGCAGATATCGATAACCTGGTTAAGCAGACCATGGATGAGTTTGGCGCTATTGACATCCTGGTGAATAATGCCGGGACCGTGGTCAGGGCGCCGGTGGTAGAGCATAGCGAGGAGGACTGGGACAAGGTAATTGACACCAACCTTAAAAGTTACTTTCTCTGCTCGCGAGCGGTGGGCAGGGTAATGATGGAGCAGAAGCGGGGCAACATAATTAATATAGCCTCACTGCGCGGCATTGAGGCCGCGCCGGGAAGGGTCAGTTACAGCGTTTCCAAAGCCGGCGTCATCATGCTCACCAGAGTGCTGGCTCTGGAATTCGTCAAATACAATGTACGGGTAAACGCCATCGCCCCGGGCTGGATTAAAACGGAGTTAACCGAACCGATGTGGGGAAACCCCAAAACCAACCAAGAGGTTACCGCCACCATACCCATGGACCGCTGGGCTTCGGTGGCTGAGATGGCCAGCGTAGCCCTCTTTCTGGCTTCAGACCTGTCCAGCTACGTGACCGGGCATACCCTGGCGGCCGATGGCGGCATGGCGGCTATCTAGTTTCTGGCCTTATGCTTTTGTTTGCAGTCAGGATGCCAGCGCTGCAGCCCGCATGAATTACAGTCGTCATAGCGGCAGTCCAGCGTCTCTTTTCCCTCGATAGCAGAGCGGTACTCTTTTCTTAAAAAGGCGGTAGATACTCCCGGGTCAATATGCGCCCAGGGCAGCCGCTCGCCAAAGGCACGCTCGCGCTGCGCGTAGAAGGTGGGCTCAAGCTCACTCTCGGCGAAAGCGCACCGCCAGCGCTCGTAATTAAAATGTTCGTTCCAGGCGTCAAATTTTGCGCCCAGCTTCCAGGCATGGTAGATTACCGTGCCCAGGCGCCGGTCACCACGAGATATCGCCGCTTCCAGGAGGCTTGTCTTCGGGTCCTGCCAGGAAAGCTTCGTTCCCAGCCGGCGTAAGCCATGTCTTAAAATCTCGTGCCTGGCATTTAGCTGTTTCTCGTCCTCCTGGGCTACCCACTGGAACGGGGTGTGCGGCTTGGGCACAAAAGTGGCGGCACTGACCCTGAGGCTCGGCACCTTTCCGCTGGTCTGCTTGCCCAGCGACCGGATTTTTTCTACCAGCCGGATAATCTCGGCGACGTCTTCGTCGGTCTCGGTGGGCAGGCCGAGCATGAAGTAAAGTTTCAGGCCCGTCCAGCCCCGCTCAAAGGCGACGGCCGCCGTTTCCAGGAGTTCTTCTTCGGTGATGTTCTTGTTGATGATTCGGCGCAGTCGGTCGCTGCCCGCCTCGGGGGCAAAGGTCAGCCCCGTCCGGCTGCGGGCAGGGAGCGAGCCCATCAAACGAACGGAGAAACGACTGATGCGCAGGCTGGGCAGCGAAAGGGCAACGTCCGGGTGCTGGGCTGCCAGGCTGGTAATCAGCCCGTCAATGCCGGCGTAGTCGCTGGTACTCAGCGAGACCAGCGATATTACGTCGTAGCCACAGCGTCCGACGATTTCCCCGGCTGCCTTGAGCACCTCCTGCTTGGAGCGTTCCCGTACCGGCCGGTAGATAATGCCGGCCTGGCAGAAGCGGCAGCCACGATTGCATCCCCGCTGTATCTCTATGGCGCCGCGGTCGTGTATCACCTCTATATATGGAACAACCTGATTGGTTACCGGCGGTGGCAGCTTGGCCACGATGCGGCGCTGGATGCGTGGTTTCGCTTCCGGCATGGTCGGTGTCAGGCTCTTCAACAGGCCGTCAGGCTGATATTCGGCATGATATAGACTGGGGATGTAGATGCCTGGAATGGTGGCTGCCCGTTGCCGGAAATCGCTCTTGCGGGCACCACCCGCCTTCTTCCATTCGCGGTAGCTATCCAGAAGCTCAAGGGCTACCTCTTCCCCATCGCCGATGACAAAGAGGTCGAAGAAGTCTGCCATTGGCTCCGGATTCAGCACACAGCCGCCCCCGGCGATAATCAGCGGATGGTCTTGACCCCTCTCCGCGGCGAGGACCGGTATCTGCGCCAGGTCGAGCATATTCAGTACGTTGGTATAGGTAAGCTCGTAGCCGAGGGAGAAGCCGATAATGTCAAAATCCTTCAAGGGGCGTCTGGACTCAAGGCTGAAGAGAGGTATGTCTCTTTCCCGCATCACTGCTTCCATATCTACCCACGGCGCGAAGACCCGCTCGGCAAGCACGTCTGGCTGTCGGTTGAACAGGTCATAGAGGATGGGCAGGGCGATATTGGACATGCCGATTTCATAGATGTCAGGGTAGCTGAGGGCGATTTTTATCGGCGTCGTGTCCCAGTCCTTGACGATGCTGTTCCATTCGCCGCCGGTGTAGCGTCCCGGCCTGGTTACCTTGAGTAAAATATCATCCAGATTGGTCAAGTGTTTCCTCCGCGCGGTCAACGATATACGACTTTATCTTAAAAGGGGGATAAAATCAATAAAGAGAGGTGAAGCCTCTCTTTTTAGCCTTGTTTAGCCTTCTTCCAGAGTGAGTTGGCAGATTGTTTTCTACCTCACCCCCTTAATCCCCCTCTCCTTCAAAGGAGAGGGGGAGATGGGTAAGAGGGGCGAAGCCCCTCTCTGACTCCTTTTACACTTCTCTAAACTCGCCTTCCACGGTGCCTTCGCCTTCCTCACCGCCTTCGCCGCCGCCTTCCTGTTCCGGTGGCGTCTCGCCGCCGGGTGGCGGAGGCGGCTGCTGGTATACCGCGGCACCGACTTTTTGCATTACGTCGTTTAACTCCTGGCTCGCGGTTTTAATGGCCTCAACATCGGAGCCCTGCAGCGCCGAGCGCACCGCGGAAACCTTGCCTTCCACCTCCTGATTTAGCTCAGCAGGTATCTTGTCCTTGTGGTCGCGGAGGGTCTTCTCGGCGGTGTAGGCAAGGGTATCGGCCGCATTGCGTGCTTCCACTTCCTCACGTCGTTTGGTGTCTTCCGCGGCATGCGTTTCCGCAGCTTTCTGCATTTCGTCTATTTTTTCTTTGCTCAAGCCGCTTGAGGCGGTGATGGTGATTTTCTGCTCGCGGCCAGTGCCCTTGTCCGTCGCCTTGACATTGAGGATGCCGTTGGCATCAATGTCGAAAGTGACCTCAACCTGAGGCATACCGCGTGGTGCCGGCAGGATGCCATCAAGGATGAAGCGCCCCAGGGTGCGGTTGTCAGTGGCCATGGGACGTTCCCCCTGGAGAACGTGGATATCCACGCTCGGCTGGTTGTCCGCAGCGGTGCTGAAAAGCTGGCTTTTGGAAGTGGGTATGGTGGTGTTGCGCGCGATGAGAGAGGTAGCCACACCGCCCAGTGTCTCGATGCCCATGGTAAGCGGGGTAACATCGAGCAGCAGGATTTCCTTCACCTCACCCTTGAGCACACCGGCCTGAATCGCGGCCCCGACGGCCACGACCTCATCCGGGTTTACGCCCTTGTGCGGCTCCTTGTTAAAGAACTGCTTCACCTTGTCCTGCACCAGTGGCATTCTGGTCTGCCCGCCGACGATGATAACCTCATTGATTTGAGCGGCCGTCTTGCCAGCATCTTCCAGCGCCTGCTTGCATGGCTCCAGGGTTTTCTCCACCAGATCCATAACCAGCTGCTCCAGCTTGGCCCGCGTGAGCGTGTAGTTCAGGTGTTTCGGGCCGCTGGCATCAGCGGTGATGAAGGGCAGGTTGATTTCTGTCTGCTGGACCGTGGAGAGTTCGGTTTTCGCCCTCTCCGCCGCTTCCTTCAGGCGCTGCAATGCCATCTTGTCCTGCCTGAGGTCGATTCCCTGGTCACGCTTGAACTCATCGCCGAGCCAGTCCATGATTCTCTGGTCAAAATCATCACCACCGAGGTGAGTATCGCCGGCGGTTGATTTGACATGGAAGGTGCCCTCCCCGATCTCGAGGATGGAGATGTCAAAAGTGCCGCCGCCCAGGTCATAGACGGCAATAGTCTCCTCCCCTTTCTTATCAAGGCCATAGGCTAGTGATGCCGCCGTGGGCTCGTTGATGATGCGCAGTACATTTAGGCCGGCGATGGTGCCGGCATCTTTGGTTGCCTGGCGCTGTGCGTCGTTGAAGTAGGCGGGGACGGTTATGACCGCGTCCGTCACCTGCTCACCAAGGTAGGCCTCGGCATCCGTCTTCAATTTCTGCATAATCATGGCCGAAATCTCTTCGGGCCGGTACTCCTTGTCACCCATCGCCACCATGGTTTCGTTGTTTTTACCTTTCGTCACTTTGTAGGTCTTGCGCTTGGCATCCTCTTCCACGGGGAGTTCACGCCCGACGGGCTCTCCCCAGTTGCGCCCCATGAAACGCTTGATGCTGTAAATTGTGTTGTCCGGGTTGACGATTGCCTGGCGCTTGGCAATCTGGCCGACCAATCGCTCTCCGTTCTTGCTTACGGCCACCACTGACGGTATGAGGTTGCTGCCCTCGGCCGAAGGTATGACCACCGGCTCGCCACCCTGTATTACCGCAACTTCACTCATTGTTGTCCCCAAATCAATGCCAACAGCTCTTCCCATTTACTCGTCCTCCTTCTCCGTATCTTCTCCATTGCCCACCACCACCATAGTTGGGCGAATGACTTTGTCGTGTAATTGGTATCCCTGGCGTATTTCCTTGATAACGATTCCCTCCCGACCTTTATCCTGTCTCACCGCTTCATGAAGGTTGGGGTCAAATGGTTTCCCCAGCGCTTCAATCTGGGTAAGCCCCTGCAACTCCAGGGTGGCTCTGAATTTGCGATAAATAAGGTTCACGCCATCTACCCAGGCCAGTTTGGATAATTTCGGTGGTGTATGCTCCAGTGCTCTCTTCAGGTCATCCAGGACCGGTAAAAGCTCGAGCAAGAGCCCGGCGTTGGCAAATCGGGTGTATTCCTCCCGCTCCTGCTCGCTGCGCCGCTTGAAGTTCATGAAGTCGGCCTGCGCCCGCTGCCAGCCAGCAAGGCTGGCAGCTGCTTTTTCCTTTTCCTCAGCCAGTGCTTGCTTCAGGTTTTCCAGGTCCTCAGTTTCAGTAACCTCTGGCACCGCAGGCATGTTCTGCTTTTCTTCTGATTCAGACAACATCATATTATATCTTACGTTTTTTCACGGGATTTGCCTATGACTTAAGTCACGAAATCATCCGACTGCTTCAGTAGAGTCCAGACATCAACTCGCTCAGTATCTTGGACAGGTAATTAACGGTGAGAATGGTATGCCCATAAGGCATACGGGTAGGTCCGAGAACGCAGACCGTGCCCACCGCCTCGGTGGAAATGCCATACTTGCTGATCACAATACTGTAGTTGTGGAAAGTTTCATCCTCATTTTCCATGCCGATAATCACCGTCGCCTTCTGGCTGGCCAGCTCCTTGGGCAGGATAGCCTTGACAAGGCGGCGCCCTTCCACCAGTTCCATGAGACTGCGCATTCTATCGCTGCGGGTGAACTCGGGCTGGCTGAGCATGAAATGAAATCCATCGAGGTAGGGTGCTTCATACTCCTGCTCATCCTCGTCCTGCATCATGCGGCTCAAAATTTCCCTAATCTGTTCTTCGGCAGGGGAAAGGTAGTTTTCCTTCTCTGCGATCTGTTCCCGGTTCAGGCCCGAAAAGGCCGCACTGAGCTTGTTGGCTATAACGGTCAGGCTAGACTGAAGAATCGCCTCATCGAATGTGATTAGCTGTTCCTTAATCCTGGCACCGTGAAGGACGAGAACAACAAGCGCCAGGGTGTCCTGTAAAGACAGCAGTTCCATATGCTTGAACCGACAGCCTGTCGGCCTGGGAGTGGTCACGACGGCCATATTCTGTGCTTGCTGGGCCAGGAGTGTAGCCGCTAGGCTCAACCACTTCTCCAGGTCCCGCTCAACTTGGTGAAAGACATGGCTGAAAAACCGCTGCTCTGATTCAGAGAGGGAAATATCTTTAAGCGACTCTACATGGAAGCGGTAGCCTTTATCCGAAGGTACGCTGCCGGCGGAGTGATGAGCGCGCAAAATGTACCCCTCGTGTTCCAGCCGAGCCATCTCATTGCGGATGGTGGCTGGGCTCACTCCCAGCGCCGATTCCTGGGCAATGCTCTGGGAAGGTACCGGCACTGCTTGGTCAATATACCTTGACACAATCAGGTTCAGTATGGTCTCTGCTCGTGTAGATAGCATCTTTAACTCCAATTAGCACTCTAAGCCCGAGAGTGCTAATCAGTTATAATTTAGCATCTCAGCCACCAAATTGTCAAGATGGATGAGTGGATATGGCACGGTCATTTCCTTGACCATTATGCCTGCCTGTGCTATATTTGGCAGGATGGATATTAACTGGTTGGGTCATTCCTGTTTTCGCATCAGAGGCAAGCAGGCTACCATTGTTACCGATCCATTTCCACCAGATTTAGGCTACACACTCGGTAAAACGACAGCTGACATTGTCACGGTAAGTCATCAGCATCACTCCCATTCCTATGATAAGGGTATAGGTGGCGACCCCAGGGTAATTGCCGGGCCCGGCGAATATGAAATTAAAGGCGTCATGATAATTGGCATCGCGACCTTTCATGATGCCGATGGGGGTAAAATAAAAGGTAAAAATACCGTCTACCTTATAGAGATTGACGGAATCACAGTATGCCATCTTGGAGACTTGGGGCATGTGCTCACCACCGAGCAGGTGGAAGAAATTGATGACGTGGACATGCTTCTCCTTCCCGTGGGGGGAGGGTTCACACTAAACGCAGCCACGGGCGCCGAGGTGATTCGTCAGATTGAGCCCAAAGTGGTGATTCCGATGCACTACAAAACGCCAGCGCTCAAGCGGGAGTTAGCCCCAGTGGACAGCTTTCTGAAAGAAATGGGGATAGAGCGGCCGGCCTCCCAGCCAAAGCTCTCCTTCAACCCTTCCAGCCTGCCCATAAGCACGCAGGTATTTCTGCTTGATTACTGAAAAACAGACTTGGCTCTGACGAGGCAAGCGATACTCTGACTACTCCGGCATCTTATCGGAAATGTCCTTGAGCTTATCTAAAGCTTCTTTAGTGCTTACCTTTCCGGCTTTTAATTCTTCACAGACATTCTCAATCTGTTTAAGACTGGCGATAATTCGGCTTTCTTTCTCCGTTTCTTTTTTGGCTCTTTTTCCCGTTTCTGCGGCTTCCTTTACCGCCATTTTCTGTTCCCCTTCAATTTTCCTGGCTTCCTCAGCTCCGCGTTTTGCCTGTTCTTTGGCCTCGCGTTCCGCCTCTGCTTTAGCTTGCCTCTCTTCTTCTTCGGCTTGCTTTTTAGCTAGCTTTTCGGCTTCCTGGGTCTTCCTGGCTTCCTCGGCCTCGCGTTTTGCCTGTTCTCTGGCTTCGCGTTCCGCTTCCAGGATCGTTAGCCTTTCTATTTCTTTGGCTTTCCTGGCTAATTCAGCCTCAAGACTGACCTGTTCTCTGGCCTCGCGTTCCGCCTCTGCTTTGGCTCGCTTCTCTTCCTCTTCAGCCTTCTTTTTAGCTAGCTTTTCGACTTCCTGGGTCTTCCTGGCTTCCTCGGCCTCATGCCTGGCTTTTTCCTTGGCCTCGCGTTCCGCCTCTACTTTGGCTTGCTTCTCTTCCTCTTCAGCCTTCTTTTTAGCTAGCCTTTCAGTTTCCTGGGCTTTCCTGGCTTCCTCAGCTTCTTGTTTGGTTTTTTCTCTGGCCTCGCGTTCCGCTTTTGCTTTGGCTTGCTTCTCTTCCTCTTCAGCCTTCTTTTTAGCTAGCCTTTCAGCTTCCTGGGTCTTCCTGGCTTCCTCGGCCTCACGCCTGGCTTTTTCCTTGGCCTCGCGTTCCGCCTCTACTTTGGCTTGCTTCTCTTCCTCTTCGACCTGCTTTTTGGCTAGCCTTTCAGTTTCCTGGGCTTTCCTGGATTCCTCCGCCTCACGCCTGGCTTTTTCTCTGGCCTCGCGTTCCGCTTCTGCGGCTTCCTTTACCGCCATTTTCTGTTCCTCTTCAATTTTCCTGGCTTCCTCCGCTTCGCGTTTTGCCTGTTCTTTGGCCTCGCGTTCCGCCTCTGCTTTAGCTCTTTTTTCCGTTTCTGCGGCTTCCTTTACCGCCATTTTCTGTTCCTCTTCAATTTTCCTGGCTTCCTCCGCCTCACGCTTGGCTTTTTCTCTGGCCTCGCGTTCCGCCTCTGCTTTAGCTCTTTTCTCTTCCTCTTCGGCCTTCTTTTTGGCTAGCTTTTCGGCTTCCTGGGTCTTCCTGGCTTCCTCCGCTTCGCGTTTTGCTTTTTCCCTGGCTTCTCGTTCTTGTTCTTTCTTGGCAAGCTTTTCCGCTTCTTCGGCCTGTCTCCTTGCAAGTAATTGTGCCCGTCGCTGTCTGGCACGCCCGCCCTTTAATATCGGATGATGACAGTACTGACAGTAGTCAGCGCTGCCGGTTGTTTTCTGGCCACAGTTGGGACACCTTGCCATTTATGACCTCATAACGGTTAACTTGTAATCTATTTTATCCTATATTATACATTGAGGCAAAGGCAACACAGGTATCATATTTGATATGTCTGTTTGGACAACTAGCTGCGCCGGGGGCCCAAAACCAGCACCATAATGGTAGCGATGAGCAGGATGATGGTGAGGAGTAGTGCGCCAATGAGATAGATTACCCAGTTGGGGGTGTGCTGGACCGGTGCTGGTGATGGGGGTACGGGTGGCGACGGTGGTGACGGAGCCGGAGGCACCGGCGGTGTTGCCGGCGATGGGGCGGGTACAGGAATCATCCCCATTGGTGGTGCGGTTGGTTGTACTAAAGATGGTGGCGGCAATGCGGTGGTGAATGAGCCAACCGCACTCCAGGCGCTTTTCGTATCGGAGCTAATGGCTCTGACCTTCCAGTAATAAGTTGTACCGGGGTTGAGGTCCAGGTTCCCCTGCCAGGCAGTAGCGGGTAGGGAAAAATCACCGGTTCGGTTAATAACTAGGTTAGAAAACTGGATATTGCTGGCTACGAGTAGTTCGTAGGTTACTGCTTCTGACACTGCGCTCCACTGGAACAGCGGCTTGGTAGGAACTCCCATTTCCCCGGATGCGGGACTCTCCAGCCTGATGTTCGTGGTATCCGTATCAAGGCCAGTAGTGAAAGACCATTTAGATGACCACGGGCTCAATACTGGCTCTTCTGACCGCACACGCCAGTAGTATGTCGTTGCTGGCTCAAGGGTCGGGAGCCTTACCGAGCTCGCTTTTGTGGCACCCTCAAAATCAGTGGGGACGGAGGAAAAATCGGTATCAAAATCAAGCTGCCATTCATATTTGGTCGCACCGCTTTCTGCCTCCCAGTCCAGACGGACGTCATTGATGGTGTGGTTGAGCAATGTGCCGATGCCATTATCGTTATCAGTAGGTGAAGTTAATGTCACGGGAAAGGTCAGGCTATCATGATAAGTTAATAACCTGGTATGAGCAGTATCGATTGCCCACAACTGGTTGCCGAGACGCCACAGTTGGGACAATTTGGTGCCATCACTGAGACCTCGAGTAATCGTCTGGAAGGTAGGGCCAAATGAGTAAGTAGGGTTAAGGGAGCGTTCCATACCACCATCAGCTTGTGTGTTGCTGGCATACAGCACGCCGCTGGACGTAGCGATTATCTGCTTGAGCGTCCCGCCACCGGGCAGCGTGCTATCGATACGCTCCCATTCTTCACTGGAGCCGACCTTAAAGCGGTAGGCCCCTTTATCGGCGGTGGTGCTGGCGGCGTAGACGATATGATTGTTACCATAGTCCGGGTCAAAGGCCACGGATACTGACCCGCTGAGCGGCGGCGATGTAGCGTCGGGTGGCAGCGGTTCAAATTTCCCTCCATCATTATGGGAAATATGGACCCAGCCATTGCTGTTGCCGGTGAGTAGCGTGCCATCTTGGTTAAATTCTGGTGATAGTACCAGGGAGTTTATTGTCTGGTTGCCCGCAATGGCTCCGCCCTGGTAAGTGTAACCACCGTTTGTGGTGCGATAGACATAGGCATCACTGCCGACGTAACTGCTGATGAATAATGTAGCATCATCAACCACGGCACAGGCGTAAATCGGCAGCGAGGCGCTGGAATCGGGGTCGGCAGTGAGGTATTTTGAGTAACGCTGCCCGTTGTTTGTCGATTTCCACAGTACCGGCTGCCCGTTACTGTTACCGGCCAGAAAGATGACCTGGCTGTCATTTCCGTACTGCGGTGAAAGCTCAAACAGGTCAATGGCATCAACATCAGCAAAACTGCTGGAGTATAATCGTTCCCATTTCTGCCCGTCGTCAGTACTTCGCCAAAAGCAGTGATTGGCGCCAAAGGTCAGCAGAAAAAGCGAGGTATCTTGACTATAGTCGGGTGAGGGTGCGAAATCGGTAATGTCGGTAATATAGTTATCAATCAGACCAACCTGATTCCAGATAATGCCTCCATCGTTACTCAGCGAGAAGGCGCTGTCACTGCCACTGGTCGCCGCATATGCCCGATAACTACTAGTGAAGTCGGTGTTCATGAGCACATAGGTCTTTGAGTCGCCGGTAGGTTCTTTCTTGCTTTTATCCCAGTCGCGCCCGCTATCGTGGCTGTAATAGGTCTGGGCGCTGCTGGCGGCTCCAGCCAGCAGGCATATGGCATTATCAGTACCAGATGCTGCCAAGCCGGTAATATCTATATTGCTCATATTGTTAGCCGAGCCTGCATTGAGGTCAGTAGCACCGGAACTATCCGGCGAGTCAGCGGTTACAATTTTGTAGACATCACCATCACCAGTGCCGGTATCAATGGCGAGGAATAAAGCAATGTCTGGCGATGTGCCTTCATAGTCCGTGGGGAAGGCAATGGCGGCTGAGTTGCTAACGGCCACGGACGTGGGGGTTCCCGAGTTGTCCTTATCAAGCCTCGCGTCGCCAAAGATTGTCCCCCAACCGGCATCACCGCTTTTAAACCTGACAAAGGTATCAGTCTCATCGGTAACCACGGCCACCAGCTGCCGGTCAGTCGTGTATAGCGGCGAGAAAGCCAGGGCGTAAACGTCATAGCTGCCAATATTGCTGTCGACCCAGCTGGGAACTATCTGTTCCTCATCCAGGGTATAAACACCGCCGTATTCGGAGTTGTCCGTGTCTCTGGTGGCGACGGCGACGATGTGGCTGCTGAGATGGGTGACAGCGATATCAGCAATTTCTATGTTATTGGTCCCCGCCCCGCCCGGATTCGCGGCAAACTGGACAAATTTTTCCCCACCATCGGTGGAGCGGTAGACGCTGGCGGCAGTGGCGTAATAAATAGCGTTTTCGTCATGCGGTGAGATGGCGATAGCCACTATGCTGTCCTGGACGTCACCGATGTATGACCAGCCGTAGCCACCGTCCGTGGACTGATAAAGGGTATAGGTGGGCCCGGGTACGTAGGCATAGAGAGTGCCGTTGGTGGACATCGTCAGGTGCTGAACGTCAGAGCCACTGGCCAGCAACCAGCTACCGGCATTTCCTTCCGCCGGTATGTTTACCCGGCTCCATTTGACTTCATCGGCGGAGACGGCAGCACTTTGTATCAAGCTGAATACCGATACGGATAAAAGCAGGGCCAGCGATAGCCGCCGTTTAGACTTTGCCATGTGGCGAATTTTACTCTGTGAAGAAAGCAAAGTCAATAACTCTGGCCAAAAAGAGAGCCCCCCATTACGGGGGGCTCTCGGGGTTACGGAGTGTTACCGTGTCTTACACCGGTCGTCTGGTTCGCATGATGAGGACGATGAGTGCGATCACCAGTACGGCACCAATGATGATGATGACCATGAGTGCCCATTGTGGTACTGGTGGCGTCGGTGCCGGCGCTGACGGGATTACGATTTCCGGTGGGGCAGGTGGTGGAGCCGGAAGCACTATTTCCGGAGGTGTGATCGTAATCGCGGGTGCCGGTGGCACCTGGATTACCGGTGCCGGTGGCTGCTCGATAACTACCGGTGGTAGTATCTCGGGCAAAGACCCGGTGGTGAAGCTGCGAGTCTCAGACCAGGCGCTGCGGACTGGGCCGGCAGCGTCAACCCTGACTTTCCAGTAGTAGGTGGTGTCAGGCATGAATCTGATGTCAGCACCAGTAGCACCAGGGCCAACGATCTGACTTATGACATCTCCTTCATCCCAGGTTCCGCTGGACTTCTCAATGTCCAAAGGAAGCACGGTTTCATCGAAGTCGGTGTCCGTAGCAATCTCGAAGTTAAACTTCGAGACCTTGTCAGACGGGCTTGTCCAGCTGAAGATTATCTGCTCGGCTTCACCGCTGACCGTGTTGAACGGAATGTCGGCTCCGTCAGCGGGCGCGCGCGAGGCGGCAGAGGTCACGGCCAGAGAGTCTTTGTAGCTGAAGAGCAACTGACCGAGGTCGTCAATGGCCCACAGCTGGGTGACGTCGCCGTCCACGCTCATCCTCAGCGCTGTTGGTCCAACGCCGAAGGTTTCGCCAGCACTCTCCACAACGCTCCAGGTGGGGGAGTCCGAGGTCGGGGTCAGCGTGCGTACCAGAATGCTGTCGTCAGTGGTGTTATCGGCCAGCGCGTAAAGCACGCCTTGCGCGATACCGATACCGTAAGTGATGTTGCCCGCGCTGGTGCCGTAGAGGCCTTCGGGGCTGATGTTGTCCCAATCGGAGGCCTCGCCGAGCTCCCACGAATAGATTTCATGGTTGGAAGCGGCAATGATAAAGTCACCGTCGGCCAGGCCGGTGGCGGTTACCTGGACAAGGTCGTTCTCATCGAAGTCTTCGTCACTGAGTTTTGTCCAGCTGGAGTTGCCATCGGTGGAGTAGGCCACGCGGCCGTCTCTACTGCCGGCCACCAGCAGGTCCTCGCCCAGGCTGGCAATCATGCTGCTGCCGCCAGAGAGCTTGGAAGACTTCTTGGAGTCCCAGGTGAAGCCGCGGTTGCTTGATTTGGAGACGTAGCCGAGGGTGGTGAGGACGTAGACGGTATCACCGTCGGTTTCCACCGCCAGGTCAACGATTCCGGTGGTTTCCTTGTAGATACGGGTGTGCCACTTTTCCGCACCGCCGCTGGAGCTGAAGTAGACGGTCGTGTTATCAGCATCGGCCAGGTAGATGACGTCGGGGTCATCGGGGGCTATGCGGATGATGTAGTCGCTGTCCGCATCGTCGTTGCTGTAAATTCTCTCCCACCTGTTGGTCAGGCGCCACACGCTCAACTCGGCAGTGGCGTTGGTGGTTACCAGGTAGACCGTGCTGCCATCGGCGGTGACGGCGACATCGCTCAGCGTGGTGAGGCCGGTATCGATGAGGCTGATGTCGTTGAAGGACTTGCCGTTATCCTCGGAGTAGGCGAAAGCGCTCTCATCACCCGAGGTGCCGGCCACCACGGTGGACCCGGCAATGCCGACCAGAACCAGCGGGGTTGCACTGCTGCTACCCGGGTTCTTGGTCGAGGTGGAGCCGCTGACGGATGGGTCATCGGCCAGCGGGTCGGTGCTGCGGTAGACACCGGCGTTGTCGTAGCGACCGGCGACGAGCAACGAACCGTCAAAGGCGATGCTGTTGATTTCTTTCTCGTCCTTGAGCACAGTGACGTCGTCGTCATCCAGTCGGAATATACCGCTGGTTTCATTGGTTACACTTTCGTTAACGGTCAGACCGTAGAAGAGGACGCGCATGTCGTCATCGCTGCCCAGGTAGTCCGGCGCCATGGCGATGGAGGCCGTAAGATTGTCTACGGCGGCCGGGGTGTCCTGCTCCAGGCTCGCCGGATACGCGGTGAAAGCGCCGGAGTTCCAGGTACCGGTGTTGAAGCTGTAGATGTTCAAGTCAACGGTATCACCGGCCGTGTCCCCGGTTATGTTCACCATCACCTGGTCCGAGTAGAAGTTGGGCGAGAAGGCTACCGCGCCGGATAAGTTTGCCGTTGCGGGGGAACCGCCGGTGGCCTCTGTCCAGACAGAGCCGATAGCGCCGATTTCGTAGTACCATGTCTCAGAAGTGCCACCATCATCACCGATAACGGCAATGTAGTGGTTCCCGCCTTTCTCTACCGAGATGGCGAGATCGACGATGCTGTCAAGGTCGCCCACGGTGCCGAGGGTATCCCAGTTGGCGCCGGCGTCGTCAGAGATGAATACCGCGTGGGAAGTGGTGTTGGCGACCGCGAGGTAGTTCGGGTCGTCCTGGGCAACAGCTATGAAGTCAACGTCAGCCATTACGTCGGTGCCATCTTTAACGAGGGCCGTGGTCCAGCTTTGGCCGCCGTTGCTTGAACGGTAGGTTTCGTTGCTGGAGACGGTAACGTAGATGATTGAGCCATCGCCGGATACGGCCATGTCGACAATGTTATCCCCGGCGGTGTCTACGAATTCATCGGGGAGGTCCTCAGAGCCCCAGGACAGGGTGCCGGCCGACACTGGCGCCGCGGAGAGTAACAGGCTGGCGGCCAGAACGATGACGAAGCCTATGCCCCATATTCTAGATAGTTTCTTTTTCATCGACTTTAAATTTAACTCCTTTTTTGATATACCTATATCTCCACAAATAGACATTTATCCATAACGCCTTTATTTTATGGAGACAAAGATTTCTTCTGTGTCCGTTTTTCGAGTTTAAAACTCGTTCCCCTTGCGGGTCCTGCCATTACATCACCCCCTTTATTACTAACGTTACTCATAATATAAACAGAAAAAATATTTTTGTCAAGGCTTTTGGTAAAAAATTTACATAAAAACACCATATTTTACTTCATCCCGGTCTGTTTTAACCTTTCAAGAGTTCTGGTAATTTAGTCACCCTGACCGTTTTCTGCCCGGCGGTGGTCATATCCCGCAATGATGCGGTGCCATTTTTTAATTCTTCCTCCCCTATTATAACGGTATAATGCACCCCCAGGTTATTGGCCTGTCTGAGCTGTGCCTTGAGGCTGCGGTCACCGGTGGCCATGATGACGCCGATGCTCTTCTGCCTCAGGTAAGATGCCAGCCTGACCGTTTCATTTCTGGCGGCCTCACCCTGGCGGGCGATAAATACCAGCGGCCTGGGCAGGGGTGGGACGGGCAAAGACTGTGCCTTTAGATTGAGGATTATCCTTTCCATGCCGATGGCAAAGCCGATGGCGGGTGTTGGTCTGCCGCCCAGTTCCTCAATCAGGTCATCATACCGCCCGCCGCCGCAGATGGTGCTCTGTGCGCCTCCGTTTGCGGGCTGAATTTCAAAAACGGTTCTCGTGTAGTAATCAAGCCCGCGAACCAGGCGGTGGTTGAGGGTGAAGGGAATCTTCAGCAGGTCGAGGTATGCCGTGAGACGGTCGAAATGCTCCCGGCACTGCGGGCACAGGTGGTCAACGCTGCGGGGTGCCTGGTCAGCCACGTCCTGGCAGGACGGCTGCTTGCAGTCGAGCAGCCGGAGCAGGTTGCGGCTTAATCTTTTCCGGCAATCGTTGCATAGCGCTGCCGCGTGACCGGCGTAGTATTCCTGCAAAACGCCGAGGTAGCCCGGCCGGCACTGCTTACAGCCGATGCTGTTCAGTTGCAGGGTAAGGCGCTGCAGGCCCAGCGACTGGAAAAACTGCCAGGCGAGGTCGATGTTTTCCGCATCGAGGGAAGGGTCGTCGTCGCCGATGGCCTCGCAGCCAAACTGGTAGTGCTGCCTGAATCTTCCCGCCTGTGGCCTTTCATATCGAAAAATGGCGGCCAGGTAGTAGAGTTTGACCGGCTGCGGCCGGCTGTGAAATCCGTGCTCCAGATAGGCACGGCATACCGGTGCGGTGCCTTCCGGGCGCAGCGTGACCTGATTGCCGCCTTTATCGGTGAAGGAGTACATCTCCTTTTCCACGATGTCCGTTCCCGGTCCTACGCTGCGCGTGAAAAGGGAGGTGTCCTCAAACGCCGGAGAATCAATCCGCTCATAACCATAGAGCTGGCAGATACGGGCTGCTTTTTGCTCGATGTAACGCCAGTAGGCCTGTTCCTCTGGCAGAATGTCGGTTGTTCCGCGTGGTGCCCGATACAATTTCATTTACCCGATGTGCTATGAAGCTTTATGAAAATACCACTTGTAAAGGAGTTGCATATCATCTGGGAAGATGCCCAGGCGATCTCCATCGCTTACCTTTCTTTTCAGTGCTGAATATTCACCATTGAGAAAAATATTTTTGCCCAGCTCCTCAGGCGGTATGCCGATGCGCTGCACAATGCTTTCAATTGAGTCGCCATCTCTAACGGGAGCAGTAATAATGGAATCCCGGGAGGGGTTCTGGTTATCAGTAAAGCGGCGTAGTTTCCCGTAAAGGTGTACTTCAATCATCAATTATCCTCCACCGATGAGCGGAAAGAGTCCTACCCGGTCCTCATTCTGGAGGAGGTAGTTTTCCTTTTGCCACGTGCCGTTAACCATGAGCACGCCTATTTCCTGCCGGGGGATTTTGAATTTGTCTATCAGGTTACCCAGGCTGGTCTTATCGTTTAGTTCCACGGTAAAGGCTTCACTGTCCCCGGAGTTGGGGTGATACTTACGCAAGCTCGCGAATAGCTTTATCTCAACCTTGTTCATAGCCCGTTCCTCGTCATTTTTAATTATACTGTATTTTAACCAGATGAAGAAAGCCCCCTCCACAGCGATGGCGAAGGGGGCTCGTGGTCATATTCGGGTTACTGGCTAGGGATTGTGGACTTTGTCCAGCACCTCGTCGGGTACATCAAAGACCACGTTGTGCGGTGGCAGCTTCTCGTACTTCATGAACTCCGGCATGCGGTCATCGACCTTGGTAAAGCCGGCGGCTTCATTGAAAGCGCGCTCCTTCTTGACGATATCACCGCCGATCCGGCCAATGTCATCCACCGTCCAGTTGGTGCCGAGTACGCCATTGCACTCCTCTACCATGCCCTCGAGGCCGGAGGCTATATCCAGGATGGCGAAAGAGACGAACAGGCAGTGGCCAGTGGCGTCAAGGAACGCAGTAACATACTGGAAATTGCGCGACATATCTGCCTTCTCCACGATGAACTGGTCTACCTTGCCACTCACACCGAATATCTCGGGGGCGATAGTGTAGCCCGCGGTGTGGTCGGCGCCCATGGTTGAGGTGGCATAAGTCACGCCGATGCCCTTGATTGCCCTGGGCTCGTAGGCCGGCATGGCCTGTCTCTTGACCGTCGGGCAGCGGACAACACCGAAGGTATCCGCGGTGAGCGCGGTGCCGCCGCCGAAGATACGGCCGAGCGGTGTGTCCTTGCCAATCTCATGCATCAGTTCGATGGCCTTCTTGCCGTCTCCGAACTTGGCCAGTCCGGCTTCCATGGCCACGCCGATGGTCGCCCCGGCCTCGATGGTATCCACCCCGTAGTCATTGCACAGCCGGATCAGTTCACCGATAACATCCAGGCTGTCAATGCCAAGATTGGCACCGAAAGACCAGAGCGACTCATACTCCTGGCAGGAGACGAGCTCGGTGCCATCTTCTTTCGGGTAAACGTTGGAGCACTGGATGATGCAGCCGGGGCTGCACCGGTGGCCGGTCATGCCGACGCCGCCGCGCTTCTTGCAGGTCTCATTTATCATCTCTCCTGAAATCTTGCTCGCCCCTTCGAAGCGTCCTGAGCTGAAGTTGCGGGTGGGTAAGGCACCAGCCTCGTTGATGACAGCGACGCAGACGGCTGTGCCGTAGGTATTCAGCCCCCCGCCGGGCTTGGTGACGTCATGCTGGAGCAGGGCATCGGTCATCTTCTTGCGCCCGGTATCAAATGCCTCTTTATTGGCCAGCGCTAGACTGGCACCACCGGCGTCATCAACCACGATGGCTTTAAGTCCTTTACTGCCCATCACCGCCCCGAGACCACCTCGGCCAGCATATCGGCTGGGACGGTTCTCCGGGTCGTTGACACAGATACCGGACATGGCCATCAGCTTCTCTCCGGCAACGCCGATGCTGATAATGCCCACCTTGTCGCCGAACTTCTTGAGCATCTTGGGGTAGGCTTCATAAAGGCCCTTGCCGACCCATTCCGCAGCTGCGGGCATAAGTTCCGCGCCACTCTTATCGACCTTGAGCACCCAGAACTTGCCCTTCTCCTTGGGCTGCCCTTCGACGATAATGGCTTTTATGCCGATGCGGGCAAGCTTGTCGGCGGCAATACCACCGGCATTTGATTCCTTGATGGTTCCCGTCAGGGGAGACTTGGCCCCAATGGAAAGACGGCCGGCGGTTGGGGCACCGCTACCGGTCACAATGCCAGGGGCGTAAGTAACTTTGTTGTTTGGCCCCAGGGGATGACAGGTGGGCGGCACCTCATCAGAGGTAACGGCTGAGGTTAGGCCACGTCCGCCCAACAGTTTATACTTATCGGGTACATCCTCAAACTTGGTCGTCAGGTCACTCATGTTAACACGCAGGATTTTGCTCATGGCTGGACTTCCTCCTTACTAAATGGTATTGAAGCATTGAAAGTATACCATAATTTTCCTCTGTGTCAATATTGTTTGCGGTTTAATATTATAATCGATATTTTATAGATTTACAGACTCAGTTTCCTTGGGCTATACTTAGGAGAGAGCCCGCATTATCGTCGGGATGGGAGGCATTTCACTACCGTGACGACTGTTGGGGTAACGAGTTTCAGCCAGCTGAAGGAGAAGGCGGAGGCATATCTTCCGGCAGAAAAAGTTACTGTCGTCGAAGAGGCTTATCGGTTCGCCGTCGAGGCGCATCAGGGACAGATGCGCCTGTCGGGTGATCCTTATGTGGAGCACCCGGTGCAGACGGCAATCATACTTGCCGGGCTCCAGTTCGATGCCACCTCTCTGGCTGCGGCGCTGCTGCATGATGTGCCGGAGAACTGCGGCATACCCGTCGAGAAGATACAGGAGAAGTTCGGGCCGGAGATAAGCAAACTGGTTGACGGCGTGACCAAACTCGGCAAGGTCTCATGGCAGACCGGCGGGACAGCCCCACGAGAAACACAGGCCGAAAACCTGCGGAAAATGCTGGTCGCTATGGCGGAGGACCTCCGTGTGGTATTTATCAAGCTGGCGGACAGATTACATAATATGCGTACTCTGGAGGCACTGACCCCGGAAAAGCAGTGCAGCATTGCGCAGGAAACCCTGGAAATCTATACGCCGCTCGCCCACCGCCTGGGAATATGGGAGCTTAAGTGGCAACTGGAAGACCTGGCCTTTCAGTATCTGGAACCGGAGAAATTCCGCCGCATTGTCAACCTGCTGGCAGCACGTCGCACGCAGCGGGAAAACTTTATTACCCAGGTAATTGACATACTGAAGAAAGAGCTGGGCGAAGTCGGCCTGAAAGCTGAGCTATCGGGCCGGCCCAAGCATATATACAGCATTAACCAGAAAATGCAGCGGGGACGTGACTTCAACGATATCTATGACCTTCTGGCGCTCAGGGTGCTGGTCAGCACGCTACCGGACTGTTACAGCGTCGTGGGCATCATCCACAGCCTGTGGCGCCCCATACCCGAGGAGTTTGACGATTACATTGCCAATCCAAAGCCGAATGGGTACCAGTCGCTGCATACGGCAGTCATGTGTTTTGGCACCACCCCACTGGAAGTCCAGATAAGAACCCGTGAGATGAACTACAATGACGAGTACGGCATGGCGGCGCACTGGCGTTACAAGCAGGGGCAGAAGGCCGACCTGCACTTCGAAGAAAAAGTCGGCTGGCTGCGCCAGCTTATCGAGTGGCACCGTGAACTGAGCGGGTCGGAAGAGTTCCTGGAATCGGTAAAAACGGATATCTTCATTGATCAGGTCTTTGTTTACACACCAAAGGGGGATATCAAGGACCTGCCGAGAGGCTCCACACCGCTTGATTTTGCTTACCGGGTGCATACCGAACTCGGCCACCGCTGCATCGGCGCCAAGGTGAACGGGCGACTGATGCCGCTTGACTACGAGCTGAAAAACGGCGATGTGGTGGATATTATGTCCACCAAGGGTGCAAAGGGCCCGAGTCTCGACTGGCTGAACCCCCATGTCGGTTTTGTCCATACTTCCCATGCCAAGGAAAAAATAAGACAGTGGTTCAAGAGGCAGGAGAGGACGGAGAACATCGAGCGCGGCCGACAGATTCTGGAAAAGGAATTGAGGCATCTCGGAATCATTATTGAGCGTGAGGAGCTTGCGGAATTATGCAACTTCAGCAATGCGGAAGATTTCCTGGCGGCGATTGGCTACGGAGGAATTTCCACGCATCAGATTGCCATAAAACTGGCCGCGCAGCAGGAGACACCCAGGGTCATTCCCGAAGTGGCGCCGCGCAAGCCAGTGCCCTCGACGGTACACGTACTGGGCGTGGGCAATCTGGTCACCCATCTGGCCCAGTGCTGCCACCCGGTGCCGGGCGATAAAATTATTGGCTACATCACCCGCAGCCGCGGCGTCACCATTCACCGTGAGGATTGTTACAATATCCTGCATGAGGACGAGGAGGACAGGCTGGTACCGGTGGAGTGGGGGCAAGAGGACTCGCTGTATCCGGTTAACGTTAAGGTTGAAGCCTGGGACCGGGTGGGGCTGGTGCGTGATATTACCATAGTTGTCGCCGAAGAGAAGGTTAACATTGCGTCTATGGCCACTCACAACCATGATGACCATACCGTTACCATGAACCTTACCATGGAAACGCAGGGTTTGGCCCAGTTAAGCAGGCTCCTCAAGAAAATCGAGTCGGTTAAAGGCGTGATGCGCATTGTCCGCATGGGGGACCAGGCATCGGCCCAAAAGGGTGATAAAACTTGACTTGCATCTGTATTTAAGCTTAATATTTAACTTTGGAATATATTTCGGAAAAGTACCGACTGACGTTTTGAGGGGCATATTCCAGAAGTATTTAACCAGAATGATTTGAAGGAGATTGATATTGCCAAAGATTAAGCAGGCGCAAAAGCAGGCGCGGAACTCGGAAAAGCGACAGTTGAGAAATCGTGCGGTTGGCAGCCGGGCGAAAACTTTCATCACCAGGGCGGAAAAGCTCATCTTCGCTGGTGAGATTGAGTCTGCCCAGGCGGCGGTAGCGGAGTCGATAAGTGCCCTGGATAGAGCCGCGGAGAAAGGGATTATCCATCCCAGCAATGTCGCCCGTCGCAAGTCGCGGTTGATGAAGAAACTCAACCAGGTTCAGGCGCAAGCTTCCGCCGCGGAAATTGTTGAGGAAGAGGTGGCTGAGGCGGAAGGGGCGGAAGAGAAGAAAGAGGCGGCGGAGAAGAAACCGAAGGCAGAGAAGAAACCGAAGGCAGAGAAGAAAAAGAAGCGCCAATAGACCCCTTATTACTCTCCCATAATCTGCAGTAAGACCTGCCTTGACCTCGGCCGATTGTCAAAATCCACCACCACGATTTGCTGCCACGTTCCCAGGGCCAGTTTTTTGTTATTGAAGGGGACAACCAGCGACGCTCCCAGCAGCGAGGCACGGACGTGGGAATAGCCATTGCCCTCACCCCAGGCGCGGTCATGCCGGTATTCCCCATTTTTCGGGATAACCCGCTCCCACATGGCCTTGAAGTCGGCGATGAGGCCGGGCTCGTTTTCAATGGTGGTTACGCCCGCCGTTGAGCCGGTGATAAATACCGTAACGGTGCCATCGTTTACCCCCGCTTCGGAAAGCTGCTGCTGCACCAGCGATGTTATGTCTTTAATGTCACACTCACCTTTGGTTTGCAGGCTGATGTTCTTGGTGATAACCATCTTATTTTCCTCCTGAGTAGATTATAGGAGAATAAGGAGCATAAGAAAATAAGGGCGGCGCTTCTGACCCCAGCACCGTTACCTCCGGCTCAGCCACAGGATTGAAGAGCAGACGACAAGTGTGGCCGCGATGGCCGCGCTGCTGATGGTGAAGCTCGTAGGAAAGCCGAAACGGTCGATAGAGTAACCCAGTAATGGAGTCAATATTCCAGTGCCTTCCATGCTGCCGAAGAAGTAGAAGCCGAGCGCTGTGGAGCGATTTTCGGCTGGGGTCTGGTCGATGATGTATGCTTGCGCCACGATGGTGCTGAAAGCCGTGACAGTTCCGATTAAAGCCAGCACGACAACAGTACCGAATCCGGAAGAAACCACGCTGAGAAGGTAAATCACAATGCTGGTTATAGCACACGTTGATATAATTATCGCCAGATGGCCGAGGCGGTCCGAGAGATAACCGGCGAGTGGCCCCGCCCAGAAAGCCATGGCAAACACTAGGGACATAGAGGCCGCCGCTGTTTCCCTGCTGGTGCCAAAAGTGTCAACCAGGAAAAGCGGGAGAAAGGACACGATGGACATTGCCACTGCCATGGTTAAGGAACTCAATACAATCACGGTTATCAGGCGGCGCATATAACCGGAAGCAGGTGGAGCTTCCGTTAAGACACTGGTGTCCCGGGCCACTGTTTTCTGGTTTGTCATGCGTTTTCCCAGCGCGATGTGGAGTATAATGCCGATGCCGATACTGGGTATGGCCATGGCGATGAAAGGAGCACGCCAGCCCCAGACGACAGCGATGCCAGCAGCGATGAGCGGCGCCAGGAAGTAGCTGAAACTGCCGCCGACCAGGTGAAAGCCGAGGGCCCGGCCGCGGGTTCTTGGCTCTATCACGGCCGATATCATGGTTGTGGCGGCGGGATGATAACCACCCCCCAGTATGCCCATCAGCACCAAGCCAGCGAGTAAGACAATATAGTTTGGCGACATACCAACTAATAAGCCGGTTGCGCCCACGCCGACGACACCGATGGTAAGCAGGATACGAGACCCGAAGCGGTCGGCGAGCCATCCTGCCGGTAGCTGGCAGACACCGTAAACCACACCGAAAGCCGAAATGATGAATCCGGTGCGGGTGTAATCCAGGGCGAATGCGTCACGAATATAGGGCAGGAGTGGCACCGGCAGCGCGGTCACCAGGTGGTGGGAAAAGTGTGCCAGTACAAATAGGGGCATCCATCCGCGCAAGCGGGAACGCAAACTGAATCTGCTTCTGATAGAGATTTCCTTTCTGTGATAAGAGACCGTGTTCTGGATGGTTGTTACTGTATATGTATCATAACACGAAGGAGGAAAACAATTCTCACCTCAGTCCCCGTCTTGGCGGTCCGTTTAGCTGGGGGCAGAACAGCCTTTTCGACCCTGACGGCGCAGACCGGGGATTAAGTCTTACTTCAAATACTCCTGGGACAGAGGTTAAGCTCATCCCACAAAATTTCATCCAACTCAAACACCGGTCCGTCCTTGCAGACCTGTTTCAGCCCGCTTTTCGTTTTCACGGTGCAGCCGTAGCAGACGCCCACGCCACACCCCATCCGCACCTCAAGGGAAATCTGCACCGGCCTGCCTTCAAGCTTCAGTTCTCGCTGGCGGTTGAACATATCGCGGTACATGGGCATCGGCCCGCAGGCGAAGACCTGGTCGGCCTGCTCCGCAAAACGGGGCAGGAGGTCAGTTACGAATCCCTTTTCCCCCGCCGAGCCGTCTTCGGTAACCGCCACCGCTTCTATTTCCGGGGCAACGGGATAACGGTTTTTGTCCACTGTGCCGTAGAGCAGCGTTATCGTGCGATTACTTCTTAGGGCGTGCTGGGCGAGAAAATATAACGGGGCGATGCCGATGCCACCGGCCACCAGCAATAGGCTCCGCGCTTTGGGGTCAATGGCAAAGCCGTTGCCCAGCGGCCCGAATATTGATACTGATGCACCTGCTTTCCGGCCACTGAGCCAGCCGGTACCCCGCCCGCCTTCCCGCACGGTGTAGAGTAAGGCGATACGGTCGCCGTTTGCCTGGTGGATGCTGAAGGGGCGGGGCAGGGTGGTTTCCGGGCCACAGCGCACCATGACGAACTGCCCCGGCTTTGCCTCCCGGGCGATATCTGGGCACTGTAACCAGACGAGCCAGCTGCCCAGTATACCCCGTGCAGGAACATGCTTGTGGCCGGGCAGGACCTGATGGTTGTCAACGACCTCGGCGTCAATTAACTTCATTCGCCTGCCCGCCCGATAATCAGGACTTTAGAGGGTTTCAAGTGTTACTCCTTATGGCAAATTAGTTTAATACTCCAAATACTACTATTAGAATCTCCATCAATATCACTATTCCCCAAACTGCCATTAACGTTGGGAAAATGTACTTAAACTTTGGAAATCCCTCTGTAGAGGGACGTGTATATTTCTTTTCGCTACCATCTTCGTTCATTCGCTGATATAGCCATTCTATGTATTTTCTCTGATTATAATAAAGAGCATTCCATTGGTCTTTGACTCGTTGATATTTATCTTCCTTACCTCTACGTCCTTGGAGACGTTGGAGTTTATAAAATAAATCCTGACCGCGAGCTCTCCAGTTTTTCCACATACCTAAAGTGGACTCTATATCTTGCATTCTTAAATTATTAATCCATGCTAGGAAAGTTATCCTGTTTTGCCACCGCTGGAAAATCCACAATATGAAAATCATCACTAATCCAAGTATTACTACTGAAGTAAGTCCAGCCCAATCGCTAGGAACAGCTTTTAGTACTAGATTAGGAATAACCTGTGCTAAAACCAGTATATTTACAGTTATGAGTATGCTGATGCTGACCCAAGACTGTTGCCCCAAGGCATTATTATGTGATTGGCAGACTTCATATTCTTTGAGAAGAGCTCGTTCTGAAGCTTTTTCTATTGATTCCTCATCCTCTTTGGAATTTACCTTCTTAAAGCGCAGTGATTTCAGATGGGGGTATAAGCTAGATATTACTATGCCCAGACTAATAATTTTTGATAGTAGACCCATTTTTACTCCCCCTTCTTCATCTACGAATTAAGCCTTTTTCCTGCCTATATTTGTATGAAGCAGTATTTGCCTGACGGTATGTGTAGCCTTGACTCATAAGATGGTCAACGCATTGCTTGTGAGTTTTACTAATTGCACCAAAATCGTTAAGCAGTTGATCGCGAATATCACGTGCTAATGTGATATTCGAGTAGGGGGCTCCGCCCTTGCGGTACACGTGTACCGCGTTCTTGGCTTGACTGTAAGAAAATCCCTGCTCAATTAAATGATAAACGCACTCTTGGAAGGTTTTATTTCTACCATTGAAAGCTTCCAGCATTTTATTGTATTCTGATTGGTCACCTCGTCTTACATATTTATTTGTCATCTACCTCACCCCCTTAAGCCCCGTTGAAATCCCTCTCGCTCTCCCTTTACCAAAGGGAGAAGTTGCCGTCTCCCCCTTTCGTAAAGGAAGCCAAGGCCGGGACTGCTGGTACAAAATAACCATCGGCCACGACTCTATGTCTCCCCCTTTGAAAAAGGGGGACTAAGGGGGATTTTCCCTCTTATGCTTTCCAGAACAGTCTCGATATCTGTCAGCACATCGGTGTTAGTAAACCTCAGCACTCTCAGACCAAGACTACTCAAGTAATCATCCCTTATCCTGTCATACTTAATCGTCTCACCAACGAGGTGGTGGCTACCGTCGATTTCGATAACCAGCTTTGCCATAGGACAAAAGAAGTCGACTATGTAATCACCAATGGGTTTCTGCCTGTAGAACTGGTATCCCTTTAATTGTTTCATCCTTATCTTCGTCCAGAGATGCCTTTCAGCATCGGTCATATTCTCTCTTAGTTGCCTTGAATACTGTTTCAGGTTCCCGTTGTAGGGTAACATAACCCCCCCCTTAATCCCCTTTACAAAGGGGTAAGCTGTGTTTGTACCCTTTTCCTGCACCCTCTATTTGGTTTGTCGACCCTCCATTTATACCCCGCCCCTCAAGCGGGGTGTTTAAGAGGGGCGTAGCCCCTCTTTCTGCTTTTCTTCCCCTTCCCCTCCCAGGGGAAGGGGATACAGGGGATGGGGTCACTGCCAGATGAGGGCGAAGCCCCTCTAATACTCCCTGATAAACGTAATGGAATCATCCTTGTATACCAGCTTCCCGCCGTAGATGGTGGCCATCGCCCTGCCCTTCAGCACGCGGCCAGCGAGGGGCGTGTTTTTCCCTTTTGAGACAAAAGACGACGGGTCAACCGTCCACTCTTTGTAGGGGTCGAAGACGGTGATGTCCGCCGGCGCGCCGATTTTGAGCGTGCCGCGCGAGTCGTCTTGCAAAAGCTTCGCTGGCTCCAGGGTGAGCCTGGCGATGAGCATGTTCAGCGTTAGCTGGCCGCTGTGCACCGGGCTCAACAGGCTGCCCAGGGCAGTTTCAAAGTTGCTGATGCCGCAGGCCGCCCTGGTGAAATCGCACTCCTTGTCGGAGCGGGCGTGCGGGGCGTGGTCGGTGGCGATGATATCTATAACGCCGTCTTTCAGCCCTTTAATCAGCGACTGGTTATCCCGTCTCGTGCGCAGCGGCGGGCTCACTTTGGCGTTGGTGTTGTAGCCATTGCACTCCTCCTCGGTGAGGGTAAGGTGGTGGGGAGTTACCTCGGCGGTAACCCTGACCCCCTGTCTCTTGCCGTCCCGAATGAGGGCCACCGCGCCTGTGGTGCTGACGTGGGCGATGTGCACATGTCCTCCGGTCATTCTGGCCAGCATGATGTCCCGCGACACCATGATCTCCTCGGAAGCTGGCGGGATACCGCGCAGGCCAAGCCGCTCGGCAAGCTCCCCCTCGTTCATCTGCCCGCCCTCGATGAGTGAAGGCTCCTCGCAGTGGTCAATGACCGGCAGGCCGAGCTCCCGACTTTTCTCAAGTGCCTGGTGCATAATGTCGGGGTTTTTCACCGGGCTGCCATCGTCGCTGAAACCGACGACCCCCGCGCGGGCCAGGTCCGCCATGTCAGCCAGCTCTTCTCCCTTCCTGCCCCTGGTGACGCAGCCGATGGGCAGCACGCGGATAACGCCCGATTTCTCTGCCTCCGCTTTTACGTACGCTACCGTTTCAACGGTGTCCAGCGGCGGGCTGGTGTTGGGCATGGCGCAGACGGTGGTAAAGCCTCCCCGCGCTGCCGCCCGGGCGCCGGTGGCGATGGTCTCCTTCTCCTCAAAACCAGGCTGCCTGAGGTGGCAATGCAGGTCAACGAAACCCGGGCAGACCACCATACCTTCCGCATACAGGATGTCGTAATCGGTGTGGGGTGGGGTCACTCCCCGCCAGACGACTTTGCCCTCGCTGAGCAGCAGGCTACCCCGCTCGTCTATGCCCTGACCAGGGTCAATAATCCGGCCATCTTTAATCAGCAGCGATTTCATTTCTGTGTGCCCTTTCTTTTGCGTCGTACCTTAACGTATCGGCTCGGCTTGAAGCCAAGGGTTTCCGCGTCACTGTCCGAGCGGAAGACAATCAGGTTCTCGGGCCTGATCTTCTTTGACCAGTGGCTGGCCGCACTGTGGTACTTTTTGGTTGCCGTTTTACCCTCATGCCAGTCGGAACTGGCAACGTATTCCGGTTCGACACCATGTTCGCAGTAGATGCAACGCAGGGTGAGCGGTTTGCGGTTGACGATTTTATATTCGGGCCTGAGGTATTTTATTTCCGTGTCCTGCACCGAGACGCAGCGTGGGTTGGGGCACCTCGGACCGTAATCGCGCCGGTAAACGGGGTATGATATCGGCGGCGCTTCTTCCTGTGGAATGATGGCATCTTTCAACCCCAGCAGAAGGACGATAAGCGCCATTCTCACCGGTACCCCGTGCGCCGCCTGCTTGAAGTACATGCTTCTCGGGTCGGCATCAAGCTCCCGGGCCAGCTCATCGACGCGGGGCAGCGGGTGCATCACCAGCGTCTTTTTAAACTCCTTGCTCCTGAGCAGCTTCTTGTCCACGACGGGGTATCTATCCTTTGATTCTTTGCCTTTCTCGGCGGTGGAAAACCGCTCCTTCTGTGGTCTGGTAACATAGAGGGCATCGATCCCCGTCTTCAATGCCACCTGAATATTCACGTCGGGCATCATGGCCAGCTGGTGCGGACTGCTGGGCGTCAGATAGATGGTGTCAAGAGGGAACAGCTTTTCTTCCCCCGTTGCGTCAAGAGAGGCGTACTTTTCCAGTTCGCCGCCGTACTCCATGGTCAGTTTTTCGAGGATGTGCTTCGGCACCTCCAGCCCCGGCGTTGGGTAGAAGAGGATGTTCGCCCCGAACTTGGCGAGGGCGAAAATAAGGGAATGTATCGTCCGCCCGTATTTCAAATCACCCCACAGCCCGATTTTCAGCCCTTTCAGGGTCTTCTTCTCCTTTTTGATGGTGTAGAGGTCGCACAGTGTCTGGGTGGGGTGCTGGTGACCGCCATCACCGGCATTGATAACTGGCACACCGGAGTAGTCAGCCACCACCTTTGCCGTCCCTTCCCAGGGGTGGCGGATGACAATCATGTCAACATAGCTCCCGACCACTTTGGCCATATCGGCAATGCTTTCGCCTTTGGCCAGCGAAGTGGCCCCGACATCGGCGGCGGTGATGACGCTCCCCCCGAGGCGGTGCATCGCCGTTTCAAAGGAGAGACGCGTCCGGGTGCTTGGCTCAAAAAAGAGGCTGGCCATAATCTTGCCCCGGCACAGCCCGTACTGCTCATTCATAGCCCCGGACATGTCGTCCGCCAGGTTAAAGAGCGCTTCGATTTCTCCATAGGAAAGGTCATCAATGGTAACCAGACTTCTATTTGCCAGTGTCATGGCCACTCCTTTTCCCGGTATTTACCGGATGCAATTGGTCATTATTCGTGTTTGACTCGTGGCGGACAATAGCCACTTCATCCGTGCCATCAGTCTCCACGAGGTGGACCTGTATCTCCTCATGGCGGGCGCTCGGTATGTTCTTGCCGACGTAGTCGGGGCGGATGGGCATTTCTCGGTGTCCGCGGTCAATGAGCACCGCCAGTTGAATTTGACGGGGGCGACCGTGGTCAATAAGCGCGTCCATGGCCGCCCGGGTGCTGCGCCCGGTGTACAGCACGTCATCGACGAGCACGATTGATTTGCCGTCGACACTCGTTGGGATGTCAGTATGCTGGACGACGGGCTGCTTGTCGAGGTGGGAAATGTCATCGCGGTAGAGGCTGAAGTCGAGGGCACCCACGGGAACAGCCATGTTTTCGAACTTCTGGATATTGGCCGCGAGCCGCCTGGCCAGAGGCACCCCCCGCGTCCGCATCCCCACCAGTATCAGGTGGTCCATGGACTTGTTCTGCTCAATGATTTCATGGGCGATGCGTGCCAGGGTGCGCCGGATGTCATCCCGGGTCATGACGGTTTTTTTGGCCATAAAAATAACCCCTTGCCGGGGCTGGCAAGAGGTCAGCGTTAGATGTGTCTCTGTCTTTTCCTTGCCAGCCTCACCGGGCCGGTTTAAAGGTTTTTATCCTGAATAAATATAACACAACGCGAAATTAAATTCAATACAGTTTGAGTCTTTTTCAGGTAAAAATTTACTGATTTCCCCACCTTTACTTTGAAGCTGATTTGTGCTATACTTAATCGTGCGTAAATGAAAGATTTTTCTGCATGTTAAGGGCAAGCTCTGATATTGACGGGCTTGCTTTTTTCTTTTCCTCATCGGAAGGAGAGATAATCAGGAATGGCCAGGAAGAAACCAGCCTCTGTTGAGACACCGAATAACCAGAATAATGAATATACCGCCGAGGATATTCAGGTACTGGGGGGAAGGGAGGCAGTGCGCCGCCGACCCGGCATGTACATTGGCAGCACTGACCAGCGCGGCCTGCACCATCTAGTCTATGAAATCACCTACAACAGCATTGACGAGGCCATGGCAGGTTGTTGCGACAAAGTCGTGGTCACTCTCAGGGAGGATGGCGGCGTTACTGTCAAGGACAACGGGCGGGGCATACCGGTAGATATCCATCCCACCACCGGTGTTTCCGCTCTGGAGACAGTGATGACCGTCCTGCACGCCGGCGCCAAGTTCGGTGGTCGTATCTATCAGGTTTCCGGTGGTCTGCATGGGGTGGGGGCTTCGGTGGTCAATGCCCTCTCTGCCTATGTCTGCTGTGACGTGCGGCGCGACGGCCATGAATACCGGCAGGAGTACCGCCAGGGTATACCGCAGGAGCCAGTCACTGAAATTGGCAAGGCTAGTGAGACCGGCACCACCATAACCTTTTACGCAGATGGGGAGATATTCGGCGAAGCCACATATGATTTTGACATCCTCCGCGAGCGAATTCGCGAGATGGCCTACCTGAACAAGGGCCTGGAAATCAACCTCAGAGACGAAAAGGGAGAGCGCGAGCAGACCTTTTACTTTGAGGGCGGCATCACCAGCTTCGTCCGCCATCTGAACCGGGGCCGGACGGTCCGCCACCCCCGCCCGATATACATTGCCAAAGAGGTAAACGGCACCATTACCGAGGCAGCGCTCCAGTACAATGACGGTTTTACCGAGTCGGTCTTCAGCTTTGCCAACTGCGTCAATACCGTTGACGGTGGCACCCACCTCACCGGCTTCCGCTCGGCGCTGACCCGGGTGCTGAACGACTATGCCCATAAAAGTAAACTGGTCAAAGATGATGAGCCGAATCTCACCGGCGAGGATGTCCGGGAGGGACTGGCCGCCATTATCAGCGTCAAAATCCGCGAACCACAATTCGAAGGCCAGACCAAGGGCAAATTGGGCAACATCGAAGTCAAGAGCCACGTGGAGAGCGCGGTTGGGGAGGGGCTTTCCGCCTACCTTGAGGAACACCCCGACGAGGCGAAAAGAATAATCGAAAAGTGCGTGACCTCCGCCAAGGCAAGAGAGGCCGCCCGCAAAGCCCGCGATTTAATCATCAGGAAGAGCAGCCTTGATACTGGCACACTGCCTGGAAAGCTGGCGGACTGCTCGGAAAAAGACCCCGCGCACTGTGAGCTGTATCTGGTGGAGGGCGACTCCGCCGGTGGCTCGGCCAAGCAGGGCCGGAACCGTCGTTTTCAGGCGATACTGCCGCTACGCGGTAAGATTTTGAATGTGGAAAAGGCACCGCCGGACAAGATGCTCGCCAGCGAGGAGATTAGAATTCTCATCACCGCCCTGGGTGCCGGCATCGATGATGACTTTGACGCTGCCAGGCTCCGCTACCACCGCGTCATCCTGATGACCGATGCCGATGTGGATGGCTCGCACATACGCACGCTGCTGCTCACCTTCTTCTTCCGCCACATGCCCGGGCTTCTCGGCAATGGCTACCTCTACATCGCCCAGCCGCCATTGTATCGTGCAACTACTGGAAAGACACACGCGTGGTTATATTCTGATCAAGATTTAGAAAATTTATATTCAAAAAGGTCCTTGGAGCATGTAAAAATTTTCACAGATGATGGAGCTGTAAACATATCAGGAATGGAGATACGTGACTTCTTAAATAAACTGCAAGAACTAAGGGACAGCATAAGAGAACTAGAAGAAATAGAAGGTATACCTTGGGATTTGGGGGAAGCTCTCGTAAAGAAAGACGAATTGCATGATCATATTAATATCCCCGATAAAGAAAGTATGCAAAGAATTTTTAATTGGTTGCTGGAAATGGGATTTACAGTTAGAGCTTATTCAAGTGAAGAAAAGGGCATTTATTATATTGAGGTTGACACTAAAGTAGGTAAAAAGATTATTGATAAGAAATTGTTAGAAAGCTCTATTCTTCAAAGGTGTTTTAAAATATATCCTCAAGTTAAAGATTTAGTAGAGAATAAAAAATATATTGTTGTAAAGAAAGAAAAAGAGATAGGTAAAGATATAACTTGGGATCAACTCTTACCAGTTTTAGGTAAATTATCAGACAGATCCGGAGTGGTTCTTCAGCGCTACAAGGGCCTCGGCGAGATGACCCCCGAGCAGCTATGGGAAACGACGATGAACCCCGACACCCGCACCCTGCTTTCGGTTAACGTGGAGGATGCCGCCAATGCCGACCATATCTTCCACGTGCTGATGGGCAGTGAAGTCCCGCCCCGTAAAGCATTTATCCAGGCACACGCCAGGGACGCAAATCTGGATATCTAAAGTAAAGAGGCCCTACTTCCCCTGAATTATGGCGAAGAATTCAGCCCGGGTGGCGGCTTTTCGCTTGAAAATACCCCTGATGGCGGAGGTAATTACGTTACTGCCCGGTTTCTTGATGCCGCGCATAATCATGCACAGGTGCTCCGCCTGAAGAACCACCGCCACTCCTTCCGGCTTGATGGCATCCATGATGGCATCGGCAATTTCGGTGGTCATGCGCTCCTGAAGCTGGGGTCGCCTGGAGGTGATCTCTACCACGCGGGCCAGTTTGCTGATGCCGATGATTCGGCCCTCTTCGTTGGGGATGTAGCCGATGTGGGCCACGCCGTAGAAGGGCAGCAGATGGTGCTCGCACATGGAGTAAAACGGGATATCCCGCAGGACCACCATCTCGCGGTGACCGATTTCAAACCCGACGCTCAGCTCCTCCTTCGGGTCCTGTGACATACCGCCGAATAGCTCGGCATACATCTCGGCGACGCGCTCCGGCGTGCCCGCCAGGCCCTCGCGCTTCGGGTCCTCCCCGATGGCTTCAATAATATCATTTATCGCGTTTCTGATTTTGGCCTCGTCAAACATCGTCGCCTCCTGAAGTATTATCCCCAGCCCAGTGCCTTCTCCACCTCCGTAATATCGGCCGGTGACTTGAGAAAAGGCGGGGCGTCTTTCAAAGCGGCATCGGTATCCTTCAAACCGGTGCCCGTAATCACGCAGGCAATCCTTTTCTTTGAGAAATCCCATCCCTGCCGGGAAAGCTTGATCAGTCCGGCCACGGAGGCCGCCGATGCCGGCTCGCCAAATACACCAGCCTTAGTGGCGAGGAGTTTTTGCGCGTCCATGATTTCCGCATCGCTGACCATGTCAATCAGGCCGCCGGATTCATCACGCGCCGCCGTCGCTTTCTGCCAGCTCGCCGGGTTGCCGATGCGTATCGCCGTGGCCACCGTTTCCGGCTCCTCAATCGGGTGGTCGTGGACGATGGGTGCGGCACCTTCCGCCTGGAAGCCCATCATCGCTGGTTTTTGGCTCGCCTTCCCCAGTTCATGGTATTCCTTAAAACCCTTCCAGTAGGCCGTGATATTGCCGGCATTGCCTACGGGAATGAACAGGTAGTCAGGGGCATCGCCCAGTACATCGATGATTTCAAAAGAAGCCGTCTTCTGCCCCTCGATTCGGTATGGGTTCAGTGAGTTCACCAGGGTAACTGGGTGCTTGTCGGTGAGCTCGCGAACAATCTGCAACGCCTGGTCGAAATTGCCGTCTATGGTCAGGATTTTGGCACCGTAGACAATCGCCTGCGCCAGCTTGCCGAGTGCGATTTTTCCCTCAGGCACGACGATAATCGCGGTAAGGTCGCAGCAGGCGGCGTAGGCGGCAGCGGAGGCGCTGGTATTGCCGGTGGAAGCGCACATGATGGCCTGGCTCTTCTCTTCCAGCGCCTTGGCCACGACCACGACCATGCCCCTGTCCTTGAAGGAACCGGTGGGATTGCAACCTTCCAGTTTGAGGTAGAGCTCCCCGCAGCCGATTTCCCTCGCCAGCTGGTCGCATCTGACCAGAGGGGTATCACCCTCTCCCAGAGAAAAGAGCGGCGTTTTGGGAGTGATGGGGAGGAGGTCTTTGTATTTGTAGAGGACGCCTGTTTTTACCATCGGACTGAACACCTGATTTGATTATTGATTTAAATGTGTTCCACGCGGATGAAGTTACTTATTTCCTTGAGCACCTCGAGCTGTTCAATTTGATGCAAAGCCTGACGCATCGCTTTTTCTGAAGATGGGTGGGTCGTCAGGACAATTTCCGCTGTCTGGGCAACGTCGTCGGCTTCCTTCTGAATTGCCGAGGCGATGCTGATTATGTTATCGCCCAGTATCCTGGAAATCTGGGCCAGCACACCGGGACGGTCGGCACAGTTCATCCGGAGGTAGTACCGGGTTTCAATCTCATCCATGGGCTTGATTTTCTTTCCTGAATCCGGTTGCCACTTCAGCCGGTTGCCCACGTGAAAGGTGATATCCTGCGCCGAGGCCACAACATCGGCGACCACAGCACTGCTGGTAGCCAGCGGACCGGCGCCCTGCCCGTAGAAAAGCACCTTGCCGATAAGGTCGCCTTCCACCAGGATGCCATTGTAGACGCCATCGACCTTGGCCAGAAGTGAGTCCTCCGGGATGAGGACCGGATGTACCCGGGCTTCAATCGAGTTATCAACGCGTTTGGCGATGGCGAGGAGCTTGATGGCGAAGCCTAATTCCCGCGCATAGCGGAAATCCCGACTGCCAATGCGGGAAATACCTTCCCGATAAATGTCTTCCGGCTTGACCACGGCCTGAAAAGCCAGCGAGGCCATGATGGCCAGCTTGTAATTGGCGTCGATGCCCTCGATATCATTAACCGGATTGGCCTCGGCGTAACCCAGGTCCTGGGCGCTCTTCAACGCTACCGGGAAGTCTATGCCCTCGCGCGCCATGCGGGTGAGGATGTAATTGGTCGTCCCGTTGATGATGGCGTAGATACCGGTTATATCATTGGCCACCAGGTCGTACTGGAACGGCGCAATCAGCGGAATGCCGCCGCCAACACTGGCCTCATAGCGCAGCCCGACTCCGTACTGCTGGGCCAGGGCCTGCAATTCGGCGCCGTGCTTGGCAATGACTTCCTTGTTCGAAGTTACCACGTACCGGCCGCTGGTGATTGCCCGCTTCAGGTATTCCCGGGCCGGGTTCTCGCCACCGATTGCCTCAATTATAATATCGATTTCGGGCTCGTTGAAAAACGCATCGACATCTGTGGTTAGCAGGTCTGCGGGCAGTTCTTGAGCCAGTGGCCTCTCCAGGTCGACGGGCAGCACCTTTATCTTGCGCAGGGCCAGGGAACAACCAGCCTGCTCGGCGAGCATGTCAGCTTTTTCCGTCAGGACCTTGGCTACCTGCCCGCCAATTATTCCCAGCCCCATCATACCGATGCCAATGCTTTTCTTTTTCATGCCACCTCATACCTCGCGGCTGGTTCTAGCCTCTCATTGCCTGTTCAATCGCCCAGGATTTTTTCTCCGCATCAAGGTAGTTTACGATTTCATTGTCCTCGTCGTCTACAACTGAAGCCACCCACTCATCCAGGGCTTTTTCTTTCAGGTAGTTCCTGTATGCCGTATCAATGCGCCGGTCAGTATCTTCTTCCAGGACTTCTATCAGCCAGTAGCCGCCCTTGGTTATTATCGTTTCATCACGGATCGGTTCGCTTATCACTCCTATTTCTGTATCCGGGTTATAGACATACTCATCAACCAGCGGATTCATCTCGCCCGGTGATACCAGCCATTCCCCTTCGTTTTCTTCAACGCCTTTCACCTGGGAGTTTTCCACTGCCAGGGAACCCCACTCCGCACCGGCTTCCAGTCGACTTTTAATACGTAGCGCCTCTCCTTCGCTGCCCAGCAGCATTATCAGGATATGCGCTTCTTCTTCCTCTTCATCTCTTTCCAGAACCTTTGCCAGCCAGTACCCGACGAATTTATCTGCCTCCTCATCATATATTGGCCGGCTCAAGTCACCCACGTCATGTTCGAATATAACGTCGACAATTGAGGCTGGCAGCATATCTAGCAAAATAGCCTTAGGAACCCAGCCAAAGCCCCCACCTTTATTTCTGGAAAACGGTTCCAGGCTCATCTCTGCCGCCAGCTCGCTAAAGTCATCACCGCGTACCAGTTTGCTCCTGACGTCCAGGGCCTGTGGCGAGCTCTCCAGCATCATCGCCATAACCCGCCTCTGTTCGGCAAACAGTGGCACCTGCGGGTCAAAATGCACATCCAGCAAACGCTCTATCAATAACTGGTGTCTGACCAGATCACGATAGGCCTCTTTATCCGGCAGGTCGTTTTCTTTAAGTAGATTTTTCACTTCTTCATCGGTAACACTGATCCCAAGTTCTAGGGCACCCTGCCTGATGAGTTCATTGCGCGGTATATTTTGCAGTACGCTATCGGCAACATATGAAACGTCCGGTGTTTGATTATAAGAGCCTTCAATTTTTAGCATCTCTACGTAATAATCCATGGTGAACTCAGTGTCATTAACCTTGATGACCGTCTCGCGGAGCGGTTTATACTGGCCGAGATACCAGCCAACGATCACAATAGCGAAGGCCGAAACGATGACAAAGATGCCCGTCATCAGAATCAGGCGCTCTCGTTTTTTCTGCTGCTCCCAGCGTGAAATCTGGTGGGGCGTTAATATGCGCTGCGGTTTCTCCCGTTTCTTCTTGGCCAAATTTATCCCCTTCTTTACATCACATTGGTAAAATACTCTTATATTTATAACCCAAAAGCACTATCTTTTCAAATGAGAACCGGGACCTGTTTTTACGAGTACCTGCCTCAGCGATGCAATATATACGACCGAATAACATATTTTAACAAATCTGTAACGGGATTTTAATTGATATTTAACCTCAATCAGTTAATATAGGAATAGTTATGCGGACAGATGGTATCATAATCCTTTGCAGGTAGCATTGGCAATTACCAGCCGACGGCCTGCACCTGACTTACTTGACATTTTACGTCTGGAAAATTAATATTGTTTATGTAAATCAAATTGGAAATAATCTAGGAAACAACGGGGGGATGGTACGGCATGTTTAGATTGCGCGGGCGAAAGCGTGAGGCAAAAGAGACAGGCAGCAGGTCACCGGAAGAAAGCCAGGGAGTTGAGGTTGTTGAGGATAAAGGCGACGGGGAACGGCCGGGTGAACTGATGAATGACCTTGTGGAGGAGCGAAACGCTTCATCCTCGGCTTCAGTCCGTTCCATTATCAAGGCGGCAATTAACAGTGCCGAGCAGATTGTTGATAATGTGAAAACGCGGGTGGCGGCAGAGGCCCAGCAAGAGGCGGAGAAGATCATTGCTGAAGCCGAAAAAGAGGCGGAAAAGATAAAACGAGGCAAGACGCCAGCCCATGCTGTAGAAGAAGCGGTTGCCGTGGAAGAGGAAGAGGCCGTTGCTATGAGAGAGGAAGAGCCGGTTACCGTGAAAGAGGAAGCGCCGGTTCAGCTTCAGGAGGAAATTGTGGCGCCGGCGGCGGAAGAAACGGCACCGCAGGATGAGGAGCCCGCGGCTGTGGAGCCGGTGGCTGAAAAGGGGGAGCCGGAAAAGGCTGGCAAGCAAGAACAGAAAGCGCCAAAGAAGGAATCTGAAATAATTGTGACCAAAGAGGAAAGCCAATCGCTGTACACCGGCGAGGTTGAGTTAACCATCGGGGTGCCGGTTGCGCCGACAATGGTATCCAATTTGTATAGCTACCTGCAGACCTCACCCGAAATAAAATTTGTCCGCACCGCAGGTTCCTGGAACAGGGGGAGCACCATAACCATAGTGCTGGATAAACCGATCCCGTTGATTTCTGTGCTCGCTGCCAAGTTGCCTTTGGCGAATGTTGTGCCGGAACGACCCGTAGGAAGCGGGCACGTGAAGGATAGAAGGGGAATGCGAAAAATTAACATTTCATTGAAGGATAAATAATCGTTCCATCATAGGCAGGGCGAGTACCGGGTGGAGAGAAATCTGGGTTTCAGGTCCGGGCTAGTCTGGGGGGAAGAGAAATGGAAGTACCGACGAAAAGCGTAAAGAGAGACATCCTCAATATTCTGGTAGAAGCTGGAATCATCAAAGACGAACAATTACAGCGTGTCCAGGAACTGCAGCAAAAGACGGGCGACCGGATAGAACACATCCTGCTACAGCAGCGAATGGTCACCCAGCAGCAACTGGCCTTTTTTATTGGCCTGCAGCTGGGAATACCATTCATCAACTTGAGAAGAGAAGGCATAAAGACCGATGCGATGAAATTGATCCCTGAATCTGTAGCCAGGAAATATGGCGTAATCCCGGTGGAGGAAAAAGACGGGGCCATTGTGGTCGCTATGGAAGACCCCAAGGACATCGAGGCGATTGAAGACCTGGCCGCGATAACCATGAAAAGAATTGAGCCGGTAATCGGCACGGCTCAGGACATTCAGGAAATGAGCGATCTCAACTACCGCATCGGTGGCGAGCTTGAGGAACAGCTGAGTCAGATTCCCACGCGGTATCGCGCCAGTGCCGGACTGAGAGAGGCACGGGTTTCGCCGGAAGCAATCGCGCAAGCCCCGGTAGTGCGTGCCATTGACCTGCTGATAAAACAGGCGGTACGGGACCGGGCCTCGGATGTGCATGTCGAACCACAGGAAGACAGGTTGCGCGTTAGATACCGGATTGACGGTATTCTGGCTGAAGTAATGGCCCTGCCGCTCAGCGTGCATGCGCCGCTGCTTTCCCGTGTGAAAATCATGGCCTCGTTGAACATCGCCGAGCGCCGTCGCCCTCAGGATGGCCAGATCACCTTTGATATGGGTGACCGTGAGGTGGATATCCGCGTGGCCACTTCCAACACGATATACGGTGAAATGGCAGTGCTGAGAATACTTGACAAGACCTTTGCCTTCATGCCATTGCCGGAAATCGGTTTCCTGCCGGAGACGCTGGAGCGATACATGAGGATGCTGAAGGCGCCCTTTGGCATGATACTGATAAGCGGTCCGACCGGTTCCGGTAAAACGACCACGCAGTACGCCTCGGTAAACACGATGGACTCCGTGGGGCGCAAAATTATCACCATTGAAGACCCGGTGGAATACCATTTTTCCAATATAAATCAGATGCAGGTGAATCCGACGGCAGGCGTCAGCTTTGCCACCGGACTGAGAGCCACGATGCGGCTTGACCCTGATGTGATACTGGTCGGTGAGATACGTGATGCCGAGACGGCCCAGATATCCACCCAGGCAGCCCTTACCGGCCACCTGGTGTTATCTTCAGTCCATGCCAATGATACCGTAAGTACCATCATCCGAATGATTGACCTTGGCATTGAGCCGTTCCTCATTTCGTCGGCGCTGATTGGTGTCGTTGCCCAGAGAATGGTTCGCCGCGTCTGCCCCTACTGTTCGCGTCCAGCCGAAGTAGCCCCGGACGAGCGGGAAGCTTATGAAGAGGAAATGGGTGAAAAACGCTCTGAATTCATTATTGGCGCCGGCTGTAATTTCTGCGCGGGCACGGGTTATCTGGGGCGAACTGGCATCTTTGAAGTGTTAGCAGTCAGTGAGGCCATCCGCAGGATCATTGTCAAAGGCACCGATTCCGATGAGATGCGCCAACAAGCCAAAAGTGATGGGATGGGCTCCCTGTGGCATGATGGGATGCTGAAAGTTAAAGAGGGAACTACCACTCCGTTCGAGGTCCTGCGCAACGTATTCTCAATTGGCTAAAGGGGGAACAATGGCGGGGACGATTGAGACGCCCAGAAAACAGAAAGATATTACCTTCCGCTACGTAGCTTCCACCAGACAAGGTAATCTGGTAAAAGGCAATATCAAGGCGCCAAGCGAGATTGCCGCAGAGCGCCTGCTCATCGAAAAGGGGTACATTCCGGAGCATGTTGAAGTCAAACCTTCAATGTTCAGCCTGGAAGAGGCATTTCCCACCTTCTTCCAGGTAAAGTCCCGTGATGTTATCGTTTTCTCACGTCAGCTGGCCACATTGCTGCGCTCGGGCATTTCACTGCTGCCATCGCTGGAAATCCTGCGGGAACAGGTGGCCAGCAGCCGCGCTTTTAAAAGCATTTTGGTTAACATTGTAAATGATATTCGTTCCGGTGGTTCGTTCTCACAGGCCATAAAAAAGCAACCCAAGGCTTTCAGCGAGATTTACTGCCGCACCATTGCCGTTGGCGAAGAGACAGGTAATCTGGACATGGTACTCCACCAGATGGCGGATTTTATGGAGCAGCAGACAGGAATGGCCCAGAAGGTAAAAAAGGCACTGACCTACCCGATAATGGTCATGGGAGTCGGTGTCGTCGTGGTTATCTTGATGATTACCGTGGTGATGCCCCAGATGCTCGGCATGTTTACCGCGATGAATGTGGAACTGCCATTACCCACCCGAATTCTCATCGCGGTTACTAATTTCGCTCAAGATTATACCCTTTATATTCTCGTCGCCGGCGCGGTCGGCTTTGCGGTAATACTCTGGATGGTAAAAAGGCCGTCCGGAAGGCGGATATTAGACCGTCTGCGTATCAGCATGCCGATTATCGGACCTCCGGCTCTCATGTCAGAACTGGGACGCTTTGCCAGAACACTCTCCGTGATGATCAGCGCCGGGCTCAAACTGCAGGAAACAATGGAGTTGCTGCCACAGGCGACCACCAATATTGTCTTTCGTGATGCCTTGAACAAGGTCAACGAGCGGTTGCTCCTCGGCGAAGGGTTATCCGCGCCGATGACCCGAATCGGCCTGTTTCCGCCGCTGCTCGTGCAGATGGTTGCCGTGGGAGAGGAAAGTAACACTCTCGACTTTACCATGGGGGTGGTGGCTGATTTCTTTGAAACAGCCGCGGAAGAAAAAACAACCGCTATGGTGGGCATGATAGGACCCGTTAGCACCATCGGCATAGCCCTGATGGTCGGCTTCATTGCCCTCTCGGTTATTATGCCGATGTACGCACTCACCGGCGCCATCGGTGATTGACAGAAGGCAGTTCACCTATTACACTGGTGGCAGAATTTGGACTCTGTGTGACTTCAAAGGCTGAAAAATGGTGAGGGTGAAAATGCCCAGGGCTCGCTGAAAAGAGAGGCGCCAGGGTCGCTTTTTCACTCATTCAAACAATTCCTAGTAGTATAGCAGGTAATTAAGGGAGTATAATAATCTCAAACCTATATCCACACTAACCGGGCGATAGGAGGAACAGATTGAGCCAGGAGACAACGCCTGAGCTGGCAAGGGAAGAAATAAAGCGGGAAGCTGTCCAGAGGGCGAGGGAGAGGGCCAGAATTGCCAGATGGGATCTTGATGTGGCGGTATTTCTCTTTGCCGTACTGATCATCGTGATCATCCTGCTATTTCAAGACATTGGCATTGGGATTGTAGCGCCAGTAGCCATCTTCGGCCTGGTAATGGTCTGGATAGTTGGCTGGAGGCGTGGCCGGCAGTTATATCAGAGCTTCTACAATGAAGAGTTTGTCCGGTTAGAACGGGAATTAAAAACGGAAGAAGAGAAAGAAAAGAAAGAGAAGAGAATAGAAAAGACCATGGAAGAAACGGTTGAAGAGACGGTACAGCGGGCATTGCGCGAGAGGTTGAAATAATCAGGCATATTATTTAGCCTGTAATTTAGGGTCGGATATTTAGTGGAGGCATGGTAGAACGGGGAGGAGGGTAGAATGCAGGAATTACTGACCAGAATACGTCGCATCGGTTTTATGGTTGTAATCGGTGTCTGCGTCATTATTTATATTGGGCTCGGCATTGTTTACATGCAGCAGGGGCCAAAACAGAAGGACCTTGAAGATAAAATTGAAAAGACTACGGCGGTGGTAAAAAAGCCTTTACCGAGCATGGAGCAGTTGCAGGCTAAATATGACGCCGTGAACGCGGCTCTGGAACCAATGGAGACGCCTGAGGTTCTGAAGGTAATTGTTGATATCGCCAGAGAAAGCGGCATTGATGTCAATCCGGAAAGCAGCAAGTTTTACATTCCTCCGGCCAGTGGCTCCAAGCAGAAGGAAATGACTCAGCGTACCTACAGTGTTTTATCTTTTGATAATATCAGAGCACAGGGTGATTTTGATACCGTGATGAATTTTATAGCCAATTTTGACGCCGGCAGTACGCCGGAAACCGAAACCATGATTGTCAGGAAAGTGGACCTTTCGTGGGTACAGATCAGCTTTGAGGAAGAAGAGGTGATGCGAAGAGCCGAATTCCGTGCGGTAATGCAGGCGGTGGCTGATATGACGAAAGACAACAATCTTGATGAGATTCCCAACCCGATAAATTTTGAGGGGGGAGTTGCGGTGAATGAATTGACCGCCTTTCCCGATGCTATTACTACAGCGGAGGGAAAGAAGTATACCGGAACAGGGACACCATCAGATGGTTATATACTCTATGAGCACGATCGAATTACAGCTGATAACACTTCCGATTATCAGACAGTGAACTATATTGACAAACCCGTTACTGAATATTATTACACCTGTCAGGCGGATGGCACCGTCCGGCAGTTTGATGGACCTGAGATGGAAACGGCAACCGAGTATTATGGCAGCGAGGAGATTGTATTTGAGACTGTTGCCAAGTTAGCCGTTGACCTGTATACCATACATGAAAAAGGGTAACTGGCCTGGCAGCACTGCATTGAGGAGTGATTGATTTTGGCGGAACAGAAAAAGGAAGCAAAATCTCAAAACGTCCTGGCTATTAACCTGGGCACCGCGATTAGAAAGCTCTCAGAGGCGTTGCAGAGAGTGCCGGCGCGGCTGGTATCGGGCAATGTGGTTACCATTGACATCAGCCAGACTGGCGTCAGGATTATGGAGACGCGGGGCGGGGTGGTCAGAAGTTGGGCTGATGCCTCACTTAAGCCGGAAGAGGTGCAGGCGGCCGCTCCAATGGGCGGGCATGCCCTGGGTACCATGGTCAGGCAACTGATGAATTCAAGTGGCATTAAAGCCAAGAGTGTCATCGTCAGCATAAGTGGTATGTATACCGTTAGCCGTCTGGTACCCGTGTCCAACCTGCCGCCGGCACCAACGCTCGATGAATCGGTAAATGACATTGGTTCGACGATAATGCCCGTTCCCGCGGACGACCGCTACTTTTTCTGGCAGGCAGTCAATACCAGCGCGGGAGAGCGGCAGGTATTCATCACTGGTGTACCCAGATACATCATGGATGACCAGATAAAAGCCCTTAAAACTGTGGGTATCAACCCCCAAATCATCGAGCTCAAGGCGATGGCGCTGGCAAGAGTCGTGAATAAAGAGCAGGCTCTGATTTTCAATATAGAGCCCACTAATTACGACATTATCATCGTGGTTAAAGGTGTTCCCGAAGTCGTGCATTCACTGGCCTGGCGGCGGGATAACATGAGCCTCGAAGACGCGGCAGAATATCTGGCCACAAACCTTGAGATGACGGTTGATTTTTACAACAGTAACCATCTTGATACGCCATTCGATACCACCAACCCACTTTACATCACCGGGGAAATGTCTGTGGAGCCGGAAATGATGGAGAAGCTGCAGGACAGGCTGGGGTTTAATATTGAACAACTGACACCGCCGCTGGAGTGCCCCGCTTTCTTGCCGATATCCCAGTACGCGGTGAATATCGGGCTTGCCATGCGTAAGGAAATACCCATGCGTGATAGCAATGGCGGAGCCGGCTTTTTCCCGCTCGATATGAATCTTCTTCCCCAGGCCTATCAGCCCTGGCGCCCCACGGCCAACCATATCTATGCCGCCGTTATCCTCATAGCCGCCATTACTCTCATCTTCCCGTTAATGGAGGCCACTGGTGAGGTCATGGGCAAGACGGTTGTTTTAGAGCGGGAATCCGCGTCACTTGATGACCAGCTGATGCTGAAACAGGCGGAAATACAGAGACGCGACCCGCTGAAGAAGGCTGTCGGCGAGTACAATACACTTGTCACCAGAGAGGGGAGTTTCAGCGAGGACATCAGGGTGATTATGAAAGAGGCGGAGAAATTAGATATTGCGGTGAGCGCCATCTCGCACGGGGAAAATGACGTAGCCATTTCCTGTGAGGCGGAGGATTACCAGTCTTTTCGCGCCTACCGGTTGGCGCTTGAGGAAAGCGGACGTTTTACCGCGCTCACTTCACCGTCTGAAGAGTATCCCTATACCACGGGTGGCAAAATTACACTGAAAACCCAGGCTGAGCCCGCAGAAGAGTAGGGGAATAATTCAGGGTGCTTAAGTTTTCTCTTTAAAACACATGCCGGAGAAATTATTAAATTACCGTCTTAAATAGAGAGATGCCCCGTTTCCGGAGCATCTCTCTCTGACCTCGCCCCCTCAACTACCTCTCCTGACTTATCCACCACCGCCTCACATCCACCGCCACACATATCAGCAATTATTCATATCCGTGGGTTACCTGGGTGACTGTTCCGGATGAGTCAACCGTGTAGGTGCCCTTGGTGGTCTCCGTGACGACATAGTTGACCGTACCGTTTACAGAAGAGCCATCAGCGGCGATTATATCGTGCTGGTAGAGGATGAATCCGATCTTGTCGGTACTGAGA
>SDBU01000193.1_pt1 | contig 87220 bp, 78 predicted proteins | sample 2277071 | NCBI WGS metagenome assembly SDBU01 (sample SAMN10397929, study PRJNA504765) | marine sediment metagenome | isolation source: marine sediment core GS08_GC12, 126 cmbsf | place: Arctic Ocean: Gakkel Ridge, Loki's castle | collected 2008
GAAGCCATCAAAGTGGAATTGGCGGACGGGGGAGCCCCGAAGTTCCCCTCCCCAGAGCACGGGGTTATGGAGAGGGAAATCGGCCTGGCGCCGACCCCCTGAGGGTATCAAGGGCCTGTCCGCCTTATCAGCCCTTCCTAGAGAGAGCTCCCCGCCCTGTAGCCCTCGTGGATCGCATCGTAGACGCATCGGGGCTCGACGCAGTCGCCCAAGGGCCACACTCTCATGCCGGCAGCTTCAAGGCCCTCCGACAGATCCCGGCGTGGCTCGAAGCCGAGAGCCAAAACCACAAGATCAGCTAGCACTCGGTGCTGATCCCAACCCCGATCCACGGCGATAATACCCTCCCTGAACAGGCCGGTTATCCTCCAGTTGGTGCGAACAGCAATCCCTTCCTCGGCTAGCTTCTCCTTCAGCCCCAGCCTGTTCAGGATCGCCCCCTCATCCAAAGCCACGTCCTCGCCTTCCTCCACGATCGTGACTGGATGCCCTCGGCGCGCTAAGAAGAGGGCCGTGTCGCAGCCCACCAACCCGCCGCCAGCTATGACCACGTGTTCCTCAGCCGCGATCCGGCCCATCAGCACATCGGCGGCCTGAGCCACCCTCCCCTTCCAGGCCCACGGAGGGATTCACCGAGCAGGCCAACATCCGAGAGACCGATACCCGCTGGTTGCACATATTGCACATGATGCACCGGCGCACCTCGGCTCGCCCGCCCTTCCCAGAGTTTCCTGGGAAGGTGCGGATCCGCAATAGAAGGGCGGCCAAGGGCCACCAGGTCGGCCTTGCCCTCCTCCACAATGCCAACCGCATCCTCAGGCGAGGTAATGGCTCCAACCGCCACCACCGGCACGTCCACCACCTGTTTTATCCCTGCGGCCAAGGGAACCTCGAAGCACCGGGGATAATACGCCGGTTGGGCCGCTGCCAGGACGGTCTCCGCTGTGGCCGCCGACACGTGGATGAAGTCGGCCCCCGCCTCGGCCAGCGTCTGAGCAATCAGGCGCCCATCATCAACGGTGATGCCACGCCCGGCCCACTCGGGCCCCTTGAGGCTGAGATACTCGTCGCCACTGATCCTGAAACCCACAGAGTAGTCCAGACCCACGTAATGATGTACCCTCTCCAGTACCTCCAAGGGGAAGGTCATGCGCTCATGGAAGCTGCCCCCATACTTGTCCGCCCGCCGGTTAGTATACTCCGACATGAACTGGCACAGGAGATAGCCGTGGGCTCCATGCAGCTCCACCCCATCGAAGCCAGCATCCCTCGCCCGCCGGGCGGCTTGGCCGAAAGCCTCGATGATATCCTCAATCTCCGCCAGGGTCAGCTCGCGCGGCACTACGCCGTCCTTGCCCATGGGAACAGGAGAGGGAGCTACCGGCTGTCCCCCCTCTACCATAGCCGGATCAGCCTGCCTGCCCGTATGGCACAACTGGAGGAATGTCTTGGCGCCCCCAGCTTGCAGCGCCTCAGCCAAGCGATTCAGGCCAGGGATCATATGATCATTATGAGCGCCGATCTGGTTCGCCATTCCTCTTCCCATGCTCTCCTCAATGAACGCGTACCCAGGAATCACCAAGCCGAATCCTCCCCTAGCTCGCTCCACCAAGTAAGCGATAAGTCGATCGGTGACCGCTCCAGAGGGGTCGGCGAACTGGGTACCCATCGGAGGTACCACTAGGCGGTTCTTAAGCCACACGCGACCCACTAGGACAGGTTGGAACAGCGACTCGAAAGCATCAGGTGTCGTCATAGTCACAGGGGTCCTCCCGACTCTGGATGATAGAGGGCGCATCAGCACGCGAGTCTCCCTTAGAGAGGGAGACTCACTCAGGTGTGGGCGCTACAGGCAAAGATTCCACTGCCACGTTCAGCTTAGTGTATTCCACCGCTACCCAGGCGTTGATCCCTCCAGGAGCGACTACGGCAATCCAATCTCCTGCCTCATTGCGGCCCACCACCTTTAGTTCATCATCCAACCTTACCAGGCCCAAACGATCATACTCCGTGCCCGGCCCCACCCGCAGATTCAGCGCGTCCGCAGTCACGATAGCCGCCGGGATGGGCGTCGAGGTGGGCTCAGGAACCGGCGTGGGCATAGGCGGGGTCGTAGGAGTGGGCGCAGGAGGGCGGGGAGTTACCGCAGCCGACGGAGTAGGAGTCGGCGTTGCCCCACACCCACCGACCACCAGAGTCGCCAGACAAATGGCTACACACAGGAAGGTTCCCCTCACGACACCTCCTCCTTTCGAAATGTGCATCTCCCAACCGAGAGCCAAGCTGCTCTCCAGGCCCGGCTTCCTCGGATCCATCGGGAGTGAGCTCTCGTTCGTCGCCATTGTATCTCAGGAGAATGCCGCAAGTCAATAATTAGGTAGAAGAGGTTCATCTCTAACTCCCCGTCCAGGCAAGTCTTTCAGCCCCCTTATACGTTCTATATATTAAATTATCCCAAAACTTTAAGCATAACCCCTTGAAAAGTATCAATGTCTACAGTACAATGGGACCGGGTTCGAGCTAGGCCGGGTGGCAGAGTCCCTCGGTTGGAAGCTGGTCTCTAGTCCGTTCTCGACTAGGGGCTGACTTGTCTTCTCTCAGCCTTTCCAGGAGGGCACCCAGTTGCCCCATCAAGTTTCGATTCTATCAGTAGGGTAAGGAGAGCACGCCGCGAGGGTCTTTTCAGGATAGCCTCTTCTAGGCATGAGCTGGACGATACCATTTTCACGAGACAAAGTAAATGAAGGCCAATGAAATCTGGCAGGCTGCCCTAGGTGAGCTTCAACTTCAACTTACCAAGGCCACTTTCGACACTTGGCTGAAGAACACCTGCGCCGTGAGCTACGAAGACGGCACCTTCGTGGTAGCAGTGGAGAACGCTTTCGCCAGGGATTGGCTTTACAACCGGCTCATGTCGGTCGTCAAGCGAACCCTCTGTACAATCACCAACAGCACCATTGAGCTACGGTTCGTGGTTCGAAGCCGGAGCGAAGCCGCCCCCTCTCTCTCCCGATCCCTTTGGTCCGAAGCTCCCAGAGAATCCCGACCGGAGAGAAAGCCCTCCACTCCGGCCCCTATAACCCTCAACCGTAGATACGTTTTCGACTCCTTCATCGTGGGATCCGGCAACCGCTTGGCTCACGCCGCCAGCGTAGCCGTGGCGGAGAGACCCGCCACGGCCTACAATCCTCTCTTCATCTACGGAGGCGTAGGCCTGGGTAAGACCCACCTGTTGCACGCCATCGGCCACTCATGTATCGAGAGAGGCCTTAAGATGCTCTACGTGACCTCCGAACAGTTCACCAATGATCTCATCTCAGCCATCAGGAGACAATCCACCAGCTCATTCCGATCGAAATATCGCGCCTTGGATGTCCTGCTCGTCGACGACATCCAATTCATAGCCGGCAAAGAAAGCACTCAAGAGGAATTCTTCCACACCTTCAATGCTCTCTACGAAGCCAACCACCAAGTAGTCATCTCCAGTGACTGCACACCAAAGGCCATCCTCACCCTAGAGGAACGTCTCCTCTCTCGATTCGAGTGGGGTTTGATCGCAGACATCCAGTCACCCGACTTGGAGACACGAGTCGCCATTCTGCAGTCCAAAGCTCTCTCTCGAGAGGACATCCCAGACGAGATCCTTCATTTCATCGCCGAGAGGGTTCAGAGCAACATCCGCGAGCTGGAGGGGTCGCTGAACCGGGTTCTGGCTTACGCGGACCTAATCGCCGCTCCTCTAGATCTAAGCGTAGCCAAGCAGGCGCTGCAGGGCATCGATCCCCATAGCTCTCGAAAACCCGCTGAAGATGAGATAATCGGCGCCGTGGCCGCCTTCTACCAAGTGGATCCCAAGGCTCTCAAGGGTCGGGGACGTCAGAAGACGGTATCGCTCCCTCGACAGGTAGCCATGTACATAATGAGGGAAGAAGGGGGTTGCTCACTCCCTCATATCGGCAAGATCCTGGGAGGCAGAGACCACAGCACAGTCATGCACGGCTGTAGCAAGATAGCCGAGGAGCTACAACGCAACGAGCAGTTGAAGAGAGCGCTCTTCGCCATAAGACAGTCCCTTGTTTAACGCTTGACCCCCTTCCATCTCTCAGCCTATCTGCCTGTGGATTAAGCATTGTTTTTCTGTGTATATCCGTTCGCCTCTATGGAAAGCGTCTGTCGTCAGCTATAAGCATTCTTCCCCTCTCCTTCCCCAGAATCCCTCGCGAAGCTCTCTCCCGAGAGCAGATACCCTACCCGCCCCATCGCCGCTTTCCACAGCCCCTCCACACTGTTTGCACATCGCTTCATTCAGGGAACCCGCCGCCACCTCCCTCAGGCTATTGCGATATCTGGCTAGCGCTTACCCTTTTCCACTTATCCACGCTACTACTACAACTGCTATTCTATCTTTATCTATATACTAAGGGAAAACTTATACACACCCAACAGGCTCAATGCCCTATCCACTCTAGTCCGGATAGTAACTGAAGGCGCATGTTTGGTATAATGTTGTTTGAGGTTATTATGCACTCTACTGTGGCCCTTGTTGCTTTCCTCTTTCTGCTCGCCAGCTCGTTGGGGTGGCTTTCCAGCGATATACCGATGATTTACCCTCAGGAGACCCAGACGACCACAGACCAAGATAAGGCTGTCTTTGTTAGCGAACTAAGGGAGAGGGATCTATACTCACTGGCCTCTCGACTGTGTGCCCTTGAGGAGACTGACGAGGATTTATCACAGGAGCCCTCAGGGGCTAGAGATCCCGGGGGCGTAGAGGTGTTCTGGGTGGCGGACCGGTTGGGAGGAGGATACTTTCCCATCAGCACAACCCTGGTGTGCAAGACCGACAGTGCTTATTTCTGGGTGGAGAGGGATCTTGAAATAGATCGTGCGGCGCTAGGCGCGTCGGCCCGCAGGTTCGAGGAGAGGATCTTCCCGGTGGTAAAGCGGTACTTTGGGCGGAATTGGTGGGGAGGTGGCAGGAAGATTCATGTGGTCAACGGGAGAATCCCCGGGGTGGGAGGGTACTTCTCCAGCGTAGATGGGTATCCGCGAGATGTGAACCCCTATAGTAATCAGGGAGATATTATATATATCAACGTTGCTAATTCACCCCCAGGGTCCGCGCGGTACGAGGGAACTCTAGCTCATGAGTTACAGCACCTGATGCACTTAGGGCAGGACGGGAACGAGGATTGTTGGGTGAATGAGGGGGCGTCGGAGCTGGCGATGGCGCTGGCTGGATATCCGGATTGGAGATTCGCGTTTGAACAGTCACCTGATGTTCAGCTGACCGCCTGGGACGAGGGGGTATTGCAAGCCTCCGCGCATTACGAGGCTAGCTACCTTTTTATGGAGTACTTCAGACAACGGGCCGGCGTTGATTTAGTCCCAGAGCTGATCGCGTGCCAGGCGAACGGGACGCGCGGCTTCGATGAGGTATTGAGGGGGAGCGAAACCGGCTTGACCTTCGAGAATCTCTTCGCGGACTGGGTGGTGGCCAACTACCTAGATGATCTCAGTGTGGATGATGGACGTTTTGGATACTGGGACGTTGATGTTCAGATAGCAGCAACGCACAAGCACTATCTCTACCCAGCGCACCGCTCAGCCACCGTCCACCAGTACGCCGCAGACTACATCGATCTGGAGGCAGGGCCTGGAGATGTGGAGATCACGTTCTTTGGGCTGGATCAGACCAAGCTGGTGGGCCTGGATCCGCATAGCGGAGAATTCGTCTGGTGGAGCAACAGAGGGGATTTGGCCGATACCTCGCTCACCCGGGCTTTCGACCTGCGCGGGGTAGCTCGGGCTAGCTTGCGCTGTTGGCTCTGGTATGATATAGAGAGGGACTATGACTATGCATACGTGGAGGTATCGGGCGATAGGGGCATCAGTTGGGAAACCCTGCCAGGCCGACATACGACGCAGGACGACCCGAATGGGCTGAACCTGGGCGATGCTTTCACTGGAAGGAGCGGGGGGGGTGGCGCTTCCACATGGGTGGAGGAAGTATTCGACCTGACCCCTTACGCAGGCAGGGAGATACTGGTCCGGTTCGAATACGTAACCGACGATGCCTACAATGGTGAGGGGCTCTGCGTGGACGACATCGCTATCCCAGAGATAGGTTATTTGGATGATGTCGAGGGATACAAAGAAGGATGGCAGGCTGAGGGGTTTATTCGGACCGACAATCGAGTGCCTCAGCGCTTCGTGGTGAGGATTATCACCTTCGGTGACCAAGTACAGGTCAGTCCACTATCGCTTGGCGAGGATAGCAGCGGCAAGGCTATCATCTCCGACCTGGGTGGAGCGACTTCCAAGGCAACCTTGGTGGTGGCGGCCATGGCCCCCAAGACCCTCCAGACAGCTCGCTATTGGTACTCGGTTGTGCCGCTGAGGCCTTGAAGGACTCAGGTTTTGGCGATGTGCATGGGCATGATGACATGTAGGAAGTCGTCGGAGTCGACGGGGCGGATGACCCCTGGGCTACTCGGCGAGCTGGTCTCCAGGATGACCTGAGGCGAGTCGATCACACTCAACACGTCGATTAGGTACTTAGCGTTGAAGGCGACCTCAATGGGCTCTCCCTCAATTGAGGCTTCGATATCGCCCTGGTTGTCTCCCACCTCGGCTGCCGTCGCTACCACTTTGAGCTCACCTGGGGCCAACTCCGTCCCTGGGGTGACCCTGAGCCTGAGGATATTGGCGGCGTCTCGTGCGAAGAGAAAGGCGATCTTGGTAGCCCGCAGGAGGGCGTCGGTGTCCACTACTGTCCGGGTGACATGGCTCTGAGGGATGATCTGGTTGTAGTCGGGGAAGGCCCCCTCCACAAGTTGCGAAACCAGATCGATGTTCGTCATGTGGAACAGCACCTGATTCCGCCCTGAGGGAATGGTCATCTGGATGGGATCCTTGGCCTCCGCGCTGATGCGGCTAAGCTCCTGAAGGGCTTTGGCTGGGATGATCACCTTAGTGGGCTCTGGGAGAGATTCTGTCAGCTGAAAGCTGCGAACCGAGAGGCGGAAGCCATCCGCCGCTGCCAGGGTTAGACGGTCCTCCTCGAATTGAGCCAGTACGCCGGTCAGTACCGGCCGGCTCTCCTCAGTGGCCGCAGCGAAGGATACCTGGGCGATGGCCTCGCGCAGCTCCTGGGCGTCGAGGCTGATGGAGTGGTTCTCGGACAGGGTGGAGATCAGGGGAAATTCCTGAGCGTCTATTCCTTTTATGCTAGCTTGGTAGTGGCCGGAGAGTATGTTCAGGGTCTGGGTCCTGGTGACCAGCTCCATGTCGATGCGATCCGGAGGGAGGGAATTGACGAACTCAGTGAGCAGGCGCGCTGGCACGGTGGCGGCCCCTGCCTCTTCGACCTTGGCGCCGATCCAGCAGTTGATTCCTATCTCCAAGTTCGTGGCTGACAATTTCAGGCGGGGGCCATCCGTTGCGAGGAGAATGTTGCTCAGGACCGGGAGCGAGGTGCGCGTTGCTACCGCCCGTCCCACGATGGATAATCCCTTGGCCAGGTTTTCCTGCAAGCAAGATACCCTCACGATAGACCTCCCGTCCAGGGTAAGAGCGTAGTTCTACAACAATATAGGTAAGTACAGCTCTAGTATACCACAGATTGGTGCTAAACTCAAGGGAGCTGATGGGGTGAATTTCAGGGGAGCAGGAGGGCGGGAGTTGCTAGAGGACCCCCCCCAGCTTGCTTCGAAGCGAGCCTTTGGGCGCCTCCCCGACTACGCGCATGACCTCCTGGCCTTCTTTGAATAGGATCAAGGTAGGAACCCTGCTGACCCTCAAGCGAGCTAGAAGACCTGGGTTCTCGTCAGTGTTGAGCTGTGCCACGAGGACGCGGCCCTGGAACTCGTTGGCTAGCGACGCCATCGTGGAGCTGACTTGGCGACTAGACCCCGACCAGGGAGCCCAGAACTGCACTAGAGCTGGCTGAGGAGATGCAAGGATGGCTTCTGCAAAGGTTTGGTCGTCAACTTGGATGATAGATGGGGTAGAGGTACTCGGAGGTTCGCTATCCTCTTGGCTGGCTTCGGCAGCCGCCGAGTGGCCCCCTTTGATACTGCACAGTAGGTTCTCTAACATTTACTCCCTAGCCCCTAGAATGTTTCGAGGGAAATCACCATAATTATAGTACATCTTCCCCAAGCTTGCCACTCGCGGGGTGGAGAGTTCAGCAGGGTGAAGGCTTGGATGCACCGTTGCGCGCGGAGATGCTGGGCGATGATGCCTAGGATACCGATGGAGATACCCTGCTACCGGGGCAACCGCAAGTACGTTGAGGGGAGTGTCAAGGAGCGGCGGCAGCACTCAGGAGTGAGATAACCGAGGTGTTGATGTCCAACCAGACAAAGGCGGTGTGCAAAGGCGTTTATATTGATTCGCGTGGGTAGAGCCTTGGCTCTTGATCAGTCACTTGCTCGGGCCCAGGTTCGCTTGAGGTCTTCCATCTTCGCGGTGTGATTTCCCCCGCGGTAGCCCAACCGTATCGCTATGATTTCGGCACCGAGCCTGACCAGCTCACCGAAAATGGATTGCTTTCCCTGAAAGCGAATGGTGGGAGCGGTGACGCTGAGGCCCGCCTTGGCGGCCCCGTGGTCGTCTACGATGGCGCTGGCTGCGGCGCAGAGGCCCATGAACATCTCCTCCAGGTTATAAGCGACCCCCGATTGTCTGACATCGGCTAAGTGGGCCTTGAACCCCTCCTTGGAAGTTAAGGTCCTCTCGGTGAAGGCGCGCAATCGAGGCGAGGGGAGGAGTTGGCACAGCTCCGATGGGCTCACATGCGCTAGGAGGGCTTTGCCCACCGCGGAGGCATGTCCGGGGATTCGCTCCCCCAAGGCTGAGTCATAGCGCAGGGCAAAGGAAGCACTTTTCTTGTAGATGCTTATCATATCTGCCCCGTCTCTCACGCAGAGGTCGACCGATTCACCTGTCAAGGCGTTGATGGTTTCGATGACAGGGCTGGCGGCCTGGAGAAGATCCATCTGAGCTGGGTAGGCGCTTCCGACCTCGAAGAGGCGGACGCCCAGGGTATAGCGCCTTCCCAAGGGAGATTCCTCTATATAACCCCGCGCCAGGAGGGCCTGGATCAGGTCGTGAAGGCTTCCCTTGGGGATGTCAAGGGTCGAGGCTATCTGAGCCTGAGTTAGCCCTTTGGGGAACTGGGCTAGCAGCTCGAACACATCCAGTGCCCTGCCTACCGATCGGGAAAGCGACAACCTAAGCGCTCCAGCTGAGAGGAGTTTGAAGGAGAATGTAATAGAAGAGGAGGACGATGTCAAAGAGACGGGTCACCTGGCTGAGAGCTCCACCGCTTGTCAGGCGAGCTTAGCTAGTAGAATGCCGAGCTCGTAAAGCAGGAGCAGCGGCACCGCTACCAGAAGTTGATTGATAGGATCGGGTGTGGGGGTGATAAAGGCAGCGATGATGAAGATGCCGAGAATGGCGAACTTGCGCCAGCGGGATAGCTGCTGGGCGGTTACGATACCAAGCTTGGCTAGGAAGAAGATGATGAGTGGGGTCTCGAAGACGATACCTGCCCAGAACATCATGGTGGTTATGAAAGAGATATACTCGCCGATAGTCCACTGGGCCCGGGCGATATCTCCACCAAAGGTGAGGAGGAAGTGGATACCCACCGGGAGCATGACGAAGTAGGAGAAGAGGACCCCGGCAGCGAAGGAGAGGGTTCCCCCGGGCACGATGATGTAGAGGTACTTCTTCTCTTCTTGGGTCAGGCCGGGTGCCACGAATCTGATGAGCTGATAGATGATGATGGGCATTGACAGGATGAAGCCCGCGATCAGAGACACCTTGAAGTAGGTGACGAACATCTCCGTGGGGCGCAGGAATACCGGCTTGAGGCCGCCCATAGGCTGGATGAGGAGCTTCAGCAGGGGATCGGTGAACAGGAAAGCCAGCAGAGTGGCTATAACCAGCGCGGCCACGGCGCGGATCAGGCGATCTCGGAGCTCAACCATATGCCCCATGATGGACAAGGCGTCTTCGCGCCGCATAGACTCGGTTTCTTTAACGGTGTCTTCGGTAGCCAAAAGGCCTTCCTTTGGGAAGAGGTGGGGACGGCTGGGTAGCCTAATCGGCTAGGTCCACCACCTCGCTGGCTAGGGTATCCTCTTCCGGCCGTTTCCGCTTGGGCTTGGCCCGGGAGGCTGGCTGGGTAGCTTTCTCCATTTCCTGCTGGATCTCGCCGGCGGTCTGGGCTGGAATACGTTGAACTTCGCGAACCTCCTGCTCCACCTGGGTGGCTTCCCGTTTGAGCTCTCGCTGGAAATCTTTGACTTCGCCCTGTAAGAGGTCTGCTTCCTGGCGAACCTCTTGTCTTAAGCTCCTCAGCTCCTCTTGGATCTCATCAGCGTCCTGCAGAAACTCTCTCTGCATGGCAGCGTAAGCTTGGCTGATATCCTTCGTGGCCTCTCGAAACTTACGTAAGTTGTCGCCTAGGGAGCGGGCCAGTTCGGGGAGCCTCTCGGGGCCAACGACGACCACCGCGATGATGAGAATTACTATCAGCTCCATGGGCCCTATGCCCAGAAAGTTCATGCCGGCTCGTTCTCCTCTACCGGTCCCCCCTTCCTGGGGAGCCTGGGTGAGGGGGCAAGCTTCTCCAGCGTTCGGTCCAGCTTGCCTCCGTTGCTCTCCATCTGGGAGATCAGTGTGCCTAGAACCCCATTGATGAATCGCCTAGAGCTATCGCTCCCGAAGAGCTTGGCCAGCTCGACGGCCTCATTAGCTACCACTTTCACGGGAGTGTCGGCTCGCGAGGCTATCTCGAAGATAGCTATGCGTAGGATATTGCGATCGATGAGCCCCATCTGGTCCATTGGCCATTCTGGGGCTAAGAGATGGATCGCACTGTCAAGCCTGTCCGTCTGACTCCGCACGCCCAATACCAATTCACGACACAGGGCGCGGCCCTCCTCGGGGAGCGCACCGGTTTTAAGGCGCTCCTTCAGCACCTGAGTGGGGGCGTGGCCCACGCAGTCGATCTCGAAAAGCGTTTGTAGCGCGATGACCCGGGCTCTGCGTCTTATCTTCATTGATCGACTCTGGCCTCACCCCTTAGCTTCGATGGGCGCCTCGGCCACGTCATCGATGTGTATGTTAATGTCTCCCGCAGGCATGCCTACCATCTCTTCAATGGCGCGCGCCACCTCGGCCTGAACCTGCCGTCCTAGCTGGAGCATATTGTAACCTGGCAGAGCGACGATGTGCAAGTCGATGGATACTATATCCTCATCGACCTTAACGTGAACGCCATCGCCCTCGACCTTCCTCCTCAGGATGTGGGTTACCTCGTACCCTAAGCTGGGATTCATACGCGCCACCCCTGGCACCGAGAGGGCGGTGAGCTTAGCGATGGTAGCCAGCACTCCCGATGAGACGATCACTGATCCCGTACTCTCGGACATGCTTCTCCTCCTAATGCATTACCAAGCCGCCGTCCACGCTTAGGACATGGCCAGTGATGAAGCTGGCTTGATCGGATGCTAGGAAAGCCACCGCATGGGCTATATCCTCGGTTCGGCCGGGGCGGCCCAAAGGCGTCATATTTGTGAACTGTTGCCGAAGCTCCTCTGGGAGGACCATAGTCAGGTCTGTCTCTATGAACCCAGGAGCCACGGCGTTGCAAGTGATATTGCGAGAGCCCACTTCTTTAGCTACAGCCTTGGTCAGGCCTATCAGGCCAGCCTTGGAGGCTGAATAGTTGGCCTGGCCTGGGTTGCCAGTCAGCCCTGCTATCGAGCTGATGTTGACAATACGCCCGTAGCGCTGCTTCATCATAGTCCGGATCACGGCTTTTATGCAGTTGAAGGCGCCCTTGAGGTTAGTGTCCAGCACGGTATCCCAGTCGGTCTCAGACATACGCATGATCAAGCCATCCCTGGTTATCCCAGCGTTGTTGACCAGGATATCGACCCGCCCGTGGATCTCCAGGGTAGAGGCGATGAGGCGCTGGACGTCGTCGGGACTCGTCACGTCAGCCAGGGAGACGGTAGCCCTTCCGTCATCGGCGGCGATAGCGGCGGCCGTTCCCTGAGCGCCGCTGGCGTCTCTGTCTGAGACGATCACGGTGGCCCCGGCGCGAGCGAAGCGCTGGCAGATCGCCTGGCCTATACCTCGGCCTCCGCCGGTGACTATAGCCACTCTATCCTGTAGGGAATATACTGGATCAGTCATTATCTTCTCCTATCCTTTGGGATTTTTCCAGGGAACAAACCAGCCATCGATCACGCTGGAACCATCTACAGCCAAGCGCGAGGCTATAGATCGACCGATGCCTCTGGAAGCGCCGGTGACGACAGCCACCCTGTTCTCTAAGCTCAAAGGCTATTCCCCTTGAGTTCTCTCGCTAGGGTGCCGATGCTCTGCTTATCGCTGACACTGACCGCCTCCATCGTGCTGTCGATGCGCCGCAGCAAGCCTGTAAGGACGGCGCCTGGGCCCACCTCCACGAAAGCGGTTATCCCCGAGTCTATCATATATCTGATAGACTCCATCCACCGTACGGGCGATGTCAACTGGCGCTCCAACTCCTGGCGGATTTCTGATGCCCCCGATAGGGGCTGGCCGGTGACATTCCCTATCACAGGGACGAGCGGAGTCCTCAGCTGGGCTTTTCGCAATGAGGTGCGAAAAGCCCAGACTATAGTTTCCATGAGGGGAGAGTGAGGAGCGATGCTCACTGCTAGGGGGATCACCCTAGTACCACCCCGAGCAAGCGCCAGATCCGTGGCGTGTTTCAGGCCTGCCTGATCGCCGGAGACAACGATCTGGCCCGGCGCGTTGATGTTCGCTATCTGAATGATGCCTCCTGATCGGATGGCCTCCTGGCAGATCTTCCCCACTGTCTGTTCGTCTAGCCCCAGGATCGCTGCCATGCCACCGGGAGATCGCTTCCCCGCCTCGGTCATCAATTTACCCCTCTCGTGGACCAAGCTGATGGCCTCTTCGAAGCTCAGGGCACCAGCGGCTACCAGAGCGGAAAATTCCCCTAGGCTGTGGCCGGCTACCATAGCTAGCTGCAGGTTCGGGAGCCTATCCCTCAGGATTCGCAGACACGCTAGGCTGACGGTGAGAATGGCGGGCTGGGCATAGGCTGTCTGGGTCAGGACCTCCGAGGGACCATGGAAGCATATCCGGCTGAGGGAAAAGCCCATGACCTCATCGGCTTTGGCGAAGAGGTCCCGGGCTGTAGGATAGGCATCCACTAGGTCGCGGCCCATTCCTACAGTCTGCGATCCCTGGCCGGGGAAGATTAGGGCGAGAGGGGATGACATCGTCTGAGGAACTCCTGTGGCTAGACCACTAGGCTGGACAGCCTCGAGATGACTTCCTCGGCCTCGGCGATAAGGTCATGGATGAGATCTGGGGTGGATTTCACCTCCCGTACTAAGCCGGCGCTCTGACCGGCCATAACCGACCCGTCCACCATGTCCCCCTCTTGAAAGGCTAGGCGCAGCTTGCCAACCCCGAATTCGAGTATTTGCTCCGGCGATAAACCCTCCCGCTCTAGCTCGCCGAACCGGCGGGACATGGGATTCCTGATGGCGCGAACAGGATGGCCAAGGGATTGACCGGTAGTCATGGTCGACCGATCTCCAGCTTTCAAGATGGTCTGCTTGTAGTTGTCGTGGGCGGTGCATTCGCCCACGCAGATGAAGCGCGTGCCCATCTGCACTCCTGCTGCCCCTAGGGCGAGGGCGGCAGCCAGGCCTCTACCATCGGCGATGCCGCCAGCGGCCACCACAGGGACGCTTACAGCGTCTACTACTTGAGGCACCAGAGGGAAGGTGCCGACATCCCCGATGTGGCCCCCCGATTCCATCCCCTCGGCTACGAGCGCATCTGCTCCCATCCGCTCCACCCGTTTGGCTAAGGCGACCGAAGCTACCACCGAGATCACTATCAGCCCAGCTTCCTTGAAGGAGGGGATGTAGGGAGCGGGGTTTCCTCCTCCCGTGGCCACCACACGGACCTTCTCGTCTAGGCATACTTGGGCCAAATCGGCCACATTGGGAGCGAAGAGAGCCAGGTTCACCCCAAAGGGTTTGGAGGTCATCTCCCGGGTCTGTCTGATCTGGTCCCGGAGGTAGTCAGCGGGAGCCGTCCCTCCGCCTAGGATGCCGAAGCCTCCCGCCTCGGAGACGGCGGAAACGAGCTCTGCTGTGGCGATCCAGGCCATCCCCCCTTGGACTATGGGGTGCTCGATATCTAGGAGGTCGCAGAGGGGAGTGCGGATCATGAAGAACTCTCCTTCATCTCGATCGCTTGCACTCCCCGGTAACTGCCGCAGGATGGGCAGACTTGGTGAGGGCGCCTCAATTCATGGCACTGGGGGCACTGGACTAGGTTCATCCCCTTCAGGGCCAGATGGCTGCGGCGCCGGTCACGACGCCCTTTGGATAGCTTCTGCTTCGGCAGGGGTCCCATTGGTCAATCCTCCGCTAAGAGTTCTTTGAGCGTGGCCAAGCGCGGATCCAGCTCATCGGATTCGCAGGAGCAGGGCCCTTCGCTAAGAGCCTTGCCGCACTGGGGACAGAGCCCTGGGCAATCCGGCGCGCATACAGGGTGCAGGGGCACGCCCACAGTGATGAGCTGCTGGAGCAGCTCTGTAGGGTCCAGCAGGTGGTGCTCATTAAGGTGAAGTATGGGGTCCTCGGAGAGCTTGCGCAGAGGGGCACCCGAGGCCAGATCCACCACGGGCTGGAACTCTTCCTCTGGAGCGATGCTCACTTGGGTGGTGAAGGGCTCCAAGCACCTGCAGCAAGATAGCTCCACGGGCAGGGCCAAGGAGCCAGTCAGCATGATGCCACTCACTGTTCTGAGGAGCTTGATGCTTCCTCGGATGGGCCCTGAGGCGCGTGCTTCGGCCTCCGAGCCCGCTTCGAAGGGCTCCTCTACCTGGTAAAGGCGGCTGGAACCTGTTGGGGCTTTCAGCAGCTGGGCCACGTTGAAGACCACGGCTTGTATCCTTTGTTCATTTAGCTAAACACTGATTATAGAGCTGTGTACGCCCCGTGTCAAATCACCGAGCCTCTTGTTCCCCCCCAGCCGTGGGCTCTTTTGGTGATTCAGTCTCCTGCTGGAGGGCTGCCAAGCCGTTGCGCACCTCGTTCAGCAGAGGTGCTAACAAGACCTCCAGCCTTTGAAGAGACTGGGTAGCATACTCATCTGCCCCTGCTAGGATGGCATCGGCCTCTCGCTGCGCCTGCTCGCGCGCCGCGCGCCCTCGGCTCTGTGCATCCTTGACCATAGCGTGCTGGTCTAGGAGATGCGCAGCCTCCTCCCGAGCTAGGGTTACGATCCTCTTGGCTTCCTCCTGACTCTGGTTGATGATGCGCTGTCTCTCCTGGAGAAGTCGCTTGGACTCTCGAAGTTCCTCCGGGATGGAGATTCGCATCTGATCGATGATGTCTAGGTAGGCCTCCTCGTCTACGATGATATGGGTAGTCAGGGGCATTCTCCTGCTGCCGCTGATCAGGGTCTCCAGGCGGTCGATGAGGTGAAGGATATCCAAGTTGTCGCCCCCTTTCCCTGGGTTTCGGCTGGCGTCGGCTGAATGCAGGAGCTTGATACTCAGAGCCCGGCACACTTTCTCTGGGGAGGTGCTCTGAAAGCTAGCCTCTACCCTCAGTCAACTTGCTTTTCAATAGGGGGATGACGTGGGACGGGACTAAGCCGTCCACGCAGCCCCCTAGGGCCGCGATCTCCTTGACGATGCTGGAGCTGAGGAAGGAATACTCCAGGGAGGTCATTAGGCAGATAAGATCCAGCTCTGGGGCTAGCTTGCGATTCATCAGTGCCATCTGGAATTCCAGTTCGAAGTCCGAGACCATACGAAGTCCACGGACGATCACCTCAGCGCCATGACGGCGAGCATACTCCACAGTCAAGCCCCCGTAGCTGTCGGCGGTAACGTTGGGCAGGTGCTTGATGGCCTCTCTCATCATGGAAAGGCGCTCCTCGGTGGTGAAGAGGAGGTTCTTTGAAGGCCTGTCGTACACGGCCACGACTACCTGATCGAATAGCTTGGATGCTCGGGCAGCGATGTCGATATGCCCGGTTGTAACCGGATCAAAGGTTCCCGGATAGACTGCGAGCCGCAATGGTTCCTCCAACTAGCTTATCTCTACCCGACTTCGCCAGAAGTCCTCCAGGGCCTGGGCCAACAGACGGTGCTCTGGAGCCCCTAGGGTCGGATCCTCCTGGAGTAGTCGCTTTCCCTCCTCCCGGGCCTCCTCCAGAGCGCGAATGTCGGCCAAGCTGGCTATGCGCAGGGCAGGGAGGCCACTTTGGCGGGTCCCGAAGAACTCGCCGGGCCCGCGGAGCTTTAGATCTTCCTCTGCCAAGGCGAAACCGTCCTGCGTTTGAGACAGTATCTCCAAGCGGCGCCTTGCCTCCTCCGAGGGGGACTCGGCCAGCAGAAGGCAATAAGATCGATGCTCTCCCCGGCCGACCCGTCCACGGAACTGGTGCAGCTGGGATAGGCCGAAGCGATCAGCTCCCTCTACAAGCATGACGGTGGCATTGGGCACATCTATGCCTACCTCCACCACTGCGGTGGAGACCAGGATGTCGAGTTCTCCCCGCTGGAACTGAGCCATGACGCGCTCCTTCTCGTCCGAGGGCAGACGTCCGTGAAGCAAGCCTAGGCGCAGGTCGGGGAATATCTCCTGTTGTAGACGCTCATGCTCGGCCGTGGCTGAGCGGGCGTTCACCCTGTCCGATTCTTGAACGAGTGGGCAGATGATAAAAGCCTGGCGGCTAGCCTCGATCTGCCGTCGGATGAAGGTATAGGCCCGTTCCCGCTCCAAGGGGGAGAGCCATTTAGTGACGATCTCTTGGCGACCGGGAGGGAGCTCATCGATTACAGAGATGTCCAGATCGCCGTAGACGGTGAGAGCTAGGGTGCGAGGGATGGGAGTTGCGCTCATCACCAGGGTGTGTGGATTGTGACCCTTCTGTCTGATGGCTGCTCGCTGAAGGACGCCGAAGCGGTGCTGCTCATCGATGATGGCTAGGCCCAGGTCGTGGAAGGTGACGCCCTCTTGGAAGAGGGCGTGGGTACCCACGGCGATATCCACCTGCCCCTCGGCGATCTCTCTCAGGCGCGCCTCGCGCGCTGCTGCTTTCAGGCTGCCGGTCAGGAGGCACACTGATGGGGGGACTGGGAGCCCGGCTAGGAGCTGTTGTAAGCTGTGGGCGTGCTGCTCCGCTAGAATCTCCGTTGGGACCATCAGGGCACCTTGGCAGCCATTGACGACGGCCGTGAGCAGAGCTGTGACGGCCACCACGGTCTTCCCTGATCCCACATCTCCCTGCAGAAGGCGATTCATGGGTTTGTCCTGCCCCATGTCGTCTAGGATCTCACTTAGGGCCTTTTTCTGTGAGGCCGTTAGTGGGAAGGGAAGGGAGTTGATGAAGGAACCCAGCAGGGCGGCGTCCCGCGCTAGCGGCTTGGCCGGTCGGGCTCGCCAGCGCTGGCGCTGACGGATGACCCCCAGCTGGATCAGCAAGAGCTCATCGAAGGAGAGCCGTCGCTGTGCAGCGCGCAGGCTATCCCAACTCCCGGGGAAGTGGATCTGCGCTAAGGCTGTGGGGAGATCCACCAACCCCCTTTTTCCTCTGATAGAAGGGGGCAGAGGATCCTCTAAGCGAGGCACTTGTGCATCTATGGCGCGCTTCATAAGGTTGCGCATCCATCGGGGGCCTAGCCCCTTGGTCAGAGGATAGACCGGGACTAGCCGGCCGGTGTGGATCAATTCCCGGTCGAAAGGCTCCCACTCCGGCGAGGCGAAGGCGAGGCGCCCCCCGAACTCTCCCACCAGACCGCTCACGGCGATCTGGCGTCCTGCTTTGAGGCGTTTGGTCAGGTAAGGTTGATTGAACCAGGTGGCTTCGATCGAGCCGGTTCCGTCGAAAAGGATGCTGGTGGTGATACTCTTAGGGCCGCCATGCCTCTTGGGGGTGCGGGAGCTGGTCTCGTGGATGGTTCCTATTATGGTCACCTCCTCCCCGTAGGTGAGCTGGGCGATGGTCTTCAGGTTGCTGAAGTCGTCGTATCGGCGGGGGAAGAGGTGGAGCAGATCAGCGACGGTCTTTGCGCCCAGTTTGGAAAGGCGCTTCGCATGGACATCGCTGATGCCCTTGAGAGAGGAGATGGGCGCATCCAGGGGAGGCTCGCCGTTCCGACTCCTGGAAGCCTCTGCTGGGGGTGGGGCTTGCGCTGGGGTCGGCGAATCCGCGGGCCGTTCCTGAGACAATCTCTCCAGGATATCCTGTATGGCTTCGCTGCGCCGCTCAAGGGGAAGCGACTTGTAGCCTCGCAGCGAGAGAGCGACCTCTTGGATAAGGGCTTGCTCCTCGGGGTTTGCCTCTTGCTGGCAGAAGTCGACAAACTTGGACAGTCCCCCGATTACTGCGCGGTCCTGGAAACCTAACCCCTGCTCCTGCAAAAGAACCTTCCTCAGTTTGGATGGCACCGATGGCATGAGGACTTCCCTCTATCTCCCGCTTGGCGAGAGTGGGCTGCAGCGATTTGGGCTGAGATTCCTGAGGGGACCTCCGACGACGGGGCCATATTGGATGGCATACGCTCGGCCCGGTCCGGGGATCTTCACATACCCTCATATACGATCAGAGCTAGAGCATCGGGTCCGATGATGGATGCTAGAGAGGGACCATAAAGGGCTTGAGTGATCCTGAGATCGGGTAGTGTCAAGGAGACCCTCTCCACCAATTCATCCACCTCGTGATTGGAGGCGCTCTGTAGGACGGACAGCTTATCGATTCTGGGAAACTCCGTAACGAACTCATATAGCCGCTCTAACGCTCTCACGCGGCCGTGGGCTTTCTCCATAGGGATGAAATCCCCATCCTCCAGGATCAGGATGGGCTTGACGCTCAGCATGCTGCTGAGGAAAGCCTCTGCGCGACTGAGCCTCCCTCTATGCTCTAGGTAGTCGAGGCTGGCCCCGATCACCACGATGTAGATGTGGGGAATCATCCCTCGGATGAGCTTGACGATCCTCTCGAGTGAAGCGCCCCCTTGAGCAGCTTGGGCAGCAGCGACAACGAGCTCCCTTAAGCCTAGTGAGATGAGCTGGGAGTCCATCACCGCGATCTCGCAGCGACCTAAAAGGCTATCCTGGGCACTCAGAGCGGAGCGGAAGGTGTTGCTGAGCCTGGACGACACGTGAATGGAGATAACCCTCTCGCTGTCGTGGCAGAGCTGGGAATAGGTTGACTGAAAGTCGGCTTCCGACGGTGGGGTAAGGGAGGGGGGATGAGATTTGCGGCTCAGTTGTCTGATGAACTCTTCGGGAGAGATGTCCACACCTTCTAGGTAGGCTTTCCTGCCCAACTGAATCTTCAGCGGTACAACGCTGATCCCAAAATCCTGGGCCACCTGGGCGGAGATTCCCGCGGCGCTGTCGGTGACGATGCTGACCTGGCTCAAAGACTCCACCTTCCTATGGAATCACTCCGCTGATATGATGCAGTGATAGTGAGGTTGGCCTCCATCTACGACCTCTACCTCCGGGCCGGGGTATTTCTCCCGGATCATCTGGGCGAGGCTCTCCGCCTCCTGGGGTGACATATCCTCCCCGTGGTAGAGGGTGATGATATCGCAGTCCTCAGCTCCCATCCGCACGAGCATCTCCTGAGCGACGCCCTGGAGACGCGAGCCTTTGGTCAGAAGATCCCCATTGAGGAGGCCGATGAAGTCTCCTTTCTCCACCGGCAGCTCGTTGATTCGCGCAGATCGGACGGCCGTTGTTATCTCGGTGGTCTGGATACTCTCTGCAGCGCGCCACATGGACTTCAAGTTGGTATCCACGGTGGCTTGATAGTTGAGCGCTAGGACGGCGCTGATGCCCTGGGGGACGGTCTTGGTGGGGATGACGAACACTTCCTTTTTGGCCAGCCCCTTAGCCTGCTGAGCTGTTAGGATAACGTTTCGGTTGTTGGGAAGGATGATAACCTGCGACTTCGGGACGACTTCGATGGCGTAGAGCAGCTCCTCGATGCTCGGGTTCATAGTCTGTCCACCTTTGACTACGAAGTTCACCCCGAGGCTTTCGAAGACGCGCTGCAAGCCCCCTCCGGGAGCAACCGCTACCAGGGCTACATCGGTCGCATTTGGAACCTGGATTCCGGATCCTAAGGGCGTCGACTCCATAGCCCTGGAGGTTTCGGGGGAGGATCCTTTGGCGGCGATGAACTCTTGGTACTGGTCCTGCATATTCTCTATGATGATCTCGGACAGGGAGCCGAGCTTGATCGCGTAATCCAGGACGCTCCCTGGATTCTCGGTGTGGACGTGAACCTTAATGAGTTTCCTATCACCCACCACTAGGGTGGAATCTCCGAAGCTGTCGATGCGCGTTCGGACCTCCTCCATGTTTAGGCCTGATCCTCGCAGGAGGAATTGCGTGTCATAGCCGTATTCACCCTCTGAGGGCGTCTCCACGGTCGCGACGCCGACGAGGACCGCAGTTTCGTCGATGGCTTCTCCTCTGAGAAACCGAAGAGCCCCCTCCAGGATGATGTAGAGGCCCTTCCCTCCCGCATCTACTACGCCGGCGTCCTTGAGAACGGGGAGAAGGTTGGGAGTCCTTTCCAGGGAGGCTTGCGCTTCCTCGACGATGATGGACAACATCTGGCCCAGGTCGCTCTCTACGGCCGCTGCTGCTGCTTCGGCGGCCTCCCGGGCTACGGTGAGGATAGTACCCTCCACTGGCTTCAGGACGCCTTGATAGGCAGTGGACGATGCGGCTGCCATTGCCTTGGCTAAGTCGCGGGCTTCGAAAGAGCCCTTGCCCTCCAGGCTATCGGCGAAGCCCCGGAGCAGTTGCGAGAGGATGACGCCCGAGTTCCCTCGTGCTCCCATGAGGGCACCCTGGGCGATAGCTTGAGCCACCGCACTTACTGAGCGCTTGGCCGAATTACTGACCTCTCGCATGGCCGCTTGCATCGTCAGGAGCATATTAGTTCCTGTGTCTCCGTCAGGAACGGGGAAGACGTTGAGAGAATTTATCACGGCTACGTGTTTCTCCAGCCAGGCTGTACCGGAAGCCAGAGCTTGCTGTAGGCTCTGGCCGTCGCAAGCGGATGCTTCAGTTTCTCCATGGAGCGGCTTACCTTTGCCCTTGGTGGACACTCCGCTTTTTGCCTCCCCTTGGATTTTGCCCCGGCCAGAAGGCAGCCTAATCTCTGTGGCTCAGCCGGAGGCCTTGGATGTGGATGTTGACCTGAGTGACGGGAACGCCCAACGCCTTTCCAATGCTGAACCGGACGCTGTCTCTGATATTATGGCCGACCTCAGAGACCCTCGTGCCGTACTGGATGATGACGTAGACATCGATGAAGATTTGGCCGCCTTTTAGTCTAACTTTGATACCTCGGCGGTAGCATTCTCTCTGCAGTAGGACTGCTAGCCCGTTGCGCAGGTTGCCTGCTGACAACCCAACCACGCCGTAGCAGGTGAGTGCGGCCTGCCCGGCGATGCTAGCGATGGCGGTTGGTGAGATCTCAACTCGCCCGGTCTGGCGCAAATTCGTCATGATGGCGGCCTCGGCTCATTGAGACTTGTCTGTTTAGGGCCTTCGATGGCTTGGTTAAGCTCCGTGAGCAGGTAGTGAATGTTCACGCTGTGCATCTGTGCACCCGTCGCTACAGCCTCAACGGCGGCCATGCAGCCCCCGCAAGCCACGCCGTGAGCGGCGAAGACCCGGTCCGTGCAGGGATACTTCAGCATGACCTCTAGGATGCTCATATCTCCAGTTATGGGTACCCTCGTCCGCTCCTTCCAACTAAGAAATAACCCCCAGCCCCCGCAAAGGTTTCTCTTGCGCGATCGGGTGGCGTGTGGTATCATGTAATCTCAGCCCACGGGATTAGGGGGAGATTATCTATTATGGCTAGGAAGTGCGATCTGTGTGGCAAGGGTCCGCAGTTTGGACATAATGTTAGTCATTCCAAGAAGGCTACCAAGCGGCGCTGGTTGCCTAATGTTCAAAGGGTAACCGTGACTGAGAACGGTCGGGTCAAGCAAATCCGTGTCTGTACGCGCTGCCTCCGGTCGCTGCATAAAGCCTGAACGCGCTTGGGTCCTGAAAGAATCGGGGTGCCTGCCTACTGGCTGGGGGCGCCCCTTTAGTTTTTGTGTGGATCCTATTGGACCTAATGCTCCATTAGAGGAAGTGAACTTGCCCCCCGCGGCCGGGCGATGCGCCGGGGAAGTCCCTCATTGCGTCTGAGACCGCCTGCGCTCTGCCGACCTTAGCCTTGTTGAATCAATGATACACTGTCCGTAGCAAAAAATCAAGGCTTCTGGGGAAGAGCCCTCCGGCGTAGCTGGCCACAGCCGGCCTCTATATCCATCCCGTGGCTCGATCGAAGCGTGTGGGAAACCTTGAGGCGCCTCAGGCTGCTGAGGAAAGCCTCGGTTCGCGCTGGGGATGAGGGCTGATACTCGGAGGAGGCGGTTGGGCTTAGCGGGATCAGGTTCACGTGGATAGGGATGTCTCGAAGGAGCCCAGCCAGCTCTTCGGCTTGGCTTGGGCTGTCGTTGACCTCATTTAGCAGGGCGTATTCAAGGGTCAGGCGACGCTTCGTGGCCTGACTATACTCGCGGCAAGCGTCCAGGACCTGGGCTAGAGGATAGCGGCGGTTGAGGGGAACTAGCCGATCTCTCAGGGCGTCGCTGGAGGCGTGCAGGGAGAGGGCCAGCTTCACGGGCTTGCCTTCCTCGGCCGCGTGCCTGATGCCGGGCACCCATCCGGCGGTGGAGATAGTCAGGCGCCGCGCTCCCAGTGCTTGGCCGGTCGGCTCGGTGAGGATCCGGATGGCTTGCCAAGTGGCATCGTAGTTCATCAGAGGCTCTCCCATACCCATGAGGACTACATGGGTGATGCGCTCCTCTCGGCCTCTGAGAAGGCGGGCGAAGTGCAGAAACTGATCTATAATCTCCCCGGCGGTCAAGTCTCGCACGAAGCCGCCCTGTCCAGTTGCGCAGAAGGCGCAGCCTAGGGGACAGCCCACCTGGGTGGACAGGCAGACGGTCTGGCGCCTCCCGTAGCTCATCAGGACGCTCTCAATGGTCTCTCCGTCGAGGAGGCCGAGGAGCACTTTGATAGTTCCACCATCCTGAGAGACTGCCTCAGCTTGGATGGTGGAGCCCCCTAGTCTGAAACAGGCGGAGAGCTCGGCTCGTAGGGATCGGGGCAGGGTGGTCATCTGGGGGAAGTCCTGGACCAGAGATCGATGGACCCAGGAGAAGAGCTGGCGGGCGCGATAGGGCGGATGCCCTAAGGACTCCAGCTTTGAGGTCAATTGATCGACGGAGAGACCTGTGAGATCGGAGCGTGGCGTCATATGGGGAGAGGTTAGCTTCGCCGACGCCCGCTGCCCGTGAGGAGGAAGACGTAATAGAGTAGGGTAGCCAGGGCTTGCGCCAGGGCTGCTACATAGGTGAGGGCGGCAGCGGAAAGCACGTTTTTCACTCCCTTCAGCTCGGCGCTGTCCACAAGGCCGCTATCTTTCAGCATGGTCAGTGCGCGTGCACTGGCGTTAAACTCCACCGGCAGGGTGATGAGGGAGAAAATCACGCTGCTGGAGAAGAAGATAACGCCCGCCCAGGCTAAGCTGGTGAGGCCTATGAATAGCCCCGCCAAGAAGAAGATGTAGCCCAGATAGCTTCCGATCCTCACTGCAGGCACCATAGCGGCGCGGAGACGCAGCGGCTTGTAGCCCTGGGCAGCTTGCAGGGCGTGGCCCACCTCATGAGCCACGATTCCCAGGGCAGCCACCGAGCTGTTGCGAGCTACACCCTGAGAAAGACGAAGGGTTTTATCTCGAGGGTCGTAGTGGTCGGATAGCTCCCCGGCGATACCCTCGATGTTCACATGGCCGAGTTCGTTGATTCGAAGGAGACCTCTGGCCGCTTCCAGGCCGGTGATCGCCTGCGTATTAGGCACCTTGGAGTAGCGGCTGTAGGTCGACTTGACTCTGAACTGGGCCCACAGAACTAGCAGGAAGGGGGGGATGAGAAAGACGAAATACCAGATGTCGAAAATGGGACGGAGAAGCATCGGATCTCACCTCTGTAGGCGTTAATTATAGCGAAGGGAGGAGGATTTTGCCAGCGGGCAGGGCGCGGGAGGCGACTTCATGTGGTGGTTGGCGTTGTTCCCTTACGGTCGGGGGAGTATAATTCGCGACGAGGAGAAGGTCCTTGGCTGGGCTAGGCGAAACTTTCCTAGTGGTTGACTCCCTAGATAAGGCTTTCTGGAGCCCCGATGGGGGGATCAAGCAGGTCTCATTCCGCATCGATCGGGGCGAGTTCGTAACCCTTGTAGGCCCCTCTGGGTGTGGCAAGACCACCCTCCTGCGCATCCTTGGAGGGCTCATTAAGCCGGACGCTGGCACGGTTTCCCTCCAGGGGCGCCGACTCTCCTGGCCTCACCCGGATATAGGTATAGTCTTTCAGCAAGCTAATTTGCTCCCTTGGCGCACTGCTATCGATAACGTCCTCCTGCCGCTGGAGATCCAGGGGGCTGGGGGGACGCAGCAGGGATGGCGACGGGCTGAGCGGATGCTTCGCCTGGTGGGGTTGGGGGACTTCGAGGATGCTCTTCCCAAGGAACTCTCGGGAGGGATGCAGCAGCGGGTGGCGATAGCTCGAGCTCTAGTTCACGACCCTCAGATCCTGCTCATGGATGAGCCCTTCGGAGCACTGGACGCTATCACTAGGGAGCAGATGAATCTTGAGCTCCTCCGTATCTGGCGGGAGAGTCGAAAGACTATCTTGTTTGTAACGCATAGTATCCAGGAAGCCATCTTCCTCTCCGACCGGGTTTTGGTGATGACATCTCGCCCTGGCAGAATCCAGGCAGCGTTCCGTGTGTCCTTGCCTCGGCCCAGGGGCCCCGAAGTCGTCTATGATGATAGGTTCATCACTCTCTTCAGGGAAGTGAGGGCGGCGCTGGCGACCAACACGAGGTCTCAAGAGAGCATCTCGGTCGCTCTCTAGAGGCTCGAGCCGCCCCCTTGCGCAGGGAGAAGCCTACCCTGGCTATGGCGCATCCTGGGATGACCAACAGGGGACGACTGCTGTATCAGTGAACCATGTGTATGATGGGAATCAGAAGGAGCACTTGGGCTGCCACGATAGCCCCGAAGAGGAGATAGGTGACTAGCCTCTCGTGCTTGTGTACCGTTAGCCCAATCGCCAAGTTGACGCACAGGACCAGGAGGCCAGCGGTGGGGAGCCGAAAAATCTCCTCGCGAGGGCTGATGATGTCAGCGACACCCTGGCTGTTGAAGTGAAGGGGCAACAGCTCTGGGAGCCCTTGGTATCTCCACGATACATATGCGAACAGCAGAGAGTTAGTAAGAACGCCCAGGCCCAGCAGAAGGTGCGCTGAGCGATCTCTCCAAAAGGGGTGATCCGCGAACGGGGACCGCTCCGACCTCTCGAGGAGCGGGCGTAGTGTCCCCACTCGGCGGCATGATTCCAGGTCTGATAGGAAGGCTTCGCAGTCATACGGCGAGAAGGCGTAGCTTAGGGAGGAGGTGGTGATTATCACCTGACCTTGGAGCGGCGAGGTGGCGTAGAAAATAGTCTCGCCCACATCGGTGATGCGCCCCAGCCCCACGTGGTAGCCCCACCAGTGGATTCTAGGACCCTTGGTACTATGTCCGGGGAATTCTGCCCCTCTCCGCACGCTGATAATCTGATCCAGAGGGATGAGCTGCCTCGACGCTGCCCACGTTATGATCAGGGCATTGCGGTCCAGGGCGTAGCGGAGGGTGAAGTAGCCGTAGACTAGATAGCTGATCCAGAGGGCCAGAGAGAGGCTCAGGCAGATCAGCACAACGACCAGGAATGAGGACAGGGAGATCGGACTTCTGAGCACAGTCAGAGTGAGCCATAGGGCCGTAGCAAGCAGGATCGCTATAGCTCCTAGCCCGATGACCCCGCCGGCAGACCGCCTAGGCCTCCATTCCATCTAGCCTCTCTTCCTCGACCGTTTGACCCTGTGTCGCGCCGAACAGGATCGACAGCGGATGCAAACGGGCAACCCCCTGATGAGAGAGCGCTCGGACTAAGCCTCGACTGGGGTGCACCAGTGTCGATAGGCCTCCTTCCGACCCCTCACTACATCGAAGTATAGTGCCTTCAGCTGGGAGGTGATCGGTCCGATTCGCCCGTCTCCTAAGGGTCGGTGGTCCACTTTGATTATGGGAGACACCTCAGCTGCGGTGCCGCTGAAGAAGAGCTCGTCTGCTATATAGAGCTCCGTTCGATTGATACGTCTCTGCAGGACGGTGAGGCCCAGCGCCTGCTCTGCCAGCTGGATGACGGTGTCGCGAGTGATGCCCTCCAAGATGTTGTCGGTGACCGGAGGTGTGATGAGGGCGCCATCCCGAATCATGAACAGGTTCTCTGAGCTGCCCTCTGAAGCATATCCATCCTGCGTGAGCACTATTGCTTCATCGAAGCCGTTGAGGACGGCCTCGCTTTTGGCGAGTGAAGAGTTCACATAGGCGCCGGTCAGCTTGCCGCGGGCTGGTAGGGCGCTGTCCTCGATTCGGCGCCAGGAGGACACGGCCACACTGGCCTCCTCCCCTTCGATGTACTTGCCGAACGGGACCGCGAAGATACAGAAGCCATCCTCGAGTTCATGTATCAGTAGCCCTATCGCTTTGGAGCTCTTGTAAGCCAGTGGGCGCACATAACAATCCTGCTGGAAACCCTCCCTGCGCAGCAGCTCCACGGTGATCTCGCACAACTCTTCCGCTGCATGCGGAAGGGAGATGTGAAGGAGACGGCAGGAGCGAAGGAGCCTCTGGTAGTGGTCCAGCAATCGAAAGATCAGCAATCGCTCATCCTCATCACTCCAGTAGGCGCGGATGCCCTCGAAACAGCCTGTGCCGTAGTTGAAGGCGTGGGTCCTCACGCTGATCTTAGCCTCCTCTATGGGCACGAAGGTGCCATTGAAGAAGGCAAACCTTGTTTCTTCACCGTTCAACTCTCTCCTCCTGGTAATTTATGGTGTTGCGCCCTCGAAGCGTATCCCTGCAGCTATTGGGGTGGTCGATCAACCGAGGTCCCAGGCTCGTAGTCTCTCGAGCAGGGCATAGCTGGTCATGTCCAAGTGTAGCGGCGTGATACTAATGCGCCGATCCGCCGTAGCCCACGCGTCGGTTCCCTCCTCGTGAAGGCTGATCGGCGCGTCCCCGCCAATCCAGTAGTAGTTTTGACCGCGGGGATCCTGGCGCTTGATGAGGGCGTCGCGATAAACTCGTTGCCCCAGACGTGTGACCTCTATGCCCTCTATCTGCCCCTTGGGCACGTTTACATTGAGGAAAGTGCCCGGAGGCAATCTCTTGGCCAAGAGCTTTCGCCCTAGCTTGGTCGCGAATGTAGCTGCTGCCTCGAAATCCCAGGGACTGTCTCCGCTTAGGGAAATGGCTATGGAGGGGATCTCAGCCACGGCTCCCTCCATGGCGGCGGCTACTGTCCCCGAATAGGTCACATCGTGGCCCAGGTTCGAGCCCTGATTGATGCCGGACACCACCAAGTCCAGGGCACAGTCTAGGAATCCCAGCACAGCCAGCGCTACGCAGTCTGAGGGAGCGCCGTTGGTGGCGAAAGCCTCCATGCCGTTTCTCAGCTGCCGGCGGGTTACCCTCAAGGGCTTATGCATGGTCTTGGCATGGCCGGCCGCGCTCCAGTTGTGGTTAGGCGCGATCACCGAGACATCGCCCAAGATCGTCAGCGATTCCGTCAGAGCTAGTAGCCCCGCTGAGTCTACACCATCGTCATTGGTGACCAGGATATTTGGTCTGCGTTCGTGCACCTTTTGGATCAGCCCCCGAGGACTCTTCGCCTGTTTAAGGTGCGAGCGGTTTCATCCTCCCAGATGTGTAGGAGAGCCTCAGCGTTCGACTCAGGCTTTTCCTCCTCTCTGTGCACTATGAAGATACGGACCTTGCCGGTCTCAGTCTGGCCGCCTGCGGAGTCATAAGCTACCGCATGGATCAGGTGGGTTTCGGTGTACCCTACGGTGCTGGAAATTATCCCCAAGCCTGAGGTGAATACCTGGGATAGGATCAGCTCCTCGCCCACCGTTATGACGTGCGTTCCCTCGATCTCTGGGCTCAGGACGGTGTCTGACATGACGATCGTCCATCGCTTCGAGTACGGCGCCACGGTGCTCAGCCCGATCTGGTGGCCGTCCAGGTAGAACTCTACCTTCCCTAGCGATATGTTGTCTTGAGCGTCGATCTGGATGTTGACGTACTCGTCATCTTCCATGGTGTACACAGCGCCGTCGTCTGGATGAATCACTCTGGCCGCGGGAGGAGTATTATCTACCGTAACCTGGACGGTGCTGCGCTGATAGCTCCCGCTGTTCTCCAGCACGGTTAGTTGAAGCGTATACAGGCCGTCTAGCTGGCTGACGTCCCAGGTCTCCAGAAGCCCGTCGGTGACGGGCGAGGGGCGATTTGAGCCGACTTGAACCCATGTAGAGGGATTCATGCCTTGGCCGTATTCCAGCCGATACAGCTGGAAATCGGCCGACCTAGCATTGCCCCAGATCGGCACTTGGCCGTGGACGTAAGCGTAGGGCCGAGGCTGGCTGAGCGCCACGTCTGTATCTGCCAGGTTTGGCCCGTGGACATCGCAGTAGGAAACCGGCGGTTGCGGCAGCTCACTGTCGCGCACCCAGTCGGAGGCCTCCGGAGGCAGGATCAGGTACACTCTCTCCTCGACCGACTCCTCGGGGCAGTACGCGGTGGCCAGCTTTCCCGAGTCCTTGCATATGCGGAAGGCCTGATGAACGGAGTCGTACTCAGTGGGAGCTGTGCCTGGCAGGAAGAACTCCACGAAGCTGCTGGGGGAATAAGCCGTTGGCAGCTGGCCGGAGCTCCCCGCAACTTCTACCCGCTCTAGCCCATCCGGCCGCTCGAATTCCTCCGCGTCGGTGGAGGCCAGGATGCTTTCCATGAGATCGTGCCATATGGGAGCTGCGCCTGCCAGTCCGGAGATATTCTTCATGGGGGTGTTATCGCTGTTGCCTACCCATACGCCGACTACCAGGCTGGGCGTATAACCGAGCGTCCAATTGTCCTTCCAGCTGTCAGTGGTGCCCGTCTTTGCCGCCGCTGGGCGGGAGAGCTTCAGGGCGCTGTTGGGGCCGAAGGCCGGTGTCCGCGCCCGGTTGTCCGACAGGATGTCCGTGATCAGAAAGGCGAGCTGCGGACTTAGCACCTGCTCCGTCACAGGGCTCTTGTATTCCTCTAGGACCTGTCCGTCGGAGCTCTCCACCCTGAGAATGGCCGCAGGGTCCAGCCTCCTCATGCCCGGCTGCAGACTGTTGGGGGGAATCAGCTGCCCCGCCATGACTCCTTTGTTGGCGAAGACGCCGAAGGCATAGGCCATATCCAGCAGCTTCACCTCGCCTCCGCCGAGGGTCAGGCTCAGCCCGTAGTGATCGTCCTGCAGTGTGGTGATGCCCATACGATGAGCGGTATCGATAACGTTATTCACCCCTGCCATGCTTAGGACCTTCACCGCCGGTATGTTGTAGGAACAGGCTAGGGCTTCGCGGAGCAAGACGGGGCCGTGATACTCGCGGTCGTAGTTCTCGGGCACGTAGGGTGGGTTAGGAGGGTCGGGAAAGGAGGTGCGCACATCTAGGACCATGGTCGCTAGAGTAGAGCTCTGGGCGAACGCCGTGACGTAGTTGAAGGGTTTGAATGAGGAACCAGGCTGGCGCTCAGCAAGTGCCACGTTCACTTGGCCATCGATCTCCCGGTCGAAGTAATCCAGGCTGCCCAACATAGTGAGGATCTCGCCCGTCTTGGGGTTCATTACCACCACCGACGCGTTGCTCGCGTCGGCCTCCTGCTCCTTCAACTCGGCGATATGCTTGCGGGCGAGCTCTTGAGCTTTGTTATGGATATCCAAGTCGACGGTGGTGTAAACTTTCAGCCCCCCTTGGTATACCAAGTCTGGGCCGTACTTCTCCTCCAGCAGTCGCCGAACGTACATCACAAAATGGGGGGCAACGATATCGAACCTCTGTGGGGTGAAGCTCAAATCTTCGTACTTGGCCGCTACCGACTCCTCCTGAGTGATGTATCCTTGGCGGAGCATAGCGTCCAGCACTAAGTGTTGCCGCTTCTTGGCCTCCTGGGGGTTCTGCAGAGGCGAGCCTTCCCAGGGAGATTGGGGGATGTGAGCCAGCATGGCACACTCCGCTAAGCTCAGGCCTTGGACGTCCTTGCCGAAGTAGGCCTGTGCCGCCGCCTGCACCCCGTAGGACAGGTTGCCGTAGTTGTTGTGGTTTAGATACCATTCCAAGATCTGGTCCTTGGAGTATAGCCGCGAAATTTCCAGCGCCAGGATGGTTTCCTTGATCTTGCGCTCGTAGGATATTTTGTATCGCTCTTCGGGGGAGATCAGCACGTTCTTGACCACCTGCATGGTGATGGAGCTCCCGCCCTGGATCTGTTGCCCTCGCAGGTTACCCCATGCTGCCCTCGCGAATCCTCGGAGGTCTATCCCAGGGTTGTCGTAGAAACTCTCGTCTTCGATGGCTATGGTGGCGTTCCTTAGATACTCTGGCATCTGCTCCAGGGGGACCTCCGTGCGATTGCCCCAGTGGGGATCGAAGATCTCATACAGGAGATGCTTCCCGGATCGATCGTAGATCTTCGTGGTCTTAAAGATTTGCTCCGTTTGGACTCCCAGTTGGGAGGGATCGGGGAGATCCTGGGCGTAGTAAGCGTAGACCCCAGCCACTGCTCCGATGGACAGGAGGAGCGCTGCCGTGGTGGAGAGCACCATGGTGAGGAGAAGACCGATGCTGGCTCGGATGGCCAGGGCGCTTCCCTTGGCTGGCCCTCGGCGGTGGCGCCTGAGACGTCTAACCTGAGCTATAGCCATTCAGCCCCCACCTCCTCGTGGCTTCCTGATTCTACCTGCTGAAGGGGGGATCTTGCGGAGAACCATGAAATGGGACAATCCGAAAGCCCGCAAGGGAGTACCCTCCAGGGCGTAACTCGCTCGCCTTAGCAGATTTCCCACTCGGGGGTGGCGCTGGGTAATATTGTCGTATCCAGCGTATACTTGGGTGTGAACCAGAATATCTGCTTGCAAGTCGTTCACTAGACTCCGCAGCTCCTTGGAGGTATAGGCCCGGGCGTATGGGCACAGCTTGTTCCTTATGCGGGAGGGGAGGTAGTTTATCAGGGGGAAATTTCCTTCGTGGTGACGCCCGCCCCAGTTGATCCCGTGTGTCTCTAGGGGATAAAGGCGGTTGGGGGCAAAGACTACGATGTGCCCCTGTGGCCGCGTGCATCGCAAGGCCTCCTCAATAGCGCGGCGGTCATCCTCCACATGCTCGATTACCTCATGTAACAAGACCATATCGAAATACCCCTGCGGGTAGGGGAGCGCCTCGCTGGCGGCCACATCGACTAGGGCGGAGGTCTCCTTTGCCTGGAGCACCTTCTCTGGGTCGATGTCTACCCCATGGATCTCGCCTCCGAATCGGCTGAGACTCCGCACGTAGGCGCCAACGCCACACCCTACATCCAATACGCGCTTCTCGCGCAAGGAGACGAACTTCTGGATGAGTGCCAGTCGTCGCTCTTGTCCGAATCTCCAGACATAGCTGGGCCTCCCCCAAGAGGCGCGCCGAGGCTCTCTATCATTCACTTGGAAAGCACCCGCCTGCAGGCAACCTACAAATAGTAGCCACATTCCGCTCTTGGTGCAACCTCGCTTCGCCGGTTGGGCCTCAGTCGGAGGCACCAGGCGGTTCGGCGGAAGGTCCGGCCAAACGCCGATCCCTCCCTAGGGGAAAGGCTAGGCGAGGGCCTACCGGTAGGCCCTCGCCTGTATCTCAAGTTCTGTAAGGTCGTTGGTAGCTAGAGAACGGGCAAAGGGTATGCCGCTCCTGTATGCTATGGTCTTGCTACTGGGCGCAACGGAAGCCGATGGTGCTGAACATGAAGGTGGGCTCGCCCTTGTTCCGGGCTGAAGATCGGACCATCGACCGGTTATCGAACCAGGACCCTCCTCGGATGACCTTATACTTCTCGCCGTAGCGATCCGATCGATGCGTACTGGCGGGGTAAGCGTCGTACCAGGTGTCGGTCCACTCCCATACGTTGCCGGCCATATCTATCACGCCGTCGGGGCTAGCCCCGACGGGATAAGCGTCAACCGCCGTCGTATCCTTGATACTGGATTCGGAGGAGTTGCACTTCGCGGAGTCGAACTCATCGCCCCACGGCCAGATGTGACCGTCTGCCCCTCGGGCTGCTCTTTCCCATTCGGCCTCGGTGGGCAGCCGCTTCCCTGCCCACTCGGCATAGGCGGAGGCATCTTCCCAGGTCACCCAGGTGACCGGGTGGTCCTCTTTGCCCTCGGGGATTCCAGCTTTCCAATTCCGGGGGGCCGGGTGACTGGCATCATCCACGAACTCCTTATACTCGGCATTCGTAACTGGGTACTTGTCGATGTTGAAGGAATCTACATAAGCTTTGCGCTGGGGCGTCTCATCGGGCTCATGATCGTCGCTGCCCATTATGAATTCGCCGCCCTCGATGTACACCATGTCCTCATCCTCGACGCTGGGCGCCGAAGTGGGGGTTGGTGTCATTGGAACTGGCGTCTCGGTTGGCTCCACGATGAGGCTCACCGACGTCTCGGAGGGATCAGCCTCACCTGATGACTCTGATGTCTCGCTCTCTGAAGTTTCGCCGGTAGTGGGCGGGGTCGCCGCCTCCTCATCGCCTCCACAGCCGGTCAGGAAGACGCTGACAATTATAACTGCCGGTAGGGCTAAACATAGCCAGGTTATTAAACGGGGTCTCTTGGTTCTCATGTGGAAACCCGCCTCCTCCGTGCAAGATCCGGCTATTATATAGCATCATGTGCAGCAAAGCAAGCCGCCGAGCTATGGCGCCTGAGAGCTGGTCGAGGAAACTGTGCCTAGCGGCAAAAGGGGGTGACCACCGATAAGCGAGTGAGGCGCTTGGGGATGAGGGGGGGCTTAGCTACGAGGGGCCTGTAAGGTGAAGGGAGTTCCGCACTACGCAGGACCACCCCCCCCGGCCAGACTAATCAATTTACCAGTGCCCACTTTTGCGACACCCGTCAGTGCGAAGATTCTGATGGTGGTGTCATCATGCTGTGCTCACCTATTCTCCAAGCACTGCCGGATTATTAGCATTACTGTGACGCTTGCTTGCACATAGCTGGCTATGGAGACGCTCTCGCCGGTCGCGGGTGGGGGATGGAAGCCGGCTTGGGCCTAGGAGGGGGTGCTTCGAGAAGCGCCCCCTCCTGACGCGAGTTATTTCCAAGAGTAGCGGATGGTGTAGGTGACGGTGGTCTCTCCATCCTTAGGGACCGAGACGGGGAACTCGATGGTGCGGGCGTCCTTCTTATCGTAGTCATGATTGGATCGGCGGATCTCCCACTCGCTCCAGCGGAAGAGGTGCTCCACCACCCGGACCTCCACGGCGTCTTCCTTGTGGTTGCGCAGTTTGATCTCGAAGCTCTCCTCGATGGTTCTGGAGTTGATCCACTCGAAGTTAGTCTGCCGGCGCTCCCCCACGATGTCGAAGGCATCGCCTAGGTAGAGGAGCACGCGCTCATCCTTGGGGGTGTGGTCGATGGAGTCCTCTCCGATGAGCTGGATGCCGCCCTCGTAGTCCTTCTTGTAGACTCGGATGATGCCCTTGGGGAGGGGAATACCCATGCCGCCCTCCTGTTTGTTGTAGAACTCCAGCATCACGGACACCTTAGTGCCGGTAGGGATACCATATTCAGGCTCGGTATAGGGCGTGCTGTAGTAGCCCCAGTTGCCCAGCTGCTGGGCTCCGTCGTAGACGTAGAACTTGTTGACAGGGACGCGGGCGACGTTGACGAACTCGATCTGCTTAGTCTGGTTGTCCTTTACGGTGGTGGGGCGCTGGAGGGTGTACATATGATACTCGAAGAAGGCCTGCTCCTCGAACTGAGGTGTTGCCTCGAAGGCCAACTCTGCTCCGCCCAGATCTTTAGCGTAAACGCCCGGCTCGCGCGCCCTGTGGACGTCTCCGGCGATCAGCTTCAGGCGGGCATCCTCGTAAGTGGCGCCGCTGCGGTTGTCCACGGTTACCCACCCGGTCAGGTCCATGTGCTCGTCGGTTTCATCGGATACCACCACGTAGTTGGCATACCAGTTGATGCCGGTGGTCATGTAGGTGACCTCAATGTCCTGGTCGCCCGCTCGGCTACTCTCGAGCTGCCAGACTAGGGTAGGGCGGGTGATGAGGCCGGAGGGCAGCTTGGGGAAGCGGAATTCCTGGACGGTATCCAGTTTGACCATTGTGATCTCGCCGCTCGGGCTGGACAGGATGATGTCCTCGGAGCCGCTGAGGAGGGTTCCTTGGTAGGTGGTGCCATCCTCGGTTACCAGGATGATCTCCTGATCGAGGTATTTTTGGAGGAGCTTGTGACTGCCTACGATGTCGTACTCGTAGTTCTGCTCCAACACCGAGGTCCCGGCGGGGTCGGTGAGGGAGCTGAAGTGGACTGAAGTGGGATCGATCTGGGAAGCTACATCGGTGAAGCGCACCTCATTGATGCCCTGATCCAGGCTCATAGTGCGGCGATCCTTCACCAAGGCCATGTTCTGGTTGTACACGGTGAGCTCCACGCCTTCGCCCTGGGCTTGGGCGATGGGAGGGCCCGCGGAGGGCGCGGCAGATGGCGAGGAGGGAACTGCAAGCTCCTGGGTCGGCTCGAAGTAAGGGATGGCGAGGGGGAAACCGCCGCAGGCGGCCAGGAATAAGGCGACTAGGCCCGCTCCCAGCAGGATGAAAGGCCGTTTTCGGGATAACATGGCTTTCTCACTCTCCTTTCCTAGTGCTCTGCCTTTCAGACGCTCATCGCGCCCTAAAGGTTCCCAAGCCCTCGCTGAGGCTGAGGTGTGTGGAACGGTCCCCCGATGGGAAAAGGCTATCGGTCCGGAAGGTGTCGCTTGAGCCAAGACTCGATATGCTGGAGGGCGACCTCTCGCTGGACATCGAGGGGGATGAGATGCCCGCTCTCCTCCATGGCGATCATCTCGCTGGGAGCGGCCAGCGCTTGATGGAAGGCCTGGGAGTTGGAGATGGAGTTCAGCTTGTCGTGCCGGCCGTGGAGGACTAGCGTGGGGACTTTCAACCGGCGGGCATAGCTTAGCCCATCGAAGAACCAGGCGTCCCAGGAGCCAGGCACGGGGATGTTATTTATGGCCTTGAGGAACTCGGGGTCGTCGCGCAGCCCCCGATCCATTTCCTGGTCCTGGACCAAGGGCAGCGATCCGAACAGTCCAGCCAGGGAGATGCGCAGATCCTTCCGCGCGACCAGCTGATTCAGGAATCCTATAGCCCGGAGAAACTGCCAAAAGAGGGCGGTCACAAGGGGCATCTGCCAAGGGCGAACCCTCGGGCTCAGCAGGGCCAGGGCACTCACTCTGGGATCCTGGGAGGCTGCTACTAATGCGGCACTTCCGCCGCTCCCTAACCCGATTAATGCGAGGGGCTCTGGCTCCAACTTGTCTATTACGTGGTGAAGATCCTCCGCCCAGTTCCGAATGCGGACGCAGCCACGGGGACCTTGGCTCTCCCCATGCCCAGCCATATCCAGGGCCACGGCCAGATAGCCAGAGTCGGCCAGGGCGGGGCCGAAGAATCGCCAACATTCCCTAGTGCTGAAGGCATCGTGGCACAGCAGGACGGTGGCAAGGGGAGCCCTGCCTTTGGGATACCATAGAGAGGCGGCTAGATCGAGGCTACGGCTTTGAAAAGATGTGGTCTCCATAATCTCCCGATACTAGCATGATGCCATCCTGCAGGCAACCGCAAAGTATGACGGATGGAAATCATATAGGAGAAGGTCCACTGCGCGTCCCAAACATACAGGCGTATAATTTAGTTGTCAGATATCTAAGCAAGAGATTGGGGATTGAAAAAGGGGGTCCTTGGGTGAGCACAGCGACGATCGCTTCAGGCGCGGTGGGCGACGACGACCAGGTCGCCGCTTCGGTCGGGGTCGAAGGGAGAGCTCTGGTAGTCGCCGTAGGCCTCGATCCGGGGGAAGCCAGCGTCCCGGAGGAGGGCTTCCAAAGGGGCATGGAACAGGGGTCGGAGCTCGGCGCTCCCGATCCGGTATTCCCATCCACTTGCCGCTTTGTGAAAGGTTGCCATATTGAAAGTGAAAGTTTCCGCACCGAAGTCCATGAATCGGAAGAAGAGCCACTCCTGGTTGCCCTCTTGGTGGGTGCTCAGCGGCATGAAGCGCTCCTTGCGGGCCCAGACTTGGTCGTAGTTGCGGTTTTGAAGGAGCAGGATACCTCCAGGGCGCAGGGATGCAGCCATGCCTTTCAGGGTTTTTCGGAGGCTGGCCTCATCCACGATGTGAGGCAGGCTGTTGCCCAGGCAGAGGGCGGCGTCGAATGGGCCGGGAACTGCATCTGCTAGCTCTTCTAGCCCTGCGACGTGGAAAGGCACGTCGACTCCAGCTTCCCTTGCGTTGCCCCGAGCTCGGTCGACCATGCCTAGGCTCAGGTCGGCACCTACCACCTTGTAGCCTTGCTGAGCCAGCGCAACGGCGTGATGGCCGGTTCCACAGGCTGAGTCTAGGACCCTCTCCACTCCGTTGGCCTCGAAGAGGGAAAGGATGAAAGGAAGCTCGTTGGATAAGCGCCCTTCCCAGTCTACGAAGCGATCGTAGTCATCGCTGAGATCATCGTAGAGGGGAACCCTGCCCTCAGGGCCTTCGCTATCCATGGATCAAAGCCGGCAGGCAGCGTGTGCACACCCATGTGCTCTCGCCCTTGGTCCGGCAGGGCAGCAGGACCCCTTGATCCTCGGTGCGCCCACACTGGAAGCACCCTTGAGGGATATAAACCTTGCCTCTGGTGGCAGCGACGGCCTCGACGGCGTGATGGTCGAAGGCAGGAGCCTCCCGCTCCTGGATGGAGAGCGCGCCGGTAGGGCATACTCCCAGACAAAAGCCTGCGCCATCGCAGAGCCCCTCCTTTAGCACCTTGGCTTTGCCATCCACTAATTCGATGGCTCCCTCGGCGCAGGGGGTGACGCAAACCCCACATCCATTACACAACTCCTCGTCTATGCTGACTATCTGGCGGACGACCATGTTTGAGTGCCTCCTATTCGTCATCTCTGGTGTCGGGGGAGCCCAGCACGATCTCTAGGGGAAGCTGGATGGCGCCGTGGGGGCATAGAAGTTCGCAGTCGCCGCAGTAGGCGCAATCCTCGGGGCGGGCGAGTCGCACCTTGTGGGATACCAAGGCCAAAGCGCTCCCTGGGCAGGCAGAGATGCAATCCCCGCATCCCTCGCAGGCCGACTCATCTATTACTGGGAGGGGCATTTCCACGCTAGCTGCCCTGTCCCTTGAGGCGCGTGTAAGCCTCGGTGCCGACGCACTCCTCTGCCCACTTGCACCAGTCTATGCAGGAGGGCGGGATATTACGGGTGACCAGGGTGCCGCAATTCGGGCACTTGGCCTTGAGTTCGTCGCTCCATATCTCCACCTCGGAGCCGCACTGGCGGCATTTCAGATCCTCTGGTGTGGGCTGACGAATCGCCAGACTGCCCGGGCAGAAATGCTGGCTAGGATCCATTGCTCAAACCTCCCCACCTCTAGCTATATTGTAGCAACGACTGGGGGGAACTGTCTGTGACCCAAGTCACAGCGCTCCTGCAAAGCAGGCTTTATGGGCTGTTTTCCAGTGTCGGTAAGCCTGCTCGTTTCCAGCCAATAATCCTGCCGTCCAGATTCCATACATCGGTGTAGCCCAGCCCGACCAGCGTGAGAGCGGCTGTGGTGCCCATGCTCCCGCTGCGGCAGTAGAGGGCTAGCCTCGCACTCTCATCGGTCGGGAGTTCGTTCAGGCCTCCCTCGACTTCCCCCTCGTAAGGGATGTGGACGTTGATCAAAGGGGAATCCTTGTCTTCCAGCATAAGGGCCGACAGGGAGAGGAGCAGGAAAACCGATGAGATGTTGCGCAGCTTAATCATACGTCGCGCTTCTGCTAAGTGCTTGACTTTTATGGCCTACTATTGCGGCAGCTGATGGGGAAAGGCTGTGACCTGTAGCATACTGCCTCGAGTCGAGGCTTAGCCTCGCGCCAAGCGGTCTAGGGCGTCGCGGTCGAGGATGATAAGTTGGTGGCGCTCTCGGCGGAGGAGGCCGAGGCTCTCTAGCTGCCCCAGGGCGCGGGATACCACCTCTCGAGCCGTCCCTAGGCGGGATGCCATCTCCTCGTGAGTCAAGCGTTTGGACAATCGGGAGGAGGTGCCTGCCTCCTCTAGGAGGAGCCGGGCTAGACGGCTGCTCACGGTGCGAAAGGAGAGATCCTCCACCAGGGAGACCAGATGGCGGGTGCGGGAGGCCAGGTGTTCGATGACGCTCCGAGCCAGGGGGGGGTGACGACCGATGAGATCTAGGAGAGGCCCCCTGGCGAGGATCAGCAGTATAGATGGGGTCATGGTTGCAGCGCTGGCGGGATTGGGACCTCCGTCGAGGACGGCCACCTCGTTGAAGGCATCGCCGGGGCCAAGCACATTCAGCACTTGCTCGCGGCCCTGAGGTGACACCTTGAATATCTTCACGCGACCGCTCGAGATCATGAACAGCCCCGCGCAATCCTGTCCCTCTAGGAACAGGATTTGCCTCCGATCGAAGGATCTCTCCACCACGTGGGAGGCGAGCTCCGCAGCTGCGTCGTCCAAGGTAGCTAGGTAAGGGACTTGGCGCAGCCCTGCTAGGAGCGAGGTCATCGCGGCACCTACTTCCAGACCAGATAGCCCCCGTCCACCACCAGGATATGCCCCGTTATGTAGCTGGCCGCATCTGAGGCCAGGAACAGGGCAGTCTCTGCTACCTCTTCGGGCTTGCCCCAGCGTTTGAGCAAGACCTGTTCTGAGAACTCGTCCTGAAACTCCTTGGAGAGGGCTTCGTTGAACTCCCGGGTGAGGATAGCTCCAGGAGCGATGGCGTTGGCTCGAATGCCGTGAGGCGCCAGGGATAAGGCCATGTTCTTGGTCAGCATGGCCATGGCGGCCTTGGCTGCGGAGTAGTGAGGAGCGGTTTCCAAAGGGATGAAGGTGTGAATGGACGCTATGTTGATGATGTTTCCTCGCTTAGCCTCCGCCATGACGCGGCCTGCGGCTTGCCCGCAGCGGAAGGCCCCCGTCAGATTCACATCTAGGACTCGCCGCCAATCGGCCTCGGAGAGTTCCAGGAAAGGCCCCGTGGGGATGTGGGTGGCATAGGTCAGCCCGGCGTTGTTGACCAGGATGTCGATGCGACCGTAGGTCCTCACAGTTTCGTCGATCAGGTGTTGGACGCGGGCGGAGTCGCTCACATCGGTGGGGACGTTGAGGGCTCTGCCGCCAGCGGCGACGACCTCGTCCACCTTGGCTTGGGCGCTCTTCTCGTCGCGCTGGGCCACAATCACCATCGCACCGGCCCGGGCGAAGAGGGAGGAGATAGCCCCGCCGATGCCCCGGCCCCCGCCGGTGACTATAGCCACTCTATCTTCTAGGGAATATATTGGTTCAGCCACTGTCTTCTCCTATCCGATGGAATTACTTCCAGATGACAAACCCACCATCGACCACCAGGGCATGCCCTGTCATATAGCTGCTGGCATCGGAGGCCAGGAATAGCGCCGCCTCGGCGATCTCCTCAGGGTGGGCCCAGCGTTTGAGGAGCGTCCTATCGGCGAGTGGCCTCAAGATCTGCTCCGGAAGTCCCCGGCGTTCGTCGGTGAGGGTCGGCCCTGGACACAGAGCGTTGACTCGGATCCCGTGGGGAGCCAGCTCCAAGGCCAAGCTCTTGGTGAGCATCACTATGCCTGCCTTGGAGACGCTGTAATGAGCCGCTCCTTCGTAGGGAATGAAGCTGTTATTGGAGCCCAGGTTGATAATGACACCTCTTCCGGCCTCGATCATGGCCCGGGACGCTGCTTGGCAGCACAAGAAGGCGCCGGTCAGATTGGTGTCGAGGATGCGTTGCCACTCGGCCGAGGGCAGCTCCCATACGGGGGCGAGCTTCATGCCGCTCGCCTTGGTCAACCCGGCGTTGTTGACCAGGATATCGACCCGCCCGTGGGTCTCTAGGGTGGAGGCGATGAGGCGCTGGATGTCGTCGGGCTTCGTCACGTCAGCTGGGGTGGCGATAGCCGTTAAGCCATCGGCAGCGATGGCATCCGCTGTTTCCTGCGCGCCGCTGGTGTCTCTGTCTGAGACGATCACGATGGCCCCGGCGCGAGCAAAGCGTTGGCAGATCGACTGGCCTATGCCGCGGCCGGCGCCGGTGACGATGGAGACTCGGTCCTGAAGGGGCTTCTCGTTCACTGTGGCTCCTTGGGATGCGAAGTTGTCGCCGGGTTCCGGTAATCTATCATAAGTTCGGCTTCAAGTCCAGCTGGTCGGGCCTAGCAACTGTGTTATACTGGCTGGGTCATAGTCAAGTTTCACGTGAAACGAAGGGCGAGAGAGACAGCGATGTTTCACGTGAAACATGGGGGGGTGCGTTGGGCAAGCTATGTGACTACGAGGGCTCAGCCTACCGGATGGAGTTCTGGGAGGGCCAGGGGAGGGACTATGAGGATGCTGTGGAGCGCATCGCGCTCGGGAAGCTGCTGCCACCCGAAGGCGATGTTGTAGTTGAGGTGGGGGCGGGGTTCGGCAGGCTGGCGGAGTTATACGACGGCTATCGTCGGGTGATCCTGGTGGACCACGCATGGTCGCTGCTGGCTGAGGCCCGCGAGCGCTGGGGAAAGGACGGGCGGTTCGTTTTCATTGCTGCGGATCTCCACCGGCTTCCTCTTGTCGACGGAGCGGCAGATACGCTGGTCACCGTGCGGGTCCTGCACCATGTGAGCGATGTTCCTGCGGCGTTCTCGGAGCTAGCCAGGGTGGTTGCGCCTGGGGGGCGCTACGTGCTGGAGTATGCCAATAAGCGCAACCTTAAAGAACTGCTGCGGTGGCTGATGGGTCGGTCGAAGAAAGCACCCTCCTCGCGGGAGCCCGTGGAATTCGTGGCGCTGAACTATAACTTTCATCCCGAGTATATGGATCGGGCCCTGGAGGAAGTCGGCCTGCGGATCGAGCAGCGCCTCAGCGTCTCCCTCTTTCGGGTGGGATTCTTGAAGCGGCTGTTTCCGAAGGCGTTGGCTCGACTCGATGGATGGTTGCAGAGCCCCACCGCGCCCCTGACCCTGGGGCCCAGCATCTTCTTGCGGACGCACAAGGAGGGGGCGGGGGAGAGGCCCGGGGGGATCTTCAGGTGCCCCGAGTGCCAAGAGCTGTTGGAGGAGGGGGAGGGAACGATGACTTGCTCAGGGTGCGGTGCGGCTTGGCAGGCCCAGGAGGGGATCTATGACTTTCGCTGAAACTCGCATAAAACTCTAATGGTCCTCTTACACCTGAGAGATGTGCGGAATGGGTTCAATATGAGGGGATCCCTTTAGGGAAATGGTCTCGCTGCGCGATGCGCATGGATCGGCTGTTCGAGGAGAGCTTCGTGGGCATGCTGGTGCGCAGGCTCGAAGGGCCTGAGATGTTGGCCATGGACGTATAGGAGCCCAACAGCGATCTGAAAGTGGAGTGCTCACTTCTTGGATTCAAGCCGGCAGATGTCGACGGCAACAAGGCTAAACCCGAGAGGATCGAGGTTAAGTCCAAGAAGAAGTAAGCGCACCGGGGTGCTGACTCCCGAGAGACCAGGCCCAGCCACGGCCTTGGGGCCCGCCCACCATTGAGCGGGCGGAGGTCGCGCTGGGCCTGGAGGGGGCTGGATAGATGTCCAGCCCCGGGCGATTGTGTGCTATGAGAAAAGGGCGCGCTCGTGAAATAGCGCGCCCTTTTCAGGCTATGTAGCAGGCTCCCGGCTGCGAGCTATAGGGTCCAGCGGCGCCGGAACCAGTCCGCGATCAGACGCCCCTCGATGAGTCCAATGAGGATGAGCCCTATCAGGCCCGCGCCGATGGGCAGCAATACGCCTACCCCGCTGAGGGGCAAGGCCTCTTTGGTATCGTCCTCTCCCTCGGTGGCGGCAACTCCCTCGGCCTCAGCGGCGGGGCCGGGGCCAACTAGGCTCAGCCCGTCCAGGCTGTAGTCGCCCTCCACTCCCACTACGGGCCACTTCTTGTGGGCGCGTAGGAAGAGAGTTAATTCATCTCCCTGAGCCGTGATGGTGGTTTTGGCTTCGTGGATGGTCACGTCCCAACTCTCCCTGGGCTGATCGTCCCAGCCCAGGTCCTTCCAGTCGTCAACGTCCTTCCAGTCGGCATTACCCTGGTAGTCTATGCCCCACGACAGACGGTACCCTTGGGTGCTGGCGTCCGGATCACCTTCAGTGGAGCGCACCAGCCCCCTGATGGTAAGCTCGTAATCGGCCCCTGGCACTACCGTTACTGTCTGGTAGATACCAGCGTAGCGGTCGCCGGCGACGGTTTCCGAGGTCTCGTACTTGGAGTTGATCTCGATGAGCTGAGAGTGCTCTCCATCGAAGACCACGGGATCCCACTGGTCATCATACCAGCCATAACCGCCCCCCGCCCCGTTGTCAAAGCGATCCCAGCTGATGCCCACCCCATCGTCCTGGAACCCGTCCTCGAAGCTCCCATTGATCAGAAGGTGGCTCTCCCCTTCGCCAAACGCTGCGACGGGCACGAGGCTCAGCAGAGTTGCCAATATCAACGACACGACCGCGAGCCTGGTGAACCTAAATTCCTCCTTCATCGCCCTAACTCCTTTCAGATTTTGTGAGACGGGTTTCCCCGCCTCTTAAGCGGGCCCCAGGATTTCTCTCAAGCTGTGAGCATATTATACCACGGTTGTCAAGTCAAGTTGTGGACATAGTATACCATGGTTCGAGAAGAAGGGCGTGGAATCGGGCAGAAAAGGCCGGCTCGAGACGGTTCGGGGGGTCACGCATCTTCTTGTCCGATACAAGATATGGGGGGTAAGACGGCTGCAGACACTAGGATTAGTGGTGTGGTCACGCAGGGCACAGCGTTATGGAAACCAAACCTTAAAGTTATTCCGTCAGATAGAGGAAATCATCGTGTTTCCCCTTGCGGATGCAGCCGATCAGTGGTAAAATTATTGCAGTGTCACAATCGTGCAATCGCTAGCAGTATCACAGTGCTGCATTGCTTTATTAATTATAGCAACTGTCGCGGTGGTATGTCAAAGCGGGAACGAGGATCGATTTCGCGATGGTCACGCATCGCAGGAGCGGGGGGGCAGGATGTGGCAAGTGGACACAATGTTTGAGGATTATGTGGATGTTATTGAGGCAGGGAAGAAGCTACGGATCCATCCTGAAACCGTGAAGAGGCTCATACGCCAGGGGACGATCCCAGCCACTAAATTCTCCAATAAGTGGCTGATTCGCCGAGACATTCTGGAGCAGTTCGCCTCAACCTATGACCCCCGGCCAGGTAAGAAGCGGAGATTGCTCTAGTGGATGCCGACCTCCTAAGAGCTCCCTTGGGGAGGAGGGAATTCGTAAGAGCTTCGTTTCTTGGTAGAGCTGGCACCTTGGGGTGCTGCAGGGTGGGGAAAGGAGAAGAAGAATGATAGCAACAGTCGCAGTGGGGATGACCATCACACTCTTTGGCTTGGGGATGGCCTCGTGTATCGCTGGACTTTGGATCATCTTGTCACGGGAGTATCAGGATACCATGCGCCAGCTGTCTGCGCACTCGATCCGTATCAGCGCGAGAGCCATCCGGGATGAGGCGATAGCGCCTGTGATCGACGCGACTTCCCGCCTTATAGAGGCAGTGAACCAGTTGATCCGGACAGCGGTGGGCGTGGGAGCGTTTCTGTGTCTGCTGGGGATCCTGGTTTGCGCCGCAGCATTTTGGTTGACCACCCAGATTTCCGGTTAGGGAGCGCGCCACGGGAGGGAGACGAACCATGAGCAGGGGAAATGGACACACCGAGGACTCCAGTAAGGAGAACATGGATCACCAGCGGGAGCTCGTTTGGCAGTATCTCCGGGAGGTGGCGATAGATCCGGAGCTGCAGGAGTTGTGGGAGCGATACCTGCCTTTGCAAGCTGTACGCTCGGGAGATCCCCGCAGGGAAGATGCCCTTGAAGCTCTGAGCGGAGCAAAGCGGACGGTGGTGATAGGCCCTCCTGGGTCGGGAAAGACGACTATCCTGCGCTGTCTGGCGCTGAAGGGGGCGAAGGAGGCTCTATCGGGGGAGGTGCAGATCGAGCTTCCGGAGGAAGGTGTGCCCCTCTACTTGGACTTGAGCCTCCTGGGATCCACCCGGGGCCTCCTGGGGTTGATTGCGGGCGCTATACAGCGCCTGGGCATCGAGGTGGGCCCGGAGGAAGTCCGCGAACTGCTGGAGCGAGTACCATGGACCCTTCTCCTAGACAATCTGGACAAGGTGGCTTCACACTATCTCGTGGAAGAGGTCGAGCTTTTGTTGAGATCCTTGGCTGAGAAGTATCCTCTGCTGGGATGGATCCTCGCCTGTCGACCCGGGGACTACGCGGCGCATCGCGACTGGTTGGAGGGAGCTCCCGTGTGGGAGGTGCAGCCGCTGAGCGATGAGCAAGTCCGGGCTTATCTGAAGCGATATTCACTCCACGATGGAGGACGGGAGGACCTGGGGAGGTTGCGCAGGGACGAGGCCTTGTGGGATTTAGCGCATCGGCCCCTGTTCCTGGAGAGTCTGGCGCGGTCGGCTCAGGAGCGGCCAGAGGGACGATTGACGTTGAGCCGGGCCGCTGTTGCGGAGGCTGTGGCCGAAACACTTATGGAGCAGGCCGAGGCAGGGGCAGTGGGGCCACGTGAGGTTCGACAGGCTCTGGGGAAGGTGGCCTATGAGATGCAGAGTCAGGGCGTTGACTCCCTGAGCCGACAGCGGTGCGCCGAGATCGTCACTGGGGAGGCCACAGGCCAAGGCGGGAGTGGCATGCAGGTTCTCAACGATATTTTGCGGAGCGGGCTGCTGCAGCTGGGCGCCGACCGCGAGATGGTGGCCTTTCCCAACCAGGTGCTCCAGGAATTCTTCGCCGCCTTGGCCCTTCGAGAGCGGCTCAAAGAAGGGATGGAGTTCCTGCTGCAATTGGTGAGCACGCCGGAGGCGAGGGAACACTGGGAATGGGCCCTAGTTCAGTTATACAATTTAGTGGCTGATCCTATGGCTTTCCTGAGGGAGCTGTTGGAGGCCGGAGATCAGATATGGACGGCGACCCTGGTAGCTAAGTGTGTGGTGGAGAATGTGGCTGCAGGGGATCAGCCGGACCTGGTCAGGCAGCTCTTGGAGGGAGCCGCGGAGACGGAGGATTCCCCTTATCGGATAGGGATGGCGCTGAAGGCTCTGGGGGCCCGAGAAGCGGCAGACGAGGCCTTATCGCAGGCCCTCTCGCGGGTGTTGAGGAGTGCTCCGGGGGAGGCCGAGGAGATGAAGTCGGCTGCGGCGGATGAGGGAGGCCTGCGCAGGGGCCCGAGCCCGAGGGAGATGGTGCGCCGCCGGGAGACAGGGGCGCTCTACCGCGAGTTGGATCGGCTGGATGAGGCGGTGGAGGAGCTCAATCAAGCCACCGGGTTGGCGGGCTACGCGTATGCTGAAGCTTGCTACGAGTTGGGTTTGGCATACCAGGCGCGAGGACAGCACGAGAAGGCGGTGGACTCCTTCCGAAAGGCGGCGTCCCTTGAGCCGAAGGTGGCGCTATACCATCAGGCGGCGGGGGCCTCCCTGAACCGTCTGGGGCACTTCCAGGAGGCGCTGGAGGCGCTGCAGTACGCTGAGACTCTGGGAGGAGCGGGAGGAGCGCCAACGGCCAAACTGTCCGGAGAGCTAGGCTATGCTTACCAGAACTTGGGATGGCAGGAGGAGGCGCTGGAGGCCTATCGGTCGGCGGTGGTACTTGCGCCGGAGGATGGGATCTATCGCTATCGGGTCGGCCAAGCGATCCTCGCGACCGGAGATCAAGCGGCGGCCTTGGAGGAGTTGAAGCGTGCGGTGGCCCTTGCGCCGGATCGGGCCGACTGGTTGGATGAATTAGGCACCCTCTGTGAGCTGGCAGGGCGGGACGAGGAGGCCCTGGAGGCATACGGGCGAGCTGTGGACCTGGCGCCCAATGCCCCCACGTATAATAGGAACCTGGGAGTACTGGATTTACGCTTGGGCTGCTCAGATGAGGCCGTTCGGCATCTGAGCACGGCGGTGGAGCTGGAACCCAGCCGGGGCGATTGGCATGGGGAATTGGCAGCGGCTCTCGAGAGCCAGGGACGGTATCCCGAGGCGCTGGGGGAGTACCGGCGAGCACTGGCCTTGGCCCCTCAAAAGGGGCGGTATCACTATGCCATCGGGGCGGTCTACCGCAAGATGGAGCGGTACTCCGAGGCAGAAGACGCCCTGATGCTGGCGATCGAAGCTCTGCCCCACTTCGCCAGGGCATATGAGGAGCTGGGACGCGTCAAGGGGGCCCGAGGGGATATAGAGGGAGCGTTGGAGCAATACCGGCAAGCCTGTCGGATGGAGCCCCAGGAGGCGGCGTACCACAGGCAGTTGGGGCTCATCTATCGACGGATGGGGCGGCAGGAGGGAGCCCTCGAGCAGTTGCAGGAAGCGGTTCATCTCAGCTCGGAGGATAGCCAGGCTCATGCGGAGCTTGGAGAGGTACTAGAGGATAAGGGGTGGTATGAGGAAGCGCTGGCCGAGTACCGACGGGCCGTGGAGCTAGTGCCCCAAGAGGCCCTGTACCGAGTTCGCGCGGGGCTGGCCTGTCGGCAATTGGGGCGCTTTGCGGAAGCGGAGGCGGAGTTCAAGGCAGCTATTGCCCTCGTGCCCGATGACGTGGAGGCCCATTACCAGCTGGGTGAGACCTACGAAGCGCAGGAGCAGTTCGAGAAGGCGCTGGGAGAGTATCGCTGGGCCCTGCGACTGAAGCCGGGTGAAGCCCGGTATCATCGTGGGGCTGGCTGGGCTGCCAGTCAGCTGAACCGCCTGAATGAGGCCCGCGCTGAGATCCAGCAGGCTATAGCGCTGGCTCCCGATGACCCGGAGCTCCACTTCCGGATGGGCTGCATCGCCGAGAGGGGAGGGCTGGGAGAGGAGGCGCTGGCCCATTATGGGCGAGCGATAGATCTGGCCTCCGATGAATTCCGTTATCGGTTGCGCGCAGGGGTGATAGCCCATAGATTAGGGCACGTGGATGTGGCCACTCGCCACTTAGAGCGGGCTCGCGAGTTGGAGCCGGACAACCCGGAGACTCACTATGCGTTGGGCGAAGCCCATGCTGCCCAAGAGGATCACGGGTTGGCTCTGGGGGAGTATCGGAAGGCGGTGGAGATGAACCCGCGGGAGGCTGGCTATCGTCGCAGCGTCGCTGAGGAGCTTGCAATCCTCGGCCGGGACGATGAGGCTGAGGAGGAGCTGGACCGAGCCATCCAGGTGGACGCGGGTTGCCCCGCGACATATCGTCAGTTGGGAGCGCTCCTGGCTCGGCGCGGCCACGATGGGGAAGCTCTGATCGCTTATAGCAAGGCGGTGGAGCTAGCTCCGGACGAGGCGGATCCTCTGTTCGAGTACGCGCTGACTTGCCGTCGGGTGGCGAAGCTGGGAGATGCAAAGGAGGCGCTCGAGGCGGCGCTCACCCTGCAGCCGGGACGAGCCGCGCTGCATGGGGAGCTGGGGGGCATCTACGATGCTATGGGACAGAGAGAGAAGGCCAAGGAGGAGTATCGGAAAGCCCTCGACTTGGCTCCGGGAGAAGCTTCTTATCATCAGGATATGGGGCGGATCAGCCGCCAGAGCGGAGACCTGGAGGGGGCGATAGCCTCCCTCGAGGAGGCTATTCGGATAGACCCGGATGATCCGGAGACCCAGCATGAGCTGGCGCGGGCCTTCCAGGCCAATGGTTGGGGGCAGGAGGCCTTGGATGAGTTCGGAAGGGCGGCGGCGCTTGCCCCGGAGAATGGCGTCTTCCAGCGCGACTGGGGGGCGATGCTGGTTCGGATGAATCGGGCCGACGCTGGCGTGAGCGCCCTGCGTAGGGCGACGGAGCTTGATCTGGGCGATGTGGAGGCTCAACATCTCCTGGGGGAGGCTCTGGAGCAGCTTGGAAGCTGGGGGGACGCTGCACAGGCGTTTCGCCACGCGGTGGGTTTGGCGCCAGATGAGGCTCGGCATCATCGGCAACTAGGAGTGGCGCTGATGCACTTGGCTCGCTATGAGGAGGCAGAGGCCGAACTGGGGAAGGCGATATCCCTCGACTTGGGGGATGTGTCGGCGCACGAAGCGCTGGCTCAGATCCTCGAAGCCCAGGGAAGGGTGGAAGACGCACTGGTGGAGCACCGCCAGGTGAGCAGGCTGGCGCCCGAGGACGGGGCAAGGCGCCTGACAGCGGGGGAGGCCTTCCTGCGGCTAGGGGCCGTCGATGAGGCAGTGGCTGAGCTGGAGAGCACTGTGGAGCTGCTGCCCGAGAACGTGGGGACACACCAGGCTCTGGGAGAGGCGTTGTCCGTCCAGGGGGCGACGAAAGGAGCCCTTGCTTCGTATCGCCGGGCGGCAGAGTTGGCGCCGGAGAGTGTGGAGATCCGCCTCCGGTTGGCGGCGACTCAGGAAAGCTTGGGTTTGACCGAGGACGCCTTGGCTGAATATGCACAAGCGGCCAACCTTGCCCCTGGAGATCCCCAATGCCAGCGGGAGTGCGGGGCTGCGCTGGTTCGAGGAGGCCGGTTCGAGGAGGGTATGCCCTTGTTGGAGAAGGCCACCGAGTTGGAGCCGGAGGATGCGGAGGCTCACTACCTGCTGGGCAAGGCTTACATCCACCAGGGAAGGGGAGAGGACGCCTTGGGCCGATTGCATCAGGCTGTGACTCAGGACCCCAAGCAGGTGAGTTATAGGATGGACCTGGCGGAGGCGCTGGCCTTGCAGGGGCAACATGAGGAAGCTGTGACCACCCTGAGCGAGGCTGTGAGGCTCCATCCCGACAGCGGGGAGGCCCATCGGGTGCTTGGAGACGCTTATTGGAAGGCGGGGTGCTGGGAAGAGACGTTGGTGGAATACCGGGCGGCAGATGAGATAGAGCCAGGAGACGTCGCCCTTCAGAGGAGGATAGGTCGGGTCCAGGGGCGCTTGGGGCGCTACGCGGAGGCAGTGGCGGCCTTGGAGGCGGCGGTGAGCTTGAATCCCGAGGATCCGGCCAATCATTACGAGCTGGGGAAGGTCTTTGAATTGCAGGAGAGGCGCTTGGAGGCTTTGGAGCGCTATCAGCAGGCGCGGGCTATGGCGCCGACGGAGGCCACGTATCACAGAGACGCGGGCGCGATGCTGGCGGCCATGGGCCGTTACGAGGAGGCGCTGGAGGCCCTGCAGCGAGCTGTGAAGGAGAATCCGGATGATGTGGAAGCCCGGTGTGAGTTGGGAGCGGTTTATGAGGCACTGGGCAAGGAAGATGAGGTTCTGAACGAGTATGCGGAGGCCATTCGCTTGGCTCCCCAGGACGCGGAGCACCAGTATCGACTGGGCACCGTCCTCCTGAGGCTGGGCCGATGTGAGCAGGCAGCTACGGCCTTGGATGAGGCTAAGGGTCTGCGGCCGCATGATGCGGAGATACGTTATCGGTTGGGTCGAGCCTACGCTGGCCAGGGTCGTGACCAGGACGCTCTTCGGGAGCTCGCTGAGGCGGCTCGGCTGACGCCCAATCGGGCGGAGTATCACCGAGAGGTGGCCCTGCTCCACTCCCGCGCGGATCGGTATGAGGAGGCAGCACGCGAGATGACAGAGGCTGTGAAACTGAAGCCCGATCATCCCGAGTGGCACGGCGAGTTAGGTGATATCTTGCAGCTTGCGAGAGATGAGGAGGGCGCTCAGAAGGCTTACCAGAAGTCCGTTCGATTGCAGCCGGAGGCTCCACCCCTGCGGGTGAAGCTGGGGAAAGCCTACCAGGCGCGGGGGCATTTCCAGGAGGCGGTGGGCGAGTTCGAGGAGGCCACTCGGTTAGACCGTGAGTACGCTCCGGCCTATCTCGCCTTTGGGGATCTTTACCGCCAACAGGGCCAGGGTGAGGAAGCTCTGGCCAGCTACGAGCGGGCCCTCCGCTTCGATCCTGACAATGCGGAGTATCGCCACTTGGCGGGCTTGGCTAGCCGGGACCTCGGGATGGATATTGAGGCGGCGGGCCACTTGCAGGAGGCGATTCGACTGTCCCCCGCGATGGTCTCATCCTATGCGGCCCTGGGAGAGCTGTACCACCGGAGGGGGGAGGATGAGGATGCGCTGCGTTGGTATCGGGAGGGGGTTCAGTCAAAGCCTGATGTCTCGCTTTACCTAGGAATGGGCCGGATTCAGCGGGAGTCTGGGCAGACCGAGGAGGCGGTGAGAAGCTTCAGAAGCGCTTTGGAGCTAAGCCCCGATGATGCGCGGATCTACAATGGGATAGGACAGGCTCTCGAGGCGGCAGGCAGAACCGAGGAGGCGCTAGATGCCTACCTTGAGGCGATCAAGCTGGATCCGGAGACGAGCGAGCATCACCATCGGGCAGGCACGATGTACAAGACTCTGAAGGAGTACAACAACGCGGTGCGGCGTTTCCAGAGGGCCATCAACCTCCAGCCGGGGAATACCGAGGCCTATCGACAACTGGCTGCCGTCAGCGCCTTGGGATTCATGACGCGGGGGTTGCGGGTAGATCAGAGCGAGAACTGACCTTTTTGACGTCGGGGCGGGGGCGAGATTCGATGGCTCCCGACTGGAAGAAGGCGGAGAGCATAGTGGAAGCGTCGAGATGTATAGAGATCATCTCCTGTAGCCTGCGGCTCGGGTATCTGGGCTATGCTGGCCGGGTGGCCCGGGGACTGCTTCGCTATGTTCCCCGGCATGTGGAAGCTCGCTGTCTGCTGGGGCAGATCCTTCTGGAGGAGGGACGTCTGAGGAGGGCCAAGTCGGCGTTTCAGGCCGTGATGAAAGCGGATCCAGAGGGGGTGGAGGCCCTGGTGGGGCTGGGAATGGTGGCCTGGGGGCAGGGTGACACCGTCAGGGCGCGGGGCTGGCTGGCTCGTGCCCGAGAGATGACTCCTGGGAACGATGACCTGGAGGCGGCTTCGCTGCTTCTGGGGGAGGCGACGAGCTCATCGGGGAAGGTCGGGTCAGGGCCGGGAGCGCAGGCGCGGGAGTTGGCGGATCAGGGAGAGTTCCAGCGGGCGGTCGAGGCCTATGAAAGGGTGCTGTCGAAGGAGTCGCGCCGCGCCGAGCTGCTTCTGGGGAAGGCCGAGGCGCTGTGGCGAGGGGGAGATTTGGAGCGCGCCCGGGAGATGCTGGAGTTCCTGGTGCGGGATCACCCTGGATGGGTGAAACCCTTTCTGCTCTTGGCGGATATCCGGCTGGAGGGGGGAGACCGACAGGGGTCGGAGGCGCTGTTCAGGAGGGCGAACGAGCTGGATCCAGGTGGATCGGTGGCTAAGCGGGTCTTCCAGGGAATGTCCTTCAGGAGAGCCTCGTTGCCTCAGGATATCGATGTGAGGATCACCGAGGCTGAGATCCTGGCAGCGATGCCGACGGCGGTACGGCGGATGTTGAAGCTGGACTCTCGGGAAGGGGGAGAAAAGCAGGGAAGCCGCATCATCCCGGAAGGGCTCCTGCCTGGGGAGAGAGCAGCCGGGGAGAAGAGCTTCGAGTCCCATGGGGACGAGCCTGCAACCCGGGGGGTTCAGGCAGACAGTATAGAGGCGATCGAGGAGGAGTTGGAGCGCATCGCTCGGAGGATTCTGCCGGTTGGTGAGGAGGATCTCCTCATGGGTCATCCGGTGGAGTTGGTGGTTTCCAGTCGGCGAGGGCTCACGGACTGCTTCGGGCTCGAAGGCTTCGCGGAGATCAATGAGGCTTTAGAAGAGCTCGTGGACGCGGTGGAGGCGGGAAGCGGACTGGATGGTCGCTTGGTCTATGTAGACGATGTTGGAAGCCTGGCCGCTTTCGGACTGTCGCCAGTGGACGCGAGAGATCCGCAGGCCGTTCGGACTCTGCTGAGAGCCATCGACGAGTCGGTGGGAAACGAGGGAGGAAGGGTGCGCTATCTGCTTTTAGTTGGCGGAGAGGAGATTATCCCGCATCATCCTCTGCCCAACCCTACGGACGATGAGGATAAGAGCGTCTCCTCGGACAACCCCTATGCCTCCTGGGGTGACCCACTGGTGCCCGATCGGGCGGTGGGAAGGCTGCCCCACGGGCGGGGAGATGATCCCGCGCTGCTGGTGTCATTTATTAGAGCGGCTGCGGCGCGCCATCGAGGTGGAGAGAGCTGGAGGCGATGGCTGTGGAGGTTCTTGGGCCGGATCGGGCTCAGCCGGGCACGGTCGTTCGGGTACGCGGCCCAGGTTTGGGAGAGCTCGTCCAGGGAGGTCTATTCCGCCATCGGCGACTCCGACGATCTGTGGACGGCGCCCCCAAGCACCTTCGCGAGCTTGCCCTGTGGAGAGTTGGATGAGTCCCTGTTTGGCTATTTCAACCTGCATGGGGTGAAGGGAGCAGCGCCCTGGTATGGTCAAAGGGGAGGAGGGACGATTGCTGGACCCTTGCTGGAGTCACCGCTGTTCCCGGTGGCTCTCACACCCTCCCAGGTGGCCGGGTCGGAAGTGAAGGGCATGGTAGTATTCACCGAGGCCTGTTACGGTGCTTACGTCCAGGGCAAGGGCCCGGAGGACTCGGTGGCGCTCCGGTTCCTGGCATCGGGGGCTATGGGGCTGATCGGGGCCACGGGGATTTCCTACGGATCTTTGCAGCCGCCCTTGTGTGGAGCTGACCTTCTGGCCTTCAACTTCTGGCGGAATGTGAAAAGGGGGGCCACTCTGGGAGAGGCGCTGAGAGGAGCCAAAGAGTCCTACGCTAGGGAGGTCTATCGGCGGCAGGGATATCTGGACAGCGAGGATGAGAAGACCTTGACGGCCTTTGTGCTCTACGGGGATCCGTCGCTGCGTCCGGCTCCTCCCATCGTGGCGAGGCGAAGCGAGGAGGCAGAGGACGAAGCGACGGAGGTCCAGCGGCTGTGTCATCGGGAGAGAGAGACCGTGCAGGTGTCCAAGGCTTTGCTGGGCCACGTTCGTGGCTACGTTCGTGCCAAGCTCCCCTGGATGAAAGACGCGACTTGGTCGGTGAGGCGGCAGGTTCTGTGCGCCGGGAGGCGTGGGGGGATATGTGGCACGTGCGCTGGGGCGGGGCATAGCGAGGCGGCGATATCGCCTTGCTGCCTAGTGTTCATCTCCAAGGGCCTGATGCCTCTCAACGGTCAGGGGGATATGGAGCAGATAGTGAGCGTGACGGTGGATGAGGAGGGTCGCATCGTGAAAGCCCTGGTTTCGAGAGGGGGGCGCCTCTTGGCGACTCGCGGTTCTCGGGGGTGAAGGAGACATTGAGCACGCCGAGGCGCGGGAAGCTGTGGGGGGGGATGATGGCACTGGCTTTCGTCTTGGTCACCTCTTGTACCGGGCCCAGTATTGGCGTGCTGGGGGAGGCGATAGAGCCCAGCTACTCCGCCGGGACCTGGTCACAGTCAGGCACTGAGTTTCGGGAGGGCGAGCGGGAGAATATAGCGCTTCTCCGCGATGGAGGCCTGAGTTTGGTGCGGCGAGAGGGAATCGGCTATGGGAGGGAGGGCATCTACACCTCGCCGGGGTGGGAAGCCCCCAGCTCCTTCAATGCGGTAGCCTCTCGGTGGGACTTGGACACGCCGCCCGGGACCTCAGCCACCTTCGAGATACGGACCAGTGAGGATGGAAGGAGCTGGACGCCTTGGCAGGAGATCGTGCCCGACCCAGATGAGAGGGAAGAAAGCGGCTACGGCCGGATGGTCGCCGGGCTCTCGGCCAGCCACCTCCAGTACAGGGTGCGCTTGGAGACCAAGGATCCGGAGGCCACCCCGGTCCTCAGGGAGGTGGAATTGACCTATATCGATACCCACCGAGGGCCGGATACCGTGGCCGCCAAGGGGACAGTTTTGAAGCTGGCTCAGGAGGGAGGGGTGCCTCCCCCCAGGATCATCTCCAGGCGAGGATGGGGCTGCGACGAAGCATGGGCTGTTTGGGAGCCGGAGTATCGGCCGGTCCAGGCTTTTATCATCCACCACACGGTCACCGACGATGATGATCCCGATCCGGTAGCAACCACCCGGGCTATTTACTACTACCACGCCGTGACCCGGGGGTGGGGGGATATCGGCTACAACTACCTGATCGACGCTCAGGGAAACATCTACGAAGGTCGTAAAGGGGGCGATGGGGTGGTAGGGGGGCATGCCTTGGAGTACAACAATGGAAGCGTTGGAATCGCCCTCCTGGGCGACTACCGCACGGGGACGATGACGCGGGAGATGGAGCGCGCTCTGACGCATCTCATCGCTTGGAAGGCCGACCAGCGGGGCATCGACCCGAGAGGGCAAAGGCACTTCATCGATCGAATGTTGCCCAACATCATGGGCCACCGGGACGCGGGCACCACCTCCTGCCCCGGGGAGCACGTCTACAACAAGCTGCCATTGATCAGGCAGGGAGCTTGGGAGCGTATGCTCGAGGTGGATCCCAGGGTTACATTCAACTTGCCTCGAGAGGACTCTCTGCTGGGAGGGAAGGTGGAGGTTTTGATATCGAGCAGCAGTCCCACGGTGGACGAGATGGAGTTCTACGTGGATGACGTGCTGGAATTCAGCGGCCCCAACCCGCTGAGCTGGTCCTGGGATACCACCCGAGGCCTCGACGGCGAGCGCGTTCTAAGGGCGGCGGCTTTAAGCGTCTCCGGCCGGCGGGCTGAGAGGTCGGCTCGGGTGAAGGTGGACAATGCGCCTCCCGCGGGGAGCATCGCAATAGGTGGGGGAAGCCGCTATGTGAGGCAGCCTCTGGTGACCTTGAAGTTGAAGGCCGAGGATAGCACCAGCGAGGTGGCGCGCATGCAGCTGTGGGATGGCCGGGTCCCCTTCGGGGAGCTGGAGCCCTACGCGCCAGCCAAGGATTGGGTGTTGCCCTACGGCGATGGGCTCAAGGAGGTGGGAGTTCGCTTCCTGGACGAGATGGGCCACGTCTCCCGCATCTACACCGCCACGGTCGTTCTGGATATGACGCCCCCGGGCGACTGGGCTATTGAGGACGATGAAGCGGAGGTGAAGATCAGCGTCTCGGATGCCACCTCCGGGTTGGACCCTGGGACGGTGAAGTACAGGGTATCCTCAAATGGGGAGGGCACCTGGGGGGAATGGGTGGATGTGTCCCAGGCGATGAAGCTGGATGGTGAAGTGGGAGTGGTGACCCTTCGGGAAGCGCTGAGGGGCAGCGCGATTCAATTCCAAGCTGAGGATTGGGCGGGGAATCGAAGCCTCAGCCCAGTATGGAGCATCGCTGGCTATGAAGAAGTGGCTCCCACGCCTATACCCGAGGAGGTGCCTTCTCCAGCTCCCCTGCCCGACTTGGTGGTGTGGAACATGACCGCGGAGCCCGCGATACCCCGGGAGGGATCTCCGATAACCGTGACCTTGACGGTGGTTAATCAAGGGGAGGGTGATGCTGGAGGCTTCTGGGTGGAGCTATATGCGGATCCAATCGAGGAGCCGACGCTGAACTCGGTGTGCACCGAGCTCGGGACAGGGGCGTTCTGGTATGTGGCTGGTCTGGCGGCCGGGGAGGTGATGACCGTGACCACTGAGGGCGTGTACGAGCCCTACAGCGACTATCCAGCGGCGTGGGAGGCGGGAGCGCACCGATTCTATGCCATCGTCGATGCCTACGGCCTGGTAGAGGAGACAGGACTGGTCCGCGAAAGCGATGAGGATAACAACCTGTTGGGCCCTCTGGTCTTGGAGGCAGTGAGGGCACCTTTATGGGATGTGATAACCGAGATGATCGAGAGGATCAGCGAGTGGCTGACAGTGTGGCAGGAGGGGGAAACATGATACCTGAGAGAGCATTGGACGGGAGAGAGATCGCCACGACGGATGGACAGGATGCCGGGAGGAGGCTGATCCCCTTCTCGGTGAAGGTCAATCGGATCCTTCTAGCCGCAGCGTTCTCGGTGCTGTTACTGTTAGGCGCAGGGATAGTCTGGTCGCAGGCTGGGGCGGGGAGCAGGCTCGCAGCGCCGGAGCCGGAGGGACAGCTCGCCAGCCTCACCATCGAGACGCCGACTCCTACGCGGGAAAGGGTGATGGAATCCACCCCGACCGGGGAGGTGGCGTTGGAGACGGTCAAGGCCGCCGAGCCCACCGCGACCGTGACGTTAATCCCGAGGGAGGCGACCACCGCCACGACGGAGGTGATCTCTCGCACACGGCAGGTGGCGATGAGGGCTCTGAGCACGCCGGGTGCGAGCGTGAGGAGGACGAGCGGAGCGGCCGTAGAGTCTGCTGACGGGGAGGTCACCGCCCTGGAACTTGGGGCAGGCCGTGAGGCCGAGGGCGAAGAAGGGAAGCTGCCATCCACGGGAGTCAGCCTCTGGTTGCCCATCCAGGGGGTGGCGGTGATGGCGCTTCTATTCTTCTGGCGAGAGCTGCGGTGGCACAGAACTGGACGATAGATGGAGCTCTCTATAGGGGCGGAGGTGAGCTATGGTCGGCGATGAGAGGTGGCCGATAATCCGGGTGGTCGGCGTGGGTGGCGCAGGCTGCAACGCTGTGGACCGTATGATGCAGGTGGGGGTGGCCGGGGTTGGATTCATCGCTGCCAACACCGACTCGCAGGCTCTAGCCTGTTCGGGAGCACCCTGCAAGATCCAGCTGGGGCCGTCGGTGACCCGGGGGTTGGGAGCGGGCGGCGATCCTAAGGTGGGGGTGAAGGCGGCTGAGGAGAGCCGGCGCCAGGTCGGCCAAGCCTTGGAGGGGGCTGAGATGGTCTTCATAGCGGCGGGGATGGGGGGAGGCACGGGCACCGGCGGTGCACCGGTGGTTGCTGAGGTGGCCCGGAGCGAGATCGGCGCGCTTACCATTGCAGTGGTCACCACCCCCTTCAGCTTCGAGGGGCAGCGCCGAGCGGCCGCCGCTCGGGAGGGCTTGGAGCTGTTACATAAGGCGGCGGACTCGGTGATCGTGGTGCCTAATGACAAGTTGCTGGAGGTGGTGGACAGGCGGGTCTCCCTGGATGTGGCCTTTCGGATCGCCGACGATGTGCTGCGCCAGGGAATCCAGGGGATCTCGGAGCTGGTGACTCGACCGGGCCTAATCAACCTGGATTTCGCTGATGTGCGGGCAGTGATGACCGAGGGCAAGGGAGCCCTCATGTCCATGGGGCAGGGGGTGGGAGAGGATAAGGCGGCTCTAGCAGCACGGGCGGCCATTAACTGCCCTCTCCTGGGACCAAGGTCCATTCAAGGGGCGCGCGGCATCTTGGTGAGCGTCACCGGGGGGCCGGATATGACCCTCAAGGAGGCGCAACAAGCTGTGGAGGCCATCATGGGCGCGGTCAGGCAGGATGCCAACCTGCGGTTTGGAGTCACAGTGGATGACTCCATGGAGGACCGCTTGCAGGTGATCCTGGTGGCGGTGGGCATGGACTCGGCGGAGGAACAGGTGCAGACCGAGTCGAAGGAGAATAAGCAGGAGCACCCTTCCCTGCGGAAGCGCTTCGCCGGGGGGGAGGACGCGGAGACCCCAGCCTTCTTGAAGGGAAGGATCGCTACGGAATGACGATGACGTGTGGAGCTAGACTTTCCCAGGAGGCCATCCGCGTGGTGTCCGAAGCTGTGGCCAGGGATTTCCCGGAGATGCGGGATGTGGACCCTTTCGTTGAGAGGAAGAGCGTCCGCGTCGGGGGAGTGGAGGTCGGCCGGTATAGGGTGTCTTTTCGCAGGACGGTGCTTCTGGAGGAAGGGGTCCCCTCGACGCAACGGGTTCGGGTTACCACCGATGACGAGGGCAATATCCTGAAGATACTTTCCTCCAAGGAGTAGTAGGAGGTGAGGGGCGTGCGACGATCCATCTTGATCGCTCTCCTGGCCGGGTCGCTCTTTCTGCTTGTGACGGCGCCCGCGACCGGCGCTGGGGAGGTTATCCATGTGGTTCAATGGGGGGAGAACTTGACCTTGGTGGCCAGCAGTTATGGGACCACGGTGCAGGCGCTGATCGAGGTCAACGGAATGGACGACCCCGACTTCATCTGGGTGGGACAACGGCTGATGATTTCGGGGGGTGGCTCCGCTCCGGCGCCTTCGGGGGGGAGCGCTTACATCGTGCAGGCGGGCGATTTCCTGAGCTCCATCGCTTGGCGCCATGGGGTCGCGCTGGCCGAGCTGGTCCGAGCCAACTCGATCGCCAACCCGGATCTGATCTATGTGGGCCAGCAGCTGGTGATACCGGAGGGCGGGGGAGGGGACGCTACCGCGCCAGCGGGGGATCATGTGGTGGCTGATGGGGAGACCTTGAGCGAGATCGCTGCCCAATATGGCACGACGGTATGGGCCATTGCGGTGGCCAACAGCATCGCCAATCCCTCGCTGATCTATGTGGGCCAGCGCTTTGCCATCCCTGGGGTGGAGTCTGAGCCTGGCGCCACGCCGGGGCCGAGCATGACTCCGCTTCCTACACTGACACCGATGCCAGAAGCGACGCACGCGCCGACTGCTACCCTCACGTCGGTGTCACCTACGCTGACGCTTACGCCAATTCCTTCGCCCAGTTATCAGTATCGGCTGGATGGGGATCCGGTGGGAGAGGCGAACGCGGGAGTGACCCAGATTCGAGGGAACATCTGGGATGTGGAGGGGAATGCAGTCAACGGCGCTAACGTTCGGGTGTGGACCCCGGATGGGGGGTACGATGATATCAGCTTCCCGTCGGGACCTGAGGGGGGCTATCCCGAGGGCGGCTATGATATGCTGCTGGACAACAGCCAGGCGAAGGATGGACACTGGCTGGTGGCCGTCTGTGACCGGGAGGGAGCCTTATTGTCAGCGCCGGTGAAGGTGCAGACCTACGCGGACGGGCCCTCGTTGATCTACATAGACTGGAGGAAGCTCTACTGATGTTGGTATTTCTGTTCTGGCGGGTGGTCGCGGCGATCCTGTTCGCCCTCTTTCGGGGGAAGATGGCCTTGGTCCTGCTGTGCGCAGCTTATTTGGGGGGTTGTGCAGTGGGCTTCCTGAATGGACTGGGGCTTGTGTCCCTGGATTTCATTCCCAGCGCGTGAAGGTCGATGGGGAGAATCGAGGTGAAGAGATGAGAGCTGCCTTCCGTGTGGGCCTGCTGGTGGCTGTATTGGCCGCGTCCCTGCTTCCTCTTGGTGGAGTCGGAGCGAACCCTGCGAGCACGGGCTCGGTTGTACATGTGGTGCAGTGGGGGGAGAATCTGACCCTGATCGCCGCCAGCTATGGCACCACCGTGCAGGCCATCGCGGTGGCCAATGGCATCGCCGACCCTGACCTCATCCACGTTGGCCAGCAACTGGCCATCTCGGGAGAAGCGGCGGGCAGCGATGCACCCCCCCCATCGGTGGCGATGGGAGGGGAGCACGTGGTGCAGGCGGGCGACACGCTGAGCGCCGTCGCATGGCGCTACGGGATAGCTGTCTGGTCCCTGACACAGGCCAATGGCATCGCCAACCCAAACCTGATCTATGTGGGCCAGAGGTTGGTCATTCCTCCCGGTGGCTCGGCGCCGAGCGAGGGCGACAATCGATCGGGCGTCCACGTGGTGCAAGCGGGAGAGACCTTGACCGCGATCGCGGCCCGATATGGGACCACGGTGTGGGCCATCGCAGTGGCCAACAGCATCGCCAACCCCTCGCTGATCTATGTGGGTCAACGTCTCGCTATCGCTGGCATGTCGGGGGGCGAAAGCCAGCCGACACCTACGGCTGACCCGCCGCTGCCTCCGACGTCGGGAAGCGCCATGGCCACGCCCGAGTACGGAGCTCATGCCTTCCTGTGGTGGAGCGAGACCACGGCGGCCCGCGATCTGAACCTTTTGACGGCTGCGGGCTTCGGGTGGGTGAAACAGATATTCGCTTGGCGCGATATAGAGGGGGCGGGCAAAGGCAACTATGATTGGAGTTCCGCCGATCGGGTGGTGAACTCCTGCCAATGGTCGGGGGTCCAGATCCTGGCTCGGGTAGACTTCCAGCCGGCGTGGGCTCGCGCGGATGGAGCGGAGAATGGCCCGCCCGATGACTATAACGACTATGGGGATTTCCTGTTCGCGATGGCCAGCCGCTATAAGGGGCGCATCCGGGCATACGAGATCTGGAATGAGCCCAACCTAGCTCGCGAGTGGGGGGGGCAAACTCCCGACGCTAGGCAGTACGTGGAGCTTCTCAAGGTAGCCTACACTCGCATAAAGCAGGCGGACCCTGATGCGCTGGTGGTCTCGGCAGGTTTGGCCCCAACCACGGCCTGGGGATCCATTGCCATGCCCGACGTCGAATTCATGCGACAGATGTACGCTGCAGGAGCCAAGCCCTACTTCGACGTGCTGGGGGTCCACGCCGCGGGGTTCAAGGCACCGCCCGAGATGAGCCCTGATGAGGTGGCTAACGATCCTAACTATAACCATGGGGAGCCCGGCGCTGGACGGATCTACTGCTTCCGTCACGTGGAGGATATCCGCCAGATCATGGTGGATAATGGGGATAGCGACAAGCAGATGGCCATCTTGGAGTTCGGGTGGACCAGCGATCCGGTGCACCCTGAGTATTCCTGGCATTCCGTCACCGAGGAGCAGAAGGCTGACTATCTGGTTCGGGCTTATCGATGGGCTGGGGAGCATTGGTCCCCGTGGATGGGCCCCATGTTCCTGATTTACCTGGCCGACTCGGGATGGACGGAAGCTGACGAGCAATACTGGTGGTCCATCACGAATCCCGATGGGTCGCCTCGCCCGGCCTACGAGGCCTTGAGGGCGATGTCGAAGTAGGAGGGGTTGCGGTTGTGACGGACAGGGTGCAGGCAAAGTCGTTGGGAGGTTCGTGCTTGGGGCAGCTGATCGCTCTGGGGTTGATTCTGGCCGCCCTGGCGGCGGGGATATTGTCCGGACAGCGCTTGTTGGCCTTCGCTCGGGAGAACGCTCCGGAGACGGTGGAGTGGATCCTGCGCTCCCGTTCCGCTCTTCCTCCGCGGGATGCGGACATAGGGGTTACCCAGTTGTCGGAGGAGGGCCGGATGAATATTCTGCTGATAGGCCTCGACCAGCGCGAGGAGGAGGTGGGGCCTTGGCGCGCCGATACGCTGATTCTGATAACAGTGGACCCCGATGAGGGCACAGCGGGAGCCCTTTCCATCCCTCGGGATCTTTGGGTGCCTATCCCCAACTTTGGGGAGGACCGAATCAACACGGCCTACTTCTATGGCGAAATGCGGGGTGGCGAGGAGGAAGGGGCTCAGTTCACCGTGGAGACGGTGGAGCGGAACTTCGGGGTTCCTATCCATCGCTATGCGCGCTTCAATTTCGTGGCCTTCAGGGCTATCATAGATGCCATCGGGGGCATCACGGTCGATGTGGAGGAGGCCATCTGGGACGATGGCTATCCGGATGGACACGGGGGGACCATGATAGTGGCCATCGATAGCGGCCTGCAGTTCATGGACGGGGAAACGGCGCTCCGATACGTACGCACGCGCCACGGGGGAAGCGACTTCGACCGCATTAGGCGGCAACAGAAGGTGCTCTGGGCGATCAGGGACAAGGTCAGGGCTCTGGATATTCTGCCCAAGGTGCCCGGGCTGATCCAGGCGTTGGAGGAAAACGTTCAGACAGACCTGGAGCTGAGGGAGATAGTGGCCCTGGCTCAGTTCGGGCTGGCCCTGGACTCCGGCTCCATAGTGCTACGGAGCGTGGATGCCAACATGACGGTGGCGGAAGCTACCACCTCAGGGTCTGACGTTCTAGTCCCTGATTGGGAGGCTATCCGGGAGGCTGTAGGGACTCTGGAGGCGCTGAAGGTCAGCGTAGAGGACAACGCAGTGCCAGCCTTGGAGGAGCGCCTGGCGAGCATCGAGGTGCTGAATGGGACCTCGGTCACCGGGTTGGCTCAGCGAACCAGTCGGTTTCTGGAGGCCAGGGGGTATCGCGTGATCCTTTACGATAATGCCGATCGGTTCGACTACCAGAGCACCTTCATCATTGATCTTTCTGGAGATGAGAAAACGACAGGTTCGCTGGTTGATCTGCTGAGAGTTCCATCGGAGCTGGTTTACAGCCAGCCTAGCGAGGGCAGCCCGGTGGACATCCGGATCATTCTGGGTGAGGATTTCGTTCTGCCCGACTCAGGGGGGGTTCAATGAAACTATATCAATATCCGCGGCCCAAAGGAGATACGGGGATCGGGTTCCATTGGGCCCCAAACGTCTATCATTACCATCAGGGGGACTTCGACCTTTTTGCTCCCGAGCTGACAGCGCTAGGGGCCAGCTGGTTGGTGGTGCTATCGGAGCCAGCTAAGCCCATCCCGGAGTTCTTCATAAAGGGCCTTCTGGAGAGGGGTATCGAGCCGGTGGTTCGAATCTATACTCCGAGCGTAAGTGGGATTGACCAGCGAGAACTGAGGGATCTGTGCCGGACCTACGCCTCGTGGGGAGTCCACTATGTTCATGTATACAATGAGCCGAACCTGATGGTGGAGTGGGACCAATGGAACCCCAGCGATCTGCCCAGGAGGTTCATGGAGTATCTCCTTCCCTGCCTGGAGACGATGAACGCCGTGGATGGGATCATCCCCGTTTTCACGCCGCTGAGCCCTGGGGGTAACTACTGGGACACGGAATTTCTTAAGACGTGTCTGGATCTGATCAACGCGCGCGAGAAGCGACACCTGTACGACAAGATGGCGATGGGCATCCACAACTACGCCAGCAACAAGCCGCTGACTTGGGGAAAGGGCGGGCGGGCTAAGTGGCCCTGTGCCAGGCCCTATTACTGTCCCTCCGGGTGCCAGGATCACGTGGGCTTCTGGGCCTTTGAGTGGTACGATGAGATCATCCGGGAGAGGGTGGGACACTCTCTGCCCCAGATCTGCGGCGAGAACGGCGTGCTTCCGGGGATCTTCGACCACCGAGGCTATCCGGCCATAACGGAGGAGACCCACGCCAGCCGGAACGCCGAGATCTGCCGGATGACCATGCAGGGGGAGGTCCCCGATTACTTCTTCAATAACGCGTTCTGGCTGCTTATATGCGACGATGGCAGCCCTTTCACCTCTCAGCGGTGGTATCGACCCGATGGGGTGAAGGCGCTGCCGCAGAGCATTGAGGCTCTGAAAGCACTCGCTAAGCGTCCCCGAAAGAGGGCGGTCGTGGTGCCCGAAACTGTCCGAGTGCTGCAGCCCGATGGCAAGGTGCAGCGGATGGGGATGGAAGAGTACTTGAAGGGAGTACTTCCCAGGGAGATGGGCACTGGGAGCCCGATGGAAGCCTTGAAAGCCCAGGCCATCGCAGCCCGGTGTTATGCTATGGCGGCGGTGAGGAGCCCTCGCCACGATAATGCCGATATCTGCACTACTACCCATTGCCAGGTGTGGTCGGCGAAGCGCCACGCGGACACCGATCGAGCTGTGGAGGAGACTGGGGGCGTGGTGGCGATCCACGATGGCAAGCCCATCAACGCTTTCTATTTTGGCCATTGCGATGGCCATACGCGAAACAGCGAGGACGTGTGGTCGGCGGCTTTGCCTTATCTGCGCAGCGTGTCTTGTATCTGCGGCTACGACAAGATGTACGGTCACGGGGTGGGGATGTGCCAGCGGGGAGCCATGGCCATGGCCGAGCGATTCGCCACCGCGGAGGAGATCCTTAAACACTATTATTCGGGGGTCCGGATTCTGGGATACATCGTGTCTCCTGGTTGGTGCAAGAGCGTTATCCGGGGCCGGGTGACGGATGAGGCGGGCACGCCCCAGGTGGGAATGACCGTCATCCTGCGCTCGGAGACGGAGGAGTGGAGGGCTACCACCGACGCCGAAGGGAAGTACCGTTTCCAGGATCTGCCCGCTGGGAACTTCAACATCGATCTGATGGACACCGAGGTACACAAATCCGGCATCCGCACCCGAGGGGTGGACGAGATCGAAGTGAACCTGGTGGTTCCCCCCGCCCCCGACTGGCGGATGACGGTGGAACACCGCCCCGGCGTGAGGGCCATCGCAGGGGTGCTTCCCCGAGGGGGGATCGAGCTGAGCGTCACCGACCCGTGGGGCAACCGGACGGTGGTGGTGAGCGGATCCAAGCAGGAGTATGGGAAGGGTGGCTTCGAGCTGCCGGTGTGGTCCGATGCGACCTATGTTGTCGAGTTCCTGGGGCAGGCCTTCAAGGTCCCGGTTCAGGGAGACTTCGTGTTCATCACCTTTACCGAGCGCCCCAGCGAGAAGCCGAAGCAGCCCCCCGAGCAGCCGCCTGATCAGCCAGCTCCCCCGAAGGTGGAGGTGGACGCCCGCCTGCTCACCCGGTGGATGAAGGAGGATGAGGTCAGGCGGTGGTTGGAACGGATCGAGAAGGAAGCGGCGTTCAAAGGCCTGTTCACCATTGAGACGTGGGGGCCGAAGGAGCAGTAGGCGCAGCTTTCTTAGACAGGAGTCAGTCGCGGAGCCGCCCGTTCCACCGTCAAGAGGCCAGGGCCGCCTCCTCCGAGCGGGGGCTCCCTATCGCCGGGACGGCCAGCCGGAAGCAGAAGAGCATACCCCCTAAGGTCATAAGGGCTGCCCCCCAGAAGAAGAGGATGAGGCCCGTCTGATCCACCGCTATGCCCATTCCGATCCCTAGTAGCGTGGCCACACCGATCACCGAGTTGGCCAGCCCTATGTAGCGGGGGCGCTGCAACTCCGGGGCGTACTCCAACAGGTAGCTGTTTCCACCTATCCAGACGCCAACTCGGGCCGCTCCTGCCAATATGAATACCATGGTGAAGGCGTAGTGCAGGGCAGGAGGCGAGGCGAGGCCCGCTGCGGAGCTGATCAGGAGGGCTCCCAGGGGGGCGGCGAGGCCTATGGCCGAGGCGATGATCAGGACTCGCTTGTTTCCCTTGTGCCTGCTGATTCGGCCCCAGAGGATGTTGGATCCCACGCCGGCTACCATCGTTGCCGTGAGGTAGATGCCCGCGAAGCTGACCGGGGCGAGGAGGCTCTTCTGAGCGTAGGCGGTGTAAAAGGGCACGGCTAGGTCGACGGTGATGAGGAGGCAGCGGGCCAGGATGTAAAGCGCAAAAGGGCGATCCTGGAAGAGCGCCCCGGTGGATTGGGCCAGATACCTGTGGAATGGCAAGTCGGAGCCCTCGGGGATGGGCTCCTCGGGCTCTCGGATCAGGGCGAAGGCGGTGAAGGTTATGGCAAAGGAGAGGGCGGCCAAGCCGAAGATCAAGCTGTAGTTAGCGGGGAAGGGCAATAAATCCTGGGCGGAGAGGATCCGCGCCACCATGAGGCTGGCCAAGATGCCCAGAAGCCCCCCGAAGAGGTTGCGGAGGCCGAAGAAATGCCCCAAGCGACCAGCCGGGATGCTCCTAGCGATGATGCTGAGAAGAGGGACCCCCCCCACGCCGGAAGCGAGGCTGGCCAGGGTCCAGAAGAGGAAGAAGATCCAGATCAGGAGCTCGGCGTCGCGCCCTGCCAGGAGCAGGACGGCGGCCGCCATGGCGAACCAGCTTAGGACCCGTACCGTCGCGGCGGCGATGTAGGTGGGCATATGATACGATCGCCGACGGATGTAATGGCTGGTGGGAAGCTGAAGGAGGAACCAGCCGCCTTTGTAGATGGGCATCAGGAGCCCCAACAGGATGGGTGACGTGGTGAGCTCGCCGACGAACCAGGCGGTGACGACGGACGGGTCGACGAGGGTATCGCCGAAGCGGAAGAGAGCACCGTTCAGGAGCCCCAAGGCGTAGTTACGTCGGAAGTTATCGCAGTGTTCCCGTATTGAGGGAAGGAGCAGACACTCCCCTCGCTCAGGGACAATCTGGGAGCTGAGCCTTCGTATAGCCCTCGTGGCTGTGCTCGGGCTTAACATCGGAAATCCCTCGCGTCAGGGCTTGACCGTCGTTCAGGTGTTCCACCTCGCTCCACTAGCCCGAGGGGAGCCCGTGGAACAAGTCGCTCTTACGATGCATCCCCGGCGGTGGCGGCGGACAGGCTTGAGTGAAGCTCTCGGTGCCCAAGAGTCGCCGCTGAAGCCATGGGGGCAGGGCCAGGGGAGGAGCCTTATCGCCGCCACCCTGGCTACGGTGGCATGCCATGGCTCGCCCCTTGGCGGCCAGATAGGGGCCCACATCGATGCGGGCGTGAATGAGATCGTTGGGAGCTCCCAGCCTGGTTAGATCCACGTCGTGGTTGCGCCCGAATCGGGTAGGGTCTTGGCGCAGGAGGCGCAGGAAGAGGACCGCCCAGCGGATGAAGGTCCGAGGGAGAACGCTGTAGTAGAGCCGCTGTGGCCCCTGGACGGCATGGAAGGTGGCAGTGGTCAACGCTGAGGTGCGGATGTGATCGGGGTGGAAATAGCCCCCGGTGGGGTCGTGGGTGATGACCACGGCGGGGCGCGTTTCCGTAAGGACCCTGTGGATCTCCTCTATGATGGGGCCGTCTTCAGCTTGGAGGAGACAGCCGGGATGCTGGTTGTGAGAAGAACCAGGCATGCCCGAGTCGCGGTAGTTCAGCTGGCGAAGGCTCGCGATGCCCAGGGCCTGCGTGGCGCAGCGCAGTTCTCTGGCGCGCAGCTCGGGCAGACCGATGTTGCCTTCCATCAGTTCCGGCGCCCCTTCGCCTAGCGCACCATCGGTTATGGTCAACAGGTGAACGGTGTAGCCCTCGGCGGCATAGCGAGCCAGGGTGCCGCCAGGGCCGAAGGATTCATCGTCCGGGTGGGCGAGGATGGCTAGCAAGCCCCCGGGGGCGGAGGGGTCCGAGAGGGAGAAGGCGCTCACCGGAGGGGGGGTGTTCCCATCCCCCGCCGGGCCAGCACTCGGGGAGGGCCTAGCAGCAGCGCCATGGCTATCCCCAGGGAGCTGTTCTGGAGGAGGATCTCTATGCCGTGGTAGAGGCGCAGTCGAGCGGGCATATGTGGATTGGGGATCAGCAGGGGAGCGAGCCCTCCTAGCACGCAAAGTATAGCCGCCAGGATCAGGGCCAGGGCCGGGCGCTTGACACGCAAGCCCAGTGCCAGGGGCAGCAGGGCCAAAGTGAACAGGAGCCCCCGGATGAACTGGAGGGGGAGCAGCAGTCCTATGGCGTCGTGCGCGGCCAGGCCGAGCGAGGGATCGTTGTAGAAGGGGGCCAGGAAGGCCTGATGCATGATTCCCCCCACCGTGAAGTAGGATGCTAAGTAGATAGCGGCGCAGGTAGCCAGCCGCAAGGCCCAGCCTCGCCGGGTCAGGTGGAGGCGCGCAACCCGAGGCCCTTCTCCGAAGGTGCCGCGCTCGATGACGGCTACCAGAAGAGCTGCTGTGGCCAAGCTGGCAAGCAGTCCCTCCACGATCCCTAGGGGCAGCTCGGCTCGAGTCGCTGGAACGAAGACGGCGGCCTCGATGAAGTTGCTCAGGTAACCCATGTACAGGATGATGCCTGCGAGCAGACCGAAGAGGAGCGAGTCCCGCCAAGGGGCGCGGAGGACGACGGGGGCCAGAACCAAGGCCACCAGAAATCCAGCCAAGACCTGCCAACCGACGTTGGGCCAGGGATCCAGCCCCTTGAACCCCACGATTATCCTGGGCAGGGTCTGGATGGCGGCGTACTCCAGGCCTATGAGCGCGCAGAGGACGACGATTCGACCAGCCTCTCGGATCGCTGGCCAGGCCTCTCTCGCTTGGATCAAAGACCCACCTCTGAAGGAGTCAGGTTAGGAGATGGCAGGGAGAAGCCCCTCGGCCAACGCCGGGAAGCGGGCATAGCATCACAGGTATCGCCGCAAGCTTGCGGGGGCGTGTTCCGCAGGTGGAGAACCCCCGTACAGATCAGGGAGGTCGCTATAGCTGCGAGCGCAGAGACTATAGCTGCATACTGAAGGGACCTGCCCATTTTCAATCTCCAGTCACATTATATCGGGCCGCCGTCTCGGCGCAAAAAGCGGGCCGTCGAGCGGCCAGCCCGTTTGACAAGGGGGGACTGCTGCGATATAACCTTGCTGCTATCCGCGTTTCGACTAGCCTGAGGGGGACGAGCGACCATGCAGCGCAGAAACTCCCGGTTCCTGATAGCTATCATCGTGCTGGCTCTCATCGTTGTATGGGTTGACTGGCCAGGGGAGCGTCATATCCGGTTCTCGTTGGGGCCCATTAAGATCGATCAGGAGATCCGCGTACACCAGGGGTTGGATCTGCAGGGAGGCACTCTGGTGCTTCTGGAGGCGGATGTCCCACCGGATGAGGTGGTGACCCCGGATGCCTTGACCGCGGCCAAGGGGATTGTGGAGAACAGGGTCAATGGGATGGGAGTTGCGGAGCCCTTTATCCAGATCCAAGGCGATCGGCGCATCATCGTCGAGCTGCCGGGCATCAGCGATCCCGACAAAGCCATCGCCACGTTCAAGGGCACGGGCCTTCTGGAGTTCATCGATGCGGGCGACACCTACCTCGCGCCTGGAACCGTCGTCAAGACGACGTATGGGCAGAGCGAATCTCCGGAGGACACGGTTCCGGTGAGCACGACGGCTTCTCTTGATGGGACTGCTCCTCCCCGGGAGGGCGGCGATGGCGATGAGGAGAAAACCCTCACCACCGTGATGACCGGAAAGGATCTCAAGAACGCTGAAGTGGGGTTCGATAGGCTGAACAGGGCCTATATCCGGCTCGAGTTCACGCCGGAGGGCGGGAAGCTCTTCGCCGACTTCACCGCGCGCAACGTGGGCAGGTTCCTAGCGATCACTATGGATAAGGTCGTCATCTCGTCCCCGGTCATCCAGTCGGCCATAACCAAGCCCGAGGCGGTCATCGAGGGAGGCGAAGCGGGGCTCGTGCCGGAGGAGGCTCGCAGCATCGTCCTTCAGCTCAAGTATGGCGCCCTTCCCGTCCCTTTGAAGGTGGTCGAGCAGCGAACGGTGGGCCCCACGCTGGGACAGGATTCGATACAGAAAAGCATAATGGCGGGAGCCATTGGATTGATCGTGGTGCTGCTCTTCATGTTGACCTATTATCGCCTGCCAGGTCTCCTGGCGGACTTGGCGCTTCTCCTCTATGCTGGCCTGAGCTTCGCCGCCTTCAAGCTCATCCCGGTGACCCTCACCCTGCCGGGGGTGGCGGGCTTCCTGCTGTCCATCGGCATGGCGGTGGATGCCAACATCCTCATCTTCGAGCGCATGAAGGAAGAGCTGAGATCAGGGCGCTCCCTGGGGGGAGCGATCGAAGTGGGTTTCAGCCGTGCCTGGACTTCCATACGGGACTCGAATCTCTCCACTCTTATCACCTGCGTCATCCTGTTCTGGTTTGGATCCAGCTTCGGGGCCAGCATGGTCAAGGGATTCGCCGTGACCCTGTTCATCGGTGTGATCATTAGCATGTTTACAGCCATCACCGTAACGCGCACGCTCCTGCGGTTCACCTTCGACGTCGCTGGAGAGCGGCTTCGGAAGAGCAAGAGAATGCTGGGCTTCTGATGGCGTCCGGCGGGGTGGGACAAGTTCGGGAAGCTTCTGTGGCTAGGAGGACCCATGTTCGATATAGTCGGTAAGCGCTATTGGTACTTCTTGATCTCGGCGCTGATCATCATTCCAGGATTGGTGGCCATGGTGCTCTCGAGCCTCCAGTATGGAGCTCCCTTCCGGTTGGGCGTCGATTTCACGGGCGGGTCCCTGCTGGAGCTTCGGTTCGATCAGCCTGTGCCGCCGGAGGAGGTTCGCCAGGTCTTCGTGGACCGCGGCTACACCGACACCTCCGTGCAGACCACTGGCGGAGGCGAGAGCGTGCTGATCCGAACGAAGCTTCTGGACGTGGACGCCAAGGTTGAGAGCAAGGAAGCTCTGGAGGCCAGGTTTGGCCCAGCGGAGGAGATCCGTTTCGAGTCCGTCGGGCCGGCCATCGGCCGGGAGGTCACCCAAGCTGCCTTCGTGGCGGTGATCATGGCAGCGGGGGCCATCCTGGCCTTCATCACTTTCGCCTTTCGGAAGGTTCCGAATCCCATACGCTATGGGACTTGCGCCATCATCGCCATGGTTCACGACGTGCTGGTGGCTGTGGGCGCCTTCTCCATCCTGGGGCTCGTCTTGGGATGGGAGGCGGATGCCCTTTTCCTCACTGCCTTGCTCACGGTCATCGGGTTCTCGGTTCAGGATACCATCGTGGTCTTCGATCGGATCAGGGAGAACACGACGAGGCGGCGGGGAGAGCCTTTTGAGGTCATCGCCAATCGCAGCCTACTGGAGACGGTGCATCGCTCGGTGGCCACGCAGTTGAATGCTATCTTCGTGATGATAGCCATCCTCCTATTCGGCGGGGCAACCTTGAGGCAGTTCATCGCGGTGCTGCTGATCGGCATGGTGAGCGGGACGTACTCGTCCCTCTTCACTGCTGTGCCTTTGCTGGTGGTCTGGGAGAAGGGGGAATTGCGCGGACTATTTGGTCGTAGGAGGAAAGCCGCGGCCTGACCGGACGCCAATAAGCACGGGTGGAGTTGTAGCAGGAGGGCCGAGGTCGCAAGGCCCTCCTGGTGTTTCTAGGAGTGGCACATATGAATTCGATTCTAGTACGCTATGGAGAGATCGGCCTCAAGGGTCGCAATCGCGGCGAGTTCATAAAGAGGCTGCGCTCCAATATCAAGGAGTGCCTCAAGAAAGAGGGCATCTCAGGACGGGTGGAGCGGGTAGGGGCGCGCCTCTACGTTCGGACTGAGGAGGTGGAGGCCGCCCTTGAGGCTTTGGGTCGGATCTTCGGCATCGTCAGCCTGAGCCCGGTGACCCACGTGCCGGCGGGCATGGAGGAGATGAAGGCGGAGGCCCTGCGAGTGGCGAGGGAGGGCGGTCTGACGACGGGTAGGAGTTTTCGGGTGCGGAGCAGGCGGGTCGACAAGACGTTTCCCATCATCTCACCCCAGATCGCCGCCAGCGTGGGAGGGTTCATCAAGGAGAGCACGGGAAGTAGGGTGGATCTTTCGGGGGACGCCGATGTGACCGTGGAGATCGAGGTCCTGGAGGGAAAGGCGTTGGTATATAGCCGGCGCATAGCTGGCCCCGGGGGGCTGCCGCTTGGCTGTCAGGGCCGGGCGGTGGCCCTGATCTCGGGCGGGATCGACTCGCCTGTGGCCGCCTGGATGATGATGAAGAGAGGCTGTGCCGTGATCCCCGTGCACTTCTCCCAAAGCGCCGAGGAGCGCCAGAAGATGCTGGACAACTGCGCCATCTTGTCGCGCTATGCCTATGGGTGGGAGCTACGCCCGATTATAGAGAGCCATCAAGAGATCCTTTCGGGGACTTTGCGCTACCTGCAAGAGATCAGTGCCGAGCGGTGGGCCTGCATCTTCTGCAAGAGAGCCCTCATCCGGAGGGCGGCGGAGATAGCGCGAGAGGTCGGCGCCCTCGCCATAATCATGGGCGATAGCCTGGGGCAGGTGGCGAGCCAGACGCTGGAGAACATCGAAGTCATCTCCCAGGGGGTCTCGATCCCCGTACTGCGCCCGCTGGTGGGGATGGACAAGACGCAGATCATCGACCTGGCGAAGGAGATCGGCACCTTCGAAGTTTCCACCCGCGAGTCGAAGTCCTGCCCCTATTTGCCTCGCAATCCTGTCACGCGGGCGGACAGGGCGAAGTTTCAAGCGATCCTCGCCAGATTGGGCGAGGGAGGTTGATCGCTTTGCGCGAACGCGATCCTCACCGGCAAGGTCGAGAGGGTGACTCGCGTGCTCGGCCGAGGCAGAGCTGCGGATAGGCTGGAGTTCTCCGTTGATCTTCGTCGTGGCGGTGCCCTTGGCGAGCATTCCGATTCCACCCCCGATAGAGGTCATTGGGAGTAGGAAGAAAGTCTTATTGACTTTTACTCTCCTTTCGTTTATGATGGATATGGGCCGCTTAGAGTCCACTCGTTTGGCTCGCGCTTTTGGGATTTCCCCCCGTCGGGATGGTCGCTGAGGGGCCGAAGCTCACAGACGGTTGGCCCGACTCGGAAGCGATATTCGGGAGAGAGGGCTGGATCACCAGAGGGAGGCCCCTGGATTAGTTGAGCCGAGGACCTGTGTAGATAGGAGGGGTACAGTGAAGAGGTTCTGGTTGATTTTGGCAATGGTCGCAGTGGTGATGGCTCTCCCTGTGATGGCCGTGGCTCAAGGCGCGGACCACATGGTGGAGAGCGGGGACACCCTTTCATCCATAGCTGCTCGGTATCTGGGCAGCCCTGGCGCTTATCTGGAGATCGTAGAGGCCACCAATGCTATGAGCGCCGAGGATACCACCTACGCTTTCATCGAGAACCCCAACCTGATTCGAGCTGGCTGGAAGATCCTCATTCCCGCCGGCGCGGTCGCGGCCACAGCGGAGGAAGCAGAGGAAGCGGTTGAGCAGCCCGTGGCGGAGGCGCTACCGGGGCAAGGGAGGATAGCTTTCTCCGTCATCGAACCCTCAGCCTACCTAGACTTGTACAGGCTGTACTTTGTGAATCCCGATGGGAGCGGACTGACCAAGTTTCGGGATCATGCCAGCGAGCCCGCCTTCTCGCCCAAGGGGGATCGGATCGCTTACAAGTCTTGGGCCGAGAATGACCGCGGTCTTGTGGTGGAGACCTTCGACGGTTCCGCCCGCTATCCGGTGGGTGGGGCCTTCGAGGATGCGCACGCCGCTTGGTCCGAGGATGGCAATCTCATAGTCTTCGATTCCCAGCGGGAGTCGGACCGGCTATGGCGCGTCCATACGGTGACTATCGACGGGCTGAATGAATCGGTGGTCAAGGTTCAGTCCAGAGAGCTCTTGGGTGAGAGGCCCGCTCTGTCCCCTGACGCGGCTCGAGTCGTGTTTCGAGATACCGGAGGCGCCGAGCCCGGCCTCGCCATCGTGCATCTGGGAGGAGGCGGGAGAGTGCCCCTGACTGACGGCGGGACGGATACCGCTCCCGCGTGGTCGCCGGATGGCAGCATGATCGCCTTCATGTCGGCTGTCGGCGGCAGCTGGGACGTTTATGTGATCGGCGCCGATGGTGCGGGCCTTGCTAGCCTCACGTCGAGCCCCAGCAACGATGGGCTGCCGAAATGGTCGCCCGATGGCAAGAAACTTGCCTTCCTCACCGATAGGAACGGGGTGTGGAGCATCTACACGATGAACGCCGACGGTTCAGACCAGCGTAAGGTGGTGGACGTGGGCGGAAGGTACGATAACAACCGTTATGGTGAGGATAGGGACTGGGCCGACGAGCAGATTTCCTGGGGGCCCTAGCTTCCCGGGTTCGGGGTACGGTTCCGAAATTGGCAAAAGAGACGGGCTGATGGGGAAACTTCCCCATCAGCCCGTCTCTTTTGCCTGCTCCAGGAGGGCGCCGAAGCAGGAGGGGGCCTCCTGGGCCAGCATGGTCAGGACCTGACGGGCAATGCTGCGAATCTCCCACTGAGCTGCGGGATTCAGCCCCCGTTCTTTGATGAAGTGGCGCCAGGAGCGGAAGTTCATGGTGACCCTGATCTTGGTCTTGCACGCGTTAGGCAGCACGAATCGGGCATCCTGAGCCTTTATTCCCATCTTCAGGAGGTCGGCGTACGCCGTCCACGCCGTAGCCATGGCCTCCTCGAACGCTGAAAGGGCCTCTCCCTTCTCGGAGATGCTGGGCGGGACCACATACTCCGGCTCGGTTTCCCGCACGTAGCGTTGGCTTCGCTGGCTGTAGCTGGCGATGCGGTGACGGATGATCTGGTGCGAGCAGGCTCGAGAGCACTCGATCTCGAACGTGGCGGAGCCGTGCTCGATGATGCTCTCATGGCCGCTCTTTATCAGGCGTCGCACGAAGTCCTTGTCGCCTCCTGCCTCGCTGTCGTAGCAGATGCGGCCGCAGGATTCGATGACCGTCTCGGCGTCGGGTGTGACGGCGATGAGGATTACGTTTTCCATGAGCTGAACCTCCTTCTTAGCTCCTCGGGCGGCTGGCCGAGGTGGCTCTGGATGGTATAATCCGTTCCGAGGTGCCCAAAGCCACTCTAGCCCGCGCGGCCAAGTGTGGAATCCCTCTATGGAGGCACATTGCTGAGATCCGAGAACCTCAGGCTGATCATACTTGCCACTCTGGCCCTGGCGTTAGGCCTGCTGGTTGTGATGACCGACAGGCTTCCGGAAGGGCGTCCCTCGGGGCAGAATCGTGGCCTTTACTTGTCCCCGCTCTCACCCGCATTTCAGATGTCTCCGGTGTCTCCCCTGTCGCCGGTCCTCCTGCCGGCCAGCCGGGAGTGAGCTGTACACCTACCCTTGAACCTTCAGCAGGTAGGTGATGCCGATGGTCAGGACCCCGGCGACCAGCATCTTCAGGCTGGAGATAAGGATGTTCGTTCGGGACACCCTGCCCAGGAACATCCCCAAGCCGACCAGGCTGAGGAGCGCGATGGCGATGGAGGACCAGTAGAGCACGGCGATGTCGGACACCCAGGATGCCAGGAAGAAGGGAGTCAGGACCAATAGCGCGGCGCCGAAGGGCGAGACGCTATCCACCAAGGTGACGATCACTATGGCGGCCTTGGAGGCCTCGCCGATGCGCGTGTCGCTCAGGTCGCTGAGGGTCTGGCCCTCCAGCTCGGCCAGGGACCTTCTTCGCTCGGCGGTCTCGGTCATGTAAGCGCCCCACAGGCCGGACATGGCCATGGCGACTGAGGTGGCGAGCCCCGTAGAGATGACTATGTTGGCCTGGGAGACCCCGGCCGTGAAGTTGCCCATCAGGACGCCGATCATGGTGAGGATGCCATCGAAAGCGTTCATGGCGAAATAGCGACGAGCGATCTGGCCGATGTCGGCGATCTGGTCATACTCTCGAAGCCTTTGCAGGGGAGGCATGCTGGCTCAGAAGTGGCGGTTAGAGGCGGTCTTGGAGCGTATCCGCATCGTCGATGATGATGCTGCCCGCCACCACCTCGTCGAGGGAGTGTACCGTGCCCCCGTTGCCCTCGATGACCGAAACCACAAGGTCGTATATGATCTCCCCACCTTCTATGGTGATTTTAGCGTTCTCTACCTTGAGATCGATCTCGTAGATGCTGATGTTCACGGCCTCTATGCCATCGAGGTCGCTGAGTCGGCTGGCCATGTCCACGATGGACGGATTGTGAGGTTTCAGGACATCTAGGACGAGGCGTCTGATCTGTCCCACCTATTTCCTCCTGGGAGTCTGAGTTTGGGACATTATAGGGGCTCCTTTCCGAGGTGTCAACGCCGCGGTGTGTGGTGTCGGGACGCAGTCCTCTCGGCTATAATAGGTGCCCAATCTGATTGGGGAATTGGGGGGAGAGTGGACAGAAGGTGGATACAGGCCTCTTTGCTCTTATGGCTGGTGATGAGCGTGGCGGCTTGCTCGTGGGGCCAGGCGGAGGAGGTCGCGAATCCGAGCTCGCCAACGGGCGAGGAGGCGCTGACCAAGACCCCCCGCCCGACGTTCACGCGGGTCTCCAACGCAGCGGAAGCTCCCACTACGACGGCTGTCCAGCCCACGCCGGCGTTGCCCTCCTCCACTCCCGTTGAGGTTGCCCTGCAGCCTTCTCCGACCCCGCAGCCGGAGACACCAACGCCCGTGCCCCCGGCATCCACTCCTACTACCGCGCCTACGGAGGCGCCGCCTGAGCCCATATCCCCGCTTCCCACGCCCACCCCGATGCCAATCGCCACGCCGTCTTACCCCTTTATGTTGCAGGGGGATGTGAGCTATTTTAACAATTGCCAGACTTGTGGCATCTTCGGGTGGATTCTCCAGCCGGATGGCCGGCCGGGTGGGCCACCGTCCGCATCTGGGATGGCACTGGCGAAGAACATTTCGTCGAGTCGAAAAAGGAACCGATGCTAGGGAAAGATCGAAACTGGGAATGGGTGTACGATGAATGTGGCCCTGCGGCGAGGACTTGGCACCTTCAGATAGTTGATGAGGACACCCTAATACCAAAGTCAACCGAGGTCACAGTTAGTCTGGATACCAGCGATTGTGAAGGTACAGGCCACCAGTGGGCTCAGGCAGATTTCCTTGGCAACTATTAACGGTGGTTCACAAACAGCCTGGCCTTGGAGGGATGGATGATGAAGGTTGTGAATTTCCTTGACGTGGAGGAGCAGACAGAAAAGAGCGCGCCTGGCGTGACTGTTCGGTGGGCTATCACCGACGAGGACGGCGCCCCGAATTTCGCCATGCGCATCTTCGATGTCCAGCCTGGAGCTTCCACGCCGTTCCACACGCATTCTTGGGAGCATGAGGTGTTCGTGCTGGCAGGCAGCGGCACTGTGCGGACCGCTAATGAGGCGCTCCCGCTTCGAGGAGGGGACGTCGTATTCGTGCTGCCGGAGGAGAGGCACCAGTTCATCAACCAGGGGGGCGATGTACTTAGATTCATCTGCAGTATTCCCTGGCCGGTCGAGTGAAGGAATACCCGCGGTGATAGCGATCTGCCTGTAATCGATACGTGTACCCGGATGCCCTTTGGGGAAGGTGGGATGGACGCCAAGGATAGGGTGTGCGGCCGATCCGGGCCTTCAAGTCTCAGCTACGTCAACGCTTGTCGGCTAACTGGCCCTGCATGGACCATGGACCGGTCTCGGTGATTCTCGCGCGGACCAGACTGCCTCGCAGGTCGTCGGGGCGGGAGAAGAAGACCAGCTTGTTGCTTCGCGTGCGCCCCATCCACTTTCCCTTCTGCCGACTCTCCACCAATATCTCCAGGACATGGTCTCGCAGACAGGCGTTGATCTCTGAGGCCACCGTGGTCTGAAGCGCCTCCACCGCTTGGTGGCGCCGTCGCTTCTCCTCTGTGGAGACATCATCCGGGAGCCGGGCGGCGGCGGTTCCGGGGCGTGGAGAGTAGCTGGCAATATGGACGACGTCGAAACGCAGGTCCTCCAGAAGCTGGCAGGTGTTCATGAACTGCCGGTCGGACTCTCCTGGGAACCCGACGATGACGTCGGTGGCCAAGCCCAGCCCGGGGATGGCATCGCGCATTCTGGCGATCAAGTCACGATAGTAGGCCGAGTCGTAGCCACGGCCCATACGTCGCAGGACGACGTCATCTCCCGATTGGACCGGCACCTCGATATGCTCGCACGCCTTGGGGAGCTCAGCTACCGTATCGACGAGGCGCTGGGACATATCCCTGGGGTGGGAGGTCAGGAACCGGAGGCGCTGCAGGCCCCGTACCTCGTGGATGGAGCGGATCAAGTCGGCGAGCTCAATCGGTTCCGAAAGGTCCTTCCCGTAGGCGTCCACATTCTGGCCCAGGAGAGTGACCTCTCGGGCTCCACGCTGCACCCACTTCCCCACCTCGCGCAGGATCTCGTCGGGTCGACGGCTCCACTGGGGGCCGCGCCTCAGGGGAACTATGCAGTAGGTACAGAAGTTGTCACAGCCGTGGGTGATGGGAACGTAAGCGGAGACGGGCGCCGGGGAGAGCCGGTGTGGGCCGGGCTGGTCCGGGGTTGGGTTATGGTGCAGGTGTCGACGCACGGCCTCAACCAGGGGCTCCACCTGGGATGGACGGAAGAACAGATCCACATGGGGAAATCGGTGGCGCAACGGCCCGACATCTTCCTGCACCACGCATCCCATGAGCGCGATTAGAAGGTGGGGGCGCCGAGCCTTCAGCGGCTTGAGGGAGCTGAGGCGCCCGTAGACGCGGTCTTCGGCTCGCTGGCGCACCACGCAGGAGTTGAGGATCAGGACATCTGCCCCTTCGGGGGTGGCTGAGCGAGCTAAACCCAATGCCTCCAGGGCGTCGGCCGCCCGGCGCGAATCCGCCGCGTTCATCTGACAACCGATAGTCCAGATGTGGTATCTCACGAGAAACCCGGGAGTACCCGTCGCAGGAATTGGCCCGTGTAGGATTGGGGCTGTTCAGCGACCTCCTCCGGCGTTCCTTCGGCGACCACCTCGCCGCCGAGATCTCCGCCCTCGGGGCCCAGGTCGATGACCCAGTCGGCGGTCTTGATGACGTCCAGGTGGTGCTCGATCACCAGAACCGTGTTGCCTGCGTCCACCAACTGGTTCAGCACCCCCAGGAGCTTCTCGATGTCGGCGAAGTGCAGGCCGGTGGTGGGTTCATCCAGTATGTAGAGGGTTCGCCCCGTAGCCCTGCGGGAGAGCTCTTTGGACAGCTTCACCCGCTGGGCCTCGCCACCGGAGAGGGTGGTGGCCGGTTGCCCCAGCCGGATATAGCCCAACCCCACGTTCTCCAGAGTATCCAGCTTCTGGCGGATCTTGGGGATGTTGTGGAAGAACTCCACCGCTTCCTCCACGGTCAGGTCAAGCACCTCGGCGATGTTCTTGCCTCGATAGCGGATATGAAGCGTTTCGCGATCGTAGCGTCGGCCCTTGCATACCTCGCAGGGGACGTAGATATCGGGGAGGAATTGCATCTCGATTTTAACGGTGCCCTGGCCCTGGCAGGCCTCGCAGCGCCCTCCCTTGACGTTGAACGAGAAGCGACCCAGCCTGTAGCCACGCATGCGGGCCTCCGGGAGGCTGGCGAACAACTCCCGGATGGGGGTGAAGACGTTGGTATAGGTAACCGGGTTGGATCGGGGGGTCCTGCCGAGGGGGGATTGATCTATATTGATCACCTTGTCCAGAAGCTCAATGCCGTCGATGCCTTCATGGAGCCCCGCCTTCTCCCTGGCCCGGTGAAGGACCTGGGTGAGCCGTTTGTATAGGATCTCGATGACCAGGGTGCTCTTGCCCGACCCTGATACGCCGGTGATGCACACGAACTTGCCTAAAGGGAACCGCACGTCTATGCCCTTGAGGTTATGCTCTCGCGCGCCACGAAGGGCCAATTCCTGCCCATTGCCGGAGCGCCGCCGGGCGGGGACGGGGATCCGGCGCTCTCCTTTGAGATATTGCCCGGTTATGGACTGGGAGCATTCCATTATGGCTTCAGGCGGGCCCGACGCCACCACGTAACCGCCGTGTTCTCCCGCCCCTGGCCCTAGATCGACCACCCAGTCGGCCGCTCGGATGGTGGCCTCGTCGTGCTCCACTACCAGCAGGGTGTTTCCCAAGTCTCTCAGGTGCATGAGTGTGTCCAGGAGGCGCGCGTTGTCCCTTTGATGCAGGCCGATGCTGGGCTCGTCCAATATGTAGAGGACGCCCACCAGCTGCGAACCGATCTGGGTCGCCAGCCGGATCCGCTGCGCCTCCCCCCCCGACAGCGTGGCCGTGGCGCGATCCAGGCTGATGTAATCCAAGCCCACGTCTCGCATGAAGCCCAGGCGGGCCTTGATCTCCTTCAGGATCTGGCTGGCGATGAGATTCTGCCTCTCCGAGAGGAGCTCGGGCAGCGCGTTGAAGATGGGGAGCAACTCGGCTACCGGGTGTCGGGTCAGCTCGATGATGTTTTGATCGGCTACTGTGACGGCCAGGCTTTCGGGTTTCAGCCGGTCGCCCTTGCATATGGGGCAAGGGTGGGTGGCCATGTACCTATCGATCTCGGAGCGGATGTAGTCCGACTCGGTCTCCCGGTACCGGCGTCCCAAGTTCGGGATGACTCCCTCGTAGGTGGTATTGTATTGAATCCACTCGCCCTGCTTGGTGTGCCGGCGGACGGTGACGGTCTCCGCCTGGGTTCCGTAGAGGAGGACCTTCTGCTGGGCTTCGGTCAGCTCGCGGAAGGGCGTCTCCATGGAGAAGCTATAGCGGTCAGCCACAGCCTCCAGCAGCTGGGAGAGATAGCTGTCCCCGGTGCTGGCCCGACTCCATGGACGGATGACTCCCTCAGCCAGGGAGAGCTCCGGGTTCGATACGATGAGATACGGATCGAGCTCCATCTGAGTGCCCAGCCCGTCGCAGGCGGGGCAGGCGCCGTGTGGGCTGTTGAACGAGAAGGTCCGTGGCTCGATCTCGCCCAGGCTGATCCCGCAGCGCACGCAGGCGAATTCCTGGGAGAAAAGCAGCTCCTGCCCCCCGATCACCAATATCATCACCTGCCCTCCACCCAGCTTGAGGGCGGTCTCGATGGAATCGGCCAGCCGGGATCGGCTTGAAGAACCATCATCTCCCTCATCGCGACGCAGGATCAGGCGATCGATCACGGCCTCGATGGAGTGTCGCTTGTAGCGCTCTAGGCTGATACTCTCGCTCAGCTCGCGGATCTCGCCGTCGATGCGAGCGCGGACGAACCCGCTCTTCTGGATATCCTCCAGGACGGCGGCGTGCTCCCCTTTTCGGTCCTTGATGAGCGGCGCCAGGATGATGATGCGGCTGTCCTCGGGAAGGGACAGAACGGAGTCGACGATCTGGCTCACGGTCTGCCTGCTGATCTCCCGGCCGCACCGCGGGCAGTGAGGGATGCCCACGCGGGCGTACAGAAGGCGCAGGTAGTCGTAGATCTCGGTGACCGTCCCCACGGTGCTCCGTGGGTTACGGCTGGCGCCTCTCTGGTCGATGCTTATGGCGGGGCTGAGTCCTTCTATGTACTCCACGTCGGGCTTCTCCATCAGGCCCAGGAACTGGCGTGCGTAGGCCGAGAGGGACTCCACATAGCGGCGCTGGCCTTCGGCATAGATTGTGTCGAAGGCTAGGGAGGATTTCCCCGACCCTGATAAGCCGGTGATGACCACAAAACTGTCCCGGGGGATGGAGACGTCGATGTTCTTCAGGTTATGCTCGCGCGCGCCTTGGATGATCAGCTGCCTTTGGGGCATCAGCTCTCCTGGAAGTCAACCCAATTGGGCGGTTAGGCAATTTAACATTGTAACGCGAAGCGGCTGGATCGGCAAAGGGTATCGCAGGGTCTGAGGGGAACCGTTGCGGGCGGGCGTCGTTGTTGTACCAGAGCCCGGGTCTGTGATACAATCTCACGTCCGAAGCGATCATAACTGGAGGGAGGTTACAGCGATGGATCTCAAGATCGGAACCGAGGTTGCTGGCGAGTATTATGCCTTCGAGGTAGTCGCCGCCGCTAGGAAGCTGGTTCAGGATATCATGTTGACCCAACCTGGCGAGGAAGTGGTTATCAGCGCCGACACCGCCAGCGACTGGAGGGTGGTGACGGCGACCGCTCAGGCCGTCTACGCCATGGGCGCTCGGCCTACGGTCGTCTTGTACGAAACTCAGCCCACCGCTCAGATGGAACCTCCGGCGCCCGTGGCTGGCGCCGTGGCCGCGGCCGACGTTTGGATCGAGTACGCGGTGGCTTATACTCTGTACACTGATGCCCGGCGGCGGGCCACGCAGGAAGGCGCTAGATACGCTTGTATGACCGGCATGGACGTGGACATGATGATCCGAACGATCGGGCGGGTGAATTATCCCAAGATGATCGAGCTGGGCGACGAGCTGGTGAAGCTGACCCGGAACGCCAAGGAGATTCGGGTGACGACTCAGGCGGGCACCGACCTGGTGGCCCGAATGGACGGCACCGAGGTTCAGCAGAGCGGAGGCCTGGGAGACAAGACGGGAGCCCTGGTGATGCTGGGGGGCCAAGTGGGCTGGCTTCCTCCGGAGGAAGGGATCCACGGGAAGATCGTGGTGGATGGCACGATCTGGCCTCCTGACGAGATAGGGGTCCCGAGCAACACTGTGGAGCTCATCATAGAGGCGGGGAGGATAGCGGAGATCTCCGGGGCCGGCGAGGCTATGAAGTACGAGGCCTGGATGGCCAGCCTCGGTGATCCCACGATGTACCGCATGGCCCACTACACCTACGGCTTCAATCCGGGAGTGGTCTCCCTGACCGGGAGGATCGTAGAGGACGAACGGCTCATGGGATGCATGGTCTTCGGCTTCGGAGGCACCGCGACCCGGAAGGCGGTCACTCATACCGACTGCACGATGCTGAACGCTACGGTGCACTTGGACGGCGTGGAGATTGAGCGCGATGGAAGATACACTCATCCCAGCCTGGCGCGGATCTGTAAGGAGATGGGATTAGCGGGGTACTAGTTCACAGCTCGGGGCGCATCATGGAGCCCAGTCACAGGAGCGACGCGCGCTAGGGGGGGGCGATGCTGCCCCCTCGATTGGGGAGCCTTTGTCCGGCTTGGGCGTCCCCGAAAGGCCTATTCCGGTTTGAAGGGTTGGCTCATCTTCTCCAAGACCGACTCGCATTTGGGCCCCCGGAGGTACACGGAGCAATCCTGGCAAGTCATTTGGGCGTCGCCGTTGATGCAAACGCGGGCCTTCGCATCCCAACATGGGGTGGGGCGGGTGAGATGAGCGTTGCAAGCGACCCGCTCCTCCTCGGAGCACCCTTTTATGTCCCAGCAGGGCACCAGAGCCAGCAAGCGAGCGATGCCCTCTATGTTCAGCCCTTCGCTGTGAATCAGCTCGCGGACGCACCGGACGCGTTGGAGGTCCGCGTTGGAGAAGAACCGTTGCCCACCACGCCTGGCGGGCTTGATCAAACCCCTTTGTTCATAGATTCGGAGCGTCCGCGGGTGGACGCCTAGTAATTCGCTGGCGATTCCTATAGTATACAGAGGGCGGTTATTGGGGTTCACGACAACTCCTTTACGCTATAGTGCGCCAGGCTCGCTCTCTAAGCGGGATGATCAGGGGCGCATGTACGTCACTCTGATTATATTTCCTGGCATTCTTCATTGTCAAGTCCAGTTACAGTGCACCCCGGTGTGCTAGCGTTGATTGAGGAGGCGAAGCGGGTGGCGATCACTTCTAGGGAGCGAGTCTTGACGGCCTTGGACCACGAGGAGCCCGATCGAGTGCCGGTCGATCTAGGGGGCACCCAGACAGGAATCATGGTGGAACCCTATGATCGCTTGAAGGAGCTCTTGGGCATCCGAACTGGGTCGGAGGTGGGCAATATCTTTCTGGGCCTGGCCCGCGTAGAGGAGGAGGTGTTGCAGCGGTTCCAAGTGGATATCAGCCACGTGCTCCCCCATCTGCCCGAGTCCTGGCACCCGAGGATCGAGAAGGATAACTCCCTCCTGGACGAATGGCACATTAGGTGGCAGCGGCCTCCGTCCAGCCACTACTATGACATGGTGGAGCATCCCCTGAGGGAAGCATCGATGGATGACTTGGACAGCTTTCCGTGGCCGGACCCGCTGGACCCGGGGCGAGTGAAGGGAGTGGAAGAGGAGCTGCTCGGCCTCCGCCACGGCTCGGACCGGGCCATCGCCGCGGGGCTCTGGAGCCTGTTCGAGGCCTGTTGGGCGCTGCGGGGAATGGAGAACTTCCTGATGGATATGATCCTGAACAAGGATTTCGCCGAGGCTCTCCTGGATCGAGTGACGGACATCATGGTGACCATGTACGATCGCTACTTGCGGGTGGCGGGGCCCCATCTGGACATAGTTAAACTCTGGGATGACTACGGCACTCAGGGAGCCCCTTTGATCTCCCCTCAGCTCTTCAGGGAGATGGTGAAGCCGAGGATGGCCCGGATGATCGAGATGATCGGGACAAGGACAGACGCTCGAATCGCTATCCATTGCTGCGGCTCCATCTGGGCGTTGCTTGACGACTTGGTCGACGTGGGCATCGAGATCATAAACCCGGTACAGACCGCAGCCGCCCATATGGACCCCGTGCGGCTTAAGGCCAGGTACGGGGACCGGCTATCCTTTTGGGGTGGCATTGACACTCAGAGAACCCTCCCCTGTGGTTCGCCGGAGGATGTGCGCCGCGAGGTGAGACAGCGACTGCTGGAGATGGGTCCCCAGGGAGGCTATATCCTGGCCGCCGTTCATAACATCCAGGTGGGAGTGTCGCCAGAGAACATCGTGGCCATGTACGATGCCGCGATGGATTGGGGGAGCTACCCTTTGACGACCTAGCGCTCGCTTTGCCATACCACGGCGAGCGAAGGCTTGGACAAGGAGGCTTGGGTGCAGTAGAATGGGCGACGGATATGGTGCGCTCAAGGATCGCCTTGGAGGTAGGAAATGTCGGAGTTGGAGAAGCTGAATCAGGAGATCAGGGACTGCCGACGGTGTGAGTTGTACCAGTCCCGCGCCAGCGCGGTTCCGGGCGAGGGCCCGGAAGATGCAGAGATCTTGTTCGTAGGCGAGGCTCCAGGATGGCACGAGGATCGGCAGGGGCGGCCCTTCGTGGGCGCGGCGGGAAAGTATCTGGAGGAGCTGCTGGCAAGCATAAACCTGACGCGGGAGCAGGTGTATATCACCAATGTCCTGAAGAGTCGCCCGCCTAACAACCGGGACCCTCGATCCGAGGAGATCGAGGCTTGCAAGCCGTTTCTCGAGAGACAGATCGCCCTTATGAAGCCTAAGCTGGTGGTCACGTTAGGGCGCTTCTCCCTGATGCACTTCCTTCCCAACGCCAAGATATCCAGGGTTCACGGTCAACCGAGGCGGGTGAGGGACTTCCTGTGCTATCCTATGTATCATCCGGCGGCGGCTCTGCATCAGCCGAAATATCGACAGGCGATCGAGGAGGATATGAGACGCATACCACAGATGCTTGCCAAGGCGAAGGAGCTGATGGATGAAGAAGTTCCAGAGGAGAATCATGAGCAACTCAGCTTGTTCTAGCGGCCTGCTCTCTGCGCCGGGGGAGGGGAGTTGGTGATGACCAAGGGTGATAGGCTTCGGATCATCCCCCTGGGGGGCGTGGGCGAGATCGGGCGCAATATGATGGTGGTCGAGTTCGGCGAGGACGCCTTCGTTATAGATGCGGGCCTCGAGTTTCCTGAGAATGACATGTTGGGCATCGATATCGTGATTCCCAACATGAGCTACGTGGTGCAGAATCGGAGCAAGATCCGGGGCGTGGTTGTGACCCACGGGCATGAGGACCACACGGGGTCCCTCCCTTACCTACTTAGGGATGTCCCGGTCCCGGTCTATGCCACCAGGTTGACCAGGGGCCTCATTGAGGTGAAGCTGAAGGAGCATAAGCTGAAGGAGAGCACGGAGCTGCACACCATAGATCCCGACCGGAAGCTGACGCTGGGCTGCTTCGAGATCGAGTTCTTCCGTGTGAGTCACAGTATTCCCGACGGCGTCGGGTTGGCCATTCACACCCCGGTGGGAATCGCGGTTCATTCCGGGGACTTCAAGTTGGACTACAGTCCGGTGGATGGATTGCCAACCGACGTCAGCCGGCTGGCAAGGTTGGGGCAGGAGGGCGTGCTGGTGCTGCTGTCCGATAGCACGAATGCTGAGACCCCCGGCTACACTCCCTCTGAGATGGAGATCGGCGAGAACTTCGATCGGGTGATGTCCAAGGCATCCGGCCGAGTCATCGTGGCCACTTTCGCATCCAATATATCTCGGGTGCAGCAAGTGATAGACACGGCCATCCGGCATGACCGCAAGGTGGCTGTGGTCGGCCGCAGCATGGTGAATAACGTCAACATAGCGTTGGAATTGGGATACCTGCGAGTCCCGCTGGGCGTGCTGGTGAAGCCCGGTGAGATGAAGAAGTTTCCCCCGAATCAGGCCGTGCTGGTTTGCACGGGAAGTCAGGGGGAGCCGACCTCTGCCCTGGTTCGGATGGCGGGGAGGGACTCTCGTCAGGTCAAGCTCATACCTGGGGATACCGTGATCGTCTCGGCGACGCCCATCCCTGGGAATGAGGAGTTGGTGAACCGAACCCTCAATAACCTGTTCCGAGAGGGTGCGGATGTCTATTATGATCAGCTCCTGGACGTTCACGTCTCGGGCCATGCCAGCCAGGAGGAGCAGAAGCTGTTGATCAGCTTGCTCCACCCCCGCTTCTTCGTTCCTATACACGGCGAGTACCGTCACCTAGTGCTTCATGCCAAGCTGGCCCAGCAGGTGGGCATCCCCTCCGACAACGTGCTGCTCGCCCAGAGCGGGGACATTCTGGAGTTCACCGAGAGCACTGGCAGGATATCAGGCCACGTTCCCGGTGGCCGGGTCTTCGTGGATGGATTGGGCGTGGGGGACATCGGCGGAGAGGTCCTGAGGGACCGGCGCCTGTTGTCTCGTGACGGTTTCTTGGTGGCCGTTGTCGCTCTGGATAAGGAGACGGGCGAGCTTGTCTCGGGACCCGATATCTTCTCGCACGGCTTTGTATATATGAGGGACTCGGAAGAGCTGATCGCGGAAGCCAAGAGGCGAATCATCGGCGAGTTGGAAGTGAACGGAAAGCGAACGGGCCTCCAGCGCAGGTTGAGGGAGGCCCTGGGCCAGTTCCTGTACCAGCGCACGAAGCGTCGCCCCCTGATCATCCCCATCGTGCTGGAAGTTTAGTGACCGCCTTCGATGGCGCGAGGTAAGCGCTCCAAACGACGTAAAGGTCCCAGACCGCATCTGGACTCCTCCATTCGATTGCAGATTTGGGGCATATTCCTGCTTGCCGCTGCGGCTATAACCCTCCTCGGTATGCTCTCCTCCGGGCAGGGGACCATCACCGAGGGTTGGTTTCACATGCTCCGACTTGGATTCGGCTGGGGAGCTCATTCGCTGTTCCTGATCCTCGGTGCCGCGGGCCTATGGTTGATTCTCAAGGGCCTGGACTATGCGCTGTCCGTGTCTCGCGGGATCATCTTGGGGGCCGCGATCCTCAGTCTGGCGTTCCTGGCTTTCTTTCACCTCCTCTCCTCTTCGGGAAACTCTTGGCAGCTGGCGATGGAGGGGCGAGGAGGGGGGTGGGTCGGATGGGCTTTGAGCGAACTCCTGACCGTCAGCCTGGGAAGCGTGGGAGCGGCCATCATGCTGCTGGCGCTGGGGATCATCGGCGCCATACTGGCTCTGAAGATCTCCATCTTGGACCTAGGGGTGAAGATAATCCGCAGCTGGGAGGGGCTTGTACGGGCCCGTCGCCAGCGTTATCCGGGGTTCAGACTGAACCCTCCGCGGGCCGAGGGCCAAGATCAAAATCCCTCCTCTGAACCTCTGGCCCCCGAAAGGGAGGCCGAGGCGCAGCCTCGGAAGGCCCTGAAGGCGAGCGCTAATGGGGATGGAGGGATGGATTCCGTCCAGGTCATCGGCGAGCGGCGGGGGTGGCGGGTCCCTCCCCTGGACCGGATACTCGACCTGGACTCGGAGCAGGATATCAGCCAGGCGGAACTCCGCGATCGCAGCCGTATGATCGAGGGCACGTTAGCGAGTTTTGGTGTACCGGTAAAGGTAGTGGAGGTAAACCGAGGGCCAGCGGTGACG
>SDBU01000194.1_pt1 | contig 87074 bp, 154 predicted proteins | sample 2277071 | NCBI WGS metagenome assembly SDBU01 (sample SAMN10397929, study PRJNA504765) | marine sediment metagenome | isolation source: marine sediment core GS08_GC12, 126 cmbsf | place: Arctic Ocean: Gakkel Ridge, Loki's castle | collected 2008
CCCCACCTTTTTTGAAAGGAGCAAGTGATGAGTGAACGAATCAAGGTGTGTTTGTTAGGGATCGGTTTGTTTTTGATAGGATTATTGCTGCTTGGATGTACCAGCGAGTTTCGTATGCAATTGAGGTCTGAAAGGAAACAAGAGGATAGTCCACTACCGCTTGAAGATAATGAAAGACATTGGGATGAGAAAGATAAAGAATGACCGACGTTGAAAAAACAAAATTGAATCCCTATCAGATGGGCTATCAAGCTAATCGACATGACGATTCTTTGTATTCGTGCCCCTTTGCGGTGGGTGGGATGGCTTGGCAAGAATGGCGAAATGGATTTTGGAAATCATTTCATGCTTGGGATGATGGGGGTTGGGATGAGGAGGGTGAAGAATGACCGACGTTGAAAAGATCAAAAAGGTCTTGCGAAAGAAACGGGATACTTGGAAGCCCAGTGAGTTTCTCTCCAGCGGTCCCACCCTGTTGAATCTTGTTTGTTCGGGACGGCCCGATGGGGCATTTCCATTGGGTTCTTATTGTTTCATTGTGGGGGATTCAACGTCTGGTAAAACATTCATATCGCTGACGTGCTTGGCGGAAGCGGCCATTGACAAGCGATTCGACAAATACAGATTCATCTATGATAATGCTGAGGGTGGGGCATTGATGGACATACGGAAGTTTTTTGGACAGCAGGTTGCAGATAGAATTGAACCTCCCGCTGTTGATGATAATGGGGAGCCCATCTATAGCAGAACGGTTGAAGAATTTTACTATCATGTAGATGATGCAATCAAGTTAGGGCGTCCATTCATCTTTATCGAAGATTCTATGGATTCCCTCAGTAGTGAAGCGGAGTCGGATAAATTTGATGAGCATAAGAAAGCCTACCGAGCAGGGAAGGAAGCGGCGGGGAGTTATGGGGACAACAAAGCTAAGATGAATTCGGCAAATCTGCGGAAGGTTATTGGTTCACTTCGGGAATCCGATAGTATTCTTCTTGTTATCAACCAGACTCGGGATAGTTTTGAGGGGTTTGGAAAAAAGAAGACTCGCAGCGGTGGACATGCTTTACGTTTCTATGCAACGGTTGAGATATGGTGTGCTGTAAAGCGGCGAATACAACGGCAAGTCAAAGGAAAGAAGAGACAATTGGGAGTAGAATGCGAAGTGTGGGCAGAGAAGAATCGTGTAACAGGGAGAGAGGGAAGAGGGGGTTCGGTCCTTATTCCGATTTATAGGTCTTTTGGGATTGACGATGTAGGTAGCTGCGTCAACTATCTGGTTGATGAGGGATGTTGGAAGAAAGAGGGGGGTAAGATTGTGGTGACAGGTTTGGGGCCAACATTTAAGGGCATGATGGAAGGGGTGATCAAGCAGATTGAGGAAAGAGAATTGGGGGATGATCTGCGGGCTCTTGTTGGGGATGCGTGGAATGAGATAGAAGAGGCTTGTGTTGTGAAGCGGCGGAAACGATACGAGTGAAAGGGGATTCAGATGTTGGAAGCTAAATTGTTAACGTGGGTTGTTATGTTGTTGTCGTTCATCGTACTTCTCAAGGGGTTAGAACTTATGCAAAACCATACTAAATCCGGAGGGACTATATCTTTTTGTAATGTGTGTCGTTGTATCATTCTTTTTCACGTGTCTTGCTGGTTTTGAAATCACGAAGATACGAAGGGCAGAAGGACAAGAGAGGGATGTTGAGATGGTTGTTGAGGGGGTTAATTCTGGGATAGGAGAGAAGCAGGAATGAGCGGTAGCAAATCAAGGGATAAAGGAACAGGTGGAGAACGGGAAGCCGCAACGGAATTGAATTGGGTGATTGGTGTGGAAGCCCATCGTGGTCGGCAGTATCAGGGAAGTCCCGAGTCCCCAGATGTGAAGGCAGATATTCCGGGTGTTCACATTGAAGTCAAACGGGTTGAAGCCCTATCGTTTTATCCTGCGATGGAAAAAGCCGCAAGCGATTCTGGTGAGGATATTCCGATGTTGATGCACCGGCGGAACCACAAGCCGTGGATTGTGTGTGTCTATCTTGAGGACTTACCATGTTTTGTGAATCGAATATCTGAGGCAATGAATAAGGAGCAAAGTCATGACTCAGACCACGGTGGAAAAGGCTTGGGATGAATGGTGCCGAGGACCTGAGGCGGTGGACTTCTATTCTATGGGGGCAGCCCACCGTGGCGCGGTGAAAGACTACTTTTTCCGCGGCTGGGCCGCTCGGGGCAGTGACTTGGAGCAGGTTCGTGAACTGCTGAAGCAATTGCCGCCCGCGGATCCAATCTCAGTGAAGCTGTTCTGTTTGCGTGAAAACGGCTCCGGTTACATCCACCCTGGCAGCACTGGTTGTGGGTTTGAGTGGGACAGACTCGAAGACGCGATCCCCGCCATGCGTGCCGCGTTGCCGGAGCCAGTGTCGACGCTACCAGAAAGAGTGAAGGATTTGAGAGAGGAGGTAACGAAGAGGAGCTACATCTGTTGTAGTTATAAGGAGCTTGCCAAATTGCTGGTGGAGGTTGAGAAGGCTCTGGAGGTGGATAGTCAATAATAAGAGGGGAGCAAAACCATGTCTGTATATTTTGATGAGAAGACGTTGGAGCTGATGAGGCGGTTGCGAGTGTATAGGTGCAAAAAAAGAAATGGGACTATCTTAGTTCCTATATTGTGGTGACTGAGGGTGGAGTGTGGGCATACCGTCTTGGTACTGCAACCATTGATTCTAAGCCAATGTCATATCGCATTGAGTTTGAAACGCCGAATCAGTTGCTCACTGTAGCTTTGAAAGCAATGCCGCTAGCCGTTGGAGGTCGATCACTGGTTCAGGAAGTGGGGGAAATGAGGATAGAACTTGCAACTCTAACTGGCGTTGGATGCACGCCTAGAGGTGAAAAATGGATTGGGTTGTTGGGAAGGATTGAGAAGGCTTTGGAAAAGGAGAATTGAGATGAATGATGAATTAGCAAATACTTTGGCAGAGAAGATCGTTGATTGTACTGCTTCACTTGCTGGAGCTTTGCAAGAGGCGGGCGTAGAGGGTTATTTTGTTAGAGCAAATTGTGATATGACTGTACGTCAATTTATTGCCGATGTCGGAGCCCCCAATCGTATCAGATTTGTTTATGTCCCTCTGGAAAAGGAAAAGGAACAAGAGTTTACAGTGGGTAGTGGGCTGTCGTTGGTTGAGAAGATAAGGAGGATGAAGCAACGATTGTTAGAGATTGTTAATGAGAGACCATGTACTGTTGGGGGATCTGTTGATAGCGAATGGGAAGAGGCATGGGAAGAGTTAGCATTGATAAGAGAAGTTGAAAAAGCTTTGAAATCATTGTTGTTTGAGCGGGTGAATGAAATAAAGCGGGTGTTAGGGGATGTTGAGAAGGCTTTGGAGATAAAGTGATGTTGGAACGAGTTAAGATTCAGAACTTCCAATGCCATGAGCTATTGGATATCACGTTTGATCCCGCATTAACCACAATTGTAGGCGATTCAGACGTTGGGAAGTCTGCCATCATTCGGGCCCTGCGGTGGGTTGCCACGAATCGGCCAAGAGGTGATGCTTTTGTGAAGCAGGGGGAAAGAAAAGCATTGGTCAAGGTCCGTATAGATGGGAAGAATGTTGAGCGGATTCGGAACGGGCAAGAGAACACGTATAAGATTGGCAAGCAGGAATTGAAGGCTTTTGGAACGGACGTTCCTGAGCAAGTTTCAAAGCTCTTCAACCTTGGTGAAGCAAATATAAGTGGACAGCATGATCCACCATTCTGGTTTACTCTCACGCCGGGGGAACTTGCCAAACGACTGAATCAGATTGTAGACCTTGGGGTGATAGATGAAGTGACGGGTAGGATTGCTCAGCGTCTCCGCAAAACTCGTTCGCGAGTTGAGCTAGTCGCGGAGCGATTATCAGAGGCGACAGAGGAGCGGGAGCGATTGGGCTATGTGCCGGCATTAGCAGGATCACTGAATGGATTGGTGAAGAAACAGGCATTTCTGGTTGAGAAAGTACGGGTGAGTGATGATTTATCAGGGCGAGTTCGGATGGGGGTTGGTTATGATCAAACAAGCAAGCGGGATAGAAAAGCTAGCGATGCTGGGGAAAAGGTGATTTTGCTGGGGAATTATGCGAGTGAGACGGCTGATAAAGCGTATAGTATAGTGAGGCTGCTGGAGCAAGTGGAGGGGACAACAGAAGCAGCGGGGCGGGAGGTCCCCGAATTGGGTGATCTTGATGATAGACTTGCCAATATCGAGGTAAAGAGGAAAAGGCATCTGGGACTAACCCGCTTGATAGAAGAGGTGTTGCAGACGGAGAAACGGGTGGGTGTTGTGAGGCAGGAGTTGGAAGAGGAAGAGAAGACCTTCAAACAGGAAGTAGGTGAGACATGTCCACTATGCGGGAGCCAGATGCCGTAGTTGCATTGCTTTGTGCCGATTTGCACCTCTCCCATAATGCCCCGACGGCTAGGAGTGCGGAGCCAGATTGGTACGTGGCACAGGGGCGGGTGTTGCATGAATTGGGGGAATTGCAAGAGGTGCACAATGTCCCGATTCTCTTCGCGGGGGATTTGTTTGATTCGTGGCGAAGTCCCCCAGAGCTTATCAATTTTGCTCTCAGGGCTTTGCCTACAATGTACTGCATTCCGGGCCAGCACGACCTTCCATATCACGATCGTGGCGAGGTGGTGAAGTCGGCGTATTGGACATTGGTACTGGCTGGGAAGATAAAGAATCTGGATTATGGTTTGATTCCCAAGGGTTTGATTCCCAAGAACAAGTTGATAGTCTATCCGTTTACATGGGGTTGGGATGTGGGGCCTTGGGAGGTGGGGCCTGCGGATAAAGGAATGGGTGGTGGGTATGATTATTCTGAAGGGGATCTCCACATTGCGGTCACCCACGAGTTCTGTTGGATGCCGGGACATACATATCCAGGGGCCCCGCCCGCTAAAGAGTTGACAAAACTTGGCAGCAAGCTAAAGGGGTATGACGTAGCTGTATTCGGTGATAATCACAGTCATTTTGCATCTAGGGTAGGGGATTGCAACGTCTGGAATTGCGGTTGTCTAATTCGTCGGAAGAGGGATGAGCGGAAGTACAAGCCGACTGTTGGGTTGCTGTACAGTGATGGTCATATCGAGCCCCATTTTCTGGACACGTCTGAGGATGAATGGCTTGATGAGGAGTTGGTGGAGGTGGGGGAGGATTTTGTTGAGATGGGGGATTTTCTGTCTGAGTTAGAATTGCTTGATTCTGCTTCTCGGGATTTTAAGGAAGCAATTCATCGTTATTTGCGAGAGCATGATGTGAGGGATTTGACCCGAAAGATTTTGGTTGAGGGTGTTGGAGAATAAGGTGGGTGGCCACCTGCCCTTTGAAACCCACAGAAAGGTTGCCGCCCCCCAAAACAAAATGAGTGGCTAAGAAAAGGTTGAAACCCAAGCCTATCGTGTCACTCACAAAACAAAGGGCGGCCAAGAGGGACTTGAAACCCATTGGGGCAATGCCGCCCTCCAAAACAAAATGAGTGGCCAAGAGGCATCTGAAACCCATCTATCACGTGCCACTCACAAAACAAGAGACGTACAATAGGATAGTCAGTTCAATTCCAGAAAGGAGAAAATGATGAAGAATATCCCATCGGATGCTAGTCTGAGGGATGTTGCGGTCAGAGCGTGCCAACTCCATAACGATAATGTGGATGCAGTAGGGGCGATGCTGAAGTGGGCAGGACAGAATCCCAAGCATTGGGAAGAGTTGTGGGGGGATGTTGAGAAGGCGGCGTGTGATTTTATGGTGTCCGAGGTCCGCCATGCAAACAGTCGATCTGCCAGAGGTGGAGCAGATTTTGAGAAGGGAAAGGAAACCGTATCGAAAGTGAGTTCAGAGGCTCGCAGAGTGATCGTGGGCCGTCCGGGAACGGCTTTGTTAGAAATGCTGATCGGTGGGAAGTTCCTCCGTGATTGCACGAAGGATGATTTGATTGAGGATGCTGACAGGAATGATCTACAGATAGTGGGGTTATCAGCAAAAGCAACCTTTGAGAGAAGGGTAGCTGCAAAGCTCAAGAGTGGTGAAGTTGTTGGTCGGCGGTATAGGGAAGCTGATCTGCGGCGGATGTATGAGAATGCTAGGAAAGCGTCCCGTTTGAAGGATGCTAGTTAGGAATTATGAGGGGCTACTATAATTGTGAAACCCATCAACACGCTGCCCCTCTTTTTTGAAAACCAAGTTAGGAATTATGAGGGGCCACTCGACAGCTGAAACCCATGTGTAGGGTGCCCCTCTTTTTTGAAAAGGAGACAAAACGATGGCAACAGTTGTAAGTGAGAAGAAACAAGGGGGAGTCCAAAATACCATTGAAACCCAGATCCGGTGTGACTCCCCCAACTTCTCTTCAGTCTGCGATCAGTTGGTGTTACTTGGTAGACGCCGAAACCAGATCATGCGTCGCCAACGTCTCACCAATCAGCCCGCAGAACAGGACTTCAAGTATGAGTTGAGTAGGATGAGTCCTGATTCCAAACTGACCAGTAAGCAGTGGTATAAGAAAGCCCAAGAGGTGAGGAAGCAAGCTCTCAAAGCTATGTTCGGGGGATGGGGAGAATATCTGGATATGATGTTGAATAGGTCTGAAGTCAGTGTTGACTTATTCAAACGTCGATATCGGGAGGAAACGGGTTGTCTTACTCCTGAGGAGGCTGCTGTAGCTTGTTTAGCTCAGGATGTTGTAACAGACCGCCAATCATTGGAAGCCTTTAGGAAGCAACGTAAGGACGTTGAGGGGTGGATGGAAGATGCTGTAAAAAGGCTTCCCGTCTGTGAGTGGTGGTGTAGTATTCGTGGATGCAATTGTTTAGGGCTAGCGATAATCATTGCCGAGACGGGTGATCTGTCAAAGTACGCAAACCCTGGCAAAGTGTGGAAGCGACTGGGGCTTGCTCCAGTCAAGGAAAAATCATGCAGTACGTGGAGAAAGGAAGGGGGATTGACGGCAGGTGATTGGGTGTCTGCTGGATATTGTCCGCGTCGTCGATCAGTCGTTTGGAACGTGGGGGAAGCCCTCATAAAGAACAATAAGGATGGGGAGTATCGTCGATTGTTTCTCTGTCGGAAGAGATTAGAAATTGAAAAGGCCGAGAAAGAGGGGTTGGAGGTTGTCACGACGACGAAGGCGACAGCCGATGCATGGGAGAAGGTGGGACTTCCCCGCCCTGCTGTTGTAAGGATGTATGATAAGAAGAAACATAGGGGAGTAGCTCATATCCACAACAGGGCGAAGCGGTATATGGAAAAGAGGCTGATTCGAGAATTGTGGAAGGTATGGCGACGGCCACCCTCCGGTTGAAACCCATATAATCCGTGCCGTCGTCTAAGAATAAAGTGGGTGGTCATAGTGTCTTTGAAACCCAACAATCTTGTATCACCCACCAAAACAAAAATGAGTGGCCGTCGAATTGCTGAAATCCAACGAAGGGGTGCCACTCACAATACAAAGGGCAGCCAGCAGTTTCTTGAAACCCATCATGGTGGTGCCGCCCTCAAACAATAGGGAGAATTTCAAATGTCAGTAAACCTTCAGCGGTATCAGTCGCTCAAATCCAACGTAGACCGCCTGCGGCGGGAAGCAGATAGGTTTTCGGGGGCCCTAGAGCAATTGCTGGCTCGATTGAAAGATGAGTATGGGTGTGAGACGTTGGATGATGCGAAGAAACTGGCGTCTAAGCTGGAGAGTGATGCTGCCAAAGCAACGAGAAAATTCAACAAGGAGCTAGAGGAATTTGAGGAAGAGTTCGGTGGGGTTTTGGAATCAACTTAGGGGAATCGCAATGGACCTCAGAAGGTTGCAAGCAGAGGTGGCGGAGTGGAGTGCTAAGAACTTTGGCACTCCTTACGGTAGTGGATATCGACCGTTGCTTGGGGTGGTGGAAGAGGTGGGTGAATTGTCTCATGCCCATTTGAAAGTGGAGCAAGGGATTCGAGGTGGCCAAGATCATTGGGTAGACAAAGTGGATGCAGTAGGGGATATCTTGATTTATCTCGCTGATTATTGTGCGGGGCAGGGAATTGATATGGATGATGCCGTCCGGAAGACGTGGGATAAAGTGAGGCAGAGGGATTGGAAAAAGAACCCGGAGAGTGGGGTTGAAGAAGAAGATGGTGATCGACATCTTATTGTTGAGGGGGTTGATGAGGAGAAAGGCAAACAGGACCAGCCGACGAAAGAAGAGACATGGGAAGCCTTATGGTCGCTATACTATGGATATCAACCAGTGCAAGGCGGAACTGGCAAATTCATTGATATTGTCCGCCGCTTTATTGAACCGCATGGAGGCATGTTTGATTCCGGACGACTTGCAGATATACGTCGGGAGGTGAAAAATCGGTTTTGGGGCGAGGATGATGATGGGGATTTGGAAATAGAAAAACGAATATGGGGGGAGAACTGAACCATGAAGTTTCCAGAGAAAGCAGAGAAGCTGATAACGAAGTTGGAGCGGAGAGGGTGGACTGATTGGTGTATTGAATGGGGGGAGGATGGGTATTGTTTTACGGCTGTGCATGGATGCGATCGCGTTTGTAACGATATGATGGCTTGTGGAAGAACAGTTCTCCAAGCAATTACAAAGGCTTGTCTTCAGTGGGATGAAGATAATCCATGCCAGAAACCTTTGATGAAATGATAGACCTAACCAAACACCAAAAGAAAGTCGATGGGCTTATGGCCCAATATTGCTTGGCAGCGGAGCAAGAGAAGAAAGAGAATGAATCACTAGCAAACGCAAAGGATGAGACAGTATCGACGGAGGAAGCTCAGCAGATTGTACAGCAGATAGCCCAGACTCTTCAACAGCAAGCCCATACGCGGATAGCTGGGGTTGTCTCACGGTGTCTGAATGTGGTGTTTGATGATGCTTATGAGTTTGAAATCCGGTTTGAAAAGAAACGGGGAAGGACGGAGGCTAGATTAGTCTTCATGCGGGATGGGATGGTGATGGATGATCCACTAAATGAGATTGGTGGAGGAGTGATAGACGTTGCGGCGTTAGCCCTTCGTCTGGCAGCGATTCGGTTGTCCCGTCCCCAACTCCGTCATCTCGTGGTACTTGATGAACCTTTGAAAAATGTTAGGGGAAAGTCGTACAAAAAGCGGGTGCGTCAAATGCTATTGACGTTGGCGGAGGAGATGGGATTTCAATTTGTTTTGAGTATTGATGCGGATGCTTACCCAGAATTCATTTCTGGAAAGATAGTGGAGGTATCGTGAGAGGACCAACTCATGCCGAGAAAATGTCTAAATTGCAGAGAGACTTTCACGGATGATGCAAATGCCCGTTTCTGTGAGGAATGCCGAGCCCCAACACAAGATGAGATCAGCAGTAGAAAAGCTGAAGTCAGAATTAAGTGGCGTGACAGATTGTTTCGGACGTATAACAAGCAGTGGGATGAGAGTGATTTCAGGTGGTGTGGATCATGTAGGAAAAAGGTGAGGATGCCTTGTGTTGCGTGTAGGGCTAAAGAGTACAGGAAGATGAAGGGTAAGTGATAGGAGATGAACGATGGCTGATAAACTGGACATTCTGACGAACGAAATCGAGCAGGGCTTCTCACAAAGGGGTGGATGGAAAGCCTGTCGGTATCTGTTGGGTGAACTGGCTAAAGACCATACAGCCAAAGTAGGGCAAGTGGTAGAAGATGCCAACAATTTGGCAGATCAGCTCCGGGAAGTCGAGGAGTACGTAATGGAGCTTGAGAAACGAATAGCTTGTTCGGATGGGTCACGTTTCTAAAGGTTAAGATAGGGGGTAAGTGAAGGATGACAAACAGAATAATTATTGACTACGATCCGGTGGTAATCAGTGTAGTTGATGCGTTGCAGAGAGTCGTCCAAGTTGTAGCGAAAGGAAAAATAAGTGAGTCGGCAGGAGTAAAGCACTACTGCTGGGCAACAACCTTTGTGGATGGGATTTGGGTTGATACTCGCCGGAAGAAGAAAGGACAGAAATCGGATTCGTTTGTGGTTAGAAAGCAAGGAAGGAGAGCGAATGATGAGTGATTATCATGATGGGCCGGATGCTTGGGAGCGGATGTTCAACAGGTCACAAGATCATGTCGACGAACAGAAGAGGGAGTTTGCAAAGCTACTTGCAGATTCGTGTGTTGACATACCAGAGGTTGGGAATCGCATTGTAGTTGCAATCGGTTTGCTTGGTTACGGGCATCCGTGGATACGAGGGGAATGTGTGGTTACCGAAGTTGGAAACACCAGTTACAAAGTAAGGTATAAGGATCGCTGTGAAGAGTACAATTGGGAAGAATGGGTACATCAAGCGTTGGTTGTAGAAGTGCTTCCAGTAGCCTCCGAGAGGGTAGAATAGGAGGATGAGAAGATGTATGGTTACAAGCTGGAATCGGTCAGCGACGAATACGGTCACGCCGATCGGGCGACAGCTTTGGCTTTGCAATTGCCCGGTGCCTTGGAGGCTGCCGGGTACGACACAAGGCCGATGGGTGAAAGCGTCGGCGGAACGATTGGGGGATGAAGATGAGTGAGCAACGAGTAGCGTGTAAGGCGTGTGAGCGTTGGAGCAGGATCGATGTGCCAAATCCGGGATACTGTTCCCTGCTAGGGCGCGACATCATCTCGGGCGATGGTTTAGACTCGTGCGGTAGCTACATACCAAAGGCACCGAGCCTCCCAGCAGGCACCGTCGTGGCGTGGACAGACTTGCAAGAGGTATTGAGTCAATTGAAGGAACTGCGGCAGGAACTAGCTGCAATCGAGAAGCGAATGGATGATTCCATAGTCAAGCGGGAAACCAGTGCCACAGCAGGAGAAGACAGTTGATTGATATCCTCCTAACCGCCGCCGTGATGGGCCAGTGCTCCATGAGCAGCGACCTGTACCACTGCCTGCCGATGTACCGGCCGCAGTACATGGTGGTGTCGCCCTGGGTAGTTCAAGGCAACTTGATCTTGGCGGCCCGTCGGGACCGGACGGCGTGGCTTGAGCGCCGCACAGAGAAGGCAGGGAAGGCCCAAGCGGCCCGACAGAAGCGGGTGTACGGTACCTATGCTCGTATGGCAGTGAGGTTTCGTAAGACAGCGGTCGAAGTCCAGGCTATCACAGAAGAGGCGTGGGCACGCAAGATGAGGGCTCGGGTACGGGCAGATAAAGCAAGAGCACAAGGGTACGGACACGCTAGAGGAGGGTAAGATGAGAGAAAGAAAAAAGCCCAGCAGATCGCCTGTTGAACTTCCAGTGCCACCTCCGGCTGAAGAGCATGAACCGAAATGGTTTTGGGATTGTGAATCGTGTGTTGTATATCAAGCTTGGCGGAGGCATCGTTGGGAAACACTCTGTTGGTAGTTTGCTGCTGTCGGGTTGGCTGTTGCACTTGTAATTGTCATTAGCCTTCACTGATATGGGAGGGATGAGATCATGGGTTCAGATGCTATCACACAGGCATGGAAAGCGGATCAGGATCAATTCGAGTTATTCTCGAAGGTTGAGTTTGATGCCTTGTTTCGTGAGAAAAAGTTTTTGGGGGTGCCGCTAGAGACGGGTTTGAGTGACTTCGCGAAAGAGTTTGGGCCGTATAATCCAGAGCGTTGGGCGTTCGGCCGGCTGATAGACGGGAGGTTGGTCAAGACACAAATTGCACCATAGAAATAACCCGATGAGAGAATTGATAATACTTCCTCCCCATCGGACTTGCCGAAAGGCCCCGGTGGGGTTATGTGCGGCGGCTGCTCGCTGAGATTTTGTTGGAATTCCTGATTATTCTGACAAAATTCTCGGATTTCCTATTGTAATTGGTAGGCTATCCCGTATACTATAAATAGAGGGTTGTGAGGAGGAGTGTAGGGATAAGGAGAAAAGGGGCAAATAGAATTTTAGGAGGGAGGTTCGGAATGGTGAAAGGTAAGCGAGTCACTGGGACGAAGGAATGGTCGTCTCACTCTGTAAATTGTATTATGGGGTGTTCCCATGATTGTCGATATTGCTATGCTCGGGCGATGGCTCTCCGTTTTGGTCGGATAGAGTCTGTTGATGATTGGTCCGAGATGAAGGTTCGGGCGGCTGAGGTTAGTAAGCGACGCCATAAGATGTCTGGGCATGTGATGTTTCCAACGACACATGATATTACCCCTGATATGCTAGTGGAATGCACGACCGTTTTGCAGAATCTTCTCGCGTCGGGGAATCAAGTGCTGGTTGTTAGTAAGCCTCATATTTCCTGTATTGAGGAATTGTGTTGCAAGTTACGCCCGTATCGTCGTCAGATTCTCTTTCGCTTTACGATTGGTGCTAGGTCAGAGAGTATTTTGAGTTATTGGGAACCAGGGGCTCCTAGCTATGAAGAGCGGTTTGCATGTCTTCGTTTGGCGGCGGGAAGCGAATATGCGACGAGTGTGAGTTGCGAACCGTTGCTTGATTCAGAAGATGTTATGGGGCTTTATGATGAGTTGATATCTTACATAACGGATTCAATATGGTTTGGCAAAATGAATGCAATTCCTTCTCGCGTGGTGAATGGAACGAATAAATTGGAGGTAGCACGCATCAGGGTAGGGCAGACGGATCAAGCGGTCCAAAAAGTTTATCGGCAATTATGTGATAAGCCGAAGGTGCGATGGAAAGAGTCATACAAGGAGATTGTGGGGTTGGAACTTGCAAGTGAGATAGGTCTTGATGTCTAAGAAACAGCATGGGGGAATCCACAGAAAGCTTGCATTGAGGCGTAGGTTCTTGGGGTTTTCCGAAAGTGATAAAGCCGCCTATGTTCCGTTCATAGGTGATGGTGATATTGCAGTCGAGCTTTATCAAGATCGTTATGTGTTTGGTGTGGATATTGATAAGGATAGAGTAGCTGTAGCGAGACAGAGGATCGTTAAGGGGGTGGTGGTTGTAGGGAATTGTGATAAGGAATGGTCGTTTCCTTCCTGTGAGAAATCTTTTTCACTTGCAGACTTTGATGCTTATGCCAATCCATGTCCAGCGATAGCGATTTTTTGGGAGCGGGCTCACAGGTCATTTCTTCTAGTTCTCTTCGGTAGTGATACGAGACGCCAAGCGATTAAGCGAACAAAGAGAATCCCGTTATTTCCTAGTGGTTATTCAAGTGGTAATTGGAGGCGTTGTTTCAATTTCTATTGGATGGAGTGTTTTCTGCCGTGGTTGGTGGAGACCATTGGTAACACACGAATTATAAGAAAAGGGATGTATGTGAGAAGAGATACTGTTTATTGGGGGGTGGTTATTGATGACAGTTAGAAGAAAACCCTACAAATTTACTGTGAAAAAACAGGAAAAGTTTTTGCAGTTGGTTAGTGAGGGAAGTCGAAGAGGAATTGCTGCGGAGTCTGTAGGTGTCACAAGGCAGTGTGTTTCATATCTCGCCGGACACAATGAGGAGTTCGCAAAGGCTCTTGAGTTGGCGGAGATGGATGCCAATGAGCAAGTGGAGGATGCATTGTTTCAGGCAGCCACAAGTGGGAATGTTGTAGCAATACAAGTATGGCTGTATAATCGATCACCTCAAGAGTGGGCAGATCGTCGACGTGTGGAGGGGAAGGTTGAGGGAAAGGTCCTTCATGCTCACATCCATTCGGTGGGGCCTTTTTCAAATGCTAGTTCTGATGAACTTGTGGATGCTCTGGAATTGCTGTCCGGCCTTGCAGCAAAGGAGAATGTGGTGGATGTGAAGGTGATAGAAGTAGACAAAAGTTGAAACGTATAGTAGTGTGGGGATAGAAGTCGCCGAGGAAGGGTGAGTGATGGCTAAACCTTGTCAAGGGCTAGTAGATTCGCTTGATGCAAGCTGGGAAAAGATTGAGCAACTTCAAGCCGAGATCGAACGATTGCGGGCAGTTTATGAAAACCGAGGTGCTCGCATTGAAGAACTGTGTGAGATATGTGAGCAAAAAGACACCGAGATCAGGCGGCTGCGGGCGGTGGTGCGAAAGTGGCGGGACGACCTCAAGTGGTCTGGTGTTCCGCAGGGGACCGAGGATGATCCAAAGAAGCTGAAAGCATGGAAGGATGACTACCAGGCCGAGACAGATCGGTTGTGCGGAGAAGCCGCCGAGGAAGGGGGAGAGTGACTGATGATATGTCCAGACTGTGAGGGTAGTGGGGCGGACTGGTCAAGCTTTCTCTGCCGCGGTCTTACGTGTAGGCTTTGTCGCGGCAAAGGACATGTCGGCCTATGTATGTGGCTGCGGCGGAGAGGACGCAAGCCAAAGCGACAGTCGGCAACCACCACCCAAGATGGGTGGGAGAAGATCAAGTCACCTAGAAAGATAGGGGTGAATGATGGTAGGGATGGAGTGCGGATGCGTTTGTGACATAGAGTATGACCCACCGGCCTTCTTATGTTCACGGGAGATCACGGCCCGCAAGGGGCACAGATGTTGCGAATGTGGTGAGTCTATCTTGCCTGGCAAGAAGTATGAATATGTCTCCGGAATGTGGGAGAAGGGGAAGGTTTATACATTCCACACCTGCCTCGTCTGCGCTCTGATTCGATCGGAGTATTGTTGTAGCTACGGCGGGGTACGCGAGGATTTGTGGGAAGCACTGGGGCTCGATTACATCTCAAACGAAATAATCGACTGAGAAAGATAGGGGTGAGTGATGAACGAGCAAGACAGCCTTGAGGCTTATAACGAAGAGCGAGAGGCTGAGTACAGCTTTTCGACTGAAAAGGGAATCCTTGATCTTGAGACCGAGATCGAGCGGCTGCGGGGTGTAGTGCGGAAGTTGCGGGACGATCTGAAAGATGGCACACCTGATTGTATCAAACCGGAAGCATGGTGGGGCGACTACAACGCCGAGACCGATCGGTTGTGCGGAGAAGCCGCCGAGGCAGGAGGCGATTAACAAGCAGGATGATTGCGGTATGTTTACTCTTGCAAGCCGGACATCTTCGAGGAGACGTATGAGCCGATAGATGATACTTAATGAGTGAGCCCCCCACTATAAATACTCGTGCAAAGGAAGTCACGGAGGAATACCAAGCCCGATCCCCGGATGATTTTTGGCTCTTTGTCCGGGGAGTGATCATCCCTTCTGCCTCGGGTCCGCAGCTATTCTCTAGCTGTATGGCCCCCTTCCAAGCGGAATTCTTCCGTGATATAGCTCCCTCACTTCACGCCGTCCGGGATGGCAAGATGCCAATTGATCGGCGATTCTGGATTGAGAGGACGAAGAAAGCTGGGAAGGATTCTGATTTAGCGATCATCTTGCTCTGGTTGATAGCATTTTCCAAGAGGCCGTTCCTAGCTCAAGTGGGAGCAGCCGACAAAGATCAGGCAGCTATCGTTCGGACTAGGATGAAGGACCTTTTGTATCACAATCCTTGGTTGAATGAGTATGTTGAAGCTCAACAATATAGGATAGTTCACAAAAGGGGGTTGGCATCACTTGATATTCTGGCAGCAGACATTCCAGGGTCTCATGGTGCGGCCCCGGATGTGTTGGTGTTGAATGAGTTGTCTCATGTAGGGAAAGGGAAATGGGAATTCCTTGAAAACCTTCTGGATAATGCGGATGGGGTGCCACAAGGGCTTGTATTGATTGCGACAAATGCGGGGTTCAAGGGCACGAAGGCTGAGGTATTGCGAAAGAACGCAATAGAATCAGAGATTTGGAAAGTACAGATTTTTAATCGACCAGCCCCGTGGTTGAATAAAGCAGATGTGAAAGAGGCTGTAAAACGGGATGGGAAAAGTCGTGGGAATCGCCTTTGGTATGGCAAGTGGGCGAGTGGGAAGGGGGACGCACTCAGTGAAGATGATATTGATCGCTGTTTTAGGAGGCGGTTGGGACCAATCACCAAGCCTAAGAGGGGATGGCAATACATAGGAGCCCTTGATTTAGGTGTGAGCCACGATCATTCTGGGTTTCTGATATTGGGGATAGATGAAGAAGGGCAACGGATTCGGGTGGCTTGGTTTCGGGGGTGGGCTCCGAGTCAGAGAACGGGGAAGGTTGATCTAATCGAAGTGGAGGATACTTGCTACGCAATGAGTAGGCGATTTCGATTATCATGGCTTGGGTTTGATCCTTTTGAAGCGGAGTTGATGGCCCAACGATTGGTCCGACGCGGCGTGCCTATGCAGGAATGGTCCTTCAAGAAACCCAGTAACCTGAACGCAATGGCTGAGGCATTGGTGAAGGTGGTGGAGGCTGGGAAGCTTGAATGCTATGAGGATGAGGAGGGGAGGTTGAGAAGAGACTTTGGAAAATTCAATATTGTGGAGAAATCCTATGGATACAAGTTAGAGGCAGTAAGTGATGAACACGGTCATGCCGATGTGGGGACGGCTCTAGTGATAGCTCTACCGCAAGCCGTAAAGATGATGGCTGGCGGTGGCATGTCCCTCTCGGCAGACGATGTATTGTGGGAAGAGGGTGATGATAAACCCCTGGATGAAAGGGCAGTTAAGGGGCTGCCAGAGGAATTGAGGGGTATTTATGAGGCTGAGGATGAAGAGGAGAAGAAACAGAGATATCGGAAGAGGGCGGGCGAAGAATATCCAGAAGACGTATAACATAGGTAAGGTTGTTTAATCGGATATTTAGGAGGATCAAGTGAATGAGCTTTGTCTATTTGCCGGAGGCGGTGGCGGATTGCTCGCCAGCAAGCACTTGCTCGGGTGGCGATGTATCTGCTACGTCGAAAACGATGCCTATTGCCAGCGAATCCTCCAGGCCCGTATCCGGGACGGATTGCTCGACGATGCCCCGATCTGGGACGATGTCCGAACCTTCGACGGGCGACCATGGTGTGGATCGGTGGATTGTGTCACTGCGGGCTTTCCGTGCCAGCCCTTTTCTGTCGTCGGACAGCGTAAGGGCGAACTGGATGAACGCAATATGTGGCCGGAGACCGTTCGTATCCTTAGCGAAGTCCGACCCCAGTGGTGTTTTTTGGAAAATGTCCCTGGCTTGCTTCATAGCTATTTTGGCCAAGTTCTCCAAGACCTGGCCGCAATCGGGTTTGATGCTCGCTGGGGCGTGCTATCGGCTAGAGCCGTTGGAGCCCCACATTTGCGGAAAAGGCTCTGGGTTGTGGCCCACGCCGCGCAGCAGCCCGAACGAGAACCGGCAGACCAAACGAACGCCGTCGCAAGAGGCGGGGACACACGGGAAATGCTTGGCGGCGGAAGTGCAGTTGTGGCCCACGCCAAGGAAGTTGGACGGGGAGATAAACGAGAGTCTGGAAACATGGCAAAAGCGGCAAAGTCGCAAAAAGAAGCAGGGGCAGGATCTTCACAAACCATTGACGATCGCAGTGCAGATGTGGCCCACGCCAGCAGCAAGGGACTGGAAGGTGGGGGGCTGTCCGGCGGACGAGGCGAGGCACACGCCCGGCCTGCCGACGGAGGCTGGTGGTCAATTGAACCCCGATTTTGTTGCTTGGCTGATGAATTGGCCAAGGGGGTGGGCTTCTCTTGAACCCCTTGTATCCCATGCTATAATGGGGTGTGGGGCTCAGTTCAACGGAGGTCAAACCAATGCAGAAGAAGAAAGAACCAAAGAAGCGTTGTCCCGCGTGCGGCAAGTTGATGATTCGCAAGCGATTCAAGGACAGACTGGAGGATTTGGCGGCCTTCCGGCGGAGGGTCTATTGCGACCGGGGGTGCATGGCCATAGGGATGCTCAGAGAGGAAGTGACCGATTCGATGCTGCTGAAGCGAGTCCAGAAGCACCGAAAGCAGAAATGCGAACAGTGCGGGACGACGAAGAAACTGGGTATTCACCACATGGATGGGAATCGACGCAACAGTGCCCCAGACAACCTGCGGACATTATGCGCGTCTTGTCATGCAAAGTGGCATTGGGCGAATGGGAAGAAACCGTGGAAAGAACGGTCGGCCTGCACAATCTGTGGCAAGCCTGCTGGGAAATTGGGGTTCTGTCAAAAGCATTACCAATGCTTCAAGAAATATGGCGATCCCTGTCTGACGAAGAAAAAGGTTGGATCGCACTTCGTCTTAGTACAGGAAACCCCTGGTGTAGAGAATGGCCCGGAACGCCCCGAGTCGCAACCGACGTAGCGAACCGAGTCGGTCAGTTGCGAGCCCTTGGAAACGGCCAAGTCCCCCGATGTGCCGCACACGCATTTCGGTTACTGGTTGGAGAATAATTGTGATGAGTAGGACTAAGAGGGAAACCTCTATTGGACGACGGGGAAATTCCAGTATAATAGGGGTACGTGTATTTCAAGACAGTCCTTACAAAACGAGGTGGGACATGTTAGAGATTCTGAGGCTACTTGTGAAGTATGGGCCTCTGCTCCGGCAATTGATTAAGGTGTTTGATTTGCCCGACTTTGGGCAGGGACAATCAGTGAGGGATTGGTTGCGGTTGGTGGTGGAGTTTGGGAAAGGGGGGTCGCAGATGACACCTATCTTGGTAGATGACAAGGTGGTGGAAGCCTTGTCGCAGATAGTGGAGAATGATGAGACTTGGGCTGTCGTTTGGCAGATAATCAATTCTTTCACTGGGGATGAACTACGACCCAGGACAGATAAGGTGAGCAGGGTCGAGGTGATTGGATTAGCAACGGAACTTGGTATTGATCCGGACTTGATTGTCCAGATCATTCAGTTGATCATTGAGTTGATTCAAGCCTTTTGGGGGAAGAAATAAAAATATTTCGGTTAGTCGCTGAGGATTACGAGTTGTTGGTCTTGTTCAAAATTCCTGAGAGGAGAACGAAATGAGTAGAGCAAAAGAACGGCGGCAGCTACGGCGGTTGGCGAGACGGGCATTTGCCACGGCCGCAGAGGATACGGGCCTATCACGGCTGGAGTTTGCGAGGTTGGTCAAGGCAAGGGATCAAGATGCTTTGGCGGCTCTGGCATTGGCAGCTCCGGATGAGGCCCATGACCTCGGCATTGACTGGGACAGCATCGACTGGGACAAGTTGATCGAAACGATAATGAAGTTCATTGAGATGTTCTTGGCGATCTTCATGATGTTCTAAACGAATGCAGGAGTTAGACATGTGTAGCTTGGGAGAGGGTCTACGGGCGGGACAAATGCCAGCGGTGCTCTATGCTGACGGAACGGAGGCCAGCAAGCAGATTGAGGACATGCTTGAGGCAGCCCAAGTGGCCTACGACATTGAAGATGCAACCAAGGCTAGTCTTTCCGAGCCTGTTCTTGTGGTTGACGGCACCTTCCTGAACGCCGAGCGGGTGCGAGAAGTCCTTTCACTTTGATATACAAATAGGAGGGAAGCTATGGACTGGGTGACGATTATTATGAGGGTTATTGCCGAGATCATGGAGTCTTTGGAGGACCGAGACCCGGCGGAGATTGCTGTTCGGTTGAAGAAACCGCGTGGGCGAGAAGCTTTGATACTCCGGCGGATATTGGTCAGGGAATTTAGGTTGAGTGGGCGTGAGTTACGAGTTGCTTGTAGAGAGGGTATGGACGAACTCAGGTCTGCGTTAGAATGCGAGGTGGATAATCTAGTGGCGGATGCTGTGGCGATGCGAGCAGAACTGTATACCTCAACCTCTTCTACGACCCCTGGGTAACCGACTGGAGAGGTTGTGATTGGGAAGCCGTCTTTGAGATGATCATAATGTTCATCCAAATGTCCCTGCTTATCATGTTCTTACTAGGGGGAAGGTTATGAAGCTTTTGTCTCTGCTCTGTACAGCGGTGGTGGCGTTAGGAGTCCAAGCAGCGGGGCAGGCAAAGGAAGCAGCAGACGGCGGGCCTGTTGCTTGTATTGTAGCCCCTCACGTTGCTTTGCCTGGACAATTGGTCCGATTACAGACTCTCGGTTCTGAGGGCAAATCGTATGAGTGGATTGTCATTCCAGATAATTCACTAGAGCCGAGTGAAGCCCATTTTCGGGTGTATGAGAAAGGGAGGGAAGCTGTATTTGCAAGCCGGACTCCAGGCAAGTATGTTTTCATCTTGGCAATTGCAGAGGGTGATGAGATTGATATTGCATCGCACGTTCTGAATTCGAGTGAAGAAGGACCTCAACCTGATCCTGATCCCCAGCCAGATCCAGACCCTCAACCAGACCCCGATCCAGTTCCACCACCTCCAGATGAGTTGTTTGTCTTAGTGGTTCACGAATCCGGGGACCGCACTCCGGAATTGGTTGTGGCTCTTGGTTTTCTTCGAGTATATGTGACGCTCAAGGATCATTCCTTCCGTTTTGTTGATGATGATATGAAGGACGGGGAAAGTGGTGATCCCGTCCCGTGGCTCCAACCATATCTCGATCAGATCAGGCAAGTAGAAAAGAATTTGCCTGTGCTGATTGTTGATCTTGATGGTGATCGAGAGAAGGGATTTGATAATGTCTACATTCAAGCCATGCCAGAGAGCGGGCCGGATGCTGTAAAGATCATCAAGGGGTATGAGAAGGGTGGGGGAGTCCAGATTAAGTGTGAGGATGGGAATATCATTACCATTCCAAATACTAAGGGGAGGTGATGATTGATTTTGCAGAGCGAGTTCGACAGCACTTGCGTATGGCTTCAAATAGGCGGGAGCGGGAAAGTCCTGCACTGCTGAAGTTACTAGTAGTCGAGATCGAGAGGTTGCGGGCCGAGCGGGATCAGGCCCGGAAGATAATTTCGTTGCGTGTGGAGAAGATTGAAGGGTTGGAGACCGAGATCGAGCTACTGCGAGCCGGGAAAACGAAGCATGATGGTGATTGTACTATCTACGCGGCTTTGATGAATGAACGTCCGGAAGATGGGATTTGTACTTGCGGCTTCGGACAGCAACAGATATGGAAGGGACGTGACTACAAGCAAATGTACTCTAAGGAACGCAAGGCTACTTTTCCGGTTGTGAGCGACGCCGAGGTCAAAGCCAAACGTGAGTTTATTGAAAAGCATTTCAAATAACAAAGTAAATGGGAGGTAAATGATGACCCAACTAATCATACCTGCGGGGAAGCGGACTGGGTGTTTGTTAAAGACGACGAAGCCCGGAGCTGTCTGTTCCTTGTTCAGAGAGAGGATTGAAGTAGTACCTCAGGAGGAATGGGGACCGTTTATTGGCAAGACGGATCTGCGACCGAGGGTGGGACATATGTTTGATCAGGATTCTGTTGGTAGTTGTGCAGGGGAAGCTCAGACTCAGTACATTCAAATTATCAGGGCTTGGCAGGGACAGATATTCGTGCTCCTCAGCCCGTGGTATCTCTACCATTACACATCGGGCGGGCGTGATGGTGGCTCGACGCTTGAGGACAACCTTGTCCATGCTCGCGATCATGGTATAGCCCCCATGTTTCTTCATCCTCGTTCTGAGGGATGGCGATCGATGCCGAGTAGAGAGGCTATTGGAGAGGCGAAGAAATATCGGGGCGACGAATTCTTTGAGATTGCATCCATTGAGGAAGTGGGAACGGCCCTGATCCAGGAGATGCCAGTGCAATTCGGTTGGCAAGGACACTCGTGTGTTCTGACAAAACTGCTCAGCAAATCGAGAGCGGAATATTGCAACTCGTGGGGGGAGAACTGGGGTGATAATGGGTTTGGTGAGATTCGACTCTCGGCGATAAACTTTGCCTATGGATGCTACGCTGGTCGTTCGGTCACCGAATCGGATTAAATAGCTGGTAGAATCACGAGGTTTAGCGTCTGACGTGACGGAAGGGGGCAGAGGTGGTATTAGACGTTGAGATCATCCTATTGTTAGACGTTAAGATAGCCTTGTTTGAAAGGATGTTGCAATGACTGATGGCGAACTGATATTACTAGCTTCATTTTTGCTTGGATTGATGGTGCTGATGGGTGGTTTGATAGGTGGTTGGATTACGTTTCGGGTGAAACTTGCCTTGCTTGCTTCTAATCAAGATGTTCTCGGCGATAAGCTCAAGTTGATTGAGACGAGTCATCTACCATCATTGGTTAAACATTTGAAGGAACTACCTTGTCAACCTCATATGGAAGAGATCGTGAAACTGACTGTGGTGTTGGATAATTCATCTAAGCTCCAAGAGTCGATTACCACTCGATTGGAGAAGTTGGAAGGGAGGTTGAATGGGGGATGAACCACATCTTCTCGCGGAAGGACTGGGTGCAGCAGGAAGTACGAGCATATCGAATGATGATTGAGCAACTAACACAGAAGCGTTCGGGGGATTCGTTGCCCTGTTATGATGAATTTCCGTCGCCCCCAACGGCCGAGGAGTGGGCTGAGGCTGTATGTGAATTGGATAGAAAATCAGTAGGTAACCATTTCTGAGAGGAGAGAAAGATGAGATATGTAATTATGGTAGTGGTGGTTTTGTTAGGCATGACAGCGACAGCGGAAGCTCACTGTTATGCTTATCGTACTGCCCCCGTGCGGAGGGTTGTCAGTGTGGTGTTTAGGGTTCAGCCTGTACGAAGGGTTTTGCGGGTCCATCCTGTGCGACGTTTGTTAGATAGGCGTCCGGTGCGTAGGATTGTTCGTCGTGTTCCAATTCTAAGGCGTTAAATGTGATGTTCCACTTTATCGAAGACTCAACAGTAATCCCCAGGTGGTCTTCGATGGCCCCGGAGGTGGTGAAGGAGGAACTCAAGAGAATTACCCCTCCAAATGTAGAACTGCTAAAACTAGCTGATCGGTTTCCCGCCCCACAAGAATGGTATGATGAGTAGCATTTCGGCGGCAGAAATGGGAGGTGATGATGGGTTGTCGTATAGAGAAAGTGCAACTTGATGATGACGGGCTTTACTTCACGTTTACGTCTGAATCTGGCCGGTTCATCGAGTGCCTTATTGAATATGACGAAGAAACCGATGAATTGATTATTCGTGGTAACGATCACATTCTTGGCACTATCTAATTGATGAATAGGAGGGTGACTCAATGTTGAGAACAATATGTATGCTGTTTGTGATAGCGTGGAGCCTTTCTATTGCTAAGGCTCAGGACAATCCATTGAGAGCACTGGTAGCTGATAGGGTTGCACCCACAACTCCGGTTCGTGCTCCTCCCCCTAACTTTCAAGCTATTCATGCACCGCTTCCACGATTCCTAGTGAGTCGTGCCCCACCTCCCATAGTGATTGAGCATAAAGTCAAACCGACTGTCAAGCCTACGATTCTCAGTCACAATTATCGCACCACGACACATGAGGAATGGTGTGCAATGTGTTTGGGACAACATCTGAGAAACTTTCATGGCAATACCTACGATGAGCTTGATAAGGTGGGTTATAAGAAATGGGTTGTTTATCACGAAGGTCTGCATGATAAGGGAGTTTACAAGGCTCCGAAAGATTGTGCTGATGGGTCTTGTTCAACCTCGACTGTTCGTGGTTCCCGAATACTAAGGCGATTTAGGAGGTAAGAGATGCCATATTTTCAAGCGATAGACCCTAGTATTGTCACGGCCAAGCAGCTCAACGCCAGCTCAAAGCAGGAAGGAAAGAGGAACATCGGCCCGATTCACCCCGATGGTCTCGTTGTCAACGTGACGCTATTGATGCCCGGGGACTTCGGAGATGGTGATGCGAAAGCCATAGAGGCGAAGCTGGAGAAACTGGAATCGGACATAGCGGCGAATACGGCTGCAACGCAGGCAATCGTCTGTGCAACCTTGCGACCCGTCGCTGCACACTGGGTTCCAGCGGGTCACAATATCCGGGCGTCTGCAGAAGCACGAGTGTACTATGAGCCGACAGTCGCACCGGAGTAGATATGGCAATTGAAGATTACAGCCGACGTGATGAGTTGGTATTTTGGGTAGCACTCCCGATAGCCGGGTATCTCTTGCTGCCCCCAGTAGTCTTCGCCGTCGCTGCTGCCGTATCCGCAATCTGTTTGTACAAGACGTGTAGATGGCCGCTTATTGTGGCAGTCGTACTCATGGCCGCGACGGTACTTGCTTATGGCTAACAACATATACATAGATGCTACAGCGAACGGCGACGGTGCTGCCGCTGCCGATTGGTCGCTCGGCAGGCGGCCTATCGCTGGCGATGTAGCGTTGTTCACTACTGCTGGCGTAGGTGTAGCCAACAACTGCGTTTTCAACGCCCCGATGACGTGCGATGGGCTCGTGCTTGCTGCTGACTACGGTGGCAACGTCGATCTTGTCACGCACAACTTCACGCTGGAGGTCTCGGGCTGTACGCTTGACGGCGGTGGCACATTCGACATGGGTAGTGGCACCATGACGGTCCGGGGAGTCTTCGACAATCAACACCAAGCGGTCTTTGACGACGGCACGAGTCACCTGATCTTCTCGGGCGATGGGAATTGGATTGGCAGTGGCCTTGCTCGGACACTCTACAACGTGACGATCGATGCAGGAGTCATTACTACGCTCCCTGCCGCTGCGGTCTCATCTGCTGTTACTGGATTACTAACTGTCAATGGCGAGATAGCGATAACTGTTGGTAAGGAGGTCTATGCGAGTGGCACAATCGTAACTGGTGCTGCTGGTGTTATATCTGGGTTGGGTAGAGTCTATATTTACAGACCGACGGCAGGTGAGGGTATTATAACCCACGCAGGGACAATTACTTGTGGTGAGTTGCGATGGATCAGAGGTAATGTCGCTGCCGTCTTGGCTCCTGGCACTTATGCTCCGACACTGTTTCGCGTATATGGCGATGCTGCTTCGGCTGATATTCTTCGCCTCTCTGTCGGCACATACAACTTTGACTGCGACGTGCAGTTAACCAATACCAACGCCGGCGGCTCGCAGACCTTCGACTGCCTCACCAATACCCCAACAGTAAACATCACGGAAGACGTTCTCATCACTGAAACCGCAGGCACTTGTGTTTGGACCGGTACAATCATCTTAGGTGGGCTCAACAACCAACAATACGATGGCGACGCAGTAGCAGCACAGCCGGAAATCGCAATCAACAAGATAACCTCCGGTAACGTGGAATTCATTGACGCTGATATTGTATGGTCTGCTGCTGGTCTCACTTTAGCGGAAACTCTGACTCTCACAACGGGGGACTTTGACGGTGCGACGAATAATCCGGCCGTGACGTGTGGTGGTCTTATCATGGACTGCAACAACGTCTCAATGGGTACGGGCACCTACGCGATGTTCGGGACGTTTGATAACCAGCACGTGACGACGTTTGCAGCCAATACGAGTTTGGTGCAATGGTTTGCGAATGGGAATTGGTTAAGCAATGGGCTTAGTCGAGTTCTCTATGACATGACGGTCAATGCAGGAGTTGTCACATCGGTTCCGATAGCCTCCGCTGTGTGCAACGTACAGAATGCGTTCGCTATCAATGGTGAATTGGCGATAGCAACCGGCAGAAGAGTTAGTGCTTCGGGTCCAACAACAATTGGTGCTGCGGGTGATATTTCTGGGCTGGGTCTGTTTCGGTTTGACACTCCCGGTGGTGGCGATGGGTTGACGGCCTTTGCAGGTACAATCACGTGTGCTCGGGTTGAGTGGTATAGGGGTGGAGTTGGCTCCGTTCTGGCTGCGGGCACATACGCTCCGACGTTGTTTGTAGTGACGAATAATGCCGTTGCTGCTCTTGTGTTGGTGTTGTCTGCCGGCACCTATAACTTCAACTGCGACGTAGAGCTAGAGAACACCCGCGACGGTGGGTCGCAAACTCTTGACTGTGATACAAACTCTCCCACTGTGAACATTACAGGCGATGTGACGATTATCCAAGGTGGCGGTACCGCTGCTTGGACAGGCACGGTTATCTGCACTGGCGGCGGTAACCCAGACATCACAATGGGAGGCGTGGCGGCGCAGCCTTCGATCAACATCAATAGTGCCGGTGGCACGCCGGTATTCATCGACGGCTGGGCTGGGGTAACATTTCTGGGCACCGCAGGGATATTCGATCCGAACGGCCAGACGTTTGCGGCTTCCGGCAACTTCACAACTTTAGTAGGTTTTACTGCCGCTGCCGCTGCTGACGTGATGGATGGTTGCACAATCACCGTGGGTGGAAACTTGAGCTTTACAGCTTCGGCAGGAACTCCTTTAGAACTATTGGCCACAGTAGCTTGGGTTTTGACAGTTACGGGAACAACCTTTGCTCATTATGTCGAGGCTGAATATTCCAATGCTGCGGGGGGGACAGAGATAGATGCTTCGGATGGGACGAATACGGATGGGGGAAACAACTTCAATTGGCTTTGGGATGTAAGCTCATCGTCGCATTCCTCTTCCTCATCGAGTGTTTCGTCCCAATCTTCATCGTCATCGTCCTCCACGTCTTCGTCAAGTTCTTCAAGATCATCAAAGTCATCTAGTAGCAGCACCGCTATCTTGGAGTTTCCAGTAGACAAATCAGTAGTGGCAGTCGGTCCAGTAGACATTTTGGTTTCAGTTCCTACGGGATGATTATCATGGCATTATTCCTAGCTTATCAAAATCGTGGACTAACGAAGGATGTCATGCTTCTCAATGCTAATGAAGATACAATCACTCCTGGAGCAAATGACAGAATTCGAGCTATCATTGGAAGGGTGGGGGAGGAACCTAAACTGACTGTAGCAAGTGACGCTCCTACTGAGGCAGGCAGCATTTTCACAAAGGGATTGACGAATCGGTTGCGACTGGATGCGGATGATCTGTATTTTGAAGCAGGTGTCTATACAATTACGTTTGATTATTATGATCATGCTAATGCGAGTGAATGGTCAACAGTGTCAAAACAAGTTTTCTATCTTGAATCGACGTTCAAGGAGGACTAACAGATGGGATGTCTTGCGTATTTTTTGGGGAAGTGTGGATTAGCTGAAGAGGATTCCCAAAAATTGGAGGAAGCATACATCGAAAGTGGGGTTGAAGGTGTGAGGAGGGTGTCGAAAGATTTCGACTATTATGACTTCATTCATTACGACGACGATGATGATTGTACGGGTACAGGGGAGTTTGTTGAAATGGTCGAGGATTTTGTGAACAGAGAAAAGGATTCATAGGCACGCGATGGCTTTTAGATTTTATGTAGGAGCGATTACTGGTGTTACTGCCCTTTGGAACGTAGCAGCGACTTGGTCTGCTACTTCTGGTGGAGCAGGTGGGGCTGGTGTACCTGGAGTGGCTGATGATGTTATCTTTGATGGAGGTGGGGGTTTTGTTGGCGGTTGCATTATAGACGTTGTTGTATCTGTTGCGTCTATAACAGCTACAGCGGGGTATACTGGAGGTGCTGCTACAGATGGTTTTATAGATGGTGCTACGAATAATCGAGCGGTTTCTATTGTGGGTGATTTGACTCTAGCTAATAAGGATTGGAGAACAGGTATTGGAGGATGGATCGTTGGAGGTAATCTTGATTCATCTGCCGTTGGAAGTAATGTTGTTTACAGCCTCAAGCTGACAGGGACAGGAAAAACAATCAAACCAAAGAGTGGTGGGGCGTCAATGCAGAGAATGTTAGGGCCCTTATGGATTACAGGGTCCTATACGGCTTTGAGCGGTTGGAATATCGCGAATAATCTCATTATTGATGGTTCATTGGATATTGATAGTTATGTTGTGGGAAATTGGACTGGAAATCTTGGTGTTGTTATCAATACAGGTGGGGTGTTGACTGGGGGAACAGGTTCTTTGTCATGGAATGTTGTTAGTGCTTATCGTGGGCTTATTACACTGGATGGGACATTATCATGCAAGGTTAGAATCAATAGACCTCATGTTGATAGTGTGTGGGCTAGCGGCACTTGGGGAGGTTCAGAATTGCTTGTGTGTGCAAATCACGCAACAAACTCATATAGGTTTACATTAAATGGATCGTATCTGTTTTCTGGAGATGTGATAGTTCGACAGACTGCTGGTGGGAGTATAACTTTTGATGCAGCGACTAATGTGACATTAGTTGAAATACAAGGTGATGTGACAATTGATCAGCGGGCAGGCACAGCAGCTTGGACTGGTACAATCATTCTCGTTGGTGGTGGTACTCCAGATGTTACGATGGACGGCGTGGTGTTGCAACCTTCAATCAACATCAATAGTGTTGGCGGTACGCCGGTATTCATTGATGGGTGGGCGGGGGTGACATTCACAGGAACGGCTGGGGCATTTGACCCGAACGGCCAAACACTTGCGGCGAGCGGTAATTTTACAACCTTAGTTGGATTTACTGCCGCTGTAGCTGCCGATGTGATGAATGATTGTTCAATTATTGTGGGCGGGAACTTGAGTCTTGTTGCATCGGCAGAAATCCCTCTGGAATTGTTAGCTACAGCACCTTGGGTTCTGACAGTAGTAGGGACAACCTTTGCACATCATGTTGAAGCTGAATACTCCAATGCAAGTGGTGGGACACAGATTGATGCCTTGGATGGGACGAATACAGATGGGGAAAACAATTTCAATTGGCTGTTCGATATAAGTACGTCAGAATCGAGCAGTTCTGCTAGCAGTTCTAGCAGCTCTAGTGGGGTTGTGGCACAACCCTCGATGGAATTTCACTCTTGGATGGCAGACGCAGAACAATGGTACGTGACGGCTGCTAGGGTTCCTAGCGGGGAGGAAGAATATTGGCAAAGTCGGGATGTTGTGGTAGAGAGATGGAAAGGTGGGCGTTGGGCTTACAGCATAGGGTTCAATACGCCTGATTTGCTAGTTGATTATTGGCTTAGGGATGTTCTGGATGGATGGGGGATTGTGATAGATGAGATGGGAAGCGGGGGTGTGATAGATGAGGTGATTGGCCTTGGTTTGATTGAATTAAAGAGACGAGAACCTAATCGACATGTTTCTGTTTATGTGAATAGTGTCAACGGGATAAATATGATAGCGGGATTGTCAGTGGTTGACCTCGTTTTGATGGAGGCTTATTCTAGTGATGCATCCAAGAGAAACATACCGCGTCGAAGTTATAATACGCTTCATGCCCACTTGGGTTCAGCAATTGATGCCGGATTAGGGGATTATACAATTGCATCATTACGACTTGGAGATAGAGGAATCACGCACGAACGGGAATTGATTCGGCAGTTGTTGACAATCAGACATTTCTTCCCTCAGATTGAAGGTGTTGGATTTTTTTCTACTATGCCTAAGTTGGTTCCCACAATCAATGAGGCTTTAACTGATACGTTTGGGCGGCGTGGTTGTTACCCTTTACTCACTGGTATCAATTCAATGAATCCCCCGTTTTCTGATCCTGTTGAGGCCCCATCTGTATGGGATGAGGAGCCGGCTAGTGATCGGGAGGGATCTGGGGATGTTTGGGAAGACTTGACTACGTTATACTATAGTGACTTTTCGACTGATCCGGGAATATCACTGGAGAGCAATTTTTTAGGGACGCTTGCCCTTCCTAGACAAACGACCTCTCCAAAATGCGAGTTACAATTCCTCTTGTATCCTGAGAGATTGAAGCATTATAGTAGGATTATAATAGAGCTTGTGGGGGCAGGATCATCGAGGTTGACGTTATCATTCTATCGGGGTGATTATGAACCTGGTGTCTACGTTGATTTTGATGCGATTGATTTCGATGGGTTGTTAGTACATGAACGGTTGGCCTATCAATTCAGTGTGGATACCGTCTATCGGATAAGGGCCTATTGCGAAGATGATGGGTATATTCGGGCGGCGATTGAGGACAGGGTTGGGAATATCCTTTGGGATACTGGGAAAATACAATGTTGGGGGAGTTTTACGTTTGACTTAGTTTCCCTTGAGGCGAAGGATAATGCAGGGTCATCTATCGTGTGGGACGGGGCGAATTCCAGAATACAAATAATTTCGGGAACGGACGCCCCTGGTGAATATTGGTCCGACTATAGCATTAGAGAAATCAGAGTTTTGGAGGGAGCATAACATGGCATTTGTGCTAGCGAATAGAGTTCAGGAAACCACTATCACGACAGGAACGGACTATATCAGCCTTGATGGCCCCGAGGCAAGCTTCCAGAGCTTCGTTTCGGGCATTGGGTTGAATAATAGCTGCTACTATTGTATCGAGTCAGACAACGAGTGGGAGGCTGGTATAGGCACTGTATTCGATGCGGGAGGCGATGTCTTGTCGAGGGATGTTGTTCTGAGTAGTAGCAACGGTGGGGCTAAGGTAAATTTTGGAGCTGGTTCTAAGAATGTCTTTTGCACCCAACCAGCAGAACGGGCAATCTTCCGAGATGGGAATGGAATAACTCATATTGGGGATGGGGCAGGAAATGAGATGGAGGTTCGGGCGGATGGGGAGATCAGTCTGAAGGGAACGGCAAGGATTGAGAAAGATGTTGGGGTTCCCTTGAGTGATGTGACTAAGGTGGGACCTACTCCAGCATTCAATGATGAAGATAATTTCCTAACTATTGGTTTCGATAAGAATTTTGAGGAGTCAGTTTACTTCCGTGCTCATACCCCTTCTGATCTGGAGTCTGGGACAGACATTGCTGTTCACACACACTTTATAGTTGATAGTGTGGATACCGGGACTCAGAGAGCTGTTGTCTGGGGAGTCGAATTCAAGGTGATTCAGCACGGGCAGGTATTTGATTTTGATACGGGCACAACTACAATTGGATTCACCAGCGAGATTCCCGTTACCACCGTTGATAAAGAAGTGATTGTTTGTGACAACTTGGTATTGCCAGCGAATGATCTTCCAGGGGAGGGGGAACTATTGGTGAGATTATACAGGAATGCTACTCATGTTGATGACGATCATAATGGAGATGCAAGACTAACTGAATTGTGCCTCAGTTACATATCGGATAGGTTAGGGGAGGCAACATAATGAATGGAGTTGTTGTTACAAAAGACGAGATGTTTGGGCCAGTTGAGGAGATAAGTAGACTAGCTTTGGATGCAATTCGTAAATTGCATTCAATGGGGCTTCCTGAAAAGGAACTACATGATTTTGAGGATCGTTGGATGAGGCTAATCCGGATTCCGGGAAGTTCTCATTTTCCTAGCAGATCGTCGTCAAGTTCTGAAGCGAAGACAAAATCTGGGTCATCCTTCAACAGAGGCAAACGAAAACCACGAAGTAAATATGGCAGTAGGGGATTTGCATAATGGCATACCTGGGATGGCCATTTGGTGGTGGGCCCATAGGCGGTGGGGATAGGGATGGGGATAGTTTTCCATATGACAGTTCTATGTCTTCTCTGAGCATTGAATCGTCATCAAGCAGCCCATCATCGCAGAGCAGTGGGTCAAGTAGGTCATCACATAGTGTATCATCTAGCAGTGTGTCAACATCGTCGTCGTCAACCAGCACATCAAGTTTATTTTTGCCACTTTACATCCCGTTGCTAGGGGCACCGGGAAGAATTCAACCAGGAGTATAGTTATGGCAGACAGAGCAGGTCCCGCACAGCATATACCTGTGAATGTAAACACATCCGGTTCAACTCAGGTTGTGGCTGGAGTAGCTGGAATGGATGCAGTTCTAATCAACATCAATTTGATTTCCCAAGGAGCCAACATCGTGACTTTGGAAGATGGGGTTGGAATGGATAGAATAGGTCCGTGGTCCTTTGCCGCGAATGGCGGAATTTCAATGCCAGATTCCAATGTAGGATGGACAAGATTTGGGACTGGCCAGTCACTCAATATACGCTTGAGTTTGAATGTCAGGGTAGCTGGAAGTCTTTCGTATCGTATGGTACCTGAGCACTTTAGGTTTTAGAGGGAGAATTATCATGGGGACCATAATCGACGTGTCTGAGGTTCTACTGGAGCTTGGGCTTTCAGCCTCAGCAACAGAGGAGGAGCGGGCTATTGTGGGGGCAGCAATTACAAGGGCGGAAGGTGCTGTAATTCGATATCTTAAGTATGATCCTGTTCGGCGTGATCGGACGGAGTATTATCCGCAGCAAGATTTTAGTAGGCGAAATCAAGCATCTGTTTGGGAATCGGAGGGGGATCAAGCAATTTTGAAACGGTTGGTTGAGTTATCCACTAGTGAATTGCAAATTCAGCATATACCCATTCGTTCTATCACATCGCTATACATTGATTATGATGGTCGGGGTGACACGAGGAGCGGAGCTTTCGGCGATGAAACATTGAAGGTAGAGGGTACTGATTATTGGGCGAATTATGATGGGCAGGATAGTGATGGGGACAAGCTCTGTCGGGATGGGATTATTCGTAGTATGGGGAGTTGGCCAACGACTGCTGGCACGGTGAAAATCGTTTACTCAGCAGGATATTCTCCAGAGGAATTGCATGGGACTGATTCAGTTGTGAATGTTATTCCGATTTTAGAGGCTGTACTTGATGAAGCAGTTAGAAGAGCCCATCGGGCTTTGATGCAAAAAAAGGGTGTTGCAGGGTTTACTGGTCCTCTTGTGTCGGAGAGGTTAGGCGATTATGCATACACGGTTGATTCAACTATGGTTGGTAAGATGTATGGAGGTCAGTTTGAATTGATGTCAGGAAGCAAGATGGCATTGGAGTCTTTTGTCAATTATGGGTGGTCGATGGCAAGTTGAGGAGAAAAAGAAGAATGTCTGTTGAACTTGATTGTGAGTTAGGAGTCTTGTCTAAGATGGCCGATTGTTTGGAACGGGAAGATAAGACATGTATGTGTGATGATTGTATGAAGTATGATGAATTCGTAGAGCGACTGAGAAACCTCATATTATGGGTTAAGGAGGAAGAGTTTTTTTGATGTGCAAGTTCTGCAAGATTCTTGATGAGTTGTTTGATTGTGAAAAAGCAACGCCGAGACAGTATTGGTTGATGACAGAGTTGTTTATGTTGTTTCATGGCAGTGATATATGTCGGAGGGAATCTTAGGATGCGGATTCTGATTACAGGTGCCGGCGGGTTCATTGGGAGTCATATGGTTGATCGGTGTGTGAGGGATGGGCATGAGGTTATTGCAACGGATAAGAAGCCATATAAAGAGTGGATATGTGGTGAGAAGTCTCCGTATAAGAGTCTGACTGATCTGGATATTGTTGATGTTTCTAGAGAATGGAGGCTTCGTGACTTTGATTTGTGTTATCACTTAGCAGCGGAGAGTCGGATACAACCAAGTTTTTCTGATCCAATAGAGTACATCCGAAGCAATGTGCTAGGCACTGCGGCAGTGCTCAACCTTGCGAAGAAACAGAATACTCGTGTTGTCTATGCAGGGAGTAGTACAGCGGATGGCGATATTCATAGTAATGTCTACGCAACATCCAAAATGCAGGGGGAGGAATTGTGCAAGACTTGGCATCAATGCTTTGGGTTGCATTGTGATATCGCGAGGTTTTACAATGTCTACGGACCACGACAGATTGAAGATGGTCAGTACGCAACGGTCATTGGAATATTCGAGAGGCAATGTCGGGAAGTTTATGAGCATATCGAAAAGAATCAATGTTGTGATGGTTTAGCATTGACTGTGACGGGCAATGGTAAGCAACGACGGGATTTCACCCACGTTGATGATATCGTTGATGGGTTGGTTGCAATTGCTGAAAAGGGAAAAGGAAAGGTGGGTATCTATAATTTGGGAACGGGGAAGAATCACAGCATCTTAGAAGTGGCTAAGCTGTTTATGGAACGAGGTGGACCAGAGATTAGTATCAAATTCATTCCCCGCCCTCCTGGGGAATCAGAAGAGACTTGTGCCCTTGATGGCATTTCAGAGGATCGCATCGGATGGGAGCCTGAGAAGAGATTAGAGGATTACGTAACGTCCCTAAGTTTTTGATGGTTCAGAATAACTATGACCGACCCCCTCCAAATAGAACGCAACGGCAAACCTATCGACCTTGAAGGTCTCTGGGCCCCTGCCCCAGCGTTCCTGGTTTGCAATGGGAAGAGTTTAGATGACTTCCCATTAGAGATGCTTGAGGATCGTGGGATAGCATCCTTTGGGGTGAACAATGCGGCGGCAAGGGCAAGATGCAAGGCTTGGTGTTTTAGTGATCCACAATCGAAGTTTCACCATGCCTTATTCCTAGACCCAACGGTAATGACATTTGCCCCAAGACCGAAGCTGAAGAGACGAATCATTGTGAAGACGGAGGGTGGATTCCGACGTACAAAACTCCGTGTGAGGGATTGTCCAAATACCTACGGGTATAGACGTAGTACGCAGTTTGATCCAAGCACTTTTTTTGATGACCCCTTCTGTCATTGGGGTTCTGGAAAGCATCAGAAACCAGAGGTGGAGAGGGTGGGGTGCTTAGCCACGGTGTTCATCGGAATGAGATTGCTTTACTATTTGGGAGTCAGGACGATATACTTGTTAGGTGTGGATCACTATGGACATCGGGGGCGGTGGACAAAGGAAGATAGGGCTTTTAAGCGGTTGCAACCTGAATTTGCAAGGCATAATTTGGGGGTGTTCAATTGTAATCCAAAGTCAGATTGTAAAGCATTTGCATATTATTGGTCGTTTGAAGACGCCCTTGACCATTGCAGGGGGCCAGTTCCAAAAGGACCATTGGATGTTGAGGGATGGTATTCAAAAAAAGTGGTGAAAGAAGAGTGTAATGAGAATGAGATTTTTACTCCAATGAATTATATGGTGGATGAAGATGGGTGGATTAAATGAGCCTACTTGATTCAATGCCGCACGAATGCACAATCCAAAAGCTAGTGAAGTCTAGTGGGGATCTCGGTGGAGGCCGAACTGTACCCGCAGTTGAGCAGACTGGAGTTGTTTGTTGGGAACAATCAGCGTCGGCTAGTGAGATCGCTAATTATGATAAGCGGGGGATCAGAATCACTCGTAAGGTGTACTTCCCAGTTGATCCTGGGATCACTGAACAACACCAGATATTGATAACGAAGCGGGGTGGGGTGGCCGTTAGTTCTCCTTTGGTATTGGATGTGCGTAGTGAGGTAGAGCCAGGGGCTTCGGCGGGGATGGGGATTTTGTTTCGGGTCATGGTGGATCGAGCCACTTCGGAGGATAAAGAATAGTGAGGATTACCTGCCAAGACATACATGAGTTTTTGGAGTGCATTGAAGCAGAGCGTCCAAGTGTTTGTAAGAATATTTTGCAGAATACCATTCGAATCAGTCGAATTCGCAAGCCGATTGATGGGGAAGTGAAGTTTCTGATATCCATTCAAGCATCGACCGTGATCAATTTGCCCGATGATGAAGGACAGTATCTTTTGGAGGTTGGTGAGGAATGTGGTATTGATTATGAAGATGCTTCGAAAGATATGGCGGGTTCAAGACGGGCTACTGAGTTGCGAGAGATGATTGTGGAGTTTTGTAGGAAGCATGGATTGTCTGTGCTCCCTGGGATTATAGATATGTGACAGGAGAACAAGATGGATCATGCGACGAAAGATGAAGCCATTGGTGCTGTTGTCGAGGCGATGGGTTCTGTTGCGGATGTAGATGGCTTTATGATGGCTATCTGGATTGTTAAGGATGGGAGAATATCACTCGGTAGAAGGACAACTTGGAATTTTCCAACAGGGGATTTTGATGCTGCGATTGGGCATCTGAAAACCAATTGTGATGAAGAGAAAAGTAGATGTGAAATGCCAGAGTTTGGTCCTCTGCCGATGGCTGATTTTCTGCCGAGAAAGAAGCCTGTTTCGGAAAGGGAAGCCCCTCCAAATCGTGAGACTCGGGAGGGAACTCAACCTGAATTTCTGAAGATTATGCGATCATCAGAGGAAGAATCACAACCGCCGAAGGGTGAACAATGAGAAGATTCATAGAGTGGTGTCGATCTTGGATTGCTTTAAGGAAGATGGTGAAAGGGAATCGTTTGGTTCGACGGTTGGAAACACGAGCAAGACAGACTAGGAAAGCTCTTCAGAAGCGGCGTAGGCAGCTTGAGTCCGCTCAGAATCGTTTCATTTCGATAAGCGAATCGACAATGGAAGATGTGGATTTGGCTATTGCTGAGCAGCATTCGTTTGAAGAGAAGATTGATCAGATGCGAGTGGAGCGTGACGTACTGCGGGATGTTTTGGTTCCATCCTTGACTGGGGCTCATAAATTGATTTTGGCTCGTCTTGATGCCGAAACGGCCATTGCCGTCCGGCGGCAGGTAGCAGCAACGATGAGGGAAGAATAAATGGGTGAATTTGTTTCGTTTGAAGAGTTGATGAAAAGTGATCGAGTTCGTTTCATTGCGGAGGGGGATACCTTCCAATATCGGAATGAGTTTTTGTCTCGATCATGGCATTGGGATAGTTTGAGAAGGGTATGGGTTAATGAAAACGAGACGGGTGTCGATTCTTATTGTATTCATGCATTGTTGGGTTTGCCTGGTGTGACTATAAAATGCGAAGGCCCGGTTGAATAGGGGAAGAATAATGGATGCTTTGAAACAATCACTTGAGCGTAGCGGGGCTGTTATATCGACCGCCCATACAGATGCCCTCCGGATGAAACAAGCGGGCATTTTGTCTGATCAAATCGGACCGTCTTCTTTTGGGGGATTTGATCTTGGTCGCAACATATCAGGGAATCGGAAACGATATGGATTATTCCGAGGATGGTTGTATTCGGCGGTTAATGCCTTAGCTCAGGAAGCTGCTGGACAACCTGTGAATATTGGGGTGCTAAAGAAAGTTCTGCCAAGGGAAGAAGAGCGAGGGCAATGGGCTAGAGTGAAGTCTTATTATTTGCAGAAAATGACTGCTGCGGCGAGAACAAAAGCTATTCATCATGATATGGAAATCTTGGAGGATCACCCATTATTGGATGCTTTGGAAGATCCAAATCCGTTTCAATATCGCTGGCAATTTGTCTATTCTTTTGTGGCGAATTTGAATCTTACGGGGTGGGCTTATGTGATTGGTGGAGAGACAGAAGATGGAAAAATGGAGTTCTATTCGGTTCCGACTACTTGGATTTCTCCTATAGGTGATGAAAAGGAAGGAAGGTTTAGCAAGTTTCGAGTTAAGAATCCGAAGAAACCTGGTGTTGAGGGTATTGTGTTGGGTCGGGAAAATGTTGCCTTTGCTCATTTGCCGAATCCCAGTGATCCAGAAAGTGCTTTGGCTCCTGCTTCGTCTCAGATTATGGCGATTAGAATCGATGATCATATCCAGACTTCACAAGAGCGATTTTTCGAGAATGGTATTTTTCCAAGTGTTATAGTTACGATGGGAAAGGCTCCGGTGGGGGAAGCGAATGCTGGATTTCGACCTCGGTTGACGGGCGAACAGCGGCGGCAAATATATGGAGCCATTCGCATGGTAATGGGAGGTGTTTCAAATTATGGCAACCCTGCAATCATTGATGGATTTATTGAGAAGATTGAAAGGCTAAGTGCAGTGTCGAATGAAATGGGGTGGGACAAATCAGAAGGGGCTGTTCGGACTCGGATTCTTAGTGCGTTTTGTGTTCATCCATATATTCTCGGAGAGCCGGTTAATGTGGGGGGATATGCCCAAGCGGCCAAAATCGAGGAACGGTTTTGTAAGCGGGTGAATACCTTCCTTGATATGCTTGGGTCGGTGATGAGCAATTTTGCTGCCCCAATGGCCGAGGAAAATAATCGGCTTCTAGTGTGGTGGGATAAATGTGAACCCCATGATCCAGCATTGCATTCACGCAGTATGGCAGAGGCTCGAAAGATTGGGGATATCACGAGGAATGAGAATAGAGCGTTTTTGGGGTATCCCCCGGCCGAAGAGGATATTGCAACGAAGAGCAAGTTGCTAGAGACTGTTGGGGGGATGACAGGGGCGGTTGCTATTTTCAATGCAATGGGATTAAACAATATGACGCCTGATGCAGCAGCCCAACTATTCTCACTCTTTTTTGAGCTTCCGATAGAACGTACTCGGGAGATTGTTGGGGGATCTGGTAGGGAAGTAAGTGCTCCGGAAGCAATTGCTTCACTACAGATAGCCATTGAAGAAATGAAGAAACCCATGAAGGTTGATTGTAGTGGGATGGATGAGGCAGTGGAGAAAGCTTTGAGTATTGCTGGATGAGTATTGGAACGATAATAGCCGAGATCAGTACAGCGATTGTGGGTTATGTCCGCATTCGCAGACGGGTTGCTGCTAAACAAGCGGTTGCCCGAGATTTGCGGCGAGCGACTTGCAAGATTATTCACGTCAAGCAAGTTGAGAAGATAGAACGAGAGCTAGCCGATGCTCTAGCTCCTCTGTTTGAAAAGCAGATAAAGAGTATTGCCAGTCGATTGCGAGAGATGGATGATACGAAATCTGCGGATGATACAGCAACTAATCTGATGAAGCAGGTTTTCGATCCGAAGGAATGGAAAGATGAATTGGTCAATCGAGCTTTGCCGGTTTTGGCTCATTCAATGGTGATAGCTGCGGTCGATGAATTGATGAGATTGGGAATTGATGTTAGGAAGAAATCAAAGTTTGTGGGGGTAAAGGAAACAACGGCCACAGAGTGGTTAGAGGAGTATGGCACTGATTGGAATCAACTTACTGAGGCAGTAGCGGGGACTGGACTCGATATCGGCATAATGACAGAGATTCCCGAGTGGATGAAGAGAAATATCAGCGAGCAACTAGAAAAAACTTTCGAGCAAGATTATTGGGATGATATAAATATAGCAACGGGGACGGATGTAGAGCGGGTGCTGGAACAGGGATTGGAAGAGGGGTGGTCGATACGAAGGATGGCAAACGAAATGTCAACTTCGTTTGCGGGGGATACAATCAAGTATGCCAAGATGCGAGCGACTAGGATAGCAAGAACTGAATCGGGAAATGCGTTGAATGGAGCCCGCCGGGGTTCGATGGATCAATTGATTGAGGAGTTGGGTCCGCAAGTGCCGATGAAACCATCGTGGTTGTCAATATTGGGGTCAACAACGCGGGCTTCTCATGCATCGTTGGATGGGGATTCTGCCGATGAAGATGGGTTGTGGAATCTATCGGGATATCGGATACCGTGGCCAGGACATACGAGCTTGCCACCCCAAGAACGATGCAATTGCCAATGTTCAATTGTAATGGAGTTTGGTATCCCGGAGGATGAAGCCCAGCGTCTTATTGCTGAGCATGAGGCTCGATTGGCAGAGATGAGGGAACCGGAACCAGAGAAGCCTATTGAAGAAGACTTTGTATTTCCATTGGAACAGAGAGGCGATGATCGTGAGATTGGTACTGTTGTGGGAAGAATAGAAGTCCCAGAAGCTATTCAAATGCAAGGTGAATTGATTTCAGATGTGGCTGCGATGAATGATAATCTTATTGATGCCCTTGAAGATTATACTGGTGGGGGGTTTGAGGATTTGAATCTTAGTTTGCGACGTGGGGAAGAGATTTTTGCGGAACAAGCCGAGACGACTAAGCAACTTGATATGATTACATCGCAATCGTTGGGGGAGACCACTACAGTATACAGAGGGATGGGATCAAGGTCAGGTCCAGAATTTCTCGAAAATGCTGAACGTATTCTCAATGAGGGAGGAACGATTCGTGATGATGGATTTATATCGACTACCTTGAATCCAAGGGTGGCGGGTAAATTTGCTAGACAAAAACCAGTAATGCTTCAAATCCGTACTAAGAAGGGCGCTTATCTTGAATCGGTTACCGCTAACAAAGGTGAGCATGAAGTGTTATTGCCTCGTGCTACTGAATTTCGGGTGTTAGGTATAGACAAAAAAGTTCAAGAGCTTTCAACGGGAAAAGAATTTACGGTTGTTCGAGTGGAGGTGATATAATGGCTAAGGACAAATTCACTGCGGAAGTAGATGACTTTGTTTGGCCTTGGGACGAAGAAGAAAAAGAAGAGCAGGAACAAAATGAGCAGGAACAGCAACAAACCCCGCCACCTCAGCCGCCTCGGCCCGAGCAAGCCGGATGATATTGCTCTGGCAAGTGCAGTAGAGGAGCGGTTCATTCTACTCTGCAAATTCTATCGCCAGCAGAAGGGGATGGATTTGATTCCTCCGGCGGGTCTTGATCGTGATATGATGTTCTGGCGGACCATGAGAGTAAGGCACAAGAAGGGGGATTTTCGTCACACAGAGGGGGAGATGAAGGCCCTGAGGCATGTAGCAGAATGGACTTTGAGAGTGAATGCTAAACTGAGAAATCAACCAACGCCGAGGGTAGATTGGGGGGATTGAGAATGCCAAGAGCCCAACCTAAACTAGCGAATATCCAGTGTAAGCGGATTCAATTTCGTCCCGGTGATCGTGTGTTGGTTGAATGCTATCACGAATTGGATGAGTTCCAGAGGAAGAAATTGAGGAAGGCTGTGCAGAAGTGGGCAGGCGAAGATGTAGAGGTTTTGATCTACAACTCGAAGAGAATGAATGTGACGGTAGAGCAATATGGGTGAAAGTAACGCATATCAAAAGGCTTTCCAAGGGGATGATAAGTCACTCAGTCTTTTTCTGGAGACGGTAGCTGAGTTTGATAGATCGTTCTGTGATAGGATGGTAAATGGGGATGATTTTACCATCAACATAGAAGTGCGTGGTAATGCTGGTGTGCTCCTTCACGCCCGTTTGAAGGCTGATAGCTTCAAACGGCCCCATGGTGTGGAAACACGAATTGAAGACAAACTAGGAAAGAAACGACGGAAAATGGTATTGTAGGGAAAGAATTTCTCAGTTAGAATAATAGAAACGTCTAGGCGTCTGTAATAGAGCCGCGGCGTATGTCACTCCTGATTATAGGGGGTGGGTATACGTCGCGGTTCTTTTTTTGGAGGATAGGAAAGATGAAAGCGGTGACTTTTTGGCTTGGGCCGGCGTGTAGCTTGGCCCAACGACAATTGATAATCACTCGGATGAATTATGCTAGTGATGCTGCATTTCCATCAGCGTTGGAAATCATAGCAGCGACAATCACTTTCACGGATGCGACGGGAGCAGTGGAATGCACTACTCAGAATCTCCCCGACAATTTTCTCTGGTCAGCCGTATTGGTTGATACTCATGCGGATGGGAGTACCTCTGTCCCGGACGTTCTGAACTTCCATACAGGTAATTTGCAATTCCCCGGTCCTGCAAGCGATCATGTAAATCGGTTGCAGATTCTGCATATGGAGGACTTGAGTTCGTCTAGTTCGAGCAGTGTGAGTTCTGAGTCGAGTAGCACTTCATCTAGTGTGAGTTCGAGTAGCTGGTCATCGGCGAGTAGCGAATCGAGTAGTTCAGCTTCGAGTTCGCCAAGCTCAAGTCTCTCATCCAGTTCCAGTTCGGTTTCGAGTAGCACTTCCTCACCATCGTCTTCGAGCCCATTCGGCTCCTCGGCAAGTTCCAGCAGCGTGAGTTCGCCAAGCAGTAGTTCGTACTCGTCACCGTCAGCTAGTTCTGAATCGTCTAGTTCGATTTCAACATCAACTAGTTCTCAGTCATCTAGTTCCACATCGTCATCGAGTCCGAGTTCTAGTAGCCCGTTCGGTAGTTCTGGAAGTTCGGTGAGTAGCAGTAGTCAATCTAGTTCATCAACTAGTTCGCCAAGTAGCAGCAGTGCTTCGTCTATATCCAAAAGTTCAGCAAGTAGCAGCAGTATGTCAAGCAGTTCGATCTCGACATCGACTAGTTCGTCTTCGTCATCGAGCCCAAGTTCTAGCAGCGTACCTTAGCAGATAAGGGGTTTGGTAGTGGGGGTAGGACAAATTCAATCAAATAAAGAACTGCCCTCACCACTTAACATTTACAAAATAAGGAGTTTGAGAAATGCTTCAGAAAGAGATGCCTTCCGGCCAGTTTGATGCTGTAATCAGAATGTTGAAGAAGACTGGTATGGATCGTGTGACCGCTGTGCGGACAGCAACTTTCAAAACCTTAAAGCGTTTGAAGGTTAAGAGGGATATGCCCAAGGCCGTGAAGGGAATCCCGGAAGGGACTGACGACCACAACATCATGTCCATAGTGGTATGGTTGGATCGTGTCGCTAAAGAAGATAAGAAAGCTATCAAGCAGATTGTAAAAATGGACGCAACCGCTGTGGCACGGGGAAAAGGATAATGCCATTACCGAAACCCAATCCAGATTCAGAGAATCAGGCTGAATGGACTTCTCATTGTATGTCTGATTCCACAATGAGCTTGGAATACGAGGATCGGGATCAGCGGTTAGCTATCTGTTCAAGTTTGTGGGAACAGGAGAAGGTTGTTATGAGTCCAAATGAAAAGCTTCTCCGAGCTATCAAAGCTCGGCAACAGAAGCAGACAGAATTTGCATACGGTATCATCACTGCGGATGTTTATGTTCGTACTCTGCCTGAGTGTATTGGGTTAGATGCGTGCTACAAATATGCTGCAACGCGGCAAACATCTTTCGATGACGTGATGAAGAAAGCAGCCAAGACGTTGGTGTATTCCAACGATGAGATGGAAATCGAATGGAAGGGAAAGGATAAAGTGAAGGAGTTGGAAGGTATCGAAATGCCCAAAAATACCTTGATGGCATTCCGTCATGTTCTGACAACTGCCCGTAAGGATCGGGATGGTGATATTATGCGGACGAAGGGGGCAATAATTGATCCTAAGATGCTTCTGCTTTGGCAGCATATTCACACCTTACCAATTGGGAAGATGCTAGCAGTTGCGGAACAGACGGATAAGAGTCTATCCCTTATCTCAGTCATTGTTGACATGAATGAGTTGTCCCATGATGCAGCAGTGATGGTAGATAACGGTATGGCTCGTTTCTCTCATGGATTTAGAGCCTTGGAATTCACTGAGATGAAGATGGATGGGGATGAAAAGCCATCTGGTTTTGATGTGAAGAAATTTGAGATTATGGAAGAATCTATGGTCTCGGTTCCGGCAAATGTTGATGCTGATACGGAAGAGATTCTGCTTTCGTTGGTTGAGGGTGGCAAGCTCAAGAGTCCTTTAATGAAGCAAGTTGGTCGATCACTCAGGGAGAAGTCAAATATAGTAGTACCAGGTGTCAAGATTGATTACACCGAAAGATCACTTACGTGCGGTTCGTTACAGGATTTGAAAGCTGCCCATGACGCAGGTTTAATTGGGGAGAAAAATGATGCAAACAAGTCCAGAGATGGAAGCGAAGAGGCAAGAGGATCAGAAGGAAAACCAACCAGCACACCAGAAGAAACCAATGATACGAAAGAGGCAGCGGAAGAGTCCGAAGACCCACAAGTGAAATATATGGGGAGCTTGGAAGGATCTTGGGAATGGATTGGTGGGAAGCTTCGGGCTCAAGCGAAGCCATATCTAGCAACAGGTGGAATTGGTGTTGGGGAGAGAGATTGGGTTTACATATTTGCAACATACCCTGATCATGCGATCGTTTGTTTAGAGAAATCCGATTCTGGGGTTGAGGATGAATATCGCCATTTCCGAATTGCGTGGAAGATGGAAAAGAAAGAACCTTTGTTCACTGGAGAAATCAAGCAGGTTGATGTCGTGACTTCTGTTGAGTCCCATAAGATGTCTCCCTTGTATCAAATCAAACATGGAACAGAAGAGAAGGCCGGACGTTCCCTTTCCAAAGCCAACGAAGGAAAAATCAAAGAGGCAAATGATAATATCAGTGAAGCAATTGGAATAGACGGGGTGCCCAGAGCGGCAAAGGCTTTGCTCCGAGAAGCTTCCAGAGATTTGTCTAGTGTACTTACTTCCATTGCGAGGGAGGAAGTACCTAGTGAGGATAAGGATGTGGCGGTGGCAATGAGTACGGTACTCATTCACGCTACGCCAGAGCAACAGAGAACGGTGAGGGAGGCACTGTTGGCTATTGAAAAGGTTAGTAAACAAAAGAGAATCACAGAGCATTTTCGTGTTCTGCGAACATAACCACGTCGCGATGGTCGCGGCGGGATAAAATCCCGTCAGAAACATAGAAAGGTTAATCCGATGAATTTGACGGCAAAGTTACGTGAATGGATCATCGCAGAGTGTGGCCTGTCGAAGGACGCAACAGACGATGAATTTCGTAAGGCTGTTGGGGATGTCTTGTCTTCGGGCAAGCTTTCAGTAGACAAGTTTAAAGAACTTTCAACGGAGCCTGAAGATAAGGATACAAATGAGTTAGCTCAGAAGCTAGACGCAATTGTGGAAGGCTTGGGTAAGCTCACTGAGTCCCTTGCTTCAAAGGAAGTTCCAAAGAAAGAAGAGAAAAAGAAGGAAGAGAAAAAGGAAACTCCTCCAGAAGACAAAAAGGAAAACAAGGCAGAGCCTAGTGACCTCGCGAAGATGGTGTCTTCGATGAGCGGAACGCCTACGGAGCCGGACAGTAAGGATATCAACATACGGGTTAAGGAAGCCGCAGAAGGATATGATACGTCTCGGAAGATGGCGATTTTCCCTTCACATACAAAGGCTGGGAATCTTCATCCGATGGCTGGCCGTCCAATGATGAATTATTCGGAGCGGGCCCGTCCTTTGGAAACTTCTAGTCAGTTGGATCTGGCTATCTGTGGGGTGTTTGCAAAATTCCTCATTGCAAAGTCGCAAAGGGGAGGTAGCAAAACTTTCGGTTTTCAATCATTGTCACAACATGATAAGGAACTACTGCTCTACGCCTTGGAGAATTGCAAGTGGAGCGGAGCTTCGGATGGATTACGAGATGGTTGTGGTAATACTGCTGATATTATTGAACGTCGGTTGCTTCCTTCAGAACAAAAGGATTTGATTGATGATGCAGTCAGTGGTGGACTTGAGGCCGCCCCGATTGTTTTTGACGATGCAATTATCCAGACCCCACTGCTCTACGGGGAATTGTTCCCTCTGGTGAACGTCGTGCCGCTTGATCGTGGTCGGCGAATCGAGGGAGTGGCTACGGGAACGGTCACCGGTGGTTGGGGTGGTGTGGATGCTACGGCTATCGCGTTGTTTGCCACGGCGGGATATGTCAGTGCATTTGATACCACAGTTTTCCGTTGGGAAGGTGCTTTCCGTATCGGGTTGGATTTCCTTTCCGATACGCCCATCGACTTCGGGCAGCACATCACTCAGCAATATGGTGAGCGTCTGCTTGAAGATTTGGATGATGTTATTGCAGTAGGCAACGGAACCACTCAACCGACTGGTGTGGTAAATACGGTTGGGGCTGGTGTAGTCGCTTGGGGTGGTGCAACATCACTTGGTAATTATGAATCCCTTCGATTCGGTGTTACCAAACAAGAGCATGGTGCCGCTGTAAAGAGCAGTGCTGTATTCTGCGGTACGGAAACCAGTTATCAGAGGGCACGAGCCATTCCCGTTGGCGTGACCGATGCTCGGCGTCTGGGAGGTATGAATTATGATTCTTACCAATGGATGGAACGTCCATACAAGATCAATGCGAGTCTAGCTAATACCCAGGTCTTCTATGCGATCTTGGCTCGATACCGGATGTATCGTCGGCGTGGTTTGACGATCAGCACCTCTACAGAGGGGGATACGCTAACTCGTCGCAACGAGCTTTTGATCGTGGCGATGGCACGATATGGCGGTCAAATGGAACGTGGTGCTACTGTAGCAATCACAACTACGGCCCCCGCGTAGGTTTGTACTTTGTCTCGCGACTCCGCTCCACCGTTGGTTAATCCCTTCGGTGGGGCGGTGTATCGCCTTGTTTGTCAAATGCTTTTCTATAGGAGAGTAAAAAGATGGCTATTACAGCAGAAGCGAAAGTTCAAACGATTGTACGTCCATTCGGTATTGAAGCCGATACACCCAGAAATAGTGATGTGATCATTCAATGTATTCCAGGATGTCGATTGCGTGGTGCGGTGGCGGCGGGGAAAATGACGACAGATGCTAAGACGGGAGAGAAGAGAATGCCAACGGATGAGACAAGGCATCTTGGAATGCTTCCTCTGATCCCTGGGATGCAAATTCATGTGAATCCGGCGAAGTCAACCTATACAATTATTGATCCGCTGCACGATGATGAGGAATTGTGCAGGAAGATTACAAGAGCGATGCGGGAAGATGGTCGTCCGATGGCGGTTGACGAAAAAAGTGGGATTGGAGTCAAGGGAGTCCCGCCTCAAAATGGTAAGCTTGATCCTCATCGCATGAAATCCCTCTGTCGAGAGATTCTTTGGTTGCTTGAGTCTGAGCACGCCAAGATGATTAAGGGCCCTGATCCTACACTTGAGAATATTGATGCTCTGCCTGGTCACTATCTGACTAATCCGGGCAGCCGTGTCCAAAATACCCAACCGCGATTTGAGAAGGATTGGAGCAAATGGTACGAACAATTGGTCATGTCGGGAGGGTAATTTGGCAACGAAAGAGGCAAGACGAATTGCCGCTGTTTCGGCTGCCCGTCAAAGGCGAGTAGGACGGGCAGCCAAGCGGGAAGTTGAGATTGAGTGGTTTATCAAAGAGACAGTCAGCAAAATAGCTATCCCAATGAAGGGGAGAGTCAAACTTGCAACAGAATTTCTCAAGACTCGAATAGTACGCAATATTAGCCGTCCTGTTACCAAGACTATCGGGAAAATCAGTGGGAAAATTGTTGTAACGGATAGGAGTAAGAAAGGGGAGTTTCCCAAAGCAGATACGACGTTGCTCCTCAAGGATGTATTTTCCCACACACAAGAGACAACGCCAGGAGTGTTTGACGGGTTCGTCGGAGTGACGCTCGATTACGGTTTGATTTTGGAAACAAACGAAAGGTTGGATAGATCATTTCTGAGGAAGTCCTTGTTTGAAGAGACTACCAAGATCAAAACAATTCTCACAGGACCGATAAAGTGATAGGCACAGCAGCAGTTCATAAGGCGGTGGTTACGGTATGGAACGCTAGTACCCTGAATGCCACTTTCTCAGCTTTGTGGGGTTCTGCAACGCTGGGTGATTATCCTGTACTACACGATCAAGAGGCAGGGCCAAGACAGCCATTTCCGTTCTGCGTTTTTGAACAAACATCGGGAAGCACAATTGTTAGGATGTCAGGTGGTGTTTCTGCTATCAGAGAAGTGAGAGATATACCGTGGAGTTTCCGAATCCAAGTGAAGCAGATATCATCCGATCCACGGTCAGTAAAAGAGATTGCGGCAGAATTGGCAGAAGAGGTGATGAAGATATTCGGAGGACATCCGACAGTAGCGGAACAACCTTTAGTGTTGGATTCAGGCAATGCACTCATCAATCAATATCAGAATGATTATGGGCTCCGCACTGGCGACGAAGAATACCTTTGGGTTGTGAATTATGTTTTCAAAATCGACATGCCCGTAGCTGTGTAAACAGGGCGAAAGAAAAGGGAATCAATCATGGGAATTCAGAGTCTTGAAGGCATAACTGTTTCGGTTGTTCTAAGAGCAAGTCTTCGGAATCTTCTCACCGATTTGACTGTTGCGGGCGTAGCCCATACAAGTTTGAATTGGTCTGCATCAATTGCAGATGGCATCAATGCCAACCAAGCGAATCGATCATGGCAATCGGCCAATCGGATCTTGACGAATGGGGGAAGCGAAGACATAGATATATTTGATTTCGCCAGTATTGATCTCGGTGCTGGGACAGGGTTGGATGGTTTAGGACAAGCCCTTGCGTTTGAAGAGATTGTAGCTGTAGCCATTGTAAACAAGAACGAAGTAGGGGCAGCCGGTCAATTAGAGATTGATCCCAGTGTTGCGAATGGTTGGACGCCTATTGGTACACATACGGTAGCAAATGGAGGGGCCTTGCGAGGCCAAGGCATTCTATTCAAGGCCCAGCCTGCCGAAGCGGGTTTTGAGGTAACGGACGGTGTCAGTTATCGTGTACGATTTAGAGCAACCAATGGACCTGTTACATATTCCATTTATCTGCTTGCTCGACATGATGATGAGGAATCGAGTTCTAGTCCAAGCTCTTCTAGCAGTTCGAGTCCATCAAGCTCATCGTCACAATCAATGTCTACTAGTTCGGCATCGGAATCAACGAGTTCATCCTCGGAATCATCGGAATCGAGTAGCAGCCAAAGTTCGAGTAGCTGGAGTTCCAGCAGTACGTAAACAGGAGTTGATAACATGAGTTCAGAAAATTCATTGACTGGCCGCAATGGGAAATTTGTTGTTGGTACTTCCCTAGTCGCCCGCATAACTCAATGGGGAGTCAACCCAACACTTGCATCAAGTAGTGAATGGGGTGATAGTGATAGCGAAGGATATACGAATCGGGCACCCGGTCGGAAAGATGCCACGTTCACTTCCGAAGGCAAATTCCAAACGACTGATGAGGTCTATGATCTCTTTCAGGAAGGGGATATTGCTATAGCTGTGTTGTGGCTTGATGCAACTTCTCTTTACTATGATTTTCCTCGGGCTCTTTGTAACGATTTCCAACTCACGGTCAACGTGGATACCGAAGAAGTTTTGGCGTGGACCAGTGCTTGGGGAGCCGACGGCCGGTTTTACAGGCCGGGGGAGGCGGGGGCTACAGTTCGAGCACTTCCTTAATGGTAATGATGATAGACTTGCCAATCTAGTGACAACATGCCCTATCGGCACTGGAGGTTTCTGGCAAGTCTTCTCAGGTGTCGATAGGGTTTACTTTTGGAGACTTGCCGATGGGTTGTATTTATCAAGCTAGGAGTAAGATCAATGGAATGAGATACACTGGGAAGACAATGACACAAGATGAGTGAATCAGCAAAACGTAGATGTCTTCGAGAAGGATTAGTATTAAGGTCTTGAATTGAAAGGAGGACTTCCTAAATGGCAGATCGTGAAGAGCGTATCTTGGCAGCAGCAGAAGAGATTGAAGTTAATGGAGTTGTCTACAAACTCCGCCCCGTAGTTGCCCAGCATTTATGCGATTTGGAGCGTGAGGCTCTGAGGCATTACAAGCAGCAATACCTCCAGACGTTCAAGGAGAATGCTGATCTCTTGGGGAACAATTCGCGGGAATTCCTGGAAAAGAAACTGAATGAAGTTGCACGGTGGGACTTGGAAGATTTGCCGAAGAAAATGGCTTATGACGCGAGTCGGGTTCCCATAACGAAGAGAGCAAAGGAATGGATTAAGGGGGCTTATGGGGAGGTTCCCAAGACAGATGAAGGAATCAGGAGGGTATTGAGTAGTGCTTTAGATGATGATCAAATCACTGCCGATCAAGTGAAAGAAATGACAGGGAAGACCCCATTGTGCGGTCGTATTCGATATGATCAATGGTGGATTACGGCAAGCTGGGAGGGGATGATTTCGATTGTACTGTCTTCAATCCGTTGGGAACATCCTGAGATCACAAAAGAGGATATTGCGGGGTGGCCATTACTCAAGGTGACTGAAGCATCTCGAATTGTTGAGAGTATTTCATCGGCCGCGATGGGAAATACGTAGGGCTCGCTGCCTTGGGACGGGCCAATGAGACGGAAGAAATCATTGAAGGCAGCGGGCTACTGGGAGGAATTACGGCTTATCACTTGCGGATTTTGTGTGAGTCGGGGTGGAATGGTGGGGGTGGTTACACACCTGCCGAAGTTGGACAGATGACGTTGGATCAGATTTGGTTTCGATTGTGTGAAACAGAAATCCTCAAACGAGAAGTAGGAGGGAGAACAGAAAAGATGGAATCATTAGCTACTATCGGGACGGTGAAACCAGATAAGGATGGGTTGATAAGGGGTCGGGCAGAAGATGGTACTCCGATTCTGGGGCGGATTAGGGGGGAATCGAAGGCACGCAGATTGATGAAGGAAGAGGAAGCAAAACAGAAGAAGGGACGCCGAAGGCATAAGGGGAGAAAGTAAAGATGGGGATTGAGTTGGCCAAAGCGTTCGTATCTGTCAGGGCTAATACTGGTCAATTGGCTGGTGATTTTACCCGTGCTAAACCCCAAGTTATGAATGCGGCTAGGGGATTGGCGGGGAGTGTCAATAGAATACTTGCCACGATTGGGGTTGGTATTGGAATTGCTGCTGTCTTTTCTTCAATTCGTCGAGCTACTAGCTTAGCAGAGCGTCAAATCAAAGCCGAACAGAGGGTTGCAGCAGTTGTCAGAGGAACGGGAATGGCGGCAGGATTTACGGCGAAAGAATTGATGAAACAAGCTTCTGCTTTGCAGGCAGTTACGACTATTGGTGATGAGGAAATCTTGGAATTGCAAGCGGTGATTTTGACGTTCCGAAAGATCACTGGGGATACGTTCGAGCAGACTACTGAGCTTGCTCTCGACCTTGCAGAAGCTATGCAAACTGATGCTAAGAGTGGGGCTCTTCAACTTAGTAAAGCTCTTCAAGATCCCCTTCGCGGTGTTACTGCCCTTACTCGGAGTGGTGTGACGTTCACTGATCAGCAGAAAGAGACCATCAAGAATCTTGTGGAGAGTAACCAACTTTATAAAGCACAAGCTTTGATTTTGGCGGAGGTTCGTGGTCAAGTTGGTGGAGTTGCAAGGGAAATGGCTTTGACTGATCTTGGTAAACTGACGCAAGCAAAAAACATACTAGGTGATATGCGGGAAGAAATGGGGCGGAAGTTGATTCCCCTTCAAACGATGTTTGTAAACCTCCAGATAAAATTTCTTGCTTTGACGTTTAGACTTGGGGGGGCGTGGGGTAAAGTGAAAGATGCTCTCAAAATAGTTTGGGATACGTGGAAAGAGATATTCAAAATGTGGGGCATTGATATCAAGGGATTAGGCGATGACATAGGAAAGTTTGTTGAGAAAGCTGTCAACTCCGTAGCGGAGTTTGTTTTGGATACGGCTGAGTGGTTTAATGTATTTGTAAAGAATTCAGATAAAACATGGGAGTTGTTTGTTGCTCTAGTCAAGCTAGCCGTTTCTAGATCTTGGGATTTCTTCAAAAGGTTCTGGGAGCATCTGTCCCAGATTGCACGGGCCTCCCTTATGTCTATGGATGTTGGTCTTAGAAGATGGATTGAATTGTCGATCAAAGCGTTAGATAGGCTTCTCAAAGCATTCGATATCATTGGGATAGCTGTGATAAAGATATGGAATAGTGTTTGGAGTGGTCTTGGTGAGTTTGGACGAACACACTTCGAGATGATGGGTGTTGTATTTAAGCAATGGGTGAAACAACAAATCGCGGGTTTGCGTTTGCTGCTTATATCTTATGAATTGACGATTAGTGCTATCAGTAAGATTCAAGGGGCTATTGATCCTTCGATTGTAGAGGGGCTTCCGGGAATATTGGGGAAAATTGGAAAGGTGACCGCTGAAGCTTCTAGTGAACTAGGGAGGCTTCTTCGTGAGCAAGCGAAAGATACTGTTGGTGTTTATGAGGACATGATCAGTACATTTAAGGATGAAACAAAAGGGATTGACTTGTTTGGGATTAGTGAAGAAAGCAGGAATCTTGTTAAGGAAGTTGCTAGGCTTTTCGGTGAGCTTGCTGCTGAGAAGTTATTGATGGAGATGAGAAGGAAAAAATTAGTACCTGAAAAAGTTGCTGAAGAAGAGGTAGTGAGAAAGATTGCCGCTGGTGCTGGAATCGGGGTCGGGACTGGTGTTACTGGTAGGTTTGGTTTTGCAGAATATGGGCGAGCGTTACAAGATATGTTTCTGAAGGCAGAAACCCCTCAAGAAATTATTGCTAAGGAAGCCGTCCAACAGACAAAACTTCTTAAGGATATTGATGCCCGATTGAGTAGACCGGGAATGGTTGAAGCGGCTGGTAGACTAGCTTAATAGGTAATCATAATGAGTGTAAACGTACCAAGTTCCGAATGGCGGCTCCGAACCACTGGAGGTATCCCCCTCAAAGTGACAGGACGGAGTGGGGATTTTGATGAAGAGGGAGCAACAGCCCGTGAGACATACATTCTCCGATCGGATCAATTGCTGAATTTCGTTACAGAATCCTTTCCATTGCCATATGTTTGGCTTGGGACGATTTTCTATCCTCGCCGTCGGTTTCTTCCTGGATTACCACCCCTGATTACGAGGCGGGTAAGCTGGAAAGGATTGACGGATGCCAAACCTTCCGATCCATTTGGTAGTGATTCAGGGGCTCTGGATGATACATATGAAGAAAATGTCGAAGTGACGGTTGAGTATTCTACGTCGCAAGCAAATGATGAGCAACCAAACCCGAACGACCCGGAGACATTCTTGGAAGTCTCGGCAAATGCTAGTGGGGAATTCTTAGTCACGCCTCTGCGGGGGATAGCACATTGGATACCAGAGGACCCCACTGTACCCGCGGAGCCAGTTACAGAAGCCGATGTGAATATGAAACTCACTGAGTCGCAGGTGGAGTGGTCGGCAAGGTGGAGTCAGATACCATTCACATTCTTTACCAATACCTTAATGAATCGACTTCGCAGTACGTTGGGGATGGTGAATTCGGTCGCTATGCCCTTGTTTTATGGTGCCCCACCGGAAACGATGTTGTTTTTGGGATACTCATTACGAAAGCAATTTACGTGGCGATCGGATTATGCTGGACAACCTCCAATTATGTTGGAGATGAAGTTCCTGGAGAAAAACTTCACATCGGCTGAGGGGACGAAGGTCACCCACAATCATCTTTATCGTAAGGGGATCGGATATCAAAAATTGCTGCTTGGAGAATTCGGAACAACCCCCCTTCATGCTTCAACTAACCTCAACCAGATATTCGCTCCGTAATCATGCGAGAGACATTCCCAAAAAAGAACAGAGGCGATTCACTCACCCATCAGCATGTCAATGATCTTAGCTCAGTTGCCCGCCGCTTCTCTGATTTCCGGGTCAGTGGGGGTCTATCACTAAATCATGGGGAATCGTTCGTATCTTTGTCTACGCTTCCCCCTTTCACTCAGTACATCTTGGAGGTTTCTAACACTAAGATCAATGATGAGGATACCGATGATAGTGGATTCTACTTGGGGAAGGTACGGTATTATTCAGCAAGTGACAGTGAGTGGAATACCAACGATGACAGGGAATGGGAAGTTGATGTTAGCGGAGTGAGTTACGAATTGCGAGTGGGGGATATTATTGTGGCTTGGTGGGATGAACAGCGGGGTATGTTCACCCCGACCGTCGGCATCCAATCAGCATTTCGGGGTGTATTGGATGGGGCTTTGGACGCGGGGGACTTTGCTGTCGTTAGCCTCTGGAAGTTTGATGGCATTGACGCGGATATGGAGATTGACGTGACTGCTTATGATTGGTTCTTAGGTGGAGGGGAATCAATTGATGCTGGGACGAAGGTGATTGTGACTTGGTTCCCCAATGATAACCGTTGGTATGTGACGGGGGCGGCGTGCTAATGGGGATTGACCGCTGGGCACGACGGGCTTCTGGACTTCTATTGCCCACTAGGAGATTTGCATGGAACCCTTGGCGGTTTTTGCCTTGTGAGGATTGTTGTGAGGAGGAATGTAATTGCACGCAATGTGATATTGGCACAACGCCAGCACAGTTGCAAGTTGTCATCAGTGGTGTACAAAATCAAGACTGTCCCAACTGTGTTGCTACATTCAATGGTACTTTCGTACTAGATCAAGTAGCTACGGGTTTTCCGGTAGGCGACTGTTGTTGCTGGGAATACTCTCTCGGGGCAACTGTTTGTAACGCTACTCATCTTTTCGCCGCGATTTATCCATCCGGTGCTTTCCTGTGGTTCTTAGTCGCCTGGGGTACGGGATGTGCAACTTTTACAACTACAGCCACAGAGTGGTTTCGTTCATTTGGCATTGCATTCAGTACGGATTGTCAGTGGGTCAATCTTAATGTTGGTTTTGCACGTGACATTGGTAGTCAATGTGATGGTTCTGGTTCGACTTGCCTCGTTACCGCCTTATGATATCAGACTGCCCCCTCCAACAACTTCCCGACGGCAAATGGTGGTGCCCGCACTGCGACCCCCGCAGAAGGCGACTGTTGCCCGTTAAGGCCCGTCGGAACTGCCGGGATACAAAGCAGGTGGAGTGGTCGGCAAGGCAATTGGGGATACGGAGGAAGCTGTGGCGGTATGCTGAGGCTCTTACTAGATGGGTAGCTGCCGGAAGACCAGTAAGGACGGATGAGGAAGTGATTCGAATTCATTCTGTGTACTGCGAGCCGTGCAAACGATATAATGAGAAGAGGCAGACTTGTGATATCTGCGGATGCAATGTGAAGAGGAGGGGGATGGCAGTGAGAAATAAATTGAAGATGAAAACAGAATCATGTCCCATTGGCCATTGGGGGTGAAAATGAAACCATATGGTCACGAACTGATCCTTGATCTGCACGGTTGCGACCCGGAGCGATTCAACAGGAAGACGATCCGCGCCTATCTCAAGGCATTGTGCAAGGCGATTGGGATGCAACCGTGCGAGTTACATTTCTGGGATGATATTGGTGTTCCTTCCAGTCGGCGACAGACGGAACCGCATCTCAAAGGCACATCGGCAGTGCAGTTCATTCTGACAAGCAATGTGACGATTCACACCCTAGACGAACTGGGTGCGGTCTACGTGAACATCTTTTCCTGCAAACCGTTCAATTCGCGAAAGGCTGCTGCTCTCACCAGAGAGTGGTTCGGCGGTCGAGTAGTGCAAAAACTCAGCCTGGATCGAAAATGATTGTCGTTCTGATCATACCAACTGGAATCGGTGCCGAGATTGGTGGTCACGCAGGTGATGCAACTCCAGTCGCGAGGTTGCTTGCTTCGGCGTGCGATACACTGATCTTGCATCCTAACGTGGTCAACGCTTCGGACATCAACGAGATGCCAGAGAATTCGCTGTATGTTGAGGGATCAATGCTGGACCGCTTTTTGGAGGGAAAGATTCGGCTGCGTCCGGTTCGACAGAACAGAATTCTAGTGGTGACTAATCCACCATTGAGACCTGAGACAGTTAATGCTGTATCTGCCGCGAGGGCAACCCTAGGCATTCAAGCAGAGATCGTCGTGCTTGATAGGCCGTTGGAGATGGTCGGGCGTATCGAGGGGAATCGAGCGACCGGTGACGTGCAAGGGTGGGAGGAACTTGTCGAGCAAGTCGAAGCCTACGAGTTTGATGCTCTGGCGATCGCATCCCGGATCACCGTGGATGAGCAGACGGCCTGGAAGTATCTGCGGACTGGCGGGATAAATCCCTGGGGTGGTGTCGAAGCGATTGTTTCGCGGTTGATTTCCGAGACCTTAAACAAGCCCGTCGCCCACGCGCCACAAGAGTCGGAACTGATGAAAGACTGGAATGAAATTGCTGATCCGCGTATGGCAGCGGAAATGGTGAGCATGTGCTATTTGCACTGTGTCCTCAAGGGGCTCCACAAAGCACCAAAAATAAGTGGCATTATGAACGAGGGATTTTTGGTCAGAGATGTCTCTTGCTTGGTGACACCCATAAACTGTGTCGGCCGACCCCACCGTGCTTGTCTCTCGCAAGGCATCCCTATACTGGCGGTGCGAGAGAATCAAACCTGCTTGAACGATCCGATGCCCCCCGAGTTTATCGTGCTGGAGAATTACCTCGAAGCGGCTGGCTGGTTGCTCTGCTTGCGGAACGGAACCAGCCCGGCGAGTGTGCGACGGCCGATTACCCCTACACGGGTGCATTAAGGGGTTTACTTGCTTATGCTATCCTAGTATAATTCTGAGTGAGTGGTCAATGTCGAGTTGAAACCCACGGACCCAATACCACTCTCATTTTGGGGTATGTATCTTGAATACTTCCTTCCGGTTGGCTCGTTCACCGGAACCCCCTGAAGCCCGTCCAGGCCCAATCTGTGGCGGGCTTCACTTTTTGATGAGGATTTGTAGAATATGACCCATTGTGTATACTACGGTGAGGAATCAGGAAACGGAAAGCATGATTGCCAATTGTTTGATAAGTGTGTCCAATCAGGTGGGGGAGGTGAGATAGCATCATGTGATAACTGTAAGGATCAATTATCACTAGAGGATAAGGACTTCCCCAGCAAGTGGAAGGACCCGCTCCTAGTGACAGATCGGTGGAAGCACAAAACAGATGCCCTCCAGAATTTATTGGCAGGGGCCTCTGTTTTTCTTATTGGAGGTGGACCGTCAGCAAATGATTTGCCCTTAGAAGAATTGAACCGTCGCGGTGTCTGGTCGATGGCTGTGAACAATGCGGCTGGTCATGCCCGATACAGACCCCAAGCGATGGTTTGTTCCGATCCCCCTAAAAAGTTCTCCTCATCCATTTGGCTTGATCCGTGCATAATGAAGTTTACTGCCATTACAAAGTTGGGTGGTACTCGGGCAAGATTACGTCGGAAGTTAGAAGATAGTACCTTTGAGCGGATGGAAAAACGGGTGTATGATTGTCCGAATGTTTGGGGCTTCAAACGATCAGCATGGCTTGCCCCAGACGACAGTTTCTTTCTAAGTGATGGGGCCCATTGGGGGAATCACAACTCGGGTGTGGAGAAAACAGGACAACCAAAAACAGTTTGCACCATGCTACTGGGATTGAGGTTGCTGCGGTATCTGGGGGCACGTAGGATATTTTTGGTGGGATGTGATTTTCGGATGGCTCCCGATTATGGGTATAGTTTTTTACAGGGCAGGACTGAGGAAGCATGTCAATCGAATAACGCTCAATTTAGGATTGTGAATAAGTGGCTCTGCCAATTAGAGGAATTGGGAATCTTTCGTAAGTTTGGATTGTCCATTTATAATTGCTTTCAGATGAGTTCTCTGCAAGCATTTTCACACGTTCCGTTTGAGGATGCTTTAGCGGACTGCAAGGGCGTTGTTGAAGATAAAATTGATTTGACCTCGTGGTATGAAAAAGGAAAAGACAAAAAATGAGAGGGGAAAAGGATGTGGGAAGATAAGATATGGGGTCAGGTGTGGCATATTTTCAATTCTGATCAGTCGGCTGTGAGTCACTTGCAAGTTGAGAAAGGACACTGCTGCTCCCGACACAAGCATTTGGAAAGAGCAAATATGTTTGCGGTGATATCGGGGGTAATTGAAATTGAGCAATGGAATGGGGATTTAGGAACGATGATGGTTAGGAAGTTGGTTCCGGGGGATACATGTATTGTTCCGAGTGGGATTATTCATCGGTTTCGTGTAATTGAAAGTGGCCAAGTGATTGAGATTTATTGGCCAGATGTATCGGGTGGTAAAGTTCAGGAAGATGACATTGTTCGATTAGACGAAGGTAGGTAAGAAATCCCTAAATACCCACTCAGGCTTACGAGCTTGGCGTCTCTCGTGGGCAGAAGGGGTTCAAGGTAATCTAACAGGTCAATGGCTTCCTCCCGTTAGAAGCGAACGTGGGGGCTTTGGAGAGGGAATAATGAACCAAACAACCATCCCGGAATTTACGCTAGTTGTCGGAGTCGATGCTAAGCACCTCCAACAACTTGCGATGGTTTGGCCAACATGGTTGAAGCACAAACCATCTTTCCGCACGACTCCGTTTCTCATCTTCCGGGACCGAGATCAGGTAATGGAGCAAGAGGTACGGGAGGTGATGGGGGGTCATCGGCGGTTGACTATTGTTGAATGGCCCCCAAAACCGATGACGTTTGCCGGAAACAACACAAACAAATGGACAAACGCTCAGCGATATAAGATGCTGGCAGGGTTTGTTCACGTTCCAGCGATGCATGTCAAGACTCCTTATTGGCTCAAAGTCGATACGGATACGGTAGCAACAGGTCAAGCGGATTGGATTGATCCGAATTGGTTTTGGGGGACTCCTGCTATTATCTCTCAGCGTTGGGGATTCACAAAACCTGCTGACCAGATGATGGCACTGGATCGGTGGGTTGATAGAAGCAAATGGAAATTGCCGTTGTGGGCAAGTACGACAGAGCCTCTGAATCTGATTCCCATGCCCGGTTGGAGTCGTGTAAAACACGGTCGTATAATCTCGTGGTGTGGATTCTTTCTCACATCCTTTACACGATCCTGTGCTCAAATGGCAAATGATACTTGTGGAGATTATCAGTTGCCAGTTTCGAGTCAGGATGGATACACGTTTTACGTTGCAGAACGGGCAGGATTGGGGGTGCTGCGAGTGGGGATGAAAAGCAAGGGCTGGCAACACAGATCAAATTTTACTGGTATTCGACAAGCCGTTAGAGAATCAATGCAATGACGAAAACGAAAAGCAAGATACGACGACGGTCAGGAACAGCAATTTGTAATTATATGGAATTGCTAGAGTGGGTTCCGGATATCGTAGTTCAAGTAGGAATCGGATTGCAATCGAAAGAGGTTGATGTCATGGCGGAGTCATGGCCCAAAACGAGGTTCATGGGGTTTGAACCCCACCCAAGTATTGTTAAGTCTCTGAAGAATGGGGGTTATCCGGGTTTGATTTTTGAATGTGCTATAGGGGATAAACAAGGGAAAGCGATTCTCTATGCGAAGAATCGTCACAAGGATGGGTCATCCCTCTTTCCCCATTCACATCATCGTGAGGGTCAGAAGTATCCTGAGATTGAAGTTTCTGTTTATACTTTGGATCATGTATTTTATAGAGAACTATTAGGATTTGATGAAGTCCTACTTTGGATAGACTGCGAAGGAAGTGAGCTGGCAGTTTTGCGGGGGGGAGAAAAGTTTTTGGAGTCTGTTGAGGTTGTGAATGTAGAGATGACTTCTAAACCTCGTGGGGAAGGATGGGCGAAGCCATTTGACGTGCATGAGTTTCTGAATGATCATGGGCTCTTTCGGACTTGGACGCATACCCATCGGTCATGCCGAGGGCAATATGATGCCATCTACGTGAGACCAAAACTGTTTCGTTCCGAATATAGTTGCTGCCCTTGTCAATGTGAAAAAGCTTACGGGAGTATTACATGCGAAGACAGATAGTTTTTTTAATGTCGGGCACCCCCCATTTGCCGTATCTTGTTTGTTCTCTATATACGCTTCGACGGTGGTATTCAGGCAGAGTTGTAATCTATGCGTGGCCAGAGTCCTACGATTTTGTAGCTGAGATCGCAAAGGACCACCGCTTAGCAGTTGATGAGGTGTATCGTCGGAAGCCTACATATCGAAAGAAGAATGCTCAATTCATCGACAAGATTTTGTTGATGCAAAGCCTTCCTGGTGAAGTAAATTTGTACCTTGATGCTGACACAACAATCGAGGGAAGTCTTACTCCGATCTTTGATGCTGCAATTGATCATGGGTTTGCTGCTACTCAATTTTGCGAGTGGGTTTCATCCGGGAATATAGCACGCCATCGAATTCAACGATTGAGAAAATTCGAGGGGATTGATCAATCTCTGGTCGAACGGACAATTGATGAGAACTGGCCTAGTGTGAATGGTGGCATTTTTGCTTGTCGACCAGACTCCCCGGTTCTTCCTTTATGGTACAAATGGACGATGGAGGCTAAAGGGATATTCATTGCTGATGAGACAGTGCTCCACATTCTTCAACCTAAATTTGCTATTCCTAGGGACATGATTACCCTCAGAGGGGGGGGTCGTTTCAATTGCAGTCCAAAGTACAAACCCAAACGGCTGAAGCCGGAAGATGTGGTCGTATGGCATTTTCATGGTGACTCCAATGTCAGGCCCGATAACAAATCACAGTTAGGACATAATTTGTGGTGGCCAGTGTATTGCACATGCTTTGCGAGAAACATTGGAGGGATGGCGTATTGGCGGCGGCAGATATCAAACAAGTACATGGACCGGCTAGAAGCTTGATGGAGACAGCCAATGCGAAAGTATAATCTAAATGACTTTGATCTAAGCTTCACAAGGAATTGGTTTTTTAATAGGAACTATGCAACTTTCGTAAAATTTGTAAAACCCCGATGGGAAGGTGAACCCATCACTTATCTAGAAATCGGAGTTTTTGAAGGACAGAGTCTTTGTTGGTGTCTAAAACACATCTTAACACATCCTGATAGTCGAGCGGTAGGCATTGATCCCCACTTAATGACGAGGAAACTTTCCAGCGAAAGGATGGAAGCTGTTATGGCTCGGGCTTCCCATAATTTGAAACCTTGGCCTAAATGTGAATTGATAAGGGGTAACAGTTCCGAGGTATTACGTCGTATGACCCATCGTCGTGGGTGGGGTGGTATAAAGAGAGGCTTTGTTGATCTTTGTATGGTTGATGGTGATCACCATTCTTTTGCAGTACTTGATGATGCAAAACTTTGCCTTCGTCTTTTGCGTCCCGGCGGGTGGATGTTATTCGATGATTGGAAGAATGGTAGAAAGAAAGAGGACCATGTAAAGGAAGGAATAGAAATGTTCCTAGATCGGAAGGGAAGTCAGGTAAGAGTAGAGTGGGAGCATAAATACATGATTTGTTTCAGTAAGATAGGTTCAAAAAATGGTTGATCGTGGAAAGAAAGGTGTTGTTGGTGCTTATCCTCCCCGTAAGCAGCATCGAAGGGGAAGGCGATTGCGAAGGGCTTCTCTTCTGATCCAGGCATTATCTTCCATTATACCGCTCCACCGTACCATTATAGACTTGGGGGCGGGTAAGGGAGCTTGCGTTAAAGGTTTGCGAGAATTCGGATACTCAATAGTAGGAGTGGATGGTACTTATAACATAATTCGCGTTTCTGAAGGGCTTGTGGCTTGGGCAGACTTGACTAGCAATTGCAGTCATCTATATGGCATAGCAGACTGGGGCCTGCTCCTCGAAGTCGGGGAGCATGTTCCAAAGGAATTTGAGGGGGATTTGATACGAGAAGTGAGCCATATTCCGCGAAAGGGATTGATTGTCACTTGGGGGGATGCGGACGATGGATATGAGAGCCATGTGAATTGCCAACCCCCTGCTTATGTGGCTGATAGATTTCGTGAATACGGATGGAAAGTGGATAAGAAAAGGACAAAAGTATTTGCAGGATTTCTTCGTGAACAAACTTCACGCCGATGTCTGGTGATGAGGAAGGTATGAAACAACACACAAGATCACTGATCCGAATCATCCGAGATAAGATAGGGGAGCCCCGATTGGGTTGTGAAGTAGGGGTATGGCGTGGGGATATGAGTCGTGAATTGCTCCTTGCGTTTCCCGAGTTGCATATGTGGATGGTGGATCGTTGGGAACAATATGATTCGCCCAAGGATGGCGGGAGTTTGGCTTCAAAGTCCCAGGACGAAATGTATGACGCTATGCAGGAAGCTGTTGCAAAAACAGATTTTGCGAGCAAGCGGCGTATTGTAATGATAGGGGATTCGGTTAGTGTTGCATCTCTTCTACGTGATAATCTTTTAGATTTTTTATTCATGGATGCTGATCATAGATATAGGGGAGTGTCGCGGGATGCACCTGCTTGGTATCGGAAAGTGAGAAAAGGCGGGATATTTGCTGGACATGATTATAATGGGGCGGGCGATCGATCAGGCCGGTTTGGGGTGAAGCGGGCTGTGGATGAATTTGCAAAGCGAGAGAATCGTATAGTTCAAACAGCACCACAGCGAGTGTGGTGGATTCAAAAATAAGGATTAGTCATGGCGAGATATTTGGTCGACTCTAAAGCATTGTTTCTTCATATCCCCAGGACTGGGGGGACTTGGGTTGAGAAAGCTTTAGATGCGTTGAGTCCCAGATACAATAAGATGCAACAGATGAGACCCCATCATCTTCCAACGAAACACCGACTCCTTTCTCACTACCAACGGTATCAACCAAAAGACATACGGTTTGTTTTTGCATTCGTCCGCCACCCAATCCCTTATTATGAATCTGTTTGGCGATGGCTAGTTAAAGCTAGTCAAAAGGGATGGGTTATGAAGAATGGGTGGCGGTGGCATCCCCACATGACGGCTGCTGCATGGTATCGATCTGACTTTGGTGAATGGGCCAACTTGATGCTAGAGAAAGATCCTCTGTGGTATACGCGAATGGTGGAGCAATTTGTTGGGCCAGAGGGGGGTGAGTTTTGTGATTATGTTGGGACAACAGAGAACATAGTTGATGACTTTCAACAGGTGCTTTTTCTGTTGGGATATGTAGAGGAAGGTCAGCACATGCAACGGATGAAAGATAAGTTGGAAAAGATTGCCCCAGCAAATGTATCTAAGGCCCCTCGACCTGTATGGCCAGATGGGTTGCAGGATCGGGTATTGGAAAGCGAACGATCGATTATTGAGAGATTCTATCAAGATAATACGCAGAGGATCATGTTATGATAGACTACTCTCTTTTTCATTTCTCCTGCCCTCCCCGAACAGGAACGTCCTGGATTCTACGGGCGGCAGAATTGGTGGGTCTGAAAAAGAAATTATGGGAAAATGAATTTGTTGCCCACGTTCCATTTGATGAAAATGGGGTGAGGTTATACCGAGTCTCATTGGTTCGGCACCCTTGTGATTATCTCGCAAGTCGATGGACAGACGCCTCACTTGGTGGCCGTTCTTCCTACGGGAGTTTCGATTCCTACATTCGACGGTATCTATCCGGTCGGTGTGAGGCAGTGAGTCATGTTTATGCGAGATACAAAGCAGACTCTTGTATGCGAATCGAGGATATGCCGTGGGCTTTCATGGAATTTCTTCAGTCAATAGACGTGCCTCCCTCTCTCTACCGGCGGTGCGAAAAACTGGGCAAGCAGAATGTCTCCGGTTCTCTACCCCAATGGGATCGAAAACTCCGGCAACGTATAGTAGAAATGGAAAAGGAGGTCTGCGAAGCGTATGAATACTACTGAGCGAAAAGCCATTATCATAATTCCCTGCCGGTTGAAAAGCCGTAGATTACCTGAGAAGGTAATGATGGAAGTAGATTCGAAGCCTTTGCTTCATTGGGTGTATGAAAAAGCAAAACAAACCGTAGCCGACTCAGTAATTGTTGCAACTCCCAACAGGCGGATTGCTCACTATTGTCGGGATTATGGATTCCCTTGGTTTCCCACAGCAGAACACCCGACGGGTACTCATCGGTGTGCTGAGGTCTTATCTCATTTTCGAGGGAATGCTGGCGTTGATGTCGTGGTAAATTGGCAGTGTGATGAGCCTATGGTTGAACCGGAAGATGTGAACGCCCTGATTGAAATGGTGAGAACCGTCTCGGATATTGCAACTCTTGCTTCCCCATTAGCAGATGATGATTCAGAATGGCAGAACTCAAATGTGACGAAGGTCGTCTGCTATGGTGGGAAAGCTTGTTGGTTTAGTCGTGCGGCGATGGGAGGGGCAGATGCTCATTGCGGGGTGTATGCTTTTAAGTCTTCTGTGCTGCGGAAGTTGGGGTGCTTATCACCTTCACGATATTCTAAAGTTGAATCACTTGAACAGCTTACGTGGTTGGAGGCAGGTTTTGAAATTGACGTTCTGTCGATTCGGAAATTGCCGTTGGCTATAAACGATCGTGCAGATTTTGAGCGGTTTAAGACCGCAGTTGGGAGAAGAGAATGAATGAGAAAGAAACCATGAAACTTCCTCCTCACTACGCTGCGTTCTTAGAAGAGTACAGGACGTTATGCCACAAGCACGGCCTGATGGTGTTCTCGGAAGGCGAAGGAATTGCAATAACAGACGCAGATGAAAAGTTGTGGCACATTGAGGAAGGTTCTGTTGATCAGTTGAGGTGGTTAAGGATATATCATCCCGATGTCCATGCAAAAATAGAGAAGGGAGAACGGGAAGAATGAAGATTGATATTGTGTCACACTGCTATGCAATGAAGTATGAGCATTATTCTGCTGCTCTTGATTTTCAACTCAGTTCCTTTGTTTTCCATCCACCAAAGGATTGCCAAGTCACAGCAACAATCTGCTATTGTCCAAGGGATACTTTGACACAAAAAGTTATTGACTGGTTTTCATTGCACACATCTCTTGCGTTGCGACTTATCCACCTTGACCCTTCAAGACTAGGACGGCGAGCGATCGGCAGGAATCTTGCTGCCAAAGGGACGCAAGCGGATATTGTCTGGTTTGCCGATGTCGATCAGGTCTATGATGAGGGATGTTTGGATCGTCTTGCTGCGATGGAGTGGGCAGATGATACTGTAATGATCTATCCGAAGGATATCAAGATTCATCGTAATCATGCTATTGGCGATGTAGCTCTGAATCGGGCGAGATCAACATGGGATGGGGATCATCGAATTGCAGTTGAAGGGGAGATTGGATATCTGATCGAAGTAGACAAAAACGATTTCATCGATAAGCACTACTCTACTGCAATCGGCGGCGTTCAGATTATCAAAGGATTCTTTGCTCGTGCTTATGGATATTTGGACAATCATCCAAAATGGCAGAAGCCGACGGACGGATCATTTGCTGCTTGCAAGTGTGATGTAGCCTACCGCAAATTCTGTAAGAGACTTGGGAAGGTGGTAGGAGTCGATCTGCCGGGGATGTACAGGCTACGTCACAGCCAAGCCGGACATGGGAGGACACCGAAGCTATGAGAGAGCATAAGGACGGTGTGCGGTGGGTTTACCAGTGCGTACCATGCCAGTTCGTAGACTGGCGTGGAAAGCTGGCTTGGGAAATTACAACGGGTAATCCACCTATCAGACCCCCCTTTTTCTGTCCTCTTTGTGGCCAACCAATGGTTTGGTATCGTATAGGCAAGATCGAATTGATAGGGAATTGGGATGGGTTGGCTCAGACGTAAACTTCGGGCTTGGCTGCTGGATGAGCCTGCTGAATTGGACTTCCGTTTGGAGGCTCTTGTACCAACCAAACGGGGGGCAGTCACCGATCTTTTTCTCATCCAAGGGGCTCGGGGGGTAAAGCTCTTGGGAATCCCAGCGGATGATTCTGATGGGGGGGTGCGGCTGATTGGAGAAGAGGGAGTAAAGGATAAAGAGCATTTTTGGCGGCTGTGGAAGCACTTTAATCCGGATACTCCCCTACAGTGGGAGGATGGGGAACCTTTTGAATTCGAGAAAAATTCCTGATTTTTTGGCTGTGATCCGAAACCCGATACGTATAGTAGGGCGGTAAGAGGAAACAACAGACAGAAAAGGAGACAATCTGATGAGTTATGACATAAAGCTATGTCATCCAGTAAGCAATGAGGTAATCGAACTAGATTCACCCCACCAGTTGCGGGGTGGTACTTGTGCGGTGGGTGGCACCGTCGAAGCGTGGCTGAACGTTACGTACAACTACGGTAGTCACTATTACCGGGTGTTCGATGGCGAAGAGGGTATCAGGACTATTTACAGCATGAGTGGTGCCGAAAGTATCCCCGTCTTGAAGAAAGCAATAGCTCAATCGGGTGACGACATATCTGACGATTACTGGGAGGCGACCGAAGGGAATGCAAAGGCAGCATTGCATGGGTTACTAGCATTGGCAAAACTGCGGCCCGATGGAGTGTGGCGTGGAGACTGACTAAAAAAGAAACATCAAAAGCCAAGGTCAAAGAGGAGGCAAAGAAATGACAAGCGGGATAGAAGAAATCGTCGGATTGCTCAAGCAGTACAATGATTCCAGTGAGAGTTATGTCTATATCCAGTTGTTTGCCGACGGCTCTTCAAATCTTATGCCTTGGGGCGAAAAGGATGAGATTGCTTCGTGGCAATCTCTGGAAGAGGCGATTTGTGGGCTCAAAGCGTTGATACGAGGAGAAAGGGAGAAACGACATGGATCAGCCAATGGCATCGCTTATAAATGAGAAGGAAAACTAATGATTACAGTCTATGATCACAACGCAACACTGCAAGAGGTGGGGGATGTTCCCCTTGTCACACCTTCCCAAGCTGGTCCCCACTGGAAAGGGATTCCTCACTATCAGTTGCTAAATGCACTGTTGAGCGAAATCGAGGAGCGGGGGTGGACGGCGGACAAACCCCGATTCAGTCTCACCAAGAATGGTGCTGGGTTGGCAGGGGCTTTTGAGATTGACGTGCCTAAGATTGGTCCCCCGGAAGGGATGCGTTTTGCTTTGGGTATCCTCACCGATAATGCTTATGAGCGGGCCTTGCGGTTGTATGCCGGAGCAGATGTAAGCGTCTGCAATAATGGATTGGCAACTGGTCAGATTATTTTGGCCAAACGACACACAAAGAATTTTGATCTGAAGGGTGAGATTGCAATGGCCCTGGATGATTATTTGGTTGCCATTCAGAAGGTGGGGGGGATTGTGGATGGGTTGAAAAACCACAAATTGTTAGGTGGGGCTGTATATGAACATCTTCTGATTGAGGCTGGTCGGGAAAGGTTGATGCCTTGGAGTCGGTTGGGGAAAGTGGATACAGAATACAGGAACCCTCGATTCCCAGATGAGATTGGGACGGAGACCTCGTGGGCCTTGTTGAATGCATTCACTTGGGTGGTCAAACGGAATCCACCCTACCGACAGATGGATCAAATCAATAGGTTTCGGCAGATGCTTCCTACGGCAGCAGCGTAGAGGAGTGATCGTGAAAAGCCCTGCGGCAACAGGGAGGCTTGGGATGCGAGATTTTCAGAATGACAGCCTGCGGCTCAATTCCAGGCCCCGCAGGTTACCTTGCCCCCGATGGATTGCCGTCTGTCGGGGGGTATTTTTTTAGGGTTTTTGATTATTCTGACAAAATTCCCGGAATTCCTATTGTAATCCCTCAGCTATCCCGTATACTATAAGTAGAGGGTTAAGGGTAAGGGAAAGAAACCAAGGGGCAAGCAAAGGAGACAGAAAGATGAAAGTGAAGGGAAGGACGATAACCTTGGTATGCTGTAAGCGGTGTGGCCACGAGTTCAGAGTTAAGGATTTTGAGATTACCAGTCATGCAATCAAAAATTCTGTTTGGTTATGCCCCATATGTTCAGCGGAATGGTTACGAGTTCGCGAAAACCGTGGATTATCAAACATTCACTACGTACGGGAGGGAGATGCAATTGATTGGTAATTGCGTCGGCTGGGCACTGGCGAGCCCAAGTGGCTGTAAACCACCCGCCTTGGCTGTGCAGGTTCAACTCCTGCCCGACGCACTGTGGCTGTAGCTCAGTCGGATAGAGCACTGGATTGTGGCTCCAGGGGTTGGGATTCTCTTGTTTTCTGAAAGTATTTTGGGCTGGTTGTCGTAACCTCTTACTAAGAAAGGACTTAAAATTTTGAGGAAACCAGTGATTTCTCAGGAATTCCTCTTGTAATCGGTTGGCTATCCCGTATACTATAGTTAGAGGGTTAAGGGAAACGGAAACAAAAGGAGACAAGACGATGGCTATCACAACCAAAGATCTCTGTCGGAACGTTATGGAAGCAGTACAGGAGCTAAAAAATCGTATTGCGATCCAAGCTGGAGAAGATCGGAGCGTTGTTGCTAGTACGGTTTGGAGGGCTGGAGTAATGCTGAGGGAATTAGGAGAAAACAATGATCCCGAAGAGGAAGAGACAAACCAATGACCACCCTAGCACAAGACGCAGCGACCGACAGTTACCTCAGCGTTGAAAAGATGATCCACTCGATCTGCTGGAAATTTGTCAAGCGGTTTGGCAGCGACTTCGACGATTATGCCTCTGAGGCTAGTCAGGCTTACATGAGGGCATACAACACCTACGATTCAGAGAAAGGAATTGCATACACCACCTACGTATATCAGTGTGTGAGAAACGCTTTGCTGGATTTGCAACGGAAAGCAAAATGCAGCCGTCTCACGTACAATACTGAGATAGTTGAAGGGTGGGAGGACAAGCGGAATGGAACGGGCTTCGACTTCGTAGCGACAATGAAAGAGCTATCGGAGGACGCGGCGACCGTGATGAAACTGGTTGCTAACACGCCTGCCGAGATTGTGGAGTTCGTTCGGGTCGATTCCCCGATGAAAGCCCGGCAGGTAGTTCGGAGCTACCTGAAGGATTTGGGTTGGAGTGCAATGCGAATAGGCGAGACGTTTTCAGAGGTTCGATCAATTCTTACTTGAGGAGATGAAGGGATGAAAACCCAGTGGTATGCAATTTATGATCGAAAACTTGACGGGCAAGAAGGCGGACTCGTATTTGATTGCTGTGCCGAATCTTTGGATGATGCCCATAGCCAAGTGAAAGATTTACACTGGCCCAATGGTTTCATTATCCGCTTGATATCTAGTATGGTCTGCTCATATCCAGGCAATTCTCCCGCTGATGGGGAAGATGTAGAATAATGAAACCCATCACCAATAGATTAAGATAGGAGACAAGACGATGAAGTTCAGTGAGCTAGAAATTGGTGATGCTTTCCAAGTTTTCTACGGAGGTAATCCCGCAGAATTAGAGATCGGAATCAAAGTAGATCGAGCGGTTGCGTTCTTTCTCTCGGGGCCGGGCCAAATGTCGAGTTTAGAGGTTGATGATAGACTTGCAGTTGTGAAGGTCGGCCGTGTTGGAACCTTCGCCCCTAACATTGCTCGCGGTTTCTAATCCAAACACACCCCAGACCAAGGACCGAAACGATGCCTAAGAAAATAGAATCTACAGAAGAGTATCCTTGTGGTTGCGTTTTCGTGCATCACTCAACGGGAGGATATACGCACTATGCCAATCCGGACTGCCTCTTCGACAACAAAATACATCCTAAGGTTTGTGGATATGAATTTAAGCCTTGGTCGGAGAGGCCACAAAACTAGTGATCCCAAGCCTGGGCTCCATGGAGTCGGAGCCGTTGACTACCAACCCCAGATCAAGGAGGATACAAGGCCATGAAACTAAGTCGATTTCTGAAGCGGGTTGCTGCTAGTATGAAAGCAAACAAAACAACAGAACCCGAATTGCGAATCTGTGAGGGTGTTGCCGGGACATGGCACTATCATCTGACCTATAATGAGAAGGGCACGAATGCACTTTGTGGTGCCCAAACAATGTGGTCAGGGAGCCCACTCAACTCCTGGGGTTTCAAACCCAACCACATGCCAACGTCCTATTGCCACAAATGTGAGAAGCTTGTGGGGCTAGGTGAAAAGGAAGTAAATACCCATGACTGAATCGAAGACTGAATCACGTACCAACGACCCCATCGAAAGAAAGCTGTGGAAAGAACGTGGACTCGTGCAAGTTGGAACTCTCAGACACGGTGATGTATTTGAGACCATCTGTGGCCGATACTGGCGGCTCATTCGCGAGACAAGTCGCGGGATCGTTCGTGCTGAACTTTGGGGACGCGATAGGGCAGAAGAATTCAATGGCCTTATAAAAGTTCGACTGGTGCTGAATGGGATGATTGGTCTTAACGTATCACCTGAAGAAAAGAAACGGGGAATCATGAAATTGAATTGGGTGGTGAAGCGTGGAGGAAGATCGACATAATGAGGAGGCAAAATAATGAAAACCGTATGGTGTGTTGAGTTAGTATCCGATTACGTGTTGTACGTTCGGTATTGGGACTCAGAATGGGAAGCCTGTAGGGACGCCAACCGCGTCTTCCAATACTACCATTTAATGCCGAAGGTGTTCAAAATACAGATTGGAGTTTGAAGAGTGACCTACCAGAACAAATTGTTGAAGGCTGCAAGTGAAGCCCTTGATGAAGCTGTCAAATCTCAGAAAAGACGATCATGAAACTCGAAGTTAGACAGCTAGGCAAGCATTGGTGGATCACCGGCGATGATGAAATCGGTCCGATGGGACCCTACGATAGTCGGAAAGAGGCAGAGGAGGATCGTCGGGGAGTTGCTAGGTTCCAAAAGTTCGTAGTACGAGATGGTGATATGGAGTTTTTGACAAGTGATGGAAAACCAATGGAGGAAACGTAAAATGTCTTGGTCCGACGCGTTATCCGGAGTCTACTTGGGATTTGTCCTAGGAAGTTTGGCTGTATTGATTACAACGGCCTTGAATGAATTGTTGGAACCCCGAGAATCATGAGTATGGATACTCTTTGTTTCCTCCCAATTCTCATTTTGGAAAGTACATCGGGACGATGTGGGAAGAGGTTATAGACGCCGAAGTAATAGGAGGGGTAAAATGACTGATGAATATGAAGTTGATAGATGGTATGACAAAAACGAACAAGATTTTGGAGAAAGTTGTTTCAACAACCATACAGATGCGGAAACTGATAGTGATGACGAAAGGAGAGAATTAGAAGAGGACTGGCCTATCGATGGAGTTTACGAAGATGCCTTTCCAGAAAGGAAAACAGAGATGAACGAATGTAGTGATTGTAAACGGTTGCATAGTATAATAAAGCAATTGCGTGTTGCGGCTATTGATGTATTGCTTATGAAAGATGTTTCGGACATGGAGTACTCAATGAGAATCAGGGCATTCAATCGTCTGGAAGAATTGGTTGATTTGTCTAAAGATAAAGAATATCCATAATGGAACTCTATCCCAGTAAACAGCAATGTCATAGGTGTGGCGAATGTTGTCGGCATGGTGGGTTGTGTATCATGCGTGGGTGGCATAATCTGCCTAGAAAATTTGCTGTGATCTGCCAACTCCTAGCAGAAGATAATCTCTGCAATGAATTGCGTGGGAAAGAGCACAAGACGTGGTGGGTTGGCTTCGTAAAAGGGGTTTGTGATTCTCCTCAATACAATAATTTAAGATGAAACTCTACCCCTTCCAAATACGCGGTGTCGAACTGTTAGAGTCCTTTGGTGGAAGATCCCTGTTAGCAGATTCGATGGGCCTCGGCAAAACTATCCAGGTCCTGCAATATCTCAAACAACACCCCGAAGCCCTCCCCGCAATCGTTATCTGCCCAGCCAGTGTAAAATATCTCTGGGAGCACGAAGCAATAAGCAAATTCGGCATTCGAGCCTCTGTGCTGGAAGGACAAAAATCACCGGTAAATGGGGAAGCAATGATTCAACCTAAGCTGGTGATCCTCAACTATGACATCCTTCGTTTCTGGGTAGAGTGGTTGAGAAAGAATGTTCGACCGAAGATGATTGTGCTGGATGAATCACAATACATAATGTCCCCCAAGACCCATAGAACCAAAGCAGCAAAAACAATCTGTAGGGGAATCCCCTATGTGATAGCTCTGAGTGGGACGCCTCTGCTGAATCGCCCGATCGAATTGTTCTCGACTCTGAACATCCTGCGACCGGATATCTGGAAAGCACGATGGCCATTTGCCCAGGAGTTCTGTGATCCAAAACGAACTCACTGGGGCTGGGAATTCAAAGGAGCGACCCACACTACAAAATTGCGGAGTCAATTGTTGGAGCATTGCATGATCCGGCGGCGGAAAGAGGATGTGCTAAAAGATTTGCCGGCCAAGGCAAGATGCGTGGTCCCCCTTCCTTTGTCTGATCCAGATGAATATCGCCGAGTTGATGCTGATTTTCTGACCTGGCTAAAGCAACAAGACCCTACCAAAGTCGCCTCCGCACTGCGGGCCCCGACGTTGGTAAAACTCGGATACCTCAAGCGGACTGCGGCCCGGTTGAAAGCTCCTTATGTTGTGGAGTGGGCTAACGAATTTTTGAAGCAGACAGATGAGAAGTTAATTTTGTTTGCGGTGCATCGAAAGATGATTGAGATATTGGTGAATCAATGCAAAGTGAAGTTTGTTGTGGTGGATGGGTCAGTTAGGGGGAGGAAACGAAAGGCTGCTGTGGATCAATTCCAGAATGATGGGAAAACACGATTGTTTATTGGGAACATCCAAGCGGCGGGAGTGGGGATTACATTGACAGCAGCCAGTACGGTTGCGTTCACCGAGTTGACTTGGCGGCCGGGGGATCATGTCCAAGCAGAGGATAGATGTCACAGAATTGGAACTGAGCATCCAGTTTTCATTTACTACCTAGTCGCGAGATTCACTATCGAGGAAGACTTGTGCCGACTGATCCAGGGAAAACAAAAGGTGTTGACGGCAGTATTGGATGGGGAGGGGCAAGGGGAATCACTCTCGGTTTTCGACGACCTGATAAAGACCCTACTTACAGGGGGTGGGTCGTGAAAGTTTTTGATTATTCTGACAAAATTCCCGGAGTTCCTCTTGTATTCCTTCGGCTATCCCGTACAATCTAAATAGAGGGTTAAGGGAAACCAAGGGGCAAACAAAGGAGATGAGACGATGAGAAAGCCAGAATCAATCGGAACCGTTTGGGCCTCTCGGGCACGGATTCGGATCATTGATGAGACCTGTGATCCTCCACGATGGGTGACCGTTGAGCATTGCGTTGATACACCGCACGCAATCGGCAACGCTCTTGCAAAGGCTCGGAAAACACATTCCAACAAGCGGATGTGGATTCACTCTGATACAAACGGCAAGCAGATGGTATAGACGATTGTGAGAACCAAGGGGCAAGCAAAGGAGACAAGACGATGACCAGCGAATACAAGCGAGGCTACTCAGACGGAATGACAAACCGGCCGTTTGACCGTGGTGACAGCACTGATTACGAAAACGGCTGGCATGATGGCGACAGCGATCGACCAACGCTCGACGACCTGATACTCGATCCCAGAATGGAACGAATCAACCCCCTGGGGTATTGACCCCCAAGCCCGGGCCGATAACGCGGCCTGGAGTCGTTGACCACCAGCCCCAAACCAAGGAGACGGAACGATGTGTCGAGAAATTCGGATGAACCACATCTTAGGAGCAATTCAGGAAGCGGGATACGATCCCCATTGTGCGGAAGTTGAACCGCCAGAGTACCCGCTACCTCCGTATGATGAGCATGATCCCAGCCCGGCTGGCTTCCGACCGAAACTGCAACCCCAAGAGGTAATGTGATGACCACGTGACGTGACCTAACGCAAGCTCAATTTGATGCAGCTTGCAAACGGGAGGGATTTAAGCGGGGTGGTGTTCTGGGCGGATATTACGATGTTGGCGATGGCTTGCATATTTACGCTCCCAATGTTGGAGCAAGACGACGCAGTCAATTGGCCTACCTGATTCGCGAACGCAACAAGTGGGAAACGAAACAAGAGGTGATGGGATGAAGACTGACCGACGTATTACAGAACTGGCCGAAGAGATTCGGGTGTTTACTTTCCAACTGCTGGATGGTGAGTTCGATGTGAATGGTATGGAGGCTGGTCGGGTTGCTGCTGCGACCGAATCAGCATTTATGGTAGCCTTGGCCGATGCCGAAGACATCGACTTGACGCTGTAACGCACTGGGGGTGTGTGGTTCGCTCCCGTGGTCTGGTCCGCCACGGGGGCCTACCTTGAACCCCTGAACCCTAGCCCGTGGAGGACACGCGATGTGGCCACAAATAAAGTGGCGGGAGTGTTGCATCCCCGCCTGCGTCCCCGTCTACGATGACTGGGAATACGACGATGATGGCAATGTAGTGGACGACCAAGTGATCGACGTGAGGTGATAGGATGAAACTGTACTTTCAGGATCACGGTGAGATCATTGGCTGCTTGGACACGGGCAGCATAGATGTTTTGGGGAGCAACCACCCGCAAGGCCCGGATTGGCCACCTCGCAGCCCACACTATATTGAGGTGCCCTTGCGGTTTTCGTTTGCCGCGCCGGACCTGCTGAAAGCGTGCAAGAGTTTTCTTGACGCAATGATACTCCAGCAAATCGCTGACCGAGCGAACGGCAACGCGTCGGCCGCCGCGTCTTGCCAACCATTCATTGACGAAGGGCAAACCACCATTGCCAAAGCAGAAGGATAGCTGGGGGTGTGTGGTTCGCCGTCTCCGTCTGGTCCGCGGGGGCGGCCTATCGTGGACCCCTGACCCTAGATTGGAGGATGAGATAATGAGAACCACCAACGTGAAGTGCAGCGTAGAGGAACTGGCTGAGATACAGCAATTGTCAAAACAGGCCGCGGCGACTCCTGTCATGGCTACATCGGTCGCTGCCGGACTGGCTGGCCGAGACTTCGCATCACTTGCCCGAAAAAGGTGTCTGGAGAGATGCCATGAACTGGCGTTGGCGCACGGCCTCCCAGAGATTCCTGGGTACTATGGCGTGACTCCTGATGGCGAGTTTGTGAGGACGTGACCATGATCCTGACCCCTGACCCCCGGAGGAGGATGAGACGGTGCTTTACGACTTCTGCGGCTTCGCGTGCGGCCGGTGCCGTAATCAAGCCGAAGACATCGAATTGCCAAGCGCAGCCGAAGCGATCGACTACGCAAAACACCTTTTGGAGAAGTGGGAGGATTCGTCGGTTGAGGTCAGTCGTCGGATTGTACCGCATGGCGACTGGCCAATAGCAAGTGTATTTCGGGATGGCGATGTAATTCTACCGTGAACCCCTGGAACCCTAACCGGAGGTGAGACCGATGGACGCAATCGACATTGTTGCTGGCTATGGTGTGCAAGTGGATCCGAGCGGCGTTGGTCATGCTTGGCACCCCGTCGACACCGCGGATGTTTCTGTGGATATCGCCGAGGAAATCGCCTGCTGGATAATCGAAGCGGGGCCCGAAAGTGAACCGGAGCCTCGCGAGGAAATGACTGCCAGCAACGGACAACACTACCGGATGCCGCCTGAGTGACAGCGGATCCACAACCCTAACCGGAGACGAAACAATGAGAGAGTTGAGCTTCGGAAACCGAATGAGGTGGGCTGGGAGCCTCTTAGATAACACTGAATGGTCCGATGGGGAATTGGATGGTGTCCTCGAATGTCTTCCCCTTGTAATTGCATTTATGGAAGGGGCAGGCTACAACTCCAAGAGAATCATCGGCCCGCTAAGGTTAGATTTGCAGGTGCTCAAAGGAATGAAAGGGATGCGGGCGTCGTCAAGGCGTTTAATAGCCTTGAATGTGCTTACAAATAAGCCTCCTGCTGATAATCCCGAAGATATTGATATCGGCGATCGGAAAATCCTTATGAATGATGAAGGGGAATGTGTAGGGTGGGCGCCCGAGTCTGAAGTGGTATCCGATCCCGAAGATCTCGATCTCACGTAGGTTACCCCCTGGCCCCGTGCCTTCTATCCACTGGGGGTGTGGCAGATGTGCATGGGGCCCCTTTATTTTGAAGCCTATTGCAAATGACTTTCCACGATATCCTAGATCAATACAGTACTCCCCACCGCCACGAGGGTGAGCACCACCACGCCCGAACGGGCTGGATTCAACTTTCATGTCCCTGGTGTGGCATAGGGGGGGATCAGTTTCATTTGGGGTATTCGATCGAAGATAAATTCTGTTCATGTTGGCAGTGCGGCTACAAAAATCTAGCCGACGTGGTAATGGAGATCACAGGTGAGCCCCTCGGCAAAGCTCTGTCTCTGCTAGAAACCCTAGAGAAACACGAGAGACAGCCTCTCCGGGCCATTCGACCCCGAGGACGGCTTAGGATACCCTCGGGTGTAGAGCCCCTTAGACGGGCACACAAGACGTATCTGAGGGGTAGAGGATTTAACCCAGACCAGATAGCCCAATTGTGGGGGGTCAAGGGGATAGGGATCAGCAGCCAATTGTCGTGGCGGTTGTGGATTCCAATTCATCACAAGGGAGAAATTATCTCTTGGACAACCAGGAGCATTTCTTCCGATGTGAAGTTGCGGTACATTTCGGCAGAGGAAAAAGATGAAGCGGCATCGATGAAAACTGTTTTGTACGGGGCTGATTTTGCTCGACATGCTGTGATTGTTTGCGAGGGCCCGACCGATGTATGGCGAATCGGGCCGGGGGCTGTGGCAACGATGGGGTTGACGGTCACCGCGTCTCAAATCTTGGCAATATTGCAGTATCCAGTGAGGGTGATTTGCTTTGATATGGAACCAGCAGCCCAGCGGCGGGCAAAGGAACTTTCATCCACTCTGATGTGCTATCAAGGAGAAACGTATAGTATAGAGTTGGAGTCGGGGTCGGACGTGGCAGAAGCAGATGAGGAAGAAATTGAGGCAATTCGTGGGATGTTTTTGGAGAGGAAGGAAGTGAAATGATGAAAACAAGCAGAACCAGTTCGCAGGAATGCGGCGATATTGTGCGAAGGAGGACCAAGATTGGTTTTCAAGTGGTTGTCATTACCCCATTGTTCGTAATTCTTTTTATAGCACTCCTCCCATTTTATTGGATTGGTTGGTTTGTAGAAAGGATACGAAAGCCATGAGAACAGTGCGAGAGATCGTTAGAAACCTCCTGGGTAAAGGAATCAAAAGTGCTTTCAATACATCCAGTCAGTGCAATGCCCGAGCTAGGCTTTGGGTTCATGTGTCGGTCCTGCCTCCATTACAGTCGGGAGGGGCCCAAAACGATACCTGTTTGTGATGCCATCGAAGCGGAGGAAGTGATCCGCAAGGCGTTGGCACCGCCACCGCCGACGAAGGAAGAGGCGTTGGAAGTAGTACGTTTTCTCGATATGAATGTGAGTGCTCTTGGGACATGTCGGCAGAAATGGGAAACAAAGCGGGAATTGCTCTGCCGCTACATCGCATCCATGGGAGAAAATCCGTAAAGAATTTCCGTTGTAGAACGGAAGTTATTACGTATAATAGGAATGAACGAGGAAAAGAAAGTGGATGAAGGTTACACAAACAGCCGATCGACTCGGCGGGAGGGCATCATGCTCTACTAAACCTTATCAGAACCAATTTATGTGACCTTTAGAATTCAAACTGCGGACAAATGTGAAGCCCTGGCACCCCTCAACTTAATTGGGCACCAACAGCAAAAGCCGAAGGTGCCGCATACAAAATCTGGGTGTCGGGGTTTTCTTCTTTACGGGAGGGAAGGGAAACATGAGCAAACACACGCTGGGATCGTGGATACCAAATCCCTCGATCGTGGAATACTCGTCATTCGCCGACATTATCTCGGCATTGCTCACGGGGCAGGAAGTAACCTACGGCAGTAGGATGCTCCAAGAGGCGTGCGAATCTCACATGCAATTGCTGGGAACCGTTAGTGTGCTGCTCAAGGCGATCCGACGTGCCATACGCCTTGAGCGAGAAGGTTGCCTGTGCGAAATGTACACCCTGAACGAGGGCGAACAGTGCCCTCTCTGTGAATACAAGGCCGCCGTCAGAAAAGCAGAACCCGATTCCCCGGGGAATAAGATTACCTCTTTACGGGAGGGAAGGGAGAGCATATAATAGGGAACAGTAGCACCGAGTGGTGTCCGGTGCTTGGGAAGAGAGCAGCGATGACTTGGCTGGTTGAGGTGGAAGATGAAAATATCAGACAATACAAATTGCAAAACAACATCTGATCCTCAGTTGGCAGGATCATTGTTGCTCCAAAAGGCTGCCCCTGACACCAATCAAGGGCAGCCTTCTTTTTTGCTCTGAAGGGGTGAGAAGATGAATGGTCATCTTATTCGAGACCCATCAAGTCACAGATACTATACTCAAATTCCAAACATGGTGATTGAAAAACGTGAATTATCCCATGCAGCTATGCGTCTTTATCTCTGGTTCAAAAAGGTTTGTGGAGAGGGCGAGGGTGAATGCTACCAAAGTTTGACGACATTGAGTGAGGGGTGTTCTATGCGTCGTCAAACGGTGGTAGATGCTAGGAGAGAATTGGAACATCACAAACTGGTAGAGACTGAAAGGACCGTAAACAAAAACGGATCAAGCCAGATATTGGTCACTATTGTAGACATCTGGAAGCAGAATATCAGCCAGTACGATACGGTAACTAAGTCCCCGATAGGGGGGTCCGAAAAGGTAACTGGGGCAGTACGAAACGGGGACGGTAATAAGAACCCTGTTAATAAGAAAGACTCTATGTCCGCATCAAAGGATGCGGACGGTGAGTGTCTTCGATTGGAAAGAAGGAAAAAGAGAACACCTTCATCATTCGACCATCGTGCAGTGAAGGAATTGCGTAAAGTAATATCAAAACATGTCAAACCAAATTGCAAAGCTGACATGAAGGACTGGGCCAATCAGATTCGTTTAATGAGACAGAAAGATGAGGTACCTAAAGAAGAAATTCAGCGGATCATCAAATGGTATGATAACCATATTGGAGAGGAGTACATGGTGGAGTTTTTCTCGGCATCGGCTCTCAGAGAAAAATACAAAAGCGGAAAGATCACATCAGCTATGAACAAGACAAATGGACAATCTCTCCCCTCCCCCACCGCCGCCAAGGCGGGCAGGGAAATGGAGGGGATGATCTACGCAGTGCAGGAGGCTTTGGCAGCAAAAGGGATGGATACGATGAACACACCAATCATGCAAGAGGATGTGGATGGGGTGTTGCAGGAAATGGGGATGGAGCCAGGGATTGTAGACGCCAATGTTGTGTGAGGAACAAGTGATGGAATGTCGGGCTTGTGGCGACTGGATTAAGAAGGATGACAGAACCAAAACCGATGGGTATTGCCGAGTATGCTATGAGGAAATTACTAAGGGGATCATCCCGAATGTGATTGGGCCTCAGTACCAATCGTTAGCATCACACCTAACACCTCGACAAGCGGCAAAGTTGGGCCGTACCACAGGGGGATAAATAGTGGATGCAACCGTCTATTGTGAAAGTGGGAAAATGATTGATACAAAACAAGTCATATTCAGTAGAGCAGTTCAATTAGACGTGACTGCTGCTGAGCTTGGTAAAGAACTCGGAAGTGGAGATCGATGGGATCAGGCAACCATTCTAGTTGCTTGGGCTGATGAAGTGATAAGATGTGATTGTGTTCTTGCAGGTGGAGACCCAACTAAGGTTCTCCACGATTGGTCAGGACAATGTGCTCTAATTGTTGGAGAAATGTCAAGCATTGAACGGGCCTACGTATTAGCTATCATTGATGTGCTTGCCGAGCACCTACGTCGATAAAACTTGGGAGAAATGAATGATGGTACATACGTATCGCCCACGAGATGTCGAAACTGAAGTAGCTTTGAGGCAACTTGAGGCTATGACAACTTCAGATATCGAGAAGACCATTGCAGGTCTAAAGGCACACATTTGTCTATTGGAACTTCTGTTGACAAGACCTGACTTATTGAGCCCACCAGTACCACCACCGCCAAGAGGTGAATGATGACACGCATCGAAGGCAAACCCAGTTTCTATTGGGTACCTGGTACGAAGTTATGTTTCAGTTGCGATGCTGGACTTACTGGAGTCGCAAGACCGACTTCCTATATTGGATGTGAGTGGAAGCGTTACTTTTGCTCTGAGGCATGCCGAGATGATTTCGAGGAGAAAATGGCAGAAATTGAGGAAGGGGATAAATGATGGGCGATAAATTGAAGCCACCAAAGTAGAATGAGATTGTTCTATGAAATACCCGACGCGGTGTAAGATTGTTGATGTGACGGGAAAAGAATTCCTACCCGGAATTGAAATGAGGACTCCTGAAGAAAGTATCCCGCATGTTGGTAAGGAAGGGTCTGAACAGTGAAAACCCGACGATACGACGGGAGTGACTTACGGAGAATCTTATCAGGGATGGTGACAGACAAGACTGTCTGTGCTCGCATAGCGAGCCAGTGGCAGGAAGGGGGATTATTTGATGCTCCTCACGCGAATCTGATAGGGCAGTGGTGCATCAACTATCTGAAGGATTATGGGGATACCCCGAACGGTCAATTGGTGGGGTTGTTCGAGGCGTGGGTGACAAAAACAACAGCCGATGATAAAACGATACAAGCAGTTGAGGGATTCCTTCGGGGAATGTCGGATGAGTATGAAGAGGAAGAGCCCCCTGCTAGTGATTATGTGTTGGACAGAGCAGGAATATATTTCAATAAGGTGAGGATGAAACGTATAGTAGAGGCAGTGAGTGGTGACTTGGACAGGAACCACGTTGATCAAGCGTATGGTCGGTTGACGGCTCTGACTCGGATTGAATTGGGCAAAGGGGCCTTGATCAAACCGGCGGAGGAATACGATGTATGGGAGCAGGCATTCAATCAGGAGCAACAACGGCCGCTGGTAACCTATCCAGGGCGGTTGAATTCGTTTATTGGCTCAGCAATGGTAAGGGATTCTCTGATAGCATTTATGGGGCCGGACAAGAGTGGGAAGAGTATGTGGTTGCTGGATTTGACGTATCGGGCGATCAGGCGACGGTGCCGGGTCGCTTATTTTGAGGTGGGGGATATGTCGAGGGATGCTGTGATTCGGAGGTTGGGACAAAGGGTTGTAAGGCGTCCATTATATCCGTCCAAATGCCGGATTCCGGTTTCTGTCTCTGAGAATAATGAGGTTCGGTACAGAGTCGAAACGTATAGTAAGGTGTTGGGATCAGGTGAGTCGTACAAAGCATTTCGGAAAGTCTGTAGGGGAAACGATTTATTGAGATTGTCTTGCTATCCTACTAGTAGTGTCGGTGCGGATGGGGTATCATCGAATGTGAAAGATTGGGAAAGGGAGGGTTGGGTTCCAGATTTGATTGTGATTGACTATGCTGATATCTTAGCCCCACCATCTGGAATTAGAGATACTTTGGACCAAATCGAAATGACATGGAAGCATTTACATAGATTGTCACAGGAGATGCATTGTTTGGTTGTGACGGCTACGCAGAGCAGTGCTGAGGCTTACCGTACAAATCAGCTTTTGAGCCGTCGCCATTTCAGCGGACGGAAGACAAAACTGGCTGATGTTGATGGGATGATCGGGTTAAACGTATCATCTGAGGATAAGAGTCGGGGAATTACAAAACTGAATTGGATAGTAAGACGCAATGAGTATTACAATGAGAGGCGATATGAGGTAGCTGCTGGTTGTGAGAGGATAGCTTGCCCAGTGATTAAGGCGAGGGAGTAGTGTTATTTTCAATTCCAAAGTGAAGGAGAGAAACGATGCGTATGACACGAGACGATGCGGTGGCGATGTTCAATCAAATAGGGTATCGCACGGCGAAGAAATGGAACAAGGTCAAAATACGTGACAAGTTCATTGAGATAACTGAGATGGCTTTGGTGGAAGATAGCCCTGAGTTGGCTGATTTGACTTCGAAGGATGCACGATTAGGTAGTTTGTACGCAGGTGTGATCGAGGCGGTAGAGAAGGGGGAGGATATCGAGGTTGTAGGGGGGAAACTTCCTAAGGAGTCGAAGCAAGCTGTTGTGGAGGATGTCGGGGAAGAGGATGAGGGGAATGATGAAGGGCCTCCGGCTGAAGTCGAAGGGGAATTTTTTGAAGAAGACGATCAGCAGTGTGATGGTGACGAGAAAAATGAGGTTAATGGGGGGCCTCCAGAAGAGGTTGAATCCCAAGAGGATGCTTCTGAGGAAGAGAATCCAACAGAAGAAGAGATTACAGTTGAAGAGTCCCTAGTTGTGGAGGAAGCCTCAAAAGAGAAGTCGAAGAAAAAGAAGCGGGGTCGTCCGAGGAAAGAGAGGAAAACTGAGGAGGCGGAGCCGAAGAAGAAACGAGGTAGGCCAAAGAAAGAGAAAGTGATTGAGGAAGAGAAGCCTAAGGCAAAGAAAGAAAAGACAACCCGCAAGCGTGGTGTGGATGGTCCTCCGATTGAAGGTGGGAATCCCGTCGGTATTCGATCCATCCGGAATCGCCTTTTCTGTGCTGGCGTTATTCTTAGGGATCGTGGATTGACTTCTGGTTTGAGCGATGATCTGATTGAGGAGGTTGATAAGCTTTGTGGGAAATCGAATAATGTGGCATCGAAGACTCAACTTGGTCTTGCTTGGCATGTTGTCAACGGCTATCTGAATGGGAATGGCTAAAGGTATGCCGAGAATCATTCGGGTCTTTCCGCGGCGGACGAAAGCTACGCCAGATGATCCTCTAGCTTTTGTAAATCGACCACCGGGGTTGATTGATGAAGCGGATGAAGTTCATGTGAGTGTAGCTTTCACTTGGGATTTGCCGGCGGCTGAACGGCTTGCGAAGCAATGGGAGTGCGTTGCCCCAGTGAAGATTGGTGGACCCGCAACGGGTAAACAGAGTGGGGATTTTGTTCCTGGATTATATCTCAAACATGGTTTTACAATCACTAGCAGGGGATGCCCAAACAAGTGCTGGTTTTGTTCTGTTTGGAAGAGGGAGGGTGGGATACGGGAGTTGCCAATCTGTGAGGGTTATAATGTGTTGGATGATAATCTGCTTGCTTGTTCGGATGATCATATCAAATCTGTTTTTGTGATGTTGGAAAGGCAAGAGAAGAGAGTTCAATTCACGGGTGGTTTGGAGGCTGCCAGATTGAAGGATTGGCATGTTGAAGGCTTGTACAAACTTCGTATAGCTTCGGTGAATTTTGCTTATGATACATCGGATGATTTGGAGCCCCTTAGACGTGCTGGGAAGATGTTGGTGGAAGTTGGTCTTATCACAAGATCAAATTATATTTGTAGGTGTTATGTACTTGTGGGGTTTCCAAAAGATATTTTTAGTAGGGCAGAGAGACGTATTTATGAAACTATGCAGGCTGGTTTTGTTCCGTATATTATGCCATATCGTGGGCAAGATGGTTGTCTACGTCCAGGATGGGGGGAGTTTCGTCGACGTTGGCATGGTTATGTTCCAGTAGTTCATGATGTTTGTGAGGAAGAAAGGAAGTCATTGTTTGGTAAAGTTTCTAAGGAAAGGAAGAGAAAATGCTAGTGCTATCACGCGGCAAGGGCGAGAAGATTATGATCGGGGACAATATCATCATCGCAGTGGTTGAACTGCGACATGATCGAGTACGATTAGGAATCGAAGCCCCGAAAGAAGTACCCGTTCATCGGGAAGAGGTTTATGAGTCAATCAAACGACAAGAGAAAGGAATGCCGAAATGAGGATGAAACGTGAGGAGTTGCTTCGCCAATTGGAGATGGTCTCTCCAGGTTTAGCTCAGAAAGATATCATTGAGCAATCATCGTGCTTTGTGTTTCAAGACAAAAAGGTGATGACATTCAACGATGAGGTGTCTTGTTCTGTTCCGACTACATTAGATGTGGAAGGGGCAGTCACAGCAGATCCCTTGCTGAAGCTATTGCGGAAGATGCCCGAAGATACAATCAATATTGAGGTCGTTGAGGGCGAATTGCTGATCAAAGGTAAGGGGAGGCGATTGGGCATCCGCATGGAAAAAGAGGTACTGCTGCCAGTGAAGGACATTGAACAACCGGAAGAGTGGACGCCGATTGGAGAGAATTTTACTGAGGCAGTAGACATTGTGCGGCATTGTGCTGGGCAAGTAGAGGATCAATTCTCTCTGACTTGTGTTCACATTACACCCGAGCATGTTGAGGCTTGTGATAATTTTCAGATAGCAAGATACCCGATTAAGACTGGTTTTGAGAAATCGACGTTGGTTCGTGGCAGTTCATTGAGGCATATTGTTGGCCTTGGAATTCAGGAATTTTCTGAGACTGAGAATTGGTTGCATTTTCGTGGAGTGGATGGTTTGATCTTTTCCTGCCGGAGGTATATGGAAGACTATCCCGATCTGAGTAATTTCTTAGATGTGAAGGGATCTCCGGCTGTTCTGCCGAAGGGATTGGTTGAGGCGGTTGCGAATGCAGAAATCTTTAGCTCAGAGGGGATCGAAGAGAATCAGGTGCTTGTGAAGTTGCGTGCCGGCAAATTGACATTGGAGGGACGGGGGCCGAGTGGTTGGTATGCAGAACGAAAAGCGATAAAGTATGATGGTGAGCCGTTGGATTTTATGATCGCCCCCAAAATACTGTCTGAAATCATCAAACGTACTAATGAATGTGAGATTGCGAAGGGACGTATAAAAATTGATGGCGGGAAGTTTCGATATGTTTCATCCACAAGTCAGCCAACAGCATAGGGAGTGGAGATGAAAAGGAAAAAGGTTGAGCGTTTCCTTGATGAGGTTGTGAATAGAATTGCAGGACCTATCGGGTGTGCTGGACGTAGTGGTAAAGTATGGGATCATGATCCCGATTTTCTTGGTTGGGATGTTCCTCGTGATGGTGAGAGAGAAGTGTATGGAGAGATTGGAGAGATTGGGTATGGGGCTACTTTGCTTTGTGATGATAAATCGGTGAAGATAATTACTGATATGGGGGATAGCCAAGAGAAGTTATATGCTAAGTTTGATTGGCCTGATTGTAAGTGTAAAGAGAAACATTTTATTGATAAGGTTGCGATAGCGATGCTCGAAGCAATTATGGCAAGTAGCGTTGACGCATCTGAGGATTAGATATGTCCAAAGGATTCTTCTCAGACGGAGTGGTGGGGGATGCCCGCTTGCCACTAACTCCTCAGTGTGGAGTGTGCGGTCTGTATCGGGGTTGTGAGTCTCCTAAGATGCCGCTCAGCGGCGATGGGCGGATGAAGATACTGGTCATTGCCGAAGCTCCCGGAGAGGATGAGGACGAAGAGGGGACGCAGTTGGTGGGCAGATCGGGGAAGGAACTCCGTAAGTCTCTTAAGAAGTATGGGGTTGATCTTGATCGTGATTGTTGGAAAACCAACGCAATCGTCTGTCATGTCGAAGGGAATCCAACGCCCACAGATAAGCAGATTGCCTACTGCCGTCCAAACATAATCAAAGCGGTAGAGGAATTGAAACCAGAGGTTGTGATTCTGTTGGGACATCCAGCAGTGAAGTCTCTTCTCACCCCGCTATGGGGATCAGATATAGGAAAGATCAGTCGATGGGTGGGGTGGCAAATACCATGTCGAAAATGGAATTGTTGGATTTGTCCTACCTATCATCCAGCTTACCTACTGAGGTCAAACAGCGAAGCTCTAGCGATTCACTTCAATCGGCATCTTGAGGCTGCTATTGATTTGGAGGGAGAACCGTGGGATGACATTCCTCAGTATGAAAAGAAAATCAAACGAGTTTACAGTCCTGATGAAGCTGCTGGTTTGATACGCGGTTTTCGTGAACGTGGGGGCACAATCGCATTCGATTATGAGACGACGTGTTTGAAACCAGAAGCAAGTTATGCTGAAATCGTATCGTGTTCAATCTGTTGGGAAGGGAAACGTACAATAGCCTATCCGTGGTGCGGTCGGGCGATTGAAGAAACAAGCAAATTGCTACGGTCGGATTCGACTAGGAAGATCGCAAGTAATCTGAAATTTGAGGAGCGGTGGACTCGGAAGATATTGGGGCATGGTGTTAGGGGGTGGGATTGGGACACGATGCAGACGGCTCATGTCTTGGACAATCGGCCTGGTATTACTGGTTTGAAATTCCAAGTGTTTGTGAAACTGGGGGTTGAGGAATACGATGCTCACATTCAACCGTATCTGAAAGCGATTGGACCGCGGAAGCCGAACCGAGTGAAAGAAATTCCGTTGCGAGAACTTTTACTCTACGGTGGGATGGATTCGCTCTTGGCATTTGAGGTAACGAAGAAACAGAAAGAGGAGATGAAGGGATGAAAAGGGAAACCTTCAAAAAACTTGTTATGGGCTACTCGTCAACAATTGTTGCAGACTACTCGTCAACATTGGCTGATTATCTCTACGACAAAATTGTGGAGGATGCATCACTTCGCAGGGAATTTGCAGAGATTGAAGAGCAGTATAATAAGCGATCGACAGACCTCCAGAGTAAATGTCCTCATCTTGAAATTCTCCCGTATCGTGGCATAGGCGAATGCGAAGATGGGTTTACATGCGATCTTTGTGGAGCTATAAATCTTCAGGATGGTGGAGCTAAAATTGGATGAAAATACAGCCGCCCGAGGATTCATCAGACGCAGCCTGTCTCCCTGCGGACTCGGTGTAACCCGGGCGGCTCTTTTTGATATAGAAAGGAGTCGGTGTCGAATGACGCAAGTAATACGCTTCCACCTGCGCAACTTCCAGCCGTGGTCGCTACCCGACGAACCTCTGGAGATGAGACCCCCCAAAACTACCGGATGTCAGTGTCCGCACTGTGGGATGTATATCCACATGATTGGCGAGATTGAGATCGAGGGATTCTTTCTGGAGCGATGCTACAAAGTAATGGAGAATGCGGTCGGAGTTGTAGGTGAGGCCGATGAATACTTCGAGCAAACTAGTGGTGAGTCCTATCGCAGGAGTAAACACCGGCAGTTCATGTTGAGGCTGCTCCGGCGGCTGAAAGGTTTGAAAGGGATGTTTGATAAAGAGGAATCATCTGAATAGAGGGTGAGAGAATTATGGAGAACAACCAACCACCCCGAGTGGGTCTTTTTGATGATCGTGTGGAGAATTTACAGCGTGGTGGTTTATGTGATGGGGATAGGAGGGAAATACTTGCGATGACATTGGAAGATATAGCAGATGAATTTCGGTTGCCCGAGTGGTTGCTGATTCGAGCGATTGAGACTCTATGTATGACTAGTTGTGTGGGTAGGATGAAGGAAAAAGAAGATAGAACTAGGGATTGCCCAGAATGAAACTAACACTGGAAGATGCAAATGTACTTATGCACGAGGGTGCAATTGCCCTTGCTCAAGTCGAGGCAAATGGGATGAGGGTGGATGTTCCACGTTTGGAGCGGACGATTGGTAAGGTTGAACGACGGATAAAAGAACTGGAAGGCCGGTTGCGTGAGGATGATGTTTTCAAAACGTGGCGAAAGATATTCGGACAGAAAACGAATCTTGGGAGTGGCCCACAATTAGGGAGGATTCTGTTTGGAGAGTTGGGGTATAAATCGAAATCCCCCACTCGCACGGGAAAACCCCAAGTGGATCAGGCTGCTTTGGAGCAAATTGATTTACCATTTGTTAAGCAATATGTGCAGATAGAGAAACTGAAGAAATTACGTGGTACGTATCTGAAAGGATTGTTGCGAGAAGTTGAAGATGGGTTTGCGCATGCGGTTTTCAATCTGCATTTGGTTACCACGTATAGATCGTCCGCATCTGATCCCAATTCCCAGAATATTCCAGTACGGGATAAGCAGACTAGTAAGCTCATTCGGTCTTGTTTCATTCCACGTGATGGTCATGTTCTGGTTGAGATTGATTATAAGGGAGTTGAGGTGGGGGTTGTTGCGTGTTACAACAAAGATCCCGTATTGATCAAATACATCGAAGACCCAACAAAAGATTTGCATCGAGATATGGCTGCCAAGTGCTATATGCTGCCAAAATCTCAAGTGACAAAAGACGCCCGATTCTATGCGAAGAATCAGTTTGTCTTCCCGGAATTCTATGGTGATTATTACATTGATTGTGCTCGCAATTTGTGGGATGCGATTAGGAGTGGGAAGTTGAAGACGGAGGATGGATTGGGGTTGAAAGAGCATTTAGAGTCGGAGGGAATTGATCGACTAGGAAAGTGCAACCCTAAACAACGGCCAGAGAAAGGTACGTTTGAATATCATGTTCACCAGACTGAAAAGGATTTTTGGAAGTTGTTTGCGGTTTATGCAAAGTGGAAGGATAGGTGGTGGAGGGATTATCAGAGGACGGGAGGGTTCACTACACTGACAGGCTTCCGAATTGAAGGTCTTTATAGACGGAATCAGGTCATTAACTGTCCAGTTCAGGGGACAGCTTTTCACTGCTTGCTTTGGAGCCTCATTCGGTTGGTTCGGATAATGAAAAAGAAAAAGATGAGGTCGAAGATTGTAGCAGAGGTCCACGACAGTATGGTGGCCGATGTACATAAGGATGAGTTGGATGATTTCATTGAAATGGCCAAACGTACAATGACAGAGGACATACGAAAGGCGTGGGCGTGGTTGATCGTCCCTCTTGCGGTGGACGTAGAGGTATCAGAAACGAACTGGTTTGAAATGAGTGAGGTGAAGTTATGATTGACCCCCCCCCCCCCCCCCCCCCCCACCGTCATATTAGTATTGATGTGTTCTTTCAAATCACGCAAG
>SDBU01000195.1_pt1 | contig 87036 bp, 65 predicted proteins | sample 2277071 | NCBI WGS metagenome assembly SDBU01 (sample SAMN10397929, study PRJNA504765) | marine sediment metagenome | isolation source: marine sediment core GS08_GC12, 126 cmbsf | place: Arctic Ocean: Gakkel Ridge, Loki's castle | collected 2008
CCGTGGTAAGAACTGTGGAAACGCTCTCTGTTGCTGGAAGTGATGTTCCAGTACTCAAACAGGAGAAGGAAGCCAGGTCTTCAGGAGGGATCCCATCCCGATGAACGTTGACAAAGCTCCTGCTAATTTTTGTAATTCATTAGAATTACGAAGAGGTGGTGACACTGGCAGGAGAAGGGCGGAACATAGAAATATCTTACAGGTGAGGTTCACTCACAATAAAATGTAGGATATAGGTTATGAGTCAAGAATGTCTTAATCAAATTATGAGCAGGCGCTCTATCAGGAAGTTCTCATCGGAGCATATTGATGAGAGCATAATAGAAGATATGGTAAAAATTGGATTTAGTGCTCCAAGTGCGGGAAATCGTCAACCATGGCGGGTTGTCATTGTCAGTAATCAAGAGGTGAAGAATCAATTGAGTGTTGCTGCAGGTGGTCAGACGTTTTTAGCAAAAGCTCCAGTCGTGTTTGTAGTGTGTGGAGTTCCTGGAGAGTCTGCAGAGAGGTACAAAGAAAGAGGAAGTTCGCTCTACGTTCTTCAGGATACGGCTGCACTGACCTTGAATATTCTACATGCTGCGCATTTACTTGGTTTTGGTGCATGTTGGATTGGTGCATTTAACGAGGAGGAAGTTTCGACAATAATTCGAATTCCTTCAAACATGAGACCTGTAGCTATAATTCCAGTTGGGAAGATTGAGGGAAATCTTCCAGAGATGAGACCTAGAAGAAATCTCTCAGAGGTTGTTGTACGAGAGCGATTCGAATAGAAATCAACTAGATTTTGATTAGCATTTGCCAAGCTACTCGTATTACCACGCGTTAGAATCAGATTTTAAGAGATATTTCGAAGAACAAAAAAGAAGGGGGATGGAGGCCGAAGCCTCCATTTTCCGTTATACTATTGTTCGCAACGACTCTGTGCCACTACTACTTCTTCTTAATCAAGAAGAGTATGAGTAGAACCACAACGCCGATTCCAATTCCTCCAAGCAGACCAATCAACAGTGGGTCGAGTGGTGCTGCTACGGTAGTAGTTGTTGTAGTTGTAGTTGTTGTCGTAGTAGTGGTAGTTGTTGTTGTAGTTACTGGTGGGACTGCACCTGCTGCGAATTCTGTTGAGAATCCATCACTGAAGTCACCTGGCCAATAGCCAGCTGGTGGATCAGTGACATCACAGAGGACACCATCTTCGGTTCCGTAGTCCGTCGTAAAGTTGGTGAGATCACAGCTGTAAGCACGTACCATCACCATATATTCAGCCTCGAGCCAAGAGCTTGAGTCCCATATATAGAAAGTACTTGTTGTGTTCTGCTGTAATAGCACGAATGAGGTGCCACCGTCTCTACTTAGCCAAACTGAGAAGTACGCTTCATCATCAGCGTTCGCATCAGTACTGGACCAAGTCAGGTTCCAAGTATCACCGGTAGTAACGACTGGTGCATTCACTGTGACAACAGGCTTGAAGAAGTTACCAAATGTAACTGTTCCAAGTTCGTTCACGAATGATACATCAGTTGCTGTGTCGCAAGTGAAGATCACATCCATAGTGATGTTTCTGAAGAGCAGATAGGTATCGAATGTAGTATCCGTTGGGGTACCAGACTCGCTCATCGCATCAACAGATGCACGAGTATCCACAGTGATAGTGTATTCGGCACCTGCCACGTAGGCGTAACCAAATGCGTATACACGCATTGCGATATCACCGGATTCAGTAGCTGTGTACGAACCAGCTTCAGCTCCTCCACTTCCGTAAGAATCTACGGATATGAAGGATGTAGAACCTAACTCTTCTAAATCAACTTCACCGTCACTATCAGCATCTTCCCAAGCCCAGGCATCGAATGCTGGATCTTGGCCACTCTGTGCATCAATTGCAATGCGAACGTTGCTACCTGCAGTAATATCTTCAACAGTTTCCCATGTGTATAGGGCAGTCGAAGTCAATGCAAGACCGACCCAATCATCTGTACCTTGTGGATCCGCATAGACACCACTACGACTTTCATAGAGACCGCTCAAGAGCGATATCTTTGAGTTTGTGACATGATACTCAGGCACACCAGCAACTGCTGGGAGTGTCCATGTGTTATCGATAACAACGTGGTCTCCAGCCAAGGTATCGCCGTTAGCGAAGCTAGCTGCAGTAGTTGTCCTCGAAGTCCATGTGTTGTCGATAGTTGCGGGGGCAAATGTGGTTGCATTGTAGAGTTGGAACGTGATCTTGATGTCTTCAGGAACATCTGCTCCATCAAACACACGTGTTTGGACCATGAACCAATAGCTACCGTTAACCAATTCTCCGTAATCCCAAATGATTGTGTTGCTCAAAGCACTTGTTGCAGATGCTCTTGCTGTTGCAGCCTCAACACCATTGACCAAATTCCTTACGGAGAAGTCAACGATTGTACCTGCATTCTTCCATGTTGCTCGAATGACAACAATAGAAGCATTAACGTCGATGCTGTATGGAATGTTCACACGGAACACGTCCAGACCGCCACCCTCGTCTGTATCTCCTGAACCTGCAATGAATGAGGTAGTCATCGCACCAGTATCGTATGGTGTAGATGTTGCACCAACACCATCAACAAGAACCTGTTCTACTGCATAGGTTGAAGCCATGTTGAAATCAACCATGTAGGAGTAAGGTACCTTGTGACTCCATCCACCGGCATCTGTGAAGAGGATGTAACCCTCATGGATTCCATACTCTGCGCTACCAGGAACTATCAATCGAACATCCATTAGGGTTCCAGTACCGTCAGAAACGGTAACAGGAGCAGCTACTGGTGCCCAAAGGGTGATAGTTACAGTAACGTTTGTTGGTCCAGATGGATCATCGACTTGTAGACCGGGTGCATAGTCGAATAGGTTAGCCAAAGTATTTGGATCAGCAATCCTCATTGTTAGAAGGTTGCAAGGATCTGTGTATCGGCTAACGTGGTCAACAATGTCACCTGTTTCGGTAACGAAGTTCCAGTAGTTTAGCTTACCATCTGCAATTGTGTCATTCCAATCGAACAAACGTGCCATGATACCAATATCATCAGCATCAAACGCAACGTTGATTGTCGCATAGGTTGCTGCCTTGAATAGTGTCTCATTTGCACCACCCATCTCAGTATAGAGATTGAATGTTGTTGGACGCACAATCCAAGGATCAAAGTTCGTATCGTTGTAGTAACCAGATTCCAGTACAAACGAGAACTTGTTAGCTTCTTGAAACTCGAACGCAGAATAGCTGAGGAAGTCGCCGGTCTGTGCTGTAGCACCACCAAAGTCCCAGGCACTAAGGTTCACATTGTATGTACTACCTTGGTTAACTGAACCGAAGAAGATACTACTTGATTCCAATCCGACAGGAGTTTCTGCTGGAATGTAGATTTCAAATGGGCTAATATTGTAAGCACCATATGGACCAAGCCAAGCTTCAGCTACTTGTGCACCGTAGTTATCATAACTCTCGGATTCGAAGTAGAATTCAGTAGTGTCCAAGGTTCTAATTGCGTCAACAGCTGCAAGAGCATTGACTAAACCGTGACCCTGAACGAATGGATCGTAACCCATGTCAGTAGCAGATGATAGAAGGATATTCTTCAGCACCTGTGGTGTTGGTTTATCACCAAATTGGTCAACGTATGCGTCAATGATGATAGCTGCAACTCCAGCTGCGACTGGACAGGAAAGGCTTGTACCTTGCCACCAGTAGTATGGATCAGCAGCATCTAACCAGATGTTATGGAATGGTTGTGGGTTAACACCCCTGTAACCAGGAGCCATAATATCAGGCTTGACGATACCAGTGAAAGCTGGACCAGTTCCGGAGAATGCAACAGCTTGACTGTCAGTCTGCTCAATGCCATAGAGGCCTTGGTAGTAGTGGCTAGTGTATGAAGCACCTACTGTTACGACTGAGTATGCGCCAGCGGGAGTACCAGTAGTACCATAATCGTTACCATTGTTACCAGCTGAGAACACGAACAGTGTTCCATTGTAACCGGTTCCAAGTACATTAGGTACTGATGCTACATCATACATCAAAGCATAGTAGTAGAGTTGTAGGTAAGAACCACCAGGTCCCCAACCCCAAGAGTTGGAAACAATGTCTGCATGGTGTTTTTCACCATCAGCGTTGTATTCCCAAATGGATTCGTTAAGATGAGGTCCAGCTGAAGAGTTCAGTTGGAACCCAGCACCCCAGAAGTCAGCCATAATGCTACCACCGGAGGAAATACCCTTACAGGCTATAATTTTAGAACCGACTGCAACACCAGGTAGTTTGTAGTATGAGTGTTCAGTTGTAGTGACTGTGGTTGTTTCGGTATAATCTCCAACTGTTATAGTGGTTGTTACAGTAGTTGTGGATGCGTTATCATATACTTCGTAATCGTATATTCCCTGTGATGCAATAGCTGAAGCTGTCCAGGTACCGTGATTGCTGTCATGGTTGAATAGACAGTTCCAGCCGAGACCATCAGGAGTAATTCCGAAGAATATATCGTCATAGCCATTGGCAAGGTAACCTCTGTCGTCGTAGGCCCACGAGAGTGAACCAAGTCCAACATCCCATGTACCATCATTATCAATATCTGCACCGAGGATGTTGTTTTCCTTGTTGTGGACATAGCCATCATCAATATCATCGACGAAGCTCCAGTCCATCAAACCGGCGTAGTATGCACGGTCATCGAGGTCTGTGAAGTCAGCAGACTCCCACCAGAAGCCATCCATCCACATGTTGGTCCAAGCATAGGTTCCGTTCCAGTCAATGATCAGATCACCGTCATAAACCATTGAAGGGGCAAAAATCTTGCTGTAACCATCATTGCGTTGCTGGAATGCCCATCCGAAAGTATAGTTTTGACCACTTGCGGGTGCGGGAATTTCCCAGTCATTCCAGAGTTCACTCATGACGTACTCGGTTGCATTTGCAATTCCCCAAGCACCTTCATAGAGACCAATGAAGCCTCCAATAAGTGTTCTGTGGCCACCACCATTATTCTGTACGGGATCCCATCCGGTTACATTAACCATCCAACCACTGCCGCTGTCGTAGGTTAGAAGATAACCCGCGTCGAGCCATGCAGTTGTATTGTCAACGAATGAACCGTTAGCAATGTACATGTCTGTCAAACCCATGGATGATGGATCGTATGACATTGGATAACCGCCATTGATGTACTCAGTACCTCTAAGATCAGGTTGACTGAAATCGATACCGCTGTCATCAATTGCGACAACTGCACCGGTTCCATTGTAGTCTAGTGCGGCTGCTGCAGTAGCTCCGACAACATCGTTGATGTTGAACATATCAGTTTCAACACCGGGACCACCATCAATCGTACGATCAATGTAGCGGTCTGCTTGAATAAATTTGATGCTGTCCATAGCTTCAAGCTGCTTTAAAGCGCCAACTGAGTCAACAGAAACTGCTGCGACTCTAGATACCACAAGATCAATTTGCCAGTTAACCTCTGCAATATTATTCAGAGTATAAATGTCAAATTCTGGACCCACGTAGATTAAGAGCTTTACACTGCCATCAGCATTTGTGTACATGCTCGCATCTACGACACCAGTTTCCATATAGGAAACAAGTATTGTGTCCATTTTCTCTCCAACCATTTCATTTTCGACACGGTCAGCCCATTTCTCAATGAACTCTTGTTGAGTGTCGGGGAGAGCTTGTGCTACCTGGGAATCAACGCTTGCAATTGGTGTGAAGGGGATCATCAGTAAGCTGAAGACCATTACACCCATGCAAAGCATAATTGTAGATTTTCTCAGGTTGTTCATTTTTACTTTTTCTCCTCACGTTTTCAATGGAGAACAAAATGACAATGCATCAATCCGCATTGATAGCATTACCTCTAGACGCATTAATAATCTCCAAAAACTGACCAAGTATTAGTCAGTCGTATCTCCTCTTCAGCGTTCTCCACGGGTTTAGTGATTAGTTCCGTTGTGAGATTTTGCATCTATTAAGCATTGTGCAAGAAATGTACTACTCATCCAGCGTCATTACTCCCCTCTTGCGATAATTAAGAATTAGGCTTGGTAATACTGATAGAGGTCGACTATAATGGTCCTTAATTACTCAAAAAGGCTTATGAATGCCCAATTCAATAAATTTACTCTATGTGTAAGCAAAAACACCAGATTGTTAGACAAAGTGTGGAACAATCAATTGATTGTTTACTTCCTAGAATAGTAAGATAAGCATTTGAGTAACCAACTACGGCTCACGAACCATCTTCTTAATCGCGTCAACAATTTCATTGACCATAAGAATTGCACCTATCATCTCAAACTTTGGCTCATCCAATTGGATTTCACTAGCTTCTCTAGAAACACGAGTCATTGAACGACCTAAGCCTTCGATTAAGGAAATAATCGTCTGCTTAGCGGAATCTTCTCGGTCACTGGACTCCACTTGTGAAATCAATTCTACAAGATCAGAGATTACACTGTCTGAAACCTGAGATGCAGTTTCCGAACGACGAGTTAAATCTGTCCACTTTGCTTGAATATTTAGCAATTTGGCTTCGAGCTCCTTCACCTTACCTTCATCAACCACTGATGCGACGGGTACAGCAGGTTCTGCAGCTACAGTATTCTCCAAAACAAGACGTAAATCAGCCATCTCAGTCTGAAGAGATTCTATACTTAGATCCCTTTCTTGAAGCTGGACTCTAAGTTCATCTTCAACCTTGGACGGGACCTTCTTGCCTTTGAGTTGTTCCTCCATCAGCTTGATTGAGGTTTCACGTTCGCCTACTTCAGCCTTGATAGCTTCAAGTTCACCCTCAAGGGTGGCTAGTGACTCTTCCTTTTCAGAAATGAATTCACTCAGCTTTTTATTCTCACCTTCAAGCTTGTATATGGCTTTCTTTGAGAGTTGGGCAACTTCTCTTGTTAATTTGAGGTCTTCTCTGAGACCTGCAAGATCGGGCTCAGGAGGAGAGGTCACAAAGAAAGCAATAATGAAAAAGATGATTCCGACAACGCCAATGTAAATCAATGATGAAATAGTAGAACCAAATATCAAATCTGTGATTAACTGAATTCCAGCTGTGAAGGTACCATAGGATCCAAATGTCCACCATAATGCTCCAGATGCTGCATAGACAACTAGTCCACAAGCACCAATTAGACAAAGCAGACTGAACAAGACGACCAGATTTCGAGTCATACTATCCTTAGGTAAGTGTCTCTGATAGAGAAGTAAGACGATGGCAACAAACAATGCTGGCAATACATATGGCAATGTAGCAACAATATCATCCATGGGGATTCCAAAGTCAACAAGTATTTCGAAACCACTGAGAACAATTGGACTATTCATTAAGTTGCCTCCCAACTCGTGCGAGATGGAGATACATTTCCAATGATAAAACTATTCTGGGGATATAACAAGCCTATTTGGTCCATTAAAAAAGAGGATAATCTGCCCGTGCATCAAATGCTGGACAGATTCTTTTCAGCGCTCTACTCTCTCCAGAGCTTGGCCTTTTCAGCTTCGTGATCTTCAATGGCCATTGTTAGATTCTTTGCGAATCTGCTAGCCTCATCCAATGAAAGTAGGAAGGAGGCCTTGAGGTCTTTATCTTCCCCAATCATCAATCGAATCTTGCCATCATTTACCCAGCCTTCAACAGTCTTTTCAGGCAGAGCAACTTGCATCTCACACCAGGTCCTTCTAGTCTGACCAGTATTTCGATCCTCAAAGAAATGTTTCAATTGAAGTCGGCGCTCGTAAGCATGTGTTTTAGCACCCATTTTTCATGCGCTCCGTATATTATCTTGGGCGTATTATAACGCCCTCACATATCTGTACACATGAAACAATTTGTGCTCGTTTCTCGGAAATTCCGAGCTGAGGTGCTCTCCAGTGTTAGCACTTAAGAAAACCGTTCATTGTTAATTGGACAAACTTGAAAGTCAAGCTGTCCGTCCAGGAACGACACTGGATTTGGATTGAACATGGATTATGTTCCTTGCTGCATTAATATCAGCATGATGATGAGCATCACACTTGACACAGTAGAAAAACTCTCCATCATCCCGGATTGGTTATATTCCGAATACCATAATTCTTTGATTCAAACAACTAGTAAATATCTAAGTTTCTTGTCGCTGTTCGCAACCCTTATTTTGTCACCGGAGGCTGGAACCATGGATGGACTTTCAATAATGCCAGCGATTAACAAACCCACCTTTACTCTGCTAATTCTAGCAATCATCATGTTCACACCAATGCCAGTCTGGAGTGCTACATCAAACTCCAATAACTCGACACATACGGGTATGAGTGCGAATTTGGCTCTAGCAGTAGCCACATCGCAACCGGAGGATATCATTCCAGTAGTCGCTCAATTTCCCGAGGGAAGTAGTCCAGAAGAAATGACAGATGCAATCCAAGCTTCAGGATTATCTAGCGTAATCATAAGACATACATTTCACATAATCCCGATGGTTTCTCTGTATATTAGAAACGATGAGGTTGCTGTATTATCAGAGAATGTGTTGATTAGTGGTCTCATACTAGATATTCAAAGACAAATCGCTTCAGACCCAATTCTAATTGAGGAAGCAGCTCTTGCTGCAAATGGAAATGGTTACACCCATTTCACAACTTTTCTTGGAGTCAAGCAAATGTGGGACATGGGTTACAATGGTACCGGTATTGTTGTAGCAGTCCTCGATAGCGGTGTAGATACTAACCATCCAGATTTACAGAATCAAATAATTGGATTCAAGGATTTCATCAATTTTGAAGATGACATGACCCCTGGCGATGGTATCGTTGGATATGATGACAATGGTCATGGGACAGCCTGCGTTTGGAATGTTGCTGGAGATGGAACTGCTAGTGGAGGTAACTTGACTGGCGTTGCTCCAGGTGCAAGTATCTTAGCTATCAAGATTCTTGATAATGAAGGAGTTGGAGACGATTCAGTCATCGCTCAGGGAATTGAGTTTGCAATAGATGAGGGTGTTGATGTTATTAGCCTAAGTATTGGTGGCGAATGGGTAGATGATACCTTTGTCGTTGAACCATCAGTAGCTGCTTCAGAGGTCGCTATCGCTGCAGGTATTTCAGTAGTTACAGCTGCTGGCAACTCTGGACCTCAAGCGTTTTCAATAAACTCGCCCGGAATTGTAGAAGAATCTATCACAGTTGGAGCATCAGTTGATGATTCTGGCGTTATAGCATTCAGTAGCGTTGGACCTGTACTGAGAACCATATCAGAACCAAATGGGTATACTGCAAAACCCGATGTAGTTGCACCAGGGTATGGAGTAGTTTCAGGACTCGCTGAAGATGCAAATGCATTAGAGTACATCCCCTACAACTACACACAGTATGGAAATTCATATACACAATGGGCAGGAACCTCAGCCTCGACACCTATGATTGCCGGTGCTGTTGCAATTCTAGCTCAAAGGCATCTTCTACTTACAACTGATGAGGCAAAGACCTCCCTGATGGCATCAGCAACCGATCTAGGTTTAGATCCAATGGTACAAGGATGGGGATTAGTTAATGTCACAAAAGCATCTGAGTTCTTACTAGATTCCAGTAGAGACCTGACCATTATGACTCCACGAAGATTCCCAACCCTACCATGGAGTGATACTGTTCTCATTATGGGAGATGATAGACCACCTCAGAATATTACTATCATTTCAACTCAGCCTGTGGGTTTAACAAATATCACACTCACTGGTAACGCCAGTCAATATGTAAAGACACAAGACCGGATTTCAATATCAGCTGGATATTCACACTTTGATATCAAGCTCGATATTCCTGAAGATCTTCCAATGTCTGAAATAGGATGGTACAGTGGAACGCTTAATCTTACATCCTTAGGCGAGGTAATAGCTTCAATCGATATTAGTTTTAGAATTACGCTCTTCGGTGGTCGCTTGATGGTCGATATGGAGCACCATTCAACAGAAGACCCAGATGATCCGTCATTCTATGGATATTTCACCGAATACCTAAGAGAGAGTGGAGTTACTCTATCAGAGTTTGGAAGGCCGGATGATTTCACTACAGATTACATTGATATTGGTTCTCTTTCAAGCTCAGACATCTTTATGATTATGGACACAGAAACAGCTTATTCAAATAACGAGGTTGCAGCCTTACACACATTTGTAGAGAATGGTGGTACACTCTTTGTTCTTTCAGAGTTCTGGGATTCAACAACTGAAACCGCATCCTTTGGTATAGATTCGTATAACGAGATTCTAGAGCCTTTTGGGATTCAATGTGAAAGAAGAGGTATCGGAGAAGGTAGTGGAGATCAGGGTCTCCTGTATGATGCATCTCTTGGTAGCGCTGTTGAAAATGATACATTAATGGAAGGAGTAACAAGTCTATACATCATCCTAGGGAGTACACTGCGCATAAATTCCAGTGTTTCAAATGCCAGAGGACTCTTCTGGGAGGATGCTGCAAAGACCCACGCCATAGTAGCTACAGCTGAATATGGCAGTGGAAATGTGGTCGTAATCTCGGATGGCTCAACACTCTATGACAATGTCCTCTATGACGCAATTAGTACAGGTGCAGATAATCTTAGACTTCTGAGAAATATTGCAAGTGCGATAATTCCCGAAGCACCACGAATTTACGATGTTGTATTGACTACAGGTGAATTTGGAGAACCCGCAAATGTTACAGCCTATATCTTCGATGATGACTTGGATGTTGTTTCAATGAGTATAATTGGACCACTTGGAAATAATATTACAGGAGTAGTTACCGAGAGTTTGGGTTACAAATTTACATCTAGTTTCGATTACACAAGTGGTGGATTCTATTCATTCCGTGTTGTTGCAAGTGATGTCAGTGGCGACATGCGTATCTTCCAGAAGACCATTTTAATCCCTGTAGATGCTGCGGATGATGTATTCATCCAAACGGTAATCTACTCGCTTCTTGGTGTAGTAGCAATTGGACTTGGTTATGCTGGCTGGATGAAAGTTAGCTCAGATAGAAGATCCCGTCCAAAACGAATACAACCAAAAGAGGAAGAGTGGGAAATCCCACCGCCCTCTATCGAATAGGTCCATCTTGTGATGTGCCGCTCTTCTCTCATCACTCTAACACACTCTATGAAAAAGAAATTGTATGAGTTCATATACTCTCATCAAAATGAAATTGTATGAAAGGACTAGGTATGTGGACTAGGTCAGTTGTTCAAGGAACAACTAATCGACGTGCGCGACTGAAAGCCCGAAAGAAGAAGCATTCTTCCAAAGGGAAGTCCCTACTCTCTATAAAGGAATTCCCATCAGGTTCTGGAGAGTCCGCAGCTGTTCACTTTGTCCAATCGGACCTTCTTATTTTTGGTGACAAATCTAAGATGAGTGATAATGACCCCGCTGTGGAAAGAACTGTGGAAACGCTCTCTGTTGCTGGAAGTGATGCTCTAGCACTCAAACAGGAGAAAGAAGCCAGGTCTTCAGGAGGGATCCCATCCTGATGAACGTTGACAAAGCTCTTGCTAATTTTTATAATTCACTAGAATTACGAAGAGGTGGTGACACTAGCAGGAGAAGGGTGGAACATAGAAATTTCTTACAGTTGAGTGTCACTCACCATTAAATGTAAGATTCAGGTTATAGGTCCATAGGTAGTTTCAAGATAGTCTCGTAAACGTTCATGACGAGGCTTCAAAAGAGGCTTATCCTGAAGGATTGCTCCAGATTCCACTCGGTCAAGGATTTCGTACCCAAGTCGGGAGCCCATTCTGGAGGTAATCACTTGCCCACCAATAAGCTGACCCTTTGAATCAGTCACCAGAGCAACATTGGCAAACTCAGATGTATCATTGATATATTGAACAGTGGTCTTCACACCCATATCTTCTGCGGTAGTAGATGAATGTCCAATGCAAACAATATCGGTCCCAAATATCCTATCATATTGTAGTCGCTTTGAGGTGTCCTCATAGATCTTTTTTCCGCCTACAGCAGCAACACCTGCTTGGCGTCCAGCTCGTGCAGCAACACTTCCAACAGGTAAGAGAAGTGGCTTCTTAGTATATGAATCAATTACTTCAACACAGTCTCCAACAGCGTAAACACCATCTTCAGAAGTCTGCATTTTCTCATCAATAACAATTCCACCTAGACTACCAATCTTTACGCCAAGTTGCTTCGCCAACTGAACATTTGGTTTGACTCCAGTCATAAACAGGATTGCATCTGCATCTAGTTTATTATCTCCAATCGACAAACCTGCCACTCTTCCATCTCCAAAAACAGACGTTGGTGACTCTCCTTGGTGAATTGTCAATGAAGTGGGTAATCTTGACATTAGCTCAATACTCATTGGTCCCTCAAGTTGGCGTCTCATTAGACGTGACCGAACAATCAAGTGTGTATCTTTCCCAAGTGAAACTAATCGCTCTGCAGTTTCAAGACCACTGAATCCCGCACCCACAATGATAACTTTACTCATACCAGTGAGCTGTTTCCCAATCTCACTTGTATCAGCCATAGTTTGAATTGTGAACACGCCGGGCAGATCAGTGCCGGGAATACTTGGAACATTGGGAATTCCACCGGTTGCTAAGATTAAGCGATCATAATCGAGTGTAGAGAGCCCTTCTGGTCCGGTAATTTGAAGACTGTTTAATTTTGAGTCTGCTGGAGTTACAGTTGTACCAGGTAAGACCTCGATCCGCTTTTTGGATAGAGCATCCCAAGACCAGTCTTTGATCGCAAGATCGTTTGTATCTGGAATTTCAAGTGCAAGAGACACCCCAGGTTTTCTATGGGATTCCAAGGTTTCCTGAGTTACGATCTTGATATCAGCCTCCGAATTGAACATTCTCGCAGCCAAAGCGGCAGCTGCGCCACCTGGACCGTATCCAACCACTACAATCTTCATTCATTGACACCTCTTCGGTTACTTAACCGTTTGAATGCAAATATCGCCACTACTGCAACCACTGCTACACTTATTCCTACGACAATTAGAGTATTGTCCTCAATGATAATCAGTGTGGTAAATTGCATCTCAGTAGTAGGAATCATCGCACCTTTAGCAATTGCGTATACATCATATTCTCCAACTGGAAAACCTGATGGTGCAATTGCGAATTCATAGAGACCTGCACCATTAATTGTGAAATTGAACCAGAGACCTGTTGAGTGCCTGAATCCAATTTGAGCTTGTGAAACCAGTTCGTATCCTTCGATTGAAAATTCACCAGATATTCTCTCTGTGATGAATAAACCAGTTCGGATTAGCGAGTTATCTATGGATGCATCTGTAATCCGGACCAAGTATGTTGCAGACACGGCTAACATGATAAGAGGAAAGTGAAGAGTTTCTGTTTCAGAAGTGATGTTCAAACTTAGACTATTCACATACGCCGAGAGAACAAGACTCGAATCCACTATTATCTCAGAGGAATCCTCACCTATCGCTATGGAAGATTGAAGAATAGAAAGGGGCCCATCAACAATACTGGTTCCTATTGATCTAGAACTTAGTGCTGAATCGCTATCAAAAGAATCAACGATGATTGAAAGATTTCCATCAGACAACGTCATATCGATTGCTTCGACCATTGGTTTCCATTGATTTGTAAGACTGGATGATGATGTTGAGTCAACATAGTTCAATGTTGAATTATGAGTATTAATCGCAATATTGCCACGGATTCCAAATGATAGCCCTTCTACTTTCAGGAAAGTTGCTGTTGACGAATTCCACCAAGACCCGATATATGACGAAAGCTCGTAAATCGAGCCAGTCCAATAATAGATATTCAAGCTGTCAGCAGTAAGATTAAGGACAATATCAGCTCCATTGATTCCCGTTAGTAAATTTGAATCAGAATCCCATTCAACACTCAACATATTAGTTCCAGAGAAATTACTTGTTTCATCTGTGTATATCGCAAAAGCAACAATGTCCGCTTGTTGAAACACCTTGACAGAACGAATGTCTAAATCTGGCTGGACGTCAGGCTCATCAATATCGGTAATGAAGTTTCCAAGAAGTGCCCAGTCAGAAATGGTCGAATCACTTTCAAGAGTTTCAGAGAGCACATACATCGTAGATAATCCAGCATCGCATAGACCATGACCCCAATCATTCGAAGGAATCTCATAATGCGAAGACGATCTCCCTGCCCCATTTATCAAAGAGCTATAATCCATCCATGGATTCTTGTTTCCTTCTGCTTGCCGAATAAGAGCTAGGACACCTGCAACATGCGGTGAAGCCATACTCGTACCAGTTTTTGTTATCCAGAGACTTCCAGAAAGGAAATTTCCATTGGCAGCTGTTATTCCTACGCCGGGGGCAGCAATATTCGGTTTTGGTGCACCATCAATACGTGGTCCTCTGCTAGAAGTTGAGGTTATTGTTCCTAAGGTTTCGCTATAGGATGACACAGCTATTGCAAAGTCGGATGTACCAGGAGAGCTGACAGTGTGCAGATTATCAATATAGTTATCAAATGTCATATAACTTGTTTCCCAAGAACCATCCCATGAGTAACCATCGACCCAAATGTCTTCACCTTGTGGATTTGTGATAGTAACATCCCAAGTACCATCCGCCCATTCATGCTCCTCATCTGATACTTGGATTATGATGTTGTTCATACCCCTTGAACTAATCTCACAGAAAACATATGCGGATAGATTATCAGTATCAAGAGCAAATGAGGTTCCAGCAATCTGAGAATACTCACCAAGTTCGATATCGGGACCTGTCGGGGGAGTAAGTATAATATGCTCATCTCGATCTAAGGAGTGCCAGAGTAAACTGAGATAGGAATACTCGGGTTCATTATTTACTCGGAGCACTACTGTATTACTATCACCAGAGGTCACGCTGAACCTTGCATGTTTATCTCGATTACCAAGGTTACCTGCGGCCGCAGTTGTCAAGATGCCATGATTAAGGAACGCTTCTGTAACAGCCAAATCTTCAGGGTCCGTACCATCCAGAAATCCTAGATATGATGAAAAAGACATGTTGATAATATCCGCATCATTTTCAATTGCAAAACTTATTCCGTCAAGAATGTCAGCAGAATTGAGAGGGCTTCGGACGATGATTAGATCTGCACCAGGAGCGGCTCCGACATATGATGTGAATCCAGGTTGCCCACCAGCAATGGTAGATGATACATGAGTTCCATGCTGAGTATTGTGTGAATCACCAACAGACACAGCCTGAGTTAGATTGACACCTCGAACATAGACATTAGAAGTAAATTGATCATAGAGAATTGCTACTTTGGAAATATTCAGAATGACAGCTTTGTCAGAGTCTAGATCAATGTCACCATCATCATCACCATCAATTCCCCCAATCCATCTATCACCATCAGCATAATCGAAATCCCCAGTTCCATCAGAGCTGATGTACATGTAATCAGAAGCGTAATTTATTGATGGGCCAGTTTGACCATTAACGGTAAGAATTGGACCCTCGTTTGATTCTGCAATTGCATTGTCATTGAGGTCAACATAGTAATATGAGTCAGGATGAATAATATTGAACTCAGCGGGATATTGTTTCCAGAAAGAGGGATGAAGCCATGTTGCGCCAGTATCTATTACAGCCACCGTTACTCCAGAACCATTAATTGTCTGACCATTTGTTTGTAGGTTATTCCAAACATCGTCAGCGTGTATCTCTTGCATCGAACTAATCACAGATGGAACAAATTGTTTACTACCTGAAGTTGCACGAACAAGACCCAAGTCAGAGAGTTCGCGTAATGCAGTAACATCATTTACTATAGCGGAATATATTCTACCAACATGAACAATCGTTGCTCCTCGTCGGGCCAGTTTTATACCAAAGGATTCCACTGCTGTAATCTCAGATATTGAAAGTTGAGCGTCAAATTCCAAGAGCGCGCGTACACCTTGACCTTCATCACTGGCGAGTTCCATCTGTAGCTTTGCTTCAACTAATGTTATATCAAAGTCGAGATTGGGTTGTATTGTTGATGTATAAGCTGCTGGTGCAGGAATTGCAATCATCGATGCTAGTAGGAGTGCAAGAACAAGGTAATGTCGATTCATTAGAGTCCCTCTAGGTAGGCTGCTTCAACAGCTCTTTGTCTTTAACTGATATGCTTTTTCCCTTGGCATCTGAGAGGAAAACCGAAATGAAAACACTTTGGTTTCCCGCTCGTTTTGTGCTACTCTTTTGCGATAACATCAATATCCTTAGCTACTATCTCAGGACCATTCCATGAGAACAGTGGAATTGATGTCTTAGCGATTTCAACGACATTCTTGAGGAGGTCAAAGATATTTCCTGAAACCATAAGACCATCCACTCCGCCAACCATCTTACCATTCTCGATAAGAATTGCAGGGTTACCAACGACGCTAAAATCACCAGATTCTGGATTTGAACTGTGTGCCCCCTGCACGCTCTGAATGTAGTAGCCATGGTCTATTTCACTGATGATTTCGTCAATTTCACGAGAACCTGGCTCAACAATAAGAGTGGTTGGACTAATCTCGACAAGTCCTTGGCGCATATTTCGTTTTGCATTGCCAGTACTCTGTAAATCCATCTTGTTTGCCCAGTAAGTATCCCATAGGAAAGATTGCAATACACCATTTTCGATGATTGGTGTACGTTGTTTTGGGACACCTTCATCATCAAAACTTGACGTCACGGCTCCTATTGGAAACAGGCCATCATCAACAAGAGTGAAAATCTCAGAGGCAATTAAATCACCAATCTTGTCAGCAATCATTGACTTGCCTCGAGCAACATTGTCACCACGTGCACCTTGCATTAGTGTGTATGTGAAGAGTTGGGAGTAAGCCTGAGGATGCAGTATAACTTTGTATTTCCCTGTTTTCCCTTTTGCAGGTGTCTTAATCCGACGTATTATCTCCGCCACTTTCTTTACAGTTCCATCAAGGTCGACGTTCAAATTACGCTGGATATCATAAGCAATTACCATTGGAGTTGTGCTAGTTTCTGTTCTAGCAATAGCCGCCTCAGCAATAAAAGACCCCGTACCTTTCTCCGAACAAGCCACGCCATTGCTATTCGCATAAGCAGTAATTTCAGAAAAGGCAGCAGAGCCGCCAGCAACAATAACCAAACCGGGTTCACTTTGAGATCCCTTAGTAATTAGCTCACCAGTAGTAGCAACAATCTCACCAGGATTTGAATTTACTACTTCCGCATGCCAGAGACCATCTATTGTGGGATATGCCTGCGGATGAGGAAAATCAATCCAATCCGTGTCTTCTGTAGAAACTTTTGCTGCTGCAATAGCAAGGTCCACCGCCTCCTTCACACTTTCTTTGGTGGCGATATTTGTGAAAGCAGAACCCATCTTCGTACCAATGTAGAGACGGATAGCAATTCCAGTTCCAATCTTCTGATTAACACTAGAGATTTGTGAGAGCTCTATATCTGTTTCAAGAACGGTTTCAGCCTTTGCTAATGCTTCTACTGCTGTAGCACCAGCAGCTTTTCCATTTGTTACAATGTATTGACAGAGTTCAAGAAGTTCTTTTTCGCGGACCATCATCCATTCCTCCTATGTTTTTCCTCCAAAAGTGATTCCACCTGCACCAAAACGAATGTCAGGGCCTCCAGCAGATACTAAGGCTTCTTGCCCCTTACCACACCGACCAACCTCATATTCAAAGGGCTCTTTTGAAATTGCATCGATCTTCATTAATGAATCAGTAGCAATTCCCGAAATTGAAAGATCTGTAACAGGTCGACCAATCTCACCGTTAACTATCTCATATGCCTCTTGGATTCCTACTTGAAAACTAGCATTTGTCTGAGCTTGTCCTCCTCTGAAATCTACACAATAATAACCAAAATCTATCCCTTCAAATAATTCCTCTCGTGCATGGTTACCAAGTTCAAACACAGTGCTGCGCATCCGGATGATAGGAGGATGGAGGTAACTCTCTGCTCTGGTATTTCCAGTAGTTCTCTGGTTGATTTTTGCGGCATATTCTCTGTTCGTCATGAGTTCTGTTAAGACAGAATCCTTGATTATTTCTACACGACTACTTAGAATACCCTCATCATCATATTTTGAAACACCAACCTTACCAGCATTAGTTCCATCGTCAACCATGTTTACACCCTCAGCAGCAACAACTTCTCCTACTTTGCCTGCAAATGCACTATTTACTGTCAAATCAGCTTCAGCAAGATGTCCCAATGCTTCATGTGCAAGTGTTCCGATAACTCTAGGAGCACATACACATGGAAAAGCTCCTGCTTTAGCTGCTACTCCTTCAAGTTGAAGTTTAGCTCTCTTTGCAGCAGCAGTTCCAATGATTTCAGGAGTTGCAACTCGCTCCATATACTCCCAGCCTTGATGAGTTGATGCATCTTCATACCTTGCAGCGCTCATACGAGGGCCATCTTTTCCACTGACCCAAGGATATGTCCATACTAGGAGTGTTGGTGACTGTATTTTCGTCCCTTCAGAGGTAACAAGATACTTCTGACCAGATGCTGTGCGAATCTTGACTGTGACTGCAGTTATCCGAGGATCGTAATCACGAATAATTTTGGTCATATCATCCATGTACTCAATCTTCTCTTCAATTGGAACATGACGAGGATCCTTCTCAGGGCTTGCTTTGATGACTTCTTCGTATGTTTTTACGTCAGCAAGTTCAATTGGCTCACGTCTTGATGGGGCAGCGGCCTTTGCCATGGATATTGCATCAGATACTGCCTTCTCTAAGTTGTCAATATCACCAGTTGAAACAAATCCCCAAGCACCATCAGCAAGTGCTCTAACCGCTACACCGCGTTCTATACGTTGAGTAAGTGCAGTGATTCGTGAATCATCCATCTGAATATATTCGATGAAACCTGATTCTCCACGAACCTCAACATAAGATGCGCCAAGATCACGACTTTTTTCTATGGCCTTTTCCAATACATCAAACAATTTGATAACATCTCCGTGAGTGCAATATATCTAGTTGGGTTGTGTTTTTGATGTGGTAATAACTTTGCTATACAGATATACTACATAATCGTAACATCCAATACTTGGTGACTATCAACAGAATTAGCGTGGGAATCTTGAGTAGGAAATTCATACCTCAGAATTTAATACATTAAAACAGATGATAGTTTCAATTCCAAAGTGTATCAGAGAGTAGAAGGGTTTATTGATATAATATTCAATAATAAACAAAAATAGAACGAACTTGTTGATAGAGCTTATAACCACTCAATTTGAAAGACTAGCAACTATGGAGTTCCCTCAATGACATCGCATGATGATATATTGAAAATACTTGAAAATGGAGAGGGTCGACACGCAGAATTCAAGAGACGACTGACAAAAGCGGACCTCAAGAAAGAGAAACGTGAGAAGCTTGTGACCAGGATCAAGTATATGACATATGACAATCCGTTCGAGGGTCTTTTCCTAATCGGTATTGAAGACATTGCTGGAAAAGAATGGGAAGTCAGAGGAATATCAAAGTCTGCTTTAAAGACATCAGAACAGGTCTTAATTGAGTTATGCGAAGAAGCTGCAGCAGAAATTGTAGAGGAGGAACGTGTTGAAACTCCAAAGGGATTAGTGGGAATCTATTTACTAAAAAGATTAGCAGCACCAGAGATCAAAGAAACATGTTCTGTCAATGTTGCAGGTCGGGTTAACTCAGGAAAATCAAGTTTGATTGGTGCCCTCGTTACGGGGAGACCAGATGATGGAAAAGGAAGTGCACGTTCGTTCCTACTCACACATCCTCAGGAGATTACGAGAGGTCAGACTGCAGATATTCATCTCTCCTTCATGGGATTTGACAGTGAAGGTCAATCTCTCCATTTGGAGAACCCATTGAGTAAGGAAGAATCTGCACGAGTATTAGATCAATCTGAGAGAATCGTGACATTCTTTGATGCTCCAGGTCACAAAGAATACAGCAAAACAATGATCAGAAGTATTCTAGGAGCGGATGCCCAGTATGGATTAGTATTGGTTCCAGGCCCAGAAGAAGCTTATCTAATCAGACAGGAAGAAGAGAACACGGGAATTCCTAGACTGGATGATATCACAAGAGAACATCTGATACTGATGTCAAGCCAAGAAGCTCCGTTCTTTATCGTAATATCTAAAATTGACAAGACAAAACCTGATGATTTAGACCTGGTAGTAAATGTAGTGCGAAACAGTTTGAAAGATATTGGAAAAATACCTGTCACTGTAAAATCCTCAGATGAGATACCTCCTATTATTCGTGAGATTAATCATGGAGTAATTGTACCAATCCTGCTAATCTCAGCGTTAGATTTAGAATCACTTAGCTTGATGATAGAGTTGTTGAAAAGTGTTCCAACAAATACTAGACATTCGAGTATCACAGACCCAGCTAGGGCATACGTTGACAAAGTCTATCGTGGAATAAAGGGAACCAACGTAGTTGTCACGGGTACTGTGAAAGCAGGTGTTTTCAAGCAGGGACAGAATGTCAAAATAGGGCCTGATAAGAACAATCTCTTTCATGAAGGTCGTCTATTCAGCATTGAGATGTTTAAGAATCGAATAAGTACAGTAAGAGCTGGAGATCTTTTTGGTTTTGATGTCAAAGAGGTCGATAAACACAGTGTCCGCCGCGGGCAGGTCATTATTGATCCAGAAGACGAAGGTCAAAGCAGTCGAGAGTTTGAAGCTAATATTGTAGTCACACGACACCCCACTAAAATCTCTGTGGGATACTCACCAGTATTGCAATCACATACCATTCAACAGACTGTGGTTCTCAGAAAGATATACGACGCAGAATTTCTGAGTGTTGGAGATTTTGCAAGGGTGAAGCTGAGATTCAATGTTTCACCAGAAGCGGTTGGAGTTGGCGACAAGATTGTCTTAAGAGAAGCAAATACACGTGCTATTGGAACAATAGTAGAGATTCTTAGCTAGTCCCATCGCCGTTCCCCGAAACCTAAGCATTCCTGGACATTGAGCCCGGGATGATGTTCGGTTCCTGTTTCATCGAGGCTGCATGGCAAATCTCGGAAGATTTGCTGTGTCTTACTTCCTCTCCGCAAGCGTTTTCAGTCTCCGGTAAACTGACGGCGACCAGATTCAGTGCGGCATTGAGATCCCTGTCTATCTCAAACCCACACTGGTCACAATGATACTCCCTCTCTGCCAGAGAGAGCTCCTTCTTCCTGTGCCCACACTGTGAACACATCTTCGATGAAGGAAATGTTCGTGAAACGACAATAAGCTCAGAGCCGTACCACTGGCACTTGTACTTAAGCTGTCTCCTAAACTCGTAGAACCCCACATCTGCTATGGCTCTTGCAAGCCTTCGATTCTTCAGCATCCATGACACATTCAAATCTTCGATTACTACCTTACTGTGGCTCTTGGTAAGGTAGGTCGTCAGTTTGTGCAGTGTGTCCTGTCGGATATTGAAGACTCTAAGGTACATTTTTGCAAGTCGCAGTTTCGCTTTCTCGCGGTTCTTGCTTCCCTTTTTCTTTCTTGATAACGATTTATGTAACTGTTTTAATTTCCTTAGGCGACTTCCCAGAGCCCGGGAGTTTGCAAAGGTGGTGCCATCGCTCAGTGTGGCCAGGGTCTTCACTCCCAGGTCCACTCCCACTGGTGCTCCTCGTACAAGCTGTGGGTCAAGGATGTCCTCCTCCACAGCGACTGAAACAAACCACCTGTTGGCCTGTCGTCGCACAGTGACTGAGAGGATCCTTCCACTATAGTAACTCTTCCTTTTCTCCTTGATCCGGACCTTTCCTATGCGAGGGAGCTGAATTGCCCGCTTCTGAAACCGGATGGTTCCATACAGTCTGAAGCTATCCCTGACCCCTCTCCTCTTAAAGCGAGGAAATCCTATCTTCTTCCCAGTCTTAAGTCCTCGATAGAAGTTCTTGAAAGCTCTATGGAGGTTTCTCAAGGCTTCCTGGGGTGCACACTTAGAGGTCTCATACATCCATGGGAACTCTGTTTTCTTCATGGAGGTGAGTAGCTTATGCTGCTTCATGGCGTCAGTGAACCGGTCGTCACCCTGATTGTTCTTATACTGTTTGATCCGTTGTTCGAGCCCCCAGTTGTAGGCAAAACGAGCTACTCCTGCATGTTGAGCAAGGGATGACCTCTGGATGTTGTTGGGGTCCAGTTCATACCTGTAGGCTCTGTTGATCAACATTCAGAATCGGCATATGGTCTTGCTGGGAGCTTTTAAGCTCATACAAAAATGGTCTTTATTCAACTATTGGTCCCATCGCTCCATCTTAGAACATCTGTTCTATCCACAAACAACAGCTCATCACGTAGTAGTCTAGATTTTGATTTCATAGAAATGATCGGCCAAATTTCAATGTCTGAGTTGTGTGCGGATTCTAGGAGTGGTTTACGCCAGCTTGTTGGAGCAGACACTATTCCAAAAGCTTCTGTATCACATTTGAATATAGTCGCTTCAAGAGTAGACTGACCAATTCTTTGAATATCATCATATGAACCATGCAATAGAAAATCAGGGTCAATACCTAGATGATTGAAATCTGGAATAAAAACAACACATTCTTTCTCAAGTAAACGCTTCACGATGTGGGGAGATCCTACAAGAGTATTCGATATAATTTCGAGGTTTCCCATTTGTAGACGTTCGAGTACTGCAATCTCTTTCTTTTCAAGAACCCTTTCTTTTCTCAATTCTAATCTTGCTTCAAATGTACTCAGAGGAGGAGAACTAACACCCATTTTCTCAAGAGCTCGGCGGACTATATCCAATCCATGAGAAACCAGACCAGATGATGATGGAAAAATATCTTCTAAATTCAACCAATACTCGATTGTATCAATAGATTTGTCCTCCTGATTTCCAATCGTCAATGTCTGTATCTTTGACCCACTGGCAAACTTAACTGAAGCCCATGCATCATCAGATACTTCTTCTACTACGGATATTGCAATTTGATGGCCCAAACTTGTTGAATCACAAAATACACGAGGTGCAAGATGTATTGATTCGAGTAGATGGCGCCGTTTGATAAGTTGTTGTGGTTTTCCAAGAGTCTTACAAAAACCATCAATGGTGTGATAGTCCGAAGTGCCAATTGGAACCACCACCGAGTTGTGTATCTCTGTTAAAGCTCGATTCCAAGATGATGGTTCAATATCAGAAGGTGATTTTCGAAATACAGACGAAAACCAATTGAAAATATCTGAACTATAGGTTTCTCGATGTTCCAGAAAGTGTGTGACAGCAGGCGACCAAATGGTCCCCTTACTCTGTTTTTTCCATTCCTTAGTCCAGTGATTGTATGCAGGTTTCTTGAGAAGAGAGAGAGCAAGACCATTTCCAACGGAACAAGCCGATTCATTCGCCCAATTATCTTTTTCAAGTTGCAGTAGAAAAGCAACTCGAATAAGAACTCCATCAACCCATTTCTGAGAGAGAATATTCTCCTCGAATATGAATTCGAAATCTGGGGATACTTGTAACCCAAAATGCTGCATCGTATCCTCATTCTTAGAACGAGTCACAAAAATATCAGGAAAAGTTGGTTCTTTGGTTGATAGAAAACGTGCGACTCTGCGGATAGCCTTTCCTAAACTATCACGAAGGTCCTGTGTAGCTTCAATGCGAAGTTCCTCTGGAGTAAGGACTTTGGGTTTCTCAAATTTAGCAATGAGTTTGGAACTCTTACGAACCTTACTGTAAATCGAAATTTCTAGATTCTCACCAATCACCATTACACCTGCTGAATTGAAGAAATACACTCTCACACGATCAAGAGAGATAACTGCCACCAAGAAAACAATACCTTTGAGTTGACGGAAGTGCTTTCTCATAACAGCAGCCTTAACTCGAAGAACCTCAACGGCAGCTGCTCCAGTTTCTTTGAATTGCTTCTCACCAAATGCAGCAATTGCTTTTGGTATCGCTCTTGAACTTCTAGACACAGCAAGTATCTCCTCGTCAAAGTTTATTGACACATACTTCTTGATAAAGGTGAGGCCGGGCTATGCACTAGTCAACAGCCTTAATTTAGTTCAATTATCTAGAAACTAGATACAACATGCTACAATTTGATATGTCGCTACTCATTATTTGGTACATTGTTCCCATTGGTCTTTTCGGACTTAGGGCAGTATATGCAGGTTATAGAGCCTGGCTAAAACGACAGGAATTGCGTCGATTGGAAGAAAAAATTACGCCATTTACAAGCAAGTTCTAATCTAAGTTTCTTCTGCTACTACTTCACTTGCTTCAGCATCAGGATACATTGGCATTAGAATATCCCGTGTGGGTGTAGTGTTCATTACAACATCTAGGGTTTCCTCAGTTCTCATCAAAATACAACCAAGAAACTCATACTCAAATTTATCCAGACGAATATTCACACCACGTCGAGGTATCTGTGTGAGAAGGAGGATTATAGAGAAATTACCTCGAGGAAGTTGATTGAGAATTCCCCGTTTCATATCGGGTTCAAGTTCACCTTCAAGTTGACGGGTCATAATACCACGTTCTATGAAGTTATAGCGAATTCTCTCAAAATCACCACTAGAACTTTTCTTGGGGCGAATGAACGAAATCGAGTAGCCCAGACGTTTCAATGAATTGTACCCTATCAATGTCCTGAAGAGCGGAGGACTCAATGATTCTAGTTCTACTTTGCGTAACTCTACAATCTCACCGTTTCTTCGTACTTTCAGGTTCATTAAGCTCACGCATCCGTATGTATCTAGGTATTACTATGAACAAACTACTATGTAAAGGATTCTGAGAAATCACTCCGCGAATGCTCCTTCTCGCTTAAGAAAATCGATTTTTATGTCAATTCCACCGCCATAGCCGCCAATCCCAGTTGATGCAACTACCCTGTGGCAAGGAACTATCGGAGCAAGTCTGTTTTTAGCCATAACATTGCCAACAAAGCGTGCCGCACCAGGTAACCCAGCAAATTCTGCAACAATTCCATAAGGTAACGTTTGACCATATGGAATCTTCATTGTCGCTTTGTAAACTGCAATTTCCTTTGGAGAGAGATCTGAAAGATCTAATCTGATTTCACTTATGTTCACATCTTGCTTGCCTTCATAAATGTCAAAGATAGAATTTAAGATTCTAACAAATTCATCATTCCTAGTTTCGGGAAGGTCAAATCCATCAACTGCTCTAATTGCTCCATCAGGCGAATCCCTTGGAAGACATGTAGCATACAATCCCTCAGATGTGAAAACTCCTGCAACGTGTTTAGTTCCGCGCTGCAGGAGTGTGATGACATTCGCTCTCATCGAGTGGAACATCACCTTTCACAATAGATTATGAGCTCGCTTGAACTCAAGTAATAGAACAGAACTCAACTCAGGATCGCTTTTCTTCGAACCAAGGGGAGCCCATCCACCATCCTCTTGTTGGGAAGATACAATCAGCTCGATACCATTTCGGATTATCTCTTTTTCTTTCTCCGTTTGGGGTTTCCCAATAGCAGTCACATCAACCAGATCAAAAATATAGTCCGATTCTAAACTGTCGCTTAAATGCTGAAGTAGAGCGGCTCGTGCATCAACGATAATCTTGTTGTCGGATTCAACTCCAATCGCATACAATCCAAGTAGAATATTACCAGTTGCAAGAGGATCAGAAATATTCTGGTCCTTGAAATCAGGCCAGTTACCATCCTCATATTGTGTATGCAATAAGAAATCACGGGCTCTTTCTAGTCTTTCACTAACTTCAAAATTCACTAAGCACAAAGCTTCAAGGGCTTTCCCTGTGAGCCAAGTTATGCTTTTCCCAACAGGATACCAGTCTCTCCCAACGCCACCCCATTTATCTTCAATATATGGGTTTAATTTCAGAGACTCTGTAAATCCCCCATCATTCTTCTGCCTGGAAACAATGAACCCAATCATCTTCTTTACAGTATCTTCATACTCTGATTGGAAAGTAGAAATTAAACTCAATAATTCAGCAGTTTTCTTGGTTGAACTGGGGACACTCCTCTTGAAGCCAAATGGGATACCACCATTTGCGTTCATGATGCGCATTAGGTCTTCCATAACCTGTTCTTTGAGATCTGAGGGAATTTTGTAGCCAGTAGTAATCAATCTCAGTTTATCAGTGATATTTCCGTTCGATAGCAAAAAGCTCTGAAAATCATAATGAAGTTCGTTTCCCATCTTAGTAAGGTCCTCCTTTGAATGAGCGTACAACCCTTGAAAATTGAAGGATTGTAAAACGAGTCAGTGGAATAGACGGCCCATACTCATAGGTATGTATAGTATGTGCATTCCGGATATAAAAGGTACCTTGGCGTAAGTCAATCCTCACTTTCATAGTGTTCCAGTATCTCTTTGCGGCGTTCTCGTTGTTCATCCCCTGACAGTTCTTCTCGCTTATGAGCTTCATCCTCAATTACAACGATCTTCTCACGTGGAGAATGTTTGATACGGTATTCTACCTTGTATGCTGGTGCAGATTTAACTGTCTTCTCATGCCCACATTCTCTGCATTCTAGAATACTCACTTTTTTCGTCCTATCGGTGTTAGTCTCATCACGTTTAGGAAACATCAATGCGCCACATTTTTCACAGAATTCCATGGTATTCCCCTATCCAGTATGGTTCTCGCGTACGGGTATGGTTCTCATTTAAGTTTGACGCTTGGGTTTCAACAGAGTTTACATGAACACAAATAAAGTTGTATACCAAAAGAAAGACTTATGATAACGATGACTTGTGCCCGCATCAACAGAACCTCTGAAACTAGCTTGGTCTAGGGACAGCAAGGAAGTATTCAAAGTGGTACGAGTAAAACCATTCAGAGCTTTCAGGTACGACGAGAGCAAAGTCGGCGACCTATCGAAAGTTGTCACACCTCCTTATGATATCATCAAGGGCGCAAAGGTTGACGAACTACAAGGACTTTCTGAACATAACATCGCTTGGATAATTAAAAACAAACCAAGAGATGATGATTCTCCTGAGAATAATCAATACACAAGAGCAAGGGACTTTCTCAATAAATGGGTTAAAGATGATTCGCTGAAGCAAGATGAGAAAGAGTCATTCTATGTTTATGGTCAAGATTTCGAAGTTGAAGGGAAGAATCTCTTTAGATTTGGATTCATTGGTCTAATTGAACTAGAAGAATTCGCCTCAGAGTCGCCTGGCTCTGGGACATTTGCAGGGGTTCTACAACACGAAGAAACCCTACCCAAAGATATCGTTGATAGACTCAGTCTGTGCAGAAGCTCGATGGCGAACTTTGGTCAGATTTTTGTGATCTATCCCGATAAGGAAGGCAGTGTCGATGCAATTCTGGAAAAGAACATGAAGAAGAATCCAATTGCAGATATTACTGATAATGCAGGTGTGAGACACAGACTCTGGGCAGTGGATGATGAATCTGATGTGCAAGCAGTTAGCACAAATATGGGTGACAAGTACATCATAATCGCAGACGGTCATCATCGATACAAGACTGCACTTGCACTCTCCAAAGAGAATCCAGATTTGGAATCAGCAAGGTACAGGATGCTTACATTTGTGAATATCTCTAACCCAGGTCTTGTTGTACTTCCCACTCATAGGCTCGTACAAAACTTGGAGGATTTCTCTAAGGAGAACCTTCTCAAGGATATCAAGGATTACTTTGATCTAGAAACCTTTGACAATAAAGACGAGATGTTCAGTCGAATGGACAAGATGTTCACCCAGAACAAGCACTCATTAGGATTGTTTATGGATGATGGAAATTACTATGCCCTCACTTTGAGGGATATGAAAATAATGGATTCACTACTTGCTGACAAGTCACAAGAATTGAGGAATCTAGACGTTGCTATTCTTCATGCACTAATTCTTGACAAGATGCTTGGAATTGACAAGGAGAAACTACTCCAAGGTACTATGAAGGGTGGTGGTTTTGTGTCGTACATCAAAGGTATTGGAGATGCAGTAGACGAATCAATATTGACCGTGAAGGCTTCAGCCCAAGCGGTATTCTTCATGAATCCTACCAGAATCGAAGAGGTCGAGGCAGTATCAAAGAACTTTGAGAGCATGCCTCAGAAAAGTACCTTCTTCCATCCAAAAGTCTGGACAGGATTCACTATCAACAAATTAAGGTGAGTTTGATGACAAAAAGAAAGGCCAATTTTTACGCAGGTCCGGCAACGTTGCCGCTCTCAGCACTAGAAAAGGCAAGAGATGAATTTCTTGACTTTGCAGGCACAGGAATGTCTGTATTAGAAATCTCGCATCGCACCAAACCTTGGCAAAAAGTCATGGATGATGCTGATGCGCTTGTTAGAGAAGTGATGGGTGTTCCAAACGACTACAAAGTCATGTGGTTAAGCGGTGGAGCATCATCGCAATTCTATATGGTGCCCGCCAATCTTCAAGTTCCAGGTAAACCCATGGAATATGTAAACACTGGAGGTTGGTCTACAAAGGCCATCAAAGAGGTAGGGCTCTATGGAGAAGCAAAGGTAATCGCATCATCGAAAGATGAGAACTTCTCCTATATACCAACCAATGTCGAATTCAGTGAAGGAGCAGCCTATGCACACATCACTAGTAACAACACACTCTATGGAACAGAATGGAACTATGAGCCAAAGGTTCCAAGTGATGTACCACTTGTTTGCGACATGTCATCAGATATCATGGCTCGAAAGACCAATGTCAATGACCACGGTGTCATATATGCAGGTGCTCAGAAGAACTTGGGTCCTGCAGGAGTGACCTTAGTCATTGTCAGAGAAGATTTGATAGGTCGTGTGCCAGATAACATTCCAACCATGGCGAAGTGGAGCACGCACGTTGCTAAGGGTTCGATGTTCAATACACCTCCAGTCTTTCCCATCTACATGTGTAAATTAGCGCTAGAACATCTCAAGGAGATGGGCGGAGTAAAAGCGATGGAGAAGCTCAATCGTGAAAAGGCAAAGATTCTCTATGACGTGATTGATGCGTCTGATGGATTTTACAAAGGTCATGCTAGAGCAGATTCTCGCTCATTAATGAATGTCACATTCACAATGGCAACTCCAGAGCTCGAGAATAAATGCGTAGATGAGGCAATTCCTCTTGATTTGATTGGTCTGAAAGGTCATCGATCAGTGGGTGGTATGAGAGCTTCAATCTACAATGCAATGCCCATCGAGGGAGTTAAGAAGCTAGCAGAATACCTTATAGAATTCAAAGAAAAGAATCAGTAAGTGAACAGTGGAGGGTTCAGCCCTCCGCTCTCATATTTTGCAATCAAGCCTTTCTCTTGCGTTTGAATTTTTTCACAGCTTTTTCAAGTTCATCTTTCATAACTTGAATATCATCCTGGTCAATCAGACCCTTGTAAGTGCGGCGCATCATAAGTCCACTCACATTCACTTCCAAATTCCGCATGCTCTTTTCTCCAAAGAATGTCTTCAGAGAAGAAGCAATTGGAATCAAAACTCCACCAGGTAATCGTCTCGCGAGATTTTCCTCGCAGCAATGACAATCAATCATGATTATTGTGTTCTCATTATCTAAGAGAACCTCAATTGGCATCTCTTTCTTTGAACCCAAATTTAATGTGAATTTACCAATCAATTTCATTGTTTTGACCCTTAGATTTGATAAGTTATACATGTTCGAAATGTCTGAACTACATATAAGACCTGCTCAGGCCGCTCAAATTCGTCGAGTGACCTGATAATGTACTAGTAAAAACTTTACTTAGTTATCTTGAACTCCTTCGGCTATAAATAATATAGATCACAAGGAGCACCAATACCCCTGATAGCAAAAGCACAAGCCGCAGTGAATCAAATTGGTCGTCGGGTATTGTCGAACTTGTCGTAGTGGTAGTTGTCGTTTCAGTTGTAGTTGTGGTAGTTGTTGTCGTTGTGGTAGTTGTGGTTGTCGACGAGTCTTGTACAGTATAATTGAAGGTTCCTGAAACAGCCCAATTTCCAGGAGTGTCATTTGCAAGTATCCGATAACTGACAAGTGTACCATTTGGTAGTGCAGGAATCACTCCTTGGTAGTCCGATCCAGTCCAGGCCATGGTCACATTGAACCAAGTTGTTCCATTGTGAAATGATAGAATTACAGTATCGACTCCAGATTCATCTGTAACGGGAACATTGATTGTGACGCTATCCAGCTCGGTGGGTACGGAAGGAGTGCGATTAACAGTATGAATTGTTGGAGCAAGTAAATCGTAAAGTATCGTAGTTACTGCAGCGTTAACGTCAAGCTTTCCATTACCCCATTCGTCTGATGCTGAAGGTCCAGTGAATGTGTCATTTCTTGCTGTAGATTCAATAATACTCTGTATCTGGTCACCAATTGTTGAGTTCACTTGAAGCAAAAGAGCTGCGCACCCAGCTACATGAGGACCGGATGCACTTGTTCCACTGAATAAACGATAGCTGCCAAAACCTTGATTGAATGGAAGAGTACCACCAGCATTGTACCACGTAGACCATGAAGATCCATCAGCGTAATCAGAAATGATATCATAACCACCTGGAGCAGCTACACCCTGTTTCAGGACACCATCTATTCTAGGACCTATCGAAGAGAAACTAGCTATATCGCCAATAGTTTCAGCACCAACCAGACCTCTGGTACGATAGCTTGCAACACTCACAGTCCTATCAGCTGTTGAAGGCCAGCATATCTGGTAACTATTGGTGACATCGCTCATCCAAACGCAGCCCCCTGTCCACGAGCTCTGATCATCAGAAATGTATGTATGAATAGTGGCTGAATCAGGTGTTGAAATATTTAGTTGATGCAAAGGAAATCCCGATGTTGTCGGAAGAACACCATATATCCGAATAGCTAACATTCTAGTACCTCGTACAGATATCGATGTGAAAGACTCAACATCCAAACCTGTAATCACGGTCATCTCTTTGAACCAATTCCACTCACCCACACCTGGATGAAGATTGATTGTAGTTCCACTTATGTTCAAACTGAACTCACTAGCTACAAAATCCGTAGGGTCAACTGATAAGACTGTGATGTATACATTAGCAATGTCTTCATGCACATATACAGAATCAACAGGAGGAATTGTAAAATCAATCAGATGGGGTGTATCAGGAGCAGTAGTAACCATTGCGTGCTTGTCTTTTCCTCCCAGGTTTCCACTTGGAGAAATTACAGGAATACCTTGAGCAACTAAATCATCAATCAACTTTTCAACTAGAGAACTGCCATCAAGATACTGATAGGTCCATGAACCAATCTCTGTTAGGATAACGTCAGCTCCAGTGTAGTTAGCAATTGAAAGCCCCTCCTCGATGGACAACCATGTATTTGGGCCACCAAGAACACGAATCATCATTAGTTCAGCATCTGGCGCAACACCAACATGCTGTCGATATCCAAGTTGTCCACCAAGAAGAATACCAGCCACTGCAGTACCATGACCTCCTCCATATGGGCTATCATCTGTATGTGTACTAGTGGTTAGATTTACTCCACGTACCCAAGATTGCATGTGGGGAGAAGATGTTCCATCATTCTCGAAGATGTATTTCGTTTTGGGAGTTCCCAACATAATCAGTGGTTCTCCAAGGTCAAGTTGACCATCTCCAGAAGTGTCATTCACTACGAAGAAGGGTTCACCTATATCGGGAATACCGTTCTGTGTAATATTGTCGGCCCAAAGCCATTCAAAGGGAGTATCGAACAAGCCATCCGCACTTAGATCCAATGCATAAAGAACCTCATCAGACATGATTACCCCATCGACATCAAGATCGACCCCATCAGTACCATTGTCAAATATACCGTTGGCAGTTCCATTATCAAGCCAGTCGAAAGTTCCCCCATCAGCAAACCAAAGGTCGGGATGACGCCAATCAACACCGGAGTCTAAATCTGCAATTAGTATCCCTTCGCCCGTAATGTTTCGCCCGAGGTCATCAATTGCATTCCAAACACCATCAGCATTGATTTCAGGTATTGAAACATCACGTGTGGATTCTAGGAATTGAACGTGAGTTTGTGCTGCTATTTCACTTACAACATTCAGGCCCATTAGTATCTCAAGACTATCTACACTTCCATCCAAGAGATAATATGAACCAACATGACTCATTGATGGACTACCTAAACTGAATTCTAAATCCAGGGAGTTGATAATATCAAGAAGCGAAGATGTTAATCCTTTTTCAAACTTAACGATAACTGGAATTATTTCACCAAAGACCTCGGTAAGAGAGTTGAAATTTAGAGGATCTACATAGGTTATTGCTGTGTGTTGTTCATCTACCGATGATAAATAGAAAATTGCAGGGATACTTGACAACACTAAACAAGATAGTAGTAGCGCGCTTACTAATTTCCTTTGCATAAGATAATCCTCATCAGATTTCTGACGGCGATTGGAAGGTCTACGTAAATCCAATCTCTGATAGTTATTAATGCTTCAAAGACCTATTAATTTATGCAGAAAGGCTTCTGTTACGAATTACTCATCCCGCTCGATTATATTCAGATCACATCAAAGATGTTCTCAGTACCTTTTGATTTCCTAAGGTCAACTTTTCTATCACGTAAAACGTTAACTGATGCATAGAAATCAACAGATTCGTCTGCACGTGAAATCTTCTGTCCTTCATATAGAGAAGTACCAGCACTCACTAAATATGAAACCGTGATACAGATGGCTAGTGGAATTACTAAGTCAAATGAGAGGCTCATCTCTAACATCATTACACACGTGGCGACGGGTGTGTTTGTAGTTGCTGCAAGGACTGCACCCATTCCAAGGACCATGAAAGCCGCAACATTTCCTGGATGAAATATCTCACCAAATATAGAACCAAGCATAGCACCAACAAAGAGAGATGACGCAAGCACCCCGCCAGAAACACGACCAGCCACTACAAAGGATGATGCGAATAGCTTGCTAAATAATAGTATGATAAGAATGAGGATTGGTTGCGGATTTTCTGCCAAGAAGTTAATGACTTCGTAACCCATTCCCGCTATTGTCAACGATGGACCAGCAACTAAGGCTGCAAAGAAAATAACCACACAAGCTAAGAGTGATCCAAAGACAGGATCCGCCCAATCAGGTAGCTTTACTGTGAAAAAATTACGAGTAGCCATCAAGCTTACCGCAAATAGGATTGACACAAGTCCAGCGATTACACCAAAGAAGATGAGGAGTGGTGTTTCAGCTAGTGTAAATTGATATGATGCCTGAAAGGTGAATAGAGTATTTGAATCGGTCTGTGTGATAAAAGAGTAAATCCCACTGAAAACTATGAATGATGTAATTGCAGCAATTATAGTTGGTACAAAGTAACCTAGTCGAGCATCTCGTTTGTAAGGACCTTCTGTTGCAAATAGTGCACCTCCTAAAGGTGCTCTGTATATCCCAGCAGTCGCAGCTGCTGAACCCATCATTAGAAAGACTCGCAAGTGAGCAGGGTCCTTGAAACCAAGTCGGTGACCAATCTGACCACCAACACCTGCACCTATTAGAACAGCAGGACCCTCGCGACCTACAGGATTTCCGGTTCCTATTGAAACTGATGTCGCAATCATTTTCGTGATTGTTGTACCCTTACGGAGTGCACTTGGTTTATGAGTTATTTCGATAGCCTTTGAGATTCCACTACCTTGAATCTCATTTCGACCTAAATAGATGAGGAGCCCTGAGAAGGCACCGCCAATAAGTGGCGCAAGAAAAATTGGAAGCGAAGAAAAGGCGGATATAGTCACCTCAATCATAAGCTGGAACGCAACCATAAAGAGACCACAAACTAAACCAACAAGAATCGAGGCTGGAACGTAGAGTTTGTAGAATCTTAAGAAGTGATTGATATGGAATAGGTCCTTTAGAGGAATCACATTCTCAATCTTCTTTTCAGCCATATCACTCACTAAGCCAGAGGTTTTGTACTTCTAACTCGCTGATTCCATCAAACTTATCTCTTTCCGGTGTCTTGCTTGAGTCGGCGACTCACCCTTGACTGGCAAGAAAAAGACCGATACTGCAAAATCTGAGGAGGTAGGTGACCTCAGTATAGAAGAAGTGCAGGATAGGTTAGAAGAAATCTCAGATAGACTTGCTAGGCTAGAAGATATTCTAGAGAGGGTGGGGCCAGGAATCGAGGAAGTACGAACATCTGCAAATATCATCAGAGAGGGGATGAATTTTTACAGCGGCATGGTCAAACTGATGAACAAATTCACAAAGGCTGAACGATTGGAATCGCGATTTGGTGACCTGAAGAAAGATGACATTAGCTGGCGAATCATTCAGATTCTAGACAAATCCTCGCGCCCCTTGAACATCAGCCAGATAACTGCGGGAGTTAGAGCTGAGAGAGGTACTGCCTCAAGACGAATTGTTCGTGAACGTGTCAACGAACTTGTAGCCCGTGAAATTCTTCAAGTCATGGAAGACGAAGATGAACGAGCCAGATACTTTACGTTAGTTCATGACTGAAGGCATCATTTGCACTACTCGGAATGTCAAATGACACTGGTCACTTTTACCCACATTTGCTATATTCAGTGACCACTCTATACTATACTTGGTGAACAATTTAATGAGTGACGAATACTCTGATAATGAACCAAAGAAGAAGAAAAAGAGATCATCCAATGATATGAGTGAGCTTCGTGAAGTTGCTGAAGTACTGCCAGAGATATTTAGTGCTTTGAATGAATCAATACCAAAGTTGATTTCTGGTTTGATTGGAAGCATATACAGTCCTGAGTCGGCAGGAAACATGGCTAAAGGGATTGGACAATTCTATAGCAATCTGGTTGCAGAAGGTATTCCAGAGGATGTAGCACTGGACATGACCAAGAAATTTGTGGGTGCACTGGATTTCGGGAAACTGATTAACATGGTCAGTGACGAATCCTCTTCTACAGTCAAAAGAAAGAAGAAAAAACGTAGAGTGGAAGTTGACGATGAAGATGAAGCATTCGATGAGGAGTTTGAAGAAGAGTGAGTAATGCGCGATCTATTACATCAATCATACTCACAAGCATGAGTGGTGGATCTAAAATCCTAGCAAAGACATGGTGGGCTATTAGAAAGGGTCGTGGTGAAGTAAAGAAATCAGCAAAAACGTTCTATAATACACTCGTAGCGTCTGGAATTCCAAGAGAAGATGCAAAAGAAATTACAGTGGCATACGCCAAACCTGCTTGGGAATTGCTTAGTGTCAGAAGCCTAATTCGAATGGCAATAGAGATGGATGAAAAGGATTCATCTCGTTCCATTTCTATTTAACAACTAGAACAGCACAGGGAGCCTTTCGAACAACTCTTTCTGTCGAGCGGCCCAGTCGTGGGTGACCAGTAAAGTATCCCAATAATAACTTCAGAATAGTATGAATTATACAACTAACACGGGGATATCGATCTTCATCGTAACTCGTTCTGTTGAACTTCCCAAACCTGTTCGTCCGCCTGCGGAGGCTCCACTTGAACCCAATACTACTAAGTCAACCTCTAATTCCTTGACCTGAGCTAGAATCCTTTCAGAAGGGGATCCACGGTCCATTATGAGCTCGACCTCAATTCCATATTCGGTTGATGCCTCCTTGATCCCTTCTAGAAGCGTCTCACCCTTTATGGAGTATTTAGCTAGAATGTCATCAACATTGCCATCGGACATCAATGCAACTTGCTTGATTATTGGAGTGGGAATGACATGGAGAATGCAAAGTTTGGATTTGGTCATTTCTGCTACTTCAAAAGCTGCTGTGGCAGCCCGAGCAGAACCTTCACTTCCATCAACTGCGAGAAGTATCTTTTTGGCATTACAAAAGATATGACCTGGTGCACAATAGTGAATATCGGCCATACGTTGCATAGTGAAGCTACGTTATAATAAGTTGTTATACTGGTAATTTTCAACTCGTGCTAACGTTAATATTCATTAGGAGCATTACGCATCTGAAGGAGGAGCAATCACTTGACAAGTGTTGACCTTATTGATTATCATAAAAAAGAACAATACCCCAGTCATAAGGGTGCAATTGCCGGACTCTTAGTAGTTTTTGGTGCATTCATTGGTCTGGGTCTTTACTCATTATGGAACCTCTGGCTAGTTTATGAAGTTCAGGTAATGGGATTCATCACAAGTATCTCACCAATGCTAGCAGACAACCTGTGGATGATAGGAGCTGGATTGGTGGCTTTAGTCCTATTGAGTGTAGGATTTGCACTAGGCGCATCTATGGCTGCAAGAAGATTAGGAGCAACCCTGATTTACATTGGAGCGCTCTTCATGAATCTCATGACTTGGGGTATTGTAGTATTCCTCCTATTTACAGGAGTTTACACAATATCAACGCTACTTGCAGCTTGGCCGATATTGATTCCTGGAATCTTCACACTCATCATCACTATTCTTCTATTTACAGTATTCAAAGACAGAATTCGAAGAGCTGGAGAAATCATCAAACTTACAGGGCAGGTCACATTGGATGAAAAAGGAACATTTGTTCCTCCACTCCTGGCTATGATATTCACGTTATTCTCCGCAATATTATTCGGTGGAATCTTGGTCTATTTCATGCCCCAAGTCCTTCTCCCAGGTTATGAATTTGTTTTAGAAACTGATTGGGGCTATATTGTTGGCCTAGTGACTTACTTATTCGTAACGATCTTCTTCTACAACTTTGCCTATTCAACAACATCCGCAATCACGTACATATACATGAGAGGAAGGGACCCTGGTATAGGAGATGGTGTTAAGGCATCAATGGGTGTCATTGGAGGACTTGTTGTACTAAGCATCATGAGTGTTATAGTCAAACTCATTCAGATTCTAATCCGAGCCGCTACACGAAGATCCTCAAGTCCGTTAACAAGAGGTGTTGGAAGAGCAGGCTCGGGCATTATTGGATGGGTTTGGATGCTTGTGAACTACTTCACTATTCCAGCAATGGTTGCAGAGGAGCTGAGTGCCACCAAGGCAATCAAGAGAAGCGCTGGACTTGTACGTAAGAACTTCGTCGATGTCATGATAAAGGAAACAGCAGTACGCTGGGGATTTGGTGTGCTGGCATTCATGATGTTCATTGGTTTTGCCGCTTTTGGAGGTCTCTTTGGATGGATATTCACTGGAGGAGATTTGATCATGACATTTGTTTTTGTTATGATTTTCACAATCTTTGCAGCGATTCCGAGTGTACTGGTTCTACGAACATTCGATATCGTTTACGTGACTCTACTATACGTCTTCATTCGACGTAAGGAAGGGGATATCTCTGGTAAGACTGCTATTCCTGCTTCAATGAACCAGGAACTAGACCGCGCTTACAATAGAGCTCAGCGAAGTGGATAATACAGCTAACAATGTGTGGTGGTTTCAGACCATCACACGCCTTTCCTTTTTCATCCAGAAGAGTATAAAGCACAGAACTAGTAAACTAAAGAAGAGGTTGACTTGATGGAACCAAAAACTGCTGCAGCAAATGCTCTCGAATCTGTGCTTGAGGCACGAGCTGGAGAATCTATCTTGATTGTTACAGATGATGTAAGAAAAGAAGTGGCTGATGCTTTTACTCAAGGAGCAATCGAACTGGGCCTCTGGACAAGAATGGTTGTTCTTGAAACACAAGAAGGCGTCTTCAGAAAGACTCCGCCAAAACATCTTGTAGAGATGATTAATTCCCAACATCAGCCAGATATTTTTGTAAATACACTTCGGGGAATGGCAGAAGAAACTCCATTTAGAATCGCAATGATTAATCTAGAAACTAGGAAGGGTAAGTCACGTTTAGGACACTGTCCTGGGATAACAATGGATATGCTTACAGAAGGAGCTCTGTCACTCTCCCGTGAAGAGAATGAAGAGATGCAAAAATATGCTAGAGCACTACTCGCAATCCTTCAAGATGTTGAATCTGTTCATGTCATAGCACCAGCGGGTTCAGACTTTACTCTGAATGTTAAGGGGCGTACATGGTTCAGTGATACCTTCATCAACTGGAAAAACATGAAATGGATGAACCTTCCAACTGGAGAAGTACTTGTAGGACCTATAGAAACTGGGATGCAGGGAACTTTAGTTTGTGATCTTGCCGTTGGAGGAATTGGGCCACTGAAATCACCCATTTGTATCTCTGTTAAAGATGGCAAAGTTGTGAAAGTAGAAAGTGATGATAAGAAAGCAGTTCAAGTTGTTCTCGATACTCAAGCGACTGACACCATGGCAAAACACGTTGGTGAGTTTGCCTTCGGACTTAATCCTAAAGCTCGTATTGTAGAAGAGTTCCTTGAGAGTGAAAAGGTTGGTAGCGCGATTCATGTTGCGTTTGGTAGTAACATGGATTATCCGGGAGTAGTAGCAAACAATTCTGCAACCCATCAAGATTTCCTCATGGACAAACCTACTGTAACTGTAACTTATGCTGATGGTCGAACACGCACAATTATGGAAAATGGAAAACTCATCATTGATTGATATTTAGGATATTGAGAAAGAAGAGCAGAAAGAGCGCAATTTGTAAGACTTTCCTCTTCTTTTCACTTTCTTCGGGTTTCTTCTTATTTGATCTTGGGAATCTTCTACCTCAATTTCATTTCAGCCATTCGTAAGCCTTATTCCAAGTTACACTTGAATTTGAATAAGGATTGAGATAAAGCGTCTGATAGAATTTTACGAGTTCATCCTGCTCAACAGCTTTATTGAAAGTAGGAAGAACAAAATCAGTTCGTCCAAAGAAGTACGTGAAGACATATGGAGCCCAGAAATTGGGTCGCCCATCAGTCATTTTTGATCCAATGAATGCAATAGAGCCCTTTGCAGATTTTTCAGTACGGTAGCCTCGTTCAATCATATACTCAACAGCTTCATCCACAGCTTTCCCTTCATCATTCAGCATGATTGCTGCATTTATACTGGTCATCCGTCTAAGAAGATACAGAGCGTTAGCAATCTCGATGTGAGGGTCATCTTCAACGGCACCAAGGAATTCCTTCGCAGTATCTGCTGTTCCTTCTGAAATTACACACCTACCAGTGTGGAGAAGGATTACGGCCAGCTCCAGATTTCCACTCTCTTGGAAGAATTTCTCACGCCAAGAATTTGACACATGGTGCTCGTACTCATGATAAATTACACTTTGAAGCGAGTTCTTGTTGAAAGTAACATCAAGGTTGAACTGATTTAGACTCTTGAACCCTTTCTGATACCAATTGTATCCACTCCAAGGAGCACCTGTGACAGTCTGATACTCGATACCATTATTCGTCACAGAAGTTCCAATTTGAGAATAGATTTTGTTCTGAAACATCTGGCCAACTTCAATTGCTTTATTCTGAAGTTCGCTTTCAACAAGATGTTTCAGGTCAGCTCCAGAGATTTCACCTTCTTTTGTGAAATATTTCACTCGGTTTCGTAAATCTGACCCGGGGAAGTTTCCAAGTGCTTCATCAAGATCTATAATCGTCTTATCAATTACTGCTTCTGAAAATCGTTTGAGAGGAATATGAAAAAGACCTTGAACTAAGTCATCATAGGAAATATCCTTACCGCTCAACCAATCAACTGTAACTATCATTGATTGGCATTCACCAATAATATGTTCTGCACGTAGAGGTGACTCGATATCATCCGTTACTTGATCCATTAGTTGCTGAATATCGTGAACGAGTTCCTCAGGAGTCCTATCGAGGACTTGATTTTCGGGAGCCAAAGTTTCAGGACCAATATAGGCATCTACAAAACTTACTCCAGTTCTAGCCTTAGTGAAATTTTATGCTTCACCACATAACCTAACAAATCGTTCTGAAACGTCCATTGTAACCAAAACAAAAATGATTCATCATACCTTTAGAACTTGCCCATCATCGAACCATAACAATTGCTCTGGTTTTCCACTGATTACCTAAAGCCTCCAGATACGCAGGCACTATGACATGCGCTGTGACATGCACTATGGCAAACGCAGGCACTGTGGCACGCACTATGGCACGCACTGTGACAGGCATCATGTGAAACACAGGCACTGTGGCAGGCGTCGTGTGAAACACATCTACTAGTTCCTTCAATGAGAGGTTTCAGTGGATCTGTGATAATCTTACCAACATTCTGCACAACACTGCCTATGGTGTTTGTGACATTAGCCATAATCTGTCCAGTCGTAGCAGCAACATCTCCAACTATTCTCCCAACACCAGATATCGCATTACCAGTAGCTTCAGATAATCCTACAAACCAATCAGGAACTTGTGGAGCAAACCCTACACCAGGACTTCTGAATACTCTTCCGATGTCACGATCATGTCTATGATGCATGTACAACCAGTACCAAGCCCAATCATCGTGATATCGTCGATTGAAGTAGTAGTCCATCCGTCCATCATATGATGGATGTCTCTCTAGGTCCTCCCATGCACCATCTACCATCTCATCATGATGGGTCTTTGTCGCTTCAAAGTCAGCATCCCAGGCTTTGGCTTGGACTTTGTCTGCAAGCTCCTCAAGCATTTCATCTATCTTGCTAGAGTCAAGCTCTTCATCCACAATTGCATCAACGAACATCTGTTCATAATAGGTAAGCTCATCAAATTGTAATCCAGTGACTGAGATTTTCAGAGGATCTGTTGAAATAACTCTGATTGCACCCTTTTTAACACAGGACATAAGAATCATTGATACCAATTTCTGACGCGTGGTATTGACAAAGAATGCAGATTCTACTGGATCCAATTCTGCAACAGTACCTGCGGTACCGAAGGTTTGAATCGATATTTCTGGGGATTCATACTGAGTAGTTGTTTCATCAGCATCCCACCTTGCACCATATGAATGTGTGACTTTATTGTAACCATAATAGACAACACCGATAGCCATGAATCCTGCAAAAGCAAGAAACAGGAGACTTGGGTCAATCAGCGGTGGAATATACTCTGCCACATAGATATCTACAGTAAATGTACTCCAATCGGATTCGTTGAGATTATCTGCAGAGATTAAGAATCCAAGTGTAAGTATCTCAGGTAAGTTATCGGGAACAAAGGAATAGGTGAGGTACCAAGTTTCACCACCTGCTAATGGTCCAATATAGGTAGAAGGAATACCTCCAGCAAGAGTTAGGTTCTCAGGAACTGACATGGTGACAGTGACTCCTTCAAGATCAGTATCACCCCAATTGTAAACTACTAATTCCAAGTCAAATTGAGTTTCCGCGTTCACATTTACAAATGAAACAACATCATAACCAAGAGCTCCCTGCAGGAGAAATGGCTCATAGTAGCTCCAATTTGTGTAATGAAAGACTCGAAAATGATCTTCAGTTTGGAGAAATGAATGTTCCATACTTACAGTGAAATTACGAGAGCTAGCTCCAGCATCATAGGGATAAGATAGGAGATTGATTTCATCAAAGTCATATCGGGAGGAACCACTCCACAAACCTTGATTTGCGTCATCAACATATCCTACTGCATCTGCACCTTCTTGACTCACACCATGAGTTGTTGAATTATACCAAGCAGAATCAAGAACAATAGGATAAATGACCTGGACAGCCTCATAGTCAACAGGCATAGACCATTGAACAGGAGCCCAATTCAGCACCCCTAGCTCCCCATAGGTTTCAGATGTGGTTTTCTCAATCACACGATTCGTACTGAAATAACCAAATACAACGAGAACCTGTTCTCCGTTAGGAGTTCTAGGAGTCCAATCAAGACCATAACCTCCTGATATTGGGGAAACTATCAAATTGTATCGACTACCACCCCATTCGGCATATGCTCGATTTGAATCAGAAATCGTAGATTCTTGAATCCCTAGTAAATCAAAACCACCTAAACCATCACTAGTTGCCGTGAAAGTCATATAGTATGTGACGTTAATCCTTCCATTTAGTAAAACAACTACATCTACAAACACACTATCCAAGTTTGGTATTGATGCAGGGACACTATCTCCATTATATGTGGAAGCGGTTGGAAACATGCTTATGACAAGTATAACAGAAAGAAGGATAATCCCAGTCTTTAATCTCAATATTTCCCCTCCCTATGTTCTTAGCATACTTGATGGATTTGACAAACTAGCACTTGACCCACGTGTATCAGTCTTCTTTTCTTGCTCTGATAACCTCAGCTTGTGCAAGAGTCAGGGATGAGAGATCAGCCTTTGCAGTAGCCCATTCTTCGATGTCGGGAAACTCCATTATCATTCCGCCCCAAACAAGGTGGTAAACCCGTTTCAGAATTACTTTCGCATCTCCACCCTCACCAACATACTCGAAGAAACACTTCACTAGTGCAGGTGATTGCTCTGACATATTTTCAGGAATCTCAGTTCCAAAGCCAGCAAAAGCAACACCAAGCTCACGGAAGACATCCATTCTCTCACGGATGCCGGCAGCAATGATTGGTAAGTCGATGTCATAGGCGCTAAAATGCATGACCAGCTTCTTCTTGCTGATTTTGCCATATGGTAATATTATCTCATTCGTGCTCATCGAACACACTCCACTACGATGTTAATTCTATCTCAATCATGGAGACTCTTAAGCCTTTCAGATGAAAGCGCAGGACTCACTCTCCCTATCCGAATGCTTTAGATGCCTATAACCCAGCAAGGAGCATAATGCCCGAGTCCAAGTCTATACCACACTACAATTACAAAATCGAGGAGTTAGCTTGGATCCCGTCTTTCATTGATGATGTTAAGGACTATTTCTTTCCCAGACCTGAAGATAACCTTCTGATTCTGCGACCCAACAAAGTAATGCATCTCAATAAAACCGCGATGTCGATGCTGAAGCTACTTTTCGAGGGACAGGACGTACAAACAATAATCGACCATTTTGTAAGTGTAGGTGCAGAGCAGCAGGTTGTTCTCAACGACCTTGTAGCTTTTGTTGATGATCTCAGAAATATGGTCACAGGAAATCAGAACATCTACACCTACAGAACTGCGAAGATAGTGCCGTTTGGAAGTGAGGAGATCAAGTTTCCGGTTCTCAGTGAGATTGCTTTGACTTATCGATGCAATAATGCATGCAGATTCTGTTATGCTTATTCACCCTATAGAAACACAGGAGAGATGACTACAGAGGAAGTTAAACGTGTCATCGACATAATTGTTGATGATGCAAAGGTTCCAAGTCTCTCTTTTACGGGCGGCGAGCCAACGCTTCGAGAAGACTTGTTCGAACTGATTGCCTATGGTCGGGAAAAAAGTCTTAGAGTCAATCTCATCACAAATGGTCGTCGTTGTGGAAACAAGGATTTTGTTCAGAAATTGGTTGACGCAGGATTGAACAGTGCACAGGTATCAATCGAGGGACCAGACTCAGAAACCCATGACTATATTGTTGGAGCACCTGGAGCTTTCGATCAGATGGTCCAAGGTGTGAAGAATCTCAGGGAAACTGACATCTATACTCACTGCAATACAACTATCTGTCGACCAAATGTCGACCGCCTTGAAGATCTTGTGGATTTTCTGACTGATGAATTGGAACTCTCCTACTTCAGTATGAATATGGTAATCTACACCGGTACTGCAGCCAAACTAAGAGATGAGCTTCAAATAAAGTACTCAGAGATTGAAGAGATAGTAAAACGAGTCAAGAGGAGAGCAAGTAAGAAAGGCATCCAGTTCGTCTGGTATGCTCCTACACCAGTCTGTTTATTCAATCCAATCGCCCACGGTCTCGGAGCGAAGAGCTGTGCGTGTTGTGATGGACTTCTCTCGGTTGATGCGGAGGGAGGACTAATACCTTGCTCAAGCTTCAGTGAACCAGTTGGAAATCTACTCCATGAAGGATTTGAGAAGGTGTGGTACAATAGAGCAAGTAAATTTTGGAGGGCCAAAGACTTTGCTCCCGAAGGCTGCAAGAAATGTGACAAGTTTGATTATTGTTATGGTGCTTGTCCACTCTATTGGGACGTACATGGTTTCGATGAAATCAAAGAGTTCTGGCCGCAGGGGAGTAAAGTGAAAGAGAAGATTGACATAGTTCGTCACAATCTTCGACGTCGAATCCGTGGGAGTCAGCACGGAATAACGTAATTCTGCCTATTCACTCTGAGGGACACCATAGTATGTCCACATGCTTACAGGAGCGCCTGCAAACTTCAGGTACATCCACAGCTGCATTTTGTGCATTGCAAGATGGGTAGTGATTTCCGGAAGATAGTGAGCCCAGTTCTTATCTGGACCATCCTGATAGAATGCTTTCATATTATTCTCAAGAACCGCTTCTTCAGAGAGCTGTGAGATGTGTTCCTTAATACTCTCAATTCCTTGATCATAAGCTGTCAGCATTTTTTCGATTGTATCTTGACGAAGATCTTTTTCCATTACTCTTACTTGTTCAAATGATTCGAATTCTTTGGTAAAGAATTTGAAATCAATAATCGGTATCTGTGTCAAGTGATTTGTCAAGTCAATGAGAGGGCGCATTTCATCCTTTGGTGTAAATGAAAGGTCAATGTCTTTTGCGGCAGCTAAAACAAACCGAGCTTGTGCACTCTCATGCTCAAACATATCTAGAAGAATTTTAGAGATTGTACCCATTTTGAAAACCGATTAAAAGGGATGTAGTCTAACACAAAATGATTCCGCTCGCTCTGCACGAGGGTATTTGAGTGGGGATGGTCAAACCAAGGAAGAAGTGTCTGCAATGCCAAAGAAACAACTATCAAATCTTATGACGCCTTCACTCCTAATTGACCTTGAGAGGTTAAAGAACAATATCAAGAAGATGGCAGCTAAAACTGAAAGTAATGGAGTTAATCTACACCCACACATTAAGACACACAAATGTATTGAGATTGGGAAGTTGCAGCTCGAACATGGAGCATCAGGGATAACCGTTTCAACATTAGATGAGGCTACAATCTTCGCAGATGCAGGATTTCATGATATTACATATGCAGTTCCAATTTCATCGAATAAAATCAAAGCCGCATTAGAAATTGCATCAGAAATCAATCTTCGGCTATTAGTAGACAGTCACGAGATGGTATCACATTTAGAAACAAACTCAAAGAAAAATGGAATGTCACCAGAGGTCCTCCTGAAAGTTCATTGTGGTTATCATAGAACTGGAGTAAATCCGAGAGACCCAGCATCAATCAAACTCGCTTCCAAAATTGAAAGATCGAGTAATCTCGACTTCAAAGGAATTCTTACACACGCAGGGCACTCCTATGATGCAATGTCTGTCAAGCAGATCAAAGAAGCTGCTATACAAGAGCAGTTAGAAATGGTCACATTTGCAAAGAGTTTGAAAACAAAACCAGAAGTTGTGAGTATTGGATCAACCCCCACAATATCATTAACTGATAGCATAATGGAAGGAATAACCGAGGTACGCCCTGGTAATTACGTGTTTTACGATTATACTCAGGTTGCCCTAGGTACTTGCCAAGTTTCTGATTGTGTATTGACTGTGGTTTCCAGAGTAATTGGAAAGTATGACGAGTATCTTGTCATTGATGCCGGTGCTACTGCACTCTCGAAAGATCTAGGACCCACGCATCTTGAATCGGAAACAAGTTTTGGAAAGATATACTCTAACTATGATAACCACGAGTTAGACACCTTTCTTCAAATCTCTTCGCTCTCCCAAGAACATGGTAAAGTGAAATTCTTTAATCCAGCAGCAGCACAAGGACACAAGGTTGACGAAATCTTGAGGATACTTCCGAATCACTCCTGTCTAACAGCCAATCTTCATGACTGCTACAATGTTGTGAGAGATGGTGAAATCATTGACCAATGGAAGATTCGTAGAGAGCGACCGATTACTTCACCCTGTTAACAATCGCGTGCCCACAGTATGGACAGATTTCTTCTTCTCCAGGAAGAATTGGCGCCTCAAGCTTTCCACTGCAGTTTGGACAGACTGTCACAGCCTTAGGTAGTTGTGAAACGGCTTCCTGAGTATAAAGAACACGAGAGTTCTTGTCTATGGTACCTCGGAATTTACCATCTTTGGATAGCTTACTTACAGCTTCAATTATCTGTTTGTCAGTAGCATTTGTCACTTTTCCAATCTGGTCGAAGGTCATTCTCCTCTGAGCATACATCAAATGAAGAAGACTCTCCTCAAGAGAAACTGCACTGGGGCTAACAATCTCAGAAGAACTACGGTCAAGATACACCAATGGTAGACGACGTCGTGAGAGCTTCTCTGCTGCATCGGCAACGTCCTGTGGATCAATACCAAGTTCTCTTGCTGCAGCTGCCACACCGATTCTCCCTTCTTTCTGAACAAGAGGAATAAGTTCACCAGAAACATCACCGATGCGTGCTTCACGGGTCCCATTTGCTATCAACCAGAGTCCAATAACCAACTCTGGCAGTGCAAAAATTCCCCATGCTACCATTCCAGATGCAATGAGGACCATTAGATCTTCATCTTCAACAATCATCGTACTCTGATAGACAATCAGAGTCATTGCAACACAGATTACAATTAGTATAAGACCCAGAAGCTGCGATAGACGGGGATTCACGCTGTGCTCTCTCCTCTTGTTAGAAATGAACTCACGTCCAATTATACATTGCGACTTCTGTGGGGACTCGCTAATACAGAATTTTTACGTATTATTGAGTAATATTTGTGAGAAATCGTTGCAAACGGATTCCTAGTTAGAATGCCCTTACAACAGAATAACTTAATATAGACTGAATACACAATTTCCGAAGTACAGACCATTAAGGACGTGTTGTAAATTGGTATTGGATAAAGAAGGAGCAACATCTGCAATAATCTTACGGTTAGACGCTGGGAAACCTGTGGAATTCCCGGCTGAATTTGTGGCTGACATTGGGGAGAAGGCGGCACTTACAGTGTTGCATCACAAGGATAAAGTTGTGAAATTGTTCCCTGTTGCCAGTGAAGATATTTACCTACTTCGAATTGAGATAAGTGATTTATCTCGAAACTTCTTGAAGCAGTTAAACTTCGCATTCAACGACGCCAAACTCAGCGACATAATATTCACGACAGGCGTCTGCCTTCGCGGCGAACGCTGCTATTACGAATGCTACTTCATTCCGGACCAACTCGTAGTTACTTTGAACGAGCTGGAAGAAAGTCTGAAGAAGATTCCTGGAGTATCTAGAGTAGTCCTGCGAAAGGTAGTTTAAGTACTTCAAGCAACCGTCCGCATTGAGCCTCATAGATTGGGGCTCACTATGTCTTTTTTATTAACCATTCAGAGTAGATAGTGTGGTACTCAGGTTTTTTCCAACTCTCAGGTTCTACAAGAGCTCCAATCCTTCCTTCCGTAACTCTCGATAATTCCGCAGATTACTTGGAATGTAGGCTTCAAGGAATACATTGAGAATATGCTCAGGGTCTCTTTCAAGACCATAGCTCTCAAAGTACTTGAGCACATTCTGAATATCGCGGCGAAGAATGAGCTCTACCTTGTTCATATTACTCCACTTGTTAACGACCTCGCCCTGAGGAACATCGATTATCCATGGTTGATCTTTCCACCAGAGGATGTTGTATGCGCTCAAGTCTCCATGGACATAGTTTGCGTCACGATACATGAGCAAGTACTGGTCAAATATCTCATTCATGACAGCCTCAGGATCTTCAAGCTCGACTTCCCTTAACTGGGGAGCAGGGGTTTCTCCATCCCCAATGAACCGCATTGTAAGATAATTGGCGACCCGCGAGATTGGAGTTGGAACTCGAACCCCGGCTCTAAAACATGTATCGAGGATATCGAATTCCTTTACAGCAATATCCTCTAAGAGACCTAGAATCCATCGCGTCTTCTTTCCACTCGCCTCACGAATGTGACCTTTCGTCATCGACAACTTGTGAGGTGTTGACCAGAGCCGGTATCCTTTGAGAATAATCGGATGGGTATTCCAAAGTGCCAAGAATATCGAAGCTTCTTTTCCTGCGCTCATTGGGTAGAGAACATCTGTGGCAAGTCCGTAGGTTATCGCATCATTCCGAATTTCTTCGAATCGGGGTTCCTCAATTACAGCCTTTCCACTCGTTCCTCCACGAAGCGTATCCCTCTTTTGATCGATAGCACTTCCCTTTGATAGGGGATTGAATTTATCAACTCGACTCATTCAGCTCCCTCCATCAATGGCCACAGCAATATCTTCATCGTAGTTTCTCAAATTATGAGGTACAAACTCCGAGAGAAACACCTTGACGATATAATCAGGGTCTTTTGAGATTCCATACTTCTTGAAGTAACTCAAGACATTGACAATGTCACGGCGTAGTAACATCACTACTCGTTTCATATCAGACCATGGGCCAACATGGTATGCTTGAGGCATATCAATAAACACAGGTCTGTTCTTCCACCAGAGTATGTTGTATGCACTGAGGTCCCCATGAACGTAATTGACATCCCGATACATGATAAGATAGTCATCAAAAATCTGATCAAGTACGGTTTCAGGATCCTCTAATTTGACATTCCGCAATTGTGGTGCTGGTTCTAATCCATCTCCAAGAAATCTCTGGGTCAGGTAGTATCCTACTCGTCCAATTGGAGTTGGAACGTGCATTCCTGCTTTGAAGCATCCTAAGAGAACATCGAATTCCTTCGCAGCAAGAACCTGCATTCTACCTGGGGCAAAATAACCCTTTGATTTCTTTACCTGAGATGTCTGCCAGAGTCGGAAAGCCTTCAGGATAATTGGATGATTCTTATGATATGCAACAAAGATTGATGCTTCTTTTCCTGCATTCATTTGATAAGCAACATCTGTAGCAAGTCCAAATCTGACTGCGTCTTCTTTAACCTCACCCAGAGTGACCTCACTGATAGGTACTGTCCGGCCACTTTTTGATCCTCGTTGACCATCCCTCTTGAAGGATACAGCAGAAGCCTTGTTTGGGTTCAGTTTTTCCACTATGCCAGCCACTCTAGACCACCTCACTCCGAGAGAAACTCGAACTTGCAGAAGGACATGGAGAATACATTTCCAAAATCTGCTCCACAGTAAGTTTCGTGGTTTTCTTAATCTGGGACCTGTCACTTTTTCGACTGGAGTCTTCCTTTGCGTTTGGGTTCTGTTTTGTTGAACCTGTTTGATTGCTTTGCTTGTTTTTATGCAACTTTTGTTACACTCTCATTGACGAGTAATCACGCATCTTATTTTCATAGCATAAAAATTCCAGAAAAGCAGAAACCAACCACAAACGTTGTGCCTAAATGAAACTTCACGCACGATGCGTGATAGTTGCATGAGGACACAAAAAAGCAACGGATGAAGATTAGACATCCTCAACGTAGGTGCTGGCATCCACTGTAATAAACACTAATCCGATCATAGATACATTCGCACCTCCATTAAATCAAATTCTCGCGCTCAGGAGAAGTATATAGGCGTTACGGTTTCAGCGAGTTTCAGAGCATTCTAGGTCGCATCTACGACTGGTTCATCTTCTTCAGCTTTGATTATCTTGACTGGGTGAGTTTCTTCCACATATTTCCAGAGAAGATACGCTCCTATCAATCCTAACACAGATGCAAGCCAAAATGGAACTACGAGACCCTCAAGAATGAACGGTCCAATTGGAATAACTATCAATGAGAAGTACGCAAACAGTGCGCCTCCTACTATTGGACCTATAGTTGCTCCAGCGTTGAAGAATGCTTGAATGGTTCCAAACATTTTCCCTCTCAATTTCCACGGAACAACATCAGCTTGGATTGCTCGCATAGCAGGTTGAGATGAGGCCATTGCAGCACTTTGTCCAACCCAAACAGCACTTGTCTGAGCTAGATTTGTGGTAAGCGGAAGTAATCCAAGACTTATTCGTGAGCCAACTGCGCCCCAAACTGCCAACCCCTTTCGGCCTTTTCGATCAGCATATCGCCCAGCTGGAATTGAGAATAGCATACCAACTGCTCCAGCTCCAGATATTACCAGCCCGATGAGGCCGATATCAGTCGTGATTTTACTCATCAAGAAGAGTTGGAATATTGGCATACCAAGTCCCATAGCAATACCATTGAACATTGACATCAGATAGATAGCATGAATCATTCGACGAACTTTTGGTGTCATCTCGGATTCAGATGGTTCGTGATGTACGTCAGTTATTGGCGCTTCTTCAGGCAAAGAAACTTGTTCCTTTTCTTTGAGTTCCTCTAGTTTCCCTGGAGAGGTTTCTTTCAAGATAATCGCAGTAAGAATGATTGCAGGAAGAATAATCAATGCCCCTACATAATAGGGTACCCGAAATACTTCAGGAACTGGAAGTAGTAAGGTGTCCCTGCAGAAATTGTAGAGCATTCCTCCTACACCAGGTCCAAGAATGAATCCAAGACCAGAAACCATCATGTAGAGTCCGAGTCCTTCACCTCTACGATCAGGTCCGACGATATCCATGAGCGCAGCCTCTGCAGTAGGCCACACCATTGCTGATACCACACCTTGTAGAGCTCGCACTAGAAGCATGTGAACCCAGTTCTGAGCTAATCCGAAGAGAATCAGAAGTATGAAATAACCAATGAGACCAATTAGGATGATAGGCTTCCGTCCATGACGGTCGGAGTATGCTCCCCAGAATCGGGCTAGAAGGGTACGTGTCCCCATGAAAGAAGCCATCATTACTCCAAGAATAAGTGAGAAACTGGCTACTACTTCAGCAGGAACAATATATCCAGGACCAGGCGGTTGTGTGAGACCTCCCTCTAGAGCAATTAAATAGAAAGCCATTGAAGGAGCAACTATTCCGAATCCCAGCATAATCAACATCGCATCAAAAGCGAGGACCAGAACCCGAGGATTTCTATACAGACTATCCTGTTTGATGGGTTCTTCATTAACAGTCAATTTTATTCCTCGCAATTCAGTCAACCACTTTACGCGGTTAATATACGTAGAGATACTAACACATTTGAAATCTATCAAAATCAGAAGTGATTTCTATTAAAGACTGTAAGAAAACATGTATAATGATCTTGATGTCAATCCTCAATCTACGATAGTCTAATACTCCCTCTCAACCAATAGAAAATGTATGAGCTCATATACCCCCATCAATATGGAATATTATGAAAGGACTAGGTATGTGGATTAGAGCTTTAGACAAGGCTCAATGTCTGCGACTTAAAGCCCAAAAGAAGAAGCCTTCTTCCAGAGGGAAGTCCTTACTCTCCAAGAAAGGGCCATCATCAGGTTCTGGGGAGTCCGCGGCTGTTCACTTTGTCCAATCGGACCTTACTAGTTTCAGTGATGGAACTGGCAAGAGTGATAATGACCCCGCCGTGGTAAGAACTGTGGAAATACTCTCTGTTGCTGGAAGTGATGTGCCAGCGTTCAAACAGGAGAAGGAAGCCAGGACTTCAGGAGGGATCCTATCCCAATGAATGTTGACAAAGCTCTTGCTAATTTCACGTTCCATATGAATGTGAGAAGTGGTGACCCTGGCAGGAGAAGGGTGGAACATAGAAGTATCTTACTGTTGAGATTCACTCACCACAAAATGTAAGAATAGGTTATACTGACACATTAGGCCATAAGGGCCGTAAGGGAAGGATTTATTTCAAAAAAAATCGGCCGTCCTACGATTTCCGTTCAAAGTAGTAATTACTTCAAGTAACAAATCGAGCAATTTGGAAGTCGAAAGACCATGGTAAATGCAAGCAATCCCCTAATCGTTCAGTCTGACAAGTCAGTTCTTCTAGAGGTTGACAATCCGCTCTATGAAGATGCTAGAGACTCACTGGCACGTTTTGCAGAGCTTGTCAAATCTCCAGAATATGTTCACACATACAGAGTGACACCACTAAGTCTCTGGAATGCAGCTGCCATGGGAATGACTCCAAAAGAGGTCATTGCTGCACTTGAAGAGTTTGCAAAGTATCCAATTCCAGGTAATATCTCAAGAGAGATTGTTGACTATATGTCAAGATATGGACAGATCTCCCTCTACAAAGAAGACCTAGACCTGCTTCTCATATGTGAGGATGAAGACCTTGCAGAAGAACTCTGGGCAAACAAGAAGATCACAGAATTCATCATCGACCGTGTAGATGAGGTGACATTCAGAGTTGATGAATCGCAGAGAGGCTTCATCAAACATGCCCTAATTGAGATTGGACATCCTGTAGAAGATATTGCAGGATATACAGAAGGAGACCATCTTCCCTTTGAAATGAGACCCATAACTCTTGAGGGTAAACCATGGCATCTGAGAGCATATCAAGAGGATTCAGTAGCTATCTTCCATGCAGGAGGTAGTAAAACTGGAGGTTCAGGTGTAATCGTACTACCTTGTGGTGCCGGAAAGACCATGGTTGGAATTGGAGCGATGCATAGACTCCAGACATCCACTTTGATATTAGCGCCAAACGTAATCGCTGTAAGACAATGGATACAAGAACTGCTTGACAAGACTACTCTGACACCAGAGGATATTGGTGAGTACACAGGAAGCACAAAGGATGTTCGCCCTGTAACAATAGCAACATATCAGATACTCACTTGGAGGAAATCTAGGTCTGCTGAATTCAAGCATTTCAAGATTTTTGAAGCAAGGAACTGGGGGCTCATTATCTACGATGAAGTCCACATACTCCCAGCACCGGTCTTCAGAGCCACTGCTGTAATCCAAGCAACCAGAAGACTTGGGCTAACTGCAACTCTGATAAGAGAAGATGGCAAGGAAGAGGATGTTTTCAGTCTGATTGGACCAAAACGCTTTGATATGCCTTGGAAACTTCTTGAAGATCAGGGATGGATTGCAACTGCAATCTGTTATGAGATAAGATTGGATCTTCCAGATGATATGCGTAGAACTTACGCAGTAGCTCCTGACAGAAAGAAATACAGAATTGCAGCTGAGAATATCGACAAAATCAAGATCATAAAAGAAATCATTGCCCACCACAAAAACGACAATATTCTTGTTATTGGAATGTACCTCGACCAGTTGTCACTTATTGCAGAGGAAGTTGATGCTCCACTCATTACAGGGAAGACCCACAATGATGTGAGACAGGAACTCTATACAGCTTTCCGTGAAGGAAGGGAAAAAATACTGATTGTATCTAAAGTAGCCAACTTTGCCCTAGATCTTCCAGATGCGAATGTAGCAATTCAGGTTTCAGGGACATTTGGTTCACGTCAAGAAGAGGCTCAGCGTCTTGGGAGAATCCTTCGACCGAAGACCGACGGTAGTATTGCTCGATTCTATTCACTTGTGACAAAGGATACTCGTGATATGGACTTTGGTGCAAAACGACAGCTTTTCCTCACGGAACAGGGATATCAATATGTCATTGCTTCTGCAGATGAAAAAATCTGGTTACAAGACCCTGAGAGTTTCATTAATTAGTGTAGAAGAAACTTCAATCGACCAATTTTCTCACGGGCATACCCGAGAATCATAGTGTGTATTTCTTGTGTGCTCAAGTTCTGTTCAACAATGCCGGACTCCATTGAAAGGAGTCTAGAAAGCGACCAATCAATCACATATGCTAATGCGAGGGATCTGAGAGAATTAACAAAGTCAATATCTTCATCCTCAATGAGAGTTGGGATATTTTCTGTACTTCTATCTACATGAGCTTCAAGAAGGTAAGCTAAATCATACCGTGAATCACCAATAGCACATGCTTCAAGATCAAGAAAGAAAATCTTTTGCTCAGGATGAAAAACAATGTTAGGTGCCCAGAGGTCTCCATGCATTGTTTCTCTTGACCAGTACCCAATAACCTCGTTCAGGGATTTTACTTGAGGTAGAAGTGAGTCATATTGATCGATAAGAGTTCGCGTTTGTTTAGAAGCTCTAGGAAGCCAACTATGATTTTCAACTTGTTCATGATTTGCTATCAGGTAATCCGAAGGAGATTCATATTTTAGTATACCAGGAGGCTTTTGCTTTTTCAGTAAACGATGCGATTCTTTCAAAGAAAGCAGTTCATCCTCACTTGCATCTGTAATCGAAGAATAGGTTGTTCCATCAACATATTCAACAAGAATGAATGGAGTTTCTGACGAGTCTGATAATCGACCCACTTCGATTGGAGGAGCTGCCAAATCCAATCTACTGAAGTATAGACTTAGATTATACAGCGGGTCATATGGATTTCTTTCATACTCTTCTGTAGACCATGGTAGCTTCAAAACAAATTCAATTCCAGAAGACCTGCCGCGGATATTGATATTTGACCAGCCCCCCAAAGAAATCGGTTCAAGATTTACTGATTTATCAAATGCGCCACATGAATTCTCTAAGAGGTCTGCTAATTTAGAACGCGAGTGCCCATGAACTGTTTCAAGGGGATATTTCATCATGGCTATGCTCAAACCCACGACAACTTCTAAAAGGCTGTCGGGCGAAAGCAGAAACATGAATGGGAGAGATATGCTACTTGTGCTTGCGCACTTGTTCAGAAAACAAGGAAGCCAAGTTTCAATTGAAAGTGCTGTTCAGTTTCTTTCCTTCAGTTGCAAATACGGAAAGCCAACAGATGTACGCAAGTTACTGTCAACAGCATTGAATAACGAAATGATCTCTCGTGATGAAAATAGTATCAAGGCAGAATTTCTTTTTGACAAACAACACCTGCCACTGAATCTATCGACTGCACTTCAAGACAAAGTCAGATTCACTGAACAGATTGAACCACTACATTAGGTCAAATCTGATGCATAGTTTTGGATAGAGGCGAGAAGTGCCGCAAGATGCACAAAGGAGTTCTTCCCCTGAGTAAGACGATGGTCAATCTCAGCAACTCTGCTAAGGACTTTATTAAGAGTCATTGGATCGAAAGGTCGTTTGACAAGATCTCGTTCAATCGCAAGGAGAACTTCTTGAGGTTCATATCCATCTACTGCAACTAGACTTCTCATTATCTTCCGTGCATCTTGAAAGGATCCATCTATAGTCAATGAAACAATCTCTCTTGAACTGCGATTCAGTGGAGTTTCTGAATGTGCATAGACAATATCCTCAGTAATCGTGTTATTAGCGGCTGCAGTAATCTGTAGAAGGTTGATGGCACGACGTAAGTTTCCTTCAGACCCACGAGCAATTGCTGAAGCTGCATCCAGGTCAATGGATACATTTTCTTTTTTCGCTATCTTCCGCACATGTGTCATTACTTCGTCTTCAAAGAGTAAGGGAAACTTAAGAACTGAACAACGCGAAATTATTGCGGGACTCCAACCGGATAATGTAGGTGTGATGAGAATGAGTCTACACGCAGCACTATAGAGTTCCATTGTTCTTCGAAGGGCTTGTTGCATACTATGACTTAATGCATCAGCTTCATCTAGAACTAATATCTTAATTTTCTCATCAGTAACGGTAATTGTTGATGCAAAGAATCTGATAGCTTCTTGAAGCAATTGACTCCGATTTGGAGGTCTAGTTCTTCCTTTTGCCTTTAGAGCCGCCTTTGCTTCGCGGTACACAATTGACATGTACTCGTCTAATTCAGAACGCTCATCTCTCCCTAGTTTTGCCAAGTCTTGGACTGATCTTTTTGCCTTGGTCATTGGCATGTGCCAAATGTCGCGAATATTCAATGCCTTGAAGTTTGCACTAAAGCTCTCTCCAAGAATCGCTCGTGAAAATACATCAGCCGCGGCAGTCTTACCAGTTCCAGAGGGACCATAGAATATCATATTCGGCAGGGTGCTGGATTCTGCTAGACTCTTTAGATGGCTGATTGTTGATTCCTGCCCGACGAACTCGTCCCAGGTTTTCGGCCTATATTTAATACACCATAAGAGCGGTTCCAACATGACACCCAATTGAGAATTTCAAGTATACAAGATAAGCTTGTTTCTTTCAAGAAATGAGTAACAAACCAACAGCTTCAAGTGTTTTGCGGCAGTATTACATGGCATAACCAAAAACATCTTAAATAAAGAATAGCTACGCGCTTGTTTACATTTGACAAAGTCTTGGATTTGGTAATGGGAATGCCAAAAGTAATGTTAGAAAAAGAATTGGAGCATGTATTCAGAGAGGACTTGCTAATTGCCTGCAAAAAATGGGGCATTGATGTAACAGGTACGGATACTGGCGACTCACTCATACATATGCTAGCTGAAAAGATGAAAGATCCAAAAGTGAGGAAGAAAGTCTTCTCTACATTCACTCAGTTGGAGAAAGACCTCCTTGGTGTTCTTACACTCAGCGGGGGCGCAATGAGTTATGATAGGCTCAAACCATTTCGAAAGATATACAGCTATGGACAGTTAAACCAAACAGAGAGAGACCTCAGGAAATTTGGAATAATCATCAGAAGAATGATGAGTCGACTTACAGAGTATGGAAGGGAAGTTGCTGAATTCAAGGTTCTGGAGTTCTTCATCCCCCATCTTAGAGAATTCTTCGAGTCACTTCCAGAACATCAGACCGAGAAACCAAAGAAAGCAAAGAAGTTTGTTGATGAAAGAGACTCCTTACTAATTGACATACTTCTACTTGTTTCGTATATTGCAAAACATGATGTGAAAATGACATCTTCATGGGAGTTTCCTAAACGGGAAATTGACCATATCAAAGAGGCAATGTCACAGCCTACAGATGAACGATTTGAGGTTGTACAGAAATTTGCCAGAAAAGCTGGTGTATATACAATTGTTGAAGGCGATCGAGTTCATCCATCAAAGGTTGATACTCTATTTACAGGGGAACAACATCTTGTAGCAAGACGTCTTCTCCTATCAGCGCTTGGTAGAACAAGAGCAATCTGGGCAACTCCAGACCAGCCAACAGAATATACACTAACTCTAGCGATATGTCGAATAAGACAAGGAAATCAAGAAGAATGGATAGGAATTGAAGAATTACGTGATTGGATCAGGAGCGAACTCTTCCAAGAGAATCAACCGTTGAAGTGGATTCAGGTTGATGAAGATAGGGTACAGATGGCTCTTGAAACACCCCTACTCCTAGGACTCATTGAAGCAGCTTACAAGGGAAAGAAGATTTTAGGAGTGAAGCTAACAGAAGTGGGTGCAAGAGTACTTCAAGAAGGTTCAGTTCCGAGTAAACTAGAAGATCGCGAAACTTTCTTTGTCCAGCCAAACTTTGAGATCTCTGCATTCACAAGTGAGATGGAATATCAGAAACTCTATCGTTTAATGCTAATTACAAAACCTGTACGTACTGATGTTGTTAGCACATTCAAGATAACAGAAGAGTCAATTTTCGAAGCAATTGAGAGTGGTCTTCGAGAAGAGGACTTGATAGGGTTCTTAGAAAAGGAAAGTAGTAAACCAGTTCCTGCTAATGTTGAGAGATCAATAAAAGATTGGACCTCCCAAACTACTTTCACGACTATTTCAGATATTACGCTATTTGAAACCGAAAATGAGCGAGACCTAGAAATGCTTAGGTACATTCCTCAGTTCGAAAAGCATGTTCTACGCCAGGTAGGACCTACAGCGGTCATTGTAACAGGGGACATGACAGACCTTAGTGATAATCTTAGAAAGCGAAAATGCATGGTCAAAAGAACTAGGGAAAGTCAGGAGCCTGACGTAACACCTGGAACTGAGATTACTGAGCAGGTGCTACTCTTTGGTACTGAACATTCAATCGAAGATGTGCCGTGGGACTGTGAAGGATGCCCAGCAATTCAATCATGTAATAAAATCATAAGAAGAAGAGCTCGCGGGAAACGAGGTGGAAGAACCTGACCAGCTTGTTGCCTGAGCAGCTAGTTGGACAGTTCTTTGGTGTTGGAAGTGTAGGGGAATCAGACATTATAATTCCTAAGGAGTATATCAAGAAGATAAATCTCCCATATGTGTATCAGCAGACTGCATCTCGTGATGAAGATATGATCAGACAATTCGCAGTACTCGTTGACGAATTTGAAGAAGAGGGTGATTTCATCATGGATGTTGATATTCACACATATAGAGAAATCACAAGCGAGGATGATGCACTTCTTCCTGAGGAGAAAAACCTTCACGCCCTCTATTCTTTGATGGATGGAACGAAATATCAATTCTTCAAAACACAACAGACAGCTCCATCTACTATGTGTTTCAGCATTCGAGATTCCGATGGCAAACAACTAGTGAATCGAAGCATGTTCCATTTCTTCGAACGTTTAATGTCAAGGATTGCACAGGGTCAATTCGAACATTTGAGAAACCATTGCAAGACAATCATTTTCTGTCAGGACGACCCAGGCTTAGGTTTTGTGAAGAATATGATTGAGAATGGTCAAGTTACCGATCTAACACTTGAGCAGATAATTGAGAAGACTGATGGAATTTTTCCTGAAAGCGTGATTCCAGCCTTTCATTTCTGTGATGATTGGCGAAGCCTGGAGAAAGACAGTTGGTATCCATTGTGGGAGAGTCGACCTAAACTAGCACACATAGATGTAGCTCGCTATCCACCTGAAGTAGATTCAGAACAAGCAGAGAAAATGAACAAATTCATGAAGAATGGTGGAGGATTAGCATTAGGAGTATTGCCCAATGTTGATGATGGATTCACTCAACCAATACTTGATACTCTTCATTCCAATCTTGAGAGAGTGTTTCAAGCATTCGTTAAGAGTGGAGTGGATCTTGAATTAGTAGAACGAAACTCAATGGTTTCAACACAATGTGGGCTTTCAGGTGCAAGTCCTAAATTGACTAGAGAAATTCATGAATTAAGCGGTGAGTTTCACTCTGTCTTCAAAGAGCAGATTAGACTAACAAGTTGATTCAGTCGAGTACTAGAGATACGCTTAAGAGATGCACATCTTGACCGATGAATTGCCTTTGGATTGTGAGATTATGGAAGAATCAAAAAATGAACCAGGCGGGATTATGAAATTCATTCAAGACTACCGAATGAAAATGCTCATTCCAGAGTTAATAGTAGTCTTTGCAGTCTGGTACTTTTTGCCAAATCTAGGAGTGACGTTCTACGAAGGAAATGTATACGAATCATTTGGAGTTTGGATGTATCTCTTCCAACCATTGTTCTTCTTACCAAGTGGGCTCCTTCTTGTTGTCACAGTATTCGTACTTCATGGAATCTACCCGTTGGATAACTATCACGAGGGAAAGATACCTGAGCTGCCAAAGATGGCAACTGTGATGATTATTATCTCATTCTTCCTTATGCCAGTTCTCGTAGCCATGCAAATGCTTGGATACTTCATGACAGAGGCAACTGAGTTCTTCTCAAGGAATCCCTTCTGGGAACGAGTCGAGAGTGTTGGAGACCTTTTATTCTACGCAGGACCTATGTTCTTTGTAGGTCTTCAGTGGTGGCTTCTTCTCCCCGTCTTCTTCCTATCACAGGGTATTGATGGAATTCACAAGATTGCTCATCATGAAACTTCGAATGAGAAAATCACAACGCTATTCTACTTCTTATGGCCGATCACAATGCCACTCTTCTTTAGCCCTGTGGAAATCATAGCAATAGCTGCTCTTTCAATACCTGCCTTTGCTTTCTACAGTTATATTCGTCCATACTATACATACGTAACTGCAGTTCACACGTTCACATTCGCCGCGTTGATTGTAGCAACAGTAGTTCTTGCCCCAATGTTACCATTGCTGAATCAATGGTGGCCAAATACAATTCCAAGTTATACCCCTCCTGAATCACTTTGGGGAACAATAACACTGACCCCAACGATTCTTGCAATAGTGGGTGGGATAGCAATTATTGCTGTAATAATCGCAGCATACCTTACACATAAGAAGTAGTGATTGATGGAAGTGCGAAACACACTTCCGTCCTTTCTTATTTTATAGACAATTAATCGAATGTAGGCTTACGAGTAGCAAGTTCATCGTCTTCTTCTCGTAGCTTGTGTTGGAAGGGGCGACCCTCTCCATAAATTGCTGGATCCATTCCACGAGTTTTACCCATGATTACAAAAAATCCTATGGCTTGCAAGCAAACAGAACCTATGCAGATAAGCATGACTTCTGCAAAATACGCGTGGGTGAAAGTTCCATAAAACCAGAGTATAGGGTAAACAATAGCCTGAATGATAATTCCAGCAGCGAGCATGAGTACCCATTTGTTTGTCCAATTTGGATTTGTCATTGAGATACACCCACCTATGATTATTGATTTGCCATTTATGGTTCTAATTAAAGCTGTCTGTCGTATCACATTCAGGGTGCCACTGCTGCATCGTAGTTATCCTTTAACTTTATGGCGATGAAAGCAGCAAGTTTTCTGAAGTCTTTTGTAGATATATTGGGCACCGAACTTGATCTCTTCGGAATTTCAAATCTTGCTACGATCACAACAACTTCATCATCCATTGAATATTCTAGAGTTACTGGATACTTTGTTCTAAGTCTATGAGATTCAGAAGTTGTTTCAACAGGAAATCCCTTGTAGACTGTGCCAACAAGATATGCATAAGCAAATCCTGAGTGAGAAACCTGCACTCTTACTTGAACTGTGTCAGGAAGCCCTTGAACATATGATTTAACCTCTGCATTTAGTATCGTTTGAACTCCTCCACGTACTCCAAGTTCGACACTCATTCCTGCACGAATACCAGTCACACCTTCTAATTGACTTGCAAATTGATATGTATCACCTGTGATTGGAGGTTTGAAGAACTCGTCTGAATCTATTATCGGGATTCTGAATCCAATGACGAATGCAGACACTGAAACGATGACATAGAGGATAGAAATGACGAGTATTGAGTCAATGAACGGACTGATAAATAGAAAGCCAATCATTTGAAAGACTAATGTTAGTGCGCCCATTATTATTGCAAACATCATCATGCAACAACCTGTAAAGTAATCACCAGGGTGTGCATAGAGAGCACCATACGCATCCTCATAATTATCCACAAGTTCTTCATACTCAGGAAAGCTGACCCATGTCTTACGTTTCTCCCACTCACCGGGGATATAGTCGATGGCTTTCTTGGATCCAAATCCTAGGATAAGAGATACAATGAAGAGAACTCCGGGAAGAGCTATATCTACAATGATTAATTTCAATGCATCATCGTAGTAATTGTATAGGTATATTCCAACTATAACAAAAAGCAACAGGATAATTGCATAGGCTCGATTAACATTCACTTGGCGACTATAATCAATGATTTTCCCTTCGCTCAAACAGGTTCTTCCTCCTGATTCTGAACATGTTCACCAGAGGAAATAAGGACATCGTTTTAGTTTGATGTATCATCTATTGATTTATGCTTGCTTAGAAATGTATCAATATCTTCTAGAACATCATCAAGAATCTCTTCTCCCCCACTATGACGTATATATTCGTGGATCATCAAACGAATTAGATGGGCGGTTTTGGTGGGAGTGATAGGCTCAACAATATCTCCAATCTTCTCCGAAAGAGCAATACCATCTGATTCGAAAACGGGGATGATACGTGTGAGATTACCTGAAGAATCAATCTCGCCTTCGATTCGAGCAGTACCTTCAATCCCTTCAATTCTAGCCACAGGCATTGGACTGCGTATTGTGTAGAATCCACCAGCCTCCCCTATTGTTAGTCTAACACCAGACCAGAATATTCCTGATGAATGTGCGAGGAATGAGATTGCTTTTCTAAATCTACGCGGTTGATGAGTGGGAAATTCAGGAGTTGCAGAATTTGGAATAATCTTGAAAGTAAAGTATGAAAATAGAAGACCGAAGACTATTGTAAAGAATGCTAAGATAATTGGTGTAGATGCAATTATGAAAATATTTGTACTCATCAAATAGAATGGAAGAGCAATAACTGTTACATAACAAATAGAGAGTAGAACCAGTAAAAGATAATCAATAGATGAAAGCAGATACCTATAGCTAGAGTTGTAATTCTTTATCATTTCCTCAAATTCTTGGAGATTGACTTCACGGACCTCAAATTTCCAATTGGTATTCTGAAGCTGAACTCGATCCTTTAGTTTCCATGCACTTATTGCCAACCCAGGGAGCATCGATGATAGAACGAGCGTGGCCCACCCAATCCAAGATAATGGACTCTGATAGAGTGTGACCATCTGATATTGTGCAACTTCAAAACACATGAATGCCCACATATGAACGACAATGAAAATTGCAATCTGATATGGAAGCGAAGATTTCGATATAATTGGAACTTCAGTCATCAATGCCTACTCCTAAGCTGGTTCCAGATAGTGCACGAACACACTAAGTATTTTCCGCGTTGAGCTCTTTCAGGATTGTACGTAATTCTTCTGATTCATTTCTTGTTTTTAGATATTCCTTCACAATCAAAGCAATACAGTTCTCTGTAACGAGTCGTGTGTCTTTCACGCCTGGAAAGGCAATATTTGAATTAACAGGATTCTTTACGTAATAGCCATCTCGATCAGAAGCAATGTATTTTCTGAAATTCCGATCTTCTGAAACCCACCACCAGACAACCTGAGGAATATCATCCTTCTCATACAAACGACTAAGCACTTTGGTGATAGCACCAAGGTCATCTGTCCAAGACTCAACATAGCTCTCGTTTTCTAGTCCTTTAATTCTGAGGAGAATCCGGGGTTGTCGGTAGATAGTATAATCTCCTGATTCAGCCTTATCCATAACAACTCGAATGTTAGCTACACCGAATACTTTCTCTTGCATCTTAGCCAATCGAATTGCCTCACGAATCAGGGGTAGTGTAAAATCTGCTGATGCTGCATTTGACGTGGTTTTGAACCCAGTAAATAGCGTACCTGCAAAGAGAATTCCAAATAGGAATCCCATTGAAATGGAGGTGTACTGTGTAATCGTTGGATCTTCTAGGTATACATAAGCTGGAAATGCAGCTATGAGCACGAGGATAATAATGGGAGTAAAGAACATCCAGTAATTTCCTTGTGATACAAGACGGGAATTTTCCTTGTTGAAATCTTTTGGTAAACTGCGAGCATCATCAATTGTTAATTGAACTGGTTCAAAGTCCCATTCAGGAGCATTGTATTCGACCACATTCACCTTGAAGTTCCACCCATAGTAGTACGCAAGACTAGCTATAAGGATTGGAAGACCAACAAATATTCCCAGAATAGAGAGCCAGTCCCAGATTAGCACTGGCATATACAAGGGAACATGAAAGAATCCAATTAGAAAACTAAGAATGGTTCCCAATACAAATACAACATTGTATCGTGTCATGGGTCTATAGGTTATCAGTTCAGTCATTGTGACTCCACCCTTAGTATTTTTGCAGCTCGCTCCTGACTCTTTAAGGATTGCTGCATGGCGAAGTTCAAATCATTAGTCTTAAATGTACACATAGGAGATTACTTAACAATAATTAATATTATTTATCAAGGAGATGACTATATGCTAGAGAAAGGTGACCAAGCACCAGATTTCACAACAACAACAGAAAATGGAGAAGAAATAAAGCTCAGTAGCTTGAAAGGAAAAAAGATCTTTCTCTTTTTCTATCCAAAGGACAACACAAGTGGATGTCAAGCTGAAGCGTGCTCAATTCGTGACAGCTACAATGTCTTTGAAAAATCAAATATTCCTGTGTTTGGTATTTCTGGAGGAACAGAAAAGTCGCACAAGAGCTTCATAGATAAGAATAATCTTCCATTCCCTCTATTGATGGACGAGAAGTTTGAGATTGCAAAACTGTACGGTGTCTACCAGAAAAAGCAGATGTACGGTAAAGATTATCTAGGAATAGTCAGGACAACGTTTCTGATTGATGAGAAAGGAAAGATAGAAGGGATATTCGGTGGCACAGCGGGAATCGAGAAAGTCAAGACCAAGGAACATGCGACTCAGGTCATCAAGTTCTGGAAACTCAAATTGTAGAGGTACTTGCAGTGTTAAAAATAAAGGACGAAGCTCCCGATTTCGAAACCGTAGACGACGCAGGTAAGCAATTCAAGTTGAGTGACTATCAAGGACAAAAAATTGTTCTCTATTTCTATCCAAAAGACTTCACACCGGGATGTACTGCAGAGGCTTGTTCTATTCGAGATAGCTACCAGATCTTTGAAGGTGCACGAATCCCAATCTTCGGAATCTCAGGTGGCACAGCTGAACTTCATCAGAAATTCAGAGCAAAACATAATCTACCGTTCAATATCTTGCTAGATGAAGACCTCAGTATTACTAAATTGTATGAGGCGTATAGCAAGCTGAACATTATAGGTATAGGAGTCAAGAGAATAACATACCTGATAGATGAGGATGGAAAGATCGAAGCCATCTTCGGTGGTCCAGAGGGTTTGGACAAGGTTAGGTCTAAGCAACATGCAGAACAGATTACCAACTTTTGGGGATTAAAACTCTAGAATAGACGTTTTTGATTCCACCAACTACATCTTTCTACTACAGAAGATACACTTTAATAAAGGCTCAGAGCAGGCGCACCTTGTCAGACAGACTGGTATACAGGTCAGTCTGAACAGTCAATGTATCAGGAGTTCTATATAATGCCTGAAGAAAAGCTCTCTGTTGAAGAGTTAAAAAAGAAGGCTGAGAAGCCGGGTAAGGATGCAATGATCTTGCATCCCTTCTACAAGGGCAAAATCCAGTCTATTGGAAAATGTCCCGTACGTGACTTCTCAGATTTTGCAATATGGTACACTCCAGGTGTCGCTAAGTCATGCTTAGCCATATCTGAAAACCCAGAAATGGCCTATGAACACCTAAACAAAGGTAACATGGTAGCTGTAGTCAGTGACGGTACTCGAGTCCTCGGACTTGGAGACATCGGTCCACTCGCTGCTGGCCCAGTTATGGAAGGGAAGGCAAAGACCACATCGTTCGCGATGTAGTCGCCTTATTCTCTTCAAGTATCTGGGTGGAGTTGACGCTTGGCCAATCTGTATTGATACCAAAGATCCAGACAAAGCCATCGAATTCGTCAAGATGCTACAGCCCTCATTCGGTGGTATCAATCTAGAGGATTTCGCCAAACCAAAGTGCTACAGGATACTTGAGGAACTGAGGAACGACCCGGAAGTAAACATTCCGGTGTGGCATGATGACGCGCAGGGCACCGCTACGGTAGTTCTCGCTGGTGTCTTCGGAGGATTAAATGTTGTCAAGAAGGATATCGAGAACGTCACTGTCGCAATGATGGGAGTTGGTGCTGCAAATACCAGAACTGCTTACCTGCTAATAGCCGCTGGTGTTAATGCAAAGAACATCATTATGGTTGACAGCAAGGGTGCAATCTATTCTGATCGTGAGGATATTGTGAAGGACAAGGACTATGACACCTTCAAGTATGACCTAGCACAGAAGACCAACCCAGAACGAAAAACTGGAGACCTCGGTGAAGTCATTGATGGAATGGATATTCTGATTTCAGCGTCTAGACCTGTTCCTGGTACTATCAAGAAAGAGTGGGTTTCAAAAATGGCAACTGACTCAATTGTTTACGCTTGTGCTAATCCACTTCCTGAGATTTGGCCCTGGGAAGCAATCGAAGCAGGTGCTAGAATTGTTGGTACAGGTCGAAGCGACTTTGACAATCAAATCAATAACTCACTTGGATTCCCAGGCATCTTCCGTGGTACCCTCGATGTAAGAGCAAGCACTATCACTGATGAGATGTGTATTGCTGCAGCTCAAGCACTAGCCGACCTAGGTGCCAAGGAAGCCAATGAAAGGAAAGTCATTCCAACCATGGACCAGTGGGAACTGTATCCTGCAGAGGCAACAGCTGTCGGTATGAAGGCTATTGAGCAGGGTGTAGCAAAGCGGGAATGGGAGGAGAAGGACCTTTACAAGCATGCAGAGGATATTATCCGTGCAGCTCGAGGGTCTTCCGAGATACTCTACGAGAAAGGATTCATTCCTAAAGCTCCAAAGACATAGTTAATCAAGTAAAGAAAAGCGGCGGTAATCGCCGCTTCCTTATTTTATTTTCATTCAACTATTATATCGAAACAATGTAATATATGACTAATTTCATAAGTTACAAAATGTAACCACTATTTGTGAAGTGAGAACAAGATGTCTGTCGACCGTTGCGTTCAATGTGGTTCATGTATGAAGCTCTGCCCGATGTTCGATGCAACTGGAGAAGAACAATTCTCACCACGGGGAAAGATCTACCTGCTTCAAGTTATGGACCAGATATTAGAGGATAAGGAACTTGCCAAGGATTTCAGGAGGTTGCTTTTCCAATGCACACTCTGCGGAAAATGTGACGAAACCTGTTCTTCTGATGTTGATATATTGAAAATCTGGCATCAACAGAGAGCAAAAGCAATGGATGCAGCTCCTGAGGAATTTGCCTATCTAGAACCGCTGAAGGAAGCACTTGCCAATGTCAAGAATATCTATGGACTTGCAGCTGAAGATAGAGCAATCTATTGGTTGGATGAACTAGAAGATGAAATCCCAGGGCTTGAAGCTAGAATCTACGAGAGGGGGAAGACTGCAGACACAATGGTATTTCTTGGGTGTCTGATGTCATTCAGAGGAAGTCAGATGGATGTGCTAAGGGCTTTGTTTAAGACCTTGGAGAAATTAGAAGTCGATTATTTAGTGATGGGTGCAGAGGAAAATTGTTGTGGCCATCCACTCTATCTCACTGGAAATGAATCTGGAGCTGAGGAGCTCAGACAGCATAACAAGAACGTGATGCAAGACGCCAAGGCAAAGAATGTAGTCACCTGCTGCCCTGGGTGTCTTATTCAACTCAAAAAGCACCATAACCTTGAAAGTATCGAAGCTCTCCATCATACAGAGTTCTTCGATAGACTTCTTGATACCACCCCAAAGTACGACCAGAAAGAACCATTATCATACCACGACCCTTGTGAACTTCATCGGATATTGGAGATCACAAAGGAACCTCGTTCATTGTTGGAGAAATTGGGTGTAGACTACAAAGAGATGGAACTCAGCTGCTGCGGTGGTGGAGGTCTCCTGAGGATGACTGATCCAAACCTCAGCGATAAGATAATCGAACTCAGGAATGCTCGTGAAGGAGTGCACAACATAACAGTGCTCACAGCATGTCCATCTTGTAGAGAACAATTGCTTAGTACGAATCTGAATTCAAGGGATATCGTGGAGCTACTCTCAGACGCATTGGAAGGAGGTAATGAGTAAATGAAGGTGAGAGATGTTGTGATGGGCGCAAATGCTTCAATGTATCAGAAGATAGATTTCAAGAAAATCAAGGGAGTATACTATCCCAAGAACGAAGAAGAGGTACAGGCAGCTATCAGGAATGCGCAGGAGAAGGGATTTGATGTAGTGCCAAAGGGGGGAGGTTCAGGGTTGAGTGGAGCCTGCACAGGGGGCAATCGTGAACGGTTCTTCATCAGTAGCCTTCAGATGAAAGAGATATTGACCATCTCCCTGGTTGGAGGGTATGCTGATGTTCAACCTGGAGTGACTCCAGATGATTTGAACGCGAAGTTAGTACCTTTAGGTATGAGATTCTGGGTAGCTCCGAGTAGTAGGGACGTTGCAACTGTTGGAGGTCTCGTGAGTACAGATGGTGGAGGAAATGATACCTGGGTGAATGGAACAATGCGTGATAACATGCTCAGTGTCAATATACTCACGTATGATGGGCATCATCTTATGGTTGACAAGAATGGTGTCAAATCAAGCAATCAAGATTTAGCGGAGGAACTCAACAAAAAAGGAATGAACCTTGATGATGTAGCAGGATCTCATGGCACACTTGGCTTCATCACTGAGATACGAGTGATCATCAAACCAATCATAGAAGAGAAGACCATCGGAGCAATGATTTACTTTGACGATTATGATGCTTTGGGAATGGGACTTTTGCAGACAATTGACGAAGGCTGCCCGGTGAGATATGGTGAGGCAATTGTAATGGCTCACGAAGATGTGAGGGAGGACTTGGATCCACCAATTCTGATCTTGGAGTTTCCTGAGGATTACGAATTAGTATTCTGCAATGCTAATGTTAGGGAAATCAGTCGGAAAGAACTGGAGAGTTTACAGGATTTCCGAATCAAACTCCCGAAGAGAAACCCAAAAACTGGTGTCCAGTTAGCCCTGTTTGAAGGTTATGGGCTTCACGGAGAAAACCTTGAAACCATGGGAAACACCATCCATGAGATAGATTCTGTATTGTCAGAACATGGTCTGATTCCGTTTTCAAAATATGGACACGCTCCAAGTAAGTGGTACCTCGGGGATAACTCTCCTGCCTACGGACTTGTAATGCATTCGAGAGAGATTAGACCCGAAGGTAAGTCAGGTAGGGAGATCTTCCAAGCTGTAGAAGCCATTGTCAAGAAATGTGAAGAACTCAACGTAACACCAAAGCCTGAGCACAAATGGCCTTACAGCGATGAGGTGAAGAAGAAGCGGATACAAGAACTGAGAGTGGTGATTGGAGGCTCCTTCAACTCGTTCATGTTCGAACCAGATTGTGCCTCAGATACATTGTCATCAATGGTTTGAGAGTTGTTCCGCAAGGAAAGTAGCAACAGCTATTTCGTTGAACGGCCAGGCATAGCGGATTGTCACATGAGAGTGTTTCTTCCTTGCACGTTCGATAGCCCCAGGAATATCTACTTCTGAGTGTTCTCCGCCTGGTGTCATCATTGGCGTTATCACAATGATTTCATTGCCACCTCGACTGACTGCTTCATCTAGGGCTTCTTCAACACTCGGACCGCAGAATTCATTGAACCCAACAGTGACCGCATTGCCTGTTATTCTGCTCAATGTAACACTTAGACTCTGAGAGGCTGCCCAAAATGGATCATTTTGCGAGGTTCTTTTCCACCTTCGAATTTTCTCGTCGAGCTCATCGTGTCGAGCTTTCAATTCTAAATTCACATCATGACCGTGACTATGGTCCATTGCCATGTGAAGGCGCATGAGCTCAATAAGCTCTGAACGTGGGAAGTCCTTAGGTGGAACACCATGCATTGCTAACACGATTACTCTCATATATGAACACCAAAGAGCGAGTGGTTATTCTTCTGCTTATCACTTACGATAGGTGATTTTCTAGCAGAATACTTTCGGTGACGTCTCTTAGGTGTTTATATACACACATAGAGACAATGTTCTGATGAAAATGGTTCGCCCACAGCCAAATCGAAGCTCCAGAGGTTTGTTTGATCCTTATTACGTGCCGGACAAGCTCCTTCACAGGGACAGGGAGATGGACACAATGAACGGTGCGCACAAGGATTCATTCGATGATGAGTACGGAATCAATTGTCTGATTCACGGAATTTCAGGTGTGGGAAATACAGTTTTCTCCAGATATTTTCTCACAAAGCTGGTGCCACAGAATTTCAATGCGCACACAGTCTATGTGGATGCCAAACATAAGGACACGCTTGAGATAATTTCAGAGTTGAATGACAAGATTCATCGTGAGGAAAACAAACCCATAACGGTGGCATTCGACCTAGATGTTCTTTGGATGCAGTTCAAGAGAACAGCTACAGGAGCTAAAAAAAGGACTGTCTTCGTAATCGATAATATTGATGAAACCAATGAAGAAGTCTACAAGAAACTCGCAAGATTATCAAAGGAAATCAAAGCAAGTACAATTGGTGTTTTGAATTCCCACGACTACAGAATGCTGACCAAGCTTCCTGCAACTCACATGTCGTACGACCATGAGATTGCTCTTGACACTTATACTCAATCGCAGCTATATGACATTGTCCGAATGCGAGTGGAAGATACTTTCCCGCTAGGACTAACGGAAGAAGTAGTGAGATACATCACAGACCTCGTTGTTGAGTTCGATGCTTCAAAACCAAAAACAACTGTTGAAGCCCTCAAAGCATTGTGGCCCCTTGCTTCCAGAGGTCAAGAGATAGACTCAGACTCAGTGAGAAGTGCCACTGCTGCTATCACAACCTTTGCCCATGATAACGACTACATGGACATAATCGATACAATCAGTCTGAATGATTTCATGACTCTACTCGTACTCGAAGCATTCTGTGAACATCTCATGCACTATAAGACTGAAACTTACATAGACCGAGGTACACTGAATGAATTGATTGTCATCAAGTGTGAAGAACTGGGAGTCAAGCATGTTCCACAAGATATTGACAAGAGCCTTCAGACTCTAATCTTTCAGAGCATCGTTTTCGAATCAGGATATTCACAAAATCTTCTCTACACTTTGGCCCCACCTGAAATCCTCTATGATGCAGCTGTCAGTCTCAGACGTGAACTTGCTCGTAGAAAATAAAAAACGAATGAATGATGGCCGGCATAACCGGCCGCTCATTCAATAAAGCACTAGATTATGCTTTCTTCTCAGCGAACTGAGCCTTAATCCAGTCTTCTAAACCATCGGCACCCTGTAGGCTGCCAATTTCTCCATCTAGGTTATCTGGAGTAATGACTGCAATCCAGCCTTTCCCGTATGGATCTTCATTCAGAAGTCCGGGGTTCTCCTTGAGTTCTTCATTAACTTCAGCGATAGTACCGCTTATTGGCGCTTTTACAGGCCCTGTCCATTTTCCAGACTCAAGTGTTCCAATGCTACGCCCAGCAGCGATTACTTTACCTGGGGGTCGAAGTCGAACGAACTTTATCTTACCGGCCAAGTCAACTCCAAAAGTTGCCATGCCGAGTCGAACGTTACCATTTTCCTTCTTCAACCAGATTAAATCATCTGTGTAGTACAAATCTTCAGGGAAGTCAAAACCCTCGTGTGTTACCATATAGTGTCACCTAAGCTGTCAACCCAATAAGCACCTTAAAGGTATTTGCCCTTTGTAGAAATAATGCTGAAGGGTAGAGGGGGTCATGCTTCCGCTTCGCCATTCATCATACGTTTGAGGTTCTCTGCTTCTTCAACATCAATTTCCACGTAGACTGGACCTGAGTAACCACAACCGTCTTCCTCACAGTAGTAGGTCGTTGGTACTAACCATCCATTTACTGAGGTCTTTGTTTCTTGGATCTTAGATGAGCCACACCGAGGGCAAACCCGAATCTTCCTTGCATCCACTTTTTGTCCTCCCGACCTGTCATAGTAGTTAAGGAACCTTAAAACAATTGCCTGAAAGCGGAGTCAGTTTCCTAGTGCATTCTGTGTGGTCTTATTATATTATCAAGACAATAAACTAGTGAAATGAGAAAATCAATACTACCTGGGTTCTTCACGGCAGATCAGATTGAACGTGTGAAGATGTCCACTGGTGTAGACGCACTTGATAACCTCCTAGAGGGGGGAATAGAAGCGGGTCTCACACACCTTTTCTACGGGGACCGAGGTCTCCACGATGATTTTCTCAGATTTGCGGTTCGTGCCCAGATGCCAACAGACAGGGGTGGAACGGGTGCACCAGTCATTCTCATTGACAGTGCAAACATGATAAAGATTGAACGAATCACAGACATGTCCTACAATCTTGAACTTGAACCGGAGAATGTGATGGATCGAATCTACATCACCCGGGCTTTCAATTCATCACAGACTTACGATCTCATAATGACCCAGCTGGATAGCTTCTTCTCACGAGTTCCAGCTAGAGTATTAATTGTGACAGGGCTTCCAAATTTGTATATAGATGAGGGGTTGACTGGAAAGGGACTTCAACAGATATCACACATGGCAGCAAACATCATGAAGTTCACGCTCCAGAGAGAACTCTTCACAATGGTTTCTGCACCTTGTTCACCAAGGAGTAAGTTAGTTCCTGCCGGAGGAAGGTCTCTTGCTAGCAATAGTCAAGTCCACATTCGTGTTGAGGAATCCAAGTCCTATGTGAGATACATTCTTGCAAAGCATCCCCAGTATCCAGTACGAAATGTTTCACGAACTATTCCGATGGCCACAGGTGGAACCTTGCCGCTCTCCTATTTTCTAGGAGGAGAGGAAACAGAGAGAGAGTAACTATTAGGATCGTTTCTCTCTATCAAGACTTCTGATGAGTTCATCTACTAAGTCGCGAGGTAGTTCTCGAGCTTGCTTCAAGATTGTATCAATCTCATGAAGTGGTACACCCTTTGCCTTGAGATCCTTCGCGAGCTCTTCAATCTCAAAGGGACTCAGTCGGTCACTGGGTATTGTTTCATCAGTTACAGTTTCAGATGGCACTTCAGTATCAGGCACAGTTGTCTCATCCGTATCAGGTAGGATGACAGTATCAACATCAGGTTCAACCTCTACGGGTTCAACGCCATCTTCCACAACTACTGCGTCACCCTCACCAGCAATGCGCTTAGAAGCCTGAGCTTCGACATCCGCAATTATCTCTTCGATAGTCTTGTGGTCACGACGAGCAGCACGAATGGCTTCTTGCATGATGACCTCTTTCACAAAGGCAGCCTGTTCACTAATCTTCATCTTAGCGATATCTGCCTTGAACTCGTCCAGCTCTTGTTGATCGAGATTCGTGAGGATAGCAAGTTGAATGATTAGTTCACCTAATTCAGGAACATCTACAGGAATGGATTCTGGAGGCATCTGCTCAGGGGTTCTAGTGATTTCCAACTTAGCATATGTATCGTTAAACAAGTCCGCGACCAAAGCTTGCCTACTTGCAGCTTCAGTAATTGGTTTTGGTACCTTACCCTTTCTGAGAGTCTTAATCATACCATTAATCTGGCGAAGTCGCTTCGGAACACTCCAGATTCGTACATATACAATTACAAAACCAGCAATGAGCAACAAGATGGGAACTAGGGTTGTTATTGCATTTGTCAGGAATATAGCTAATGGAGTTGGATTAGTAAGAATTCGCAGAGATACTGTCCATCCTGCAGCATTTGACAATGACAAAGAAATGACTAAATCTGAAATTCCAGAGGATGCACCAAATATGGGAGACGCTGCTGTATATTCGATGATGTAATAACCAGGCCTTGTTGGATCCTCATAAGGTTCATTTACACTCAGTAAATAGAGCTGTGTTGTTTCACTATCTAATGTGAAATTAGCTCCAGATATCAGAGTTCCTGGTGAGTGTCCAGGCCACATATCCTCGTAAATCACCACTAGACGTCCAGTTTGACCATAAAGTAGTATTTCTGAAGATTCGACAATGGTGAAGTTTGTTGGAAGTTCAATAATCCTTACACTGATATCAATTGATGAAAGTTCTCGATTAAGTAGCGCCACTCTAAAAGTGAGGGTATATGGAATTAGTTGAGGTGATGGCCCACCCACAGCGAGTTGTTCGAATAGCCATATGTCAGTCGTATCAAAAATGAAATAATAGTACCCATTTCCAATTTCAATTATATTGAAACTGGTTAAACCTCGAGTTGGACCAAAGATCTCATTGAGAGTGAGATTTCCACCGTGTAGCCCTCCAACAAATCCTTCTTGATCATTGGTATCGTTGTAAAAAATTGTAATATTTAGTGTGTCACCAAATGGCACAATAAGCATTCCTGGGTAGTTCACAGGATCAGAATTAATCTCAGGAGTGAGAATTTCCAATTCAGTGGGAACTTCAAGGATTTGTATCTCAATGCTAACGACTCCGTCCCGATGATTGTCTTTAGAGAATCTTGCGGTCAAGATGTGCTCTGTAGTACTAGCTCGGATTAGTGTTGTATTTAGATAAACAAGATATTCACCATCTCCAACATAAAGGAACGTAGTGTACTCAAAGCCTAATATCTCAAGCGTCATATTGGCTCCATCAATTCCTCTTCCGAAGGAATCGTCCCAGTATGTGAAATTAAGATATCCAGCCCAACCCCAATAATAGTTTCTAACTATCGGCGGAGAGAGTGATGTCTGAATTTGAGTTATGGCTACAGTAATGAAAGTGATAGATGATGCATATAATGACTCATTTAGCCAAGGAGTAGCCCTAATTGTTACAGGATAAATACCGTAACCTACTAGAGTTGTATCAAAAGTAACGACATATGTACCGTTACCATGACCGGTTCCGAGAGGTGTAAAATTCCCACTTATTCCAAGATCAGTAATAATCCATTGAACTGTCGCATTCCAGAATGGAATCTCACCTTCATCTGGGAGAATTAGATTCACTCTTAATTCTGTGGTTTGAGTATAAGCTAGAGTGATTTCATCAGGTGTTTCAATCAACTGAACCTCTGTAGCTGTTTGTTTAACAAGAAACTGGAACGAATATGTTGCGGGATCATAATTCGTCATGTATGCTATTAGTATAACTGTATAGTAGCCAGGAGCTCTTTTTGTTGCGGATTCGTTGTTTGAAGGAAGGACCACTGAGTAATAGCCAAGAGTTCCATTGCTAAATAAATTAAATTGAAAACCTTCAATTGATGCTGTTACTTCATTAACTTCACCAGCAGGAATTGCCTGACTGCTACCATCTTGAAGATACACAGTTATTGGAAGTTCTGCACCTCTAAAAACTTGGATTACTGGTATATTTGGATCCACTCCTATTAGAGAACTATCAAGAGGGGTTATTACAAGTGTAACGTAAGCAACTGCAGATTTGTAATTAGTAAGGTTCTCAATTGTAAAGCTAATGACATAAGTTCCGACATCTGCTAGTGATGCATCAATACTAACTTGATATATTCCTCCACCAAGAAAACCTCCGAGCCCTGTTGTTATACTTGCTTCTGTCCACGCCCATTTGATTTCAGCATCATCGATAAGGCTGCTATCAAGAAGGCTCATGTAGGTTAAAGTAATAGCTTCAGAATCACCAAACTCTATCTCCACTAATTCATCTACTGGAATGAGAATCGTATCGATTTTCGTGACAATACCAGTCATCTCTCTTGGTGCCAAATTAAGATAATACGGTGAAGCACCATCCCAACTTATGAGAAGATCGAAAGTGAATGTTCCAGGATTAATTAGACCAACAGAATCTATTCGTATTTTGAAAATACCAGTTCCTTCGTATGTAATCCAGAAATGTGTATCCTCTAACAATCCACCAGTACTTACATCAAAAGAGAATAATGTATGAAGATTGGTAATAGGTTTGTCTGAGTCTGCATCAAGCAAAGAGAAAGTCAAATTCAAATATTCCCCAAACGCTGCTTCTTGAGCCGGGAGTGGAGCGTAAGCCATATTGCGATTTCTTGTAGTTACTCTAACTATTGTAGCATCATTTGAATAATATGGAGAACCTCCAGGCCAAATAGCGTAAACAGTAACATTGTAGTTCGTTACTAGACCAATACTGAGAATAGTACTATTGATGGATATCGTAAAACTTGAACCAACTTTGGTGATTGTATAGTCAATCACTGTTGTTAACGGATCTCCATCAGACCAGATTTGAATATCTAATTCAGAAATATCAATGGGGATACCACTCCCTAAATCTCTGAAGAGAAAAGTGAAAGTAACATTGTCAAGGTATTTAGCCTCAGTTGGCGGATTAGTAATTTCGATATTTGTTTCACGCATAGTTACGTAGATGTTAACATCTGCTTCAGCATCGTTATGGTAAGGACTATCTCCAGTCCACAGAGCGTGGACTGTGATTTCTGTATAAGCTAGACCGTCAAGAGCAGACGTGTTCAATGAAATTAGATAATATCCGTTACCCAGATTAGTAGCAATGAAGTCAGTTCCTTCAACTAATGGAGTTGCACCATTGAAGATGGTTATCGAATTTGCATTTATACCAGTTGAAGCATCTGTATCTCTGTAGTAAATTCTGAATTCAGCAATTTCATTGTACGCGGTAGGATCAGGAGTATCAACTACAGAAAGTGTTGATGCACGATTTCGTAACTCAAAGAACACATAGGTGTCATCTGAACTGTAAAATGGAGATTGGGTGGCGTAAGTGGCTCTAATCAATAGCGAATACTCAACCCCAATTGTCAAACCAACTTGATCATAGGTTTCTATAGTTAGCTCATAATACTGAAATGCAGGTTTCCAGACGGAAGTGAAGGTCCAACTAGCATTGATGATCTCAAATGTTACATCAGAATCAATTACATCAAATGTGAGTCTGTCTTGGAAATCGATGATATACACGAGAGATGAATTGAAGGCAGCAGGACCAATGGGTTCTGCAGAGAGGAGAGTTGGTCGATTGAGCACATTAAGTGGTCGTTCAGAATTCACATCAGAAATGAAAAATTCACCGGTGGAAATGACAACTCTAAGGGTGTAAGAATCAGGATTTGGATAGTAGGTCGTGTTTAATTCGACGTTGTATTCTCCGCTCGTAATCCATGTTACAGTGTAGTGTGAACTTGGAATTGCAAATGCACCACTATAGAGTGTGACTGTCGCACCAGAAATACCAACAACTGGATCACCTGCAATATCGGTCCAATTCAGAAGGAATGTGACATTGTTGAGATATGCGGTAGGTGCAGGAGATTGATAGTCTAGGACAGTCTGACGTGAAGACACAGTAATGAAAACAGTATGGCCGGTTCGATTGTTGTAGTACGGAGATCCAAACCATTCCACATCAAGTGTAAACGATTTCTGACCAAGAGGAGCGCTAAATTGACTAGTGTCAAAGGAAATAGTGAAGCTATGTGTACCTGCGTTCCATGATATGCTATAGTCAACGAGACTCGGACTAATATGTAGAGACGAGTTGATATCTATTGGAACACTCGCACCTCCAGTTGCATCTTCAAATATGAACGAGAAGGTTGCATTCTCCCCATATGCTGTAGGCGAGGGAGGTACAACTGATAGAACTGTGTCGCGTGGTAGAATTCTGACTGAGATGACATCAAACCGGTTTGTGTAATATGGAGCGACGTTTGCAGTCCAGTTGATGTATACATTCATGTAAATTTGTCCTGTTGTCTCAAAAATTGTAGTCGAAAAAGAAATTGAATAGTTACCAGGTTGTGTTGCAGACCAATCAGTAATAGTGACTTGACCAGTTACAACAATATCACCTTGGAAACTGACATAGATATGCACATCATAAGTGTCATTGGTAATCCCTGCACCACCAACCTCGGCATAGTTGAAGATATAGCTCATACTATCGAGATATGGTGTTGGTTCAGAGGACTGCATCAATGTCAATTGCGAATCAATACCAATGATGTTGACTGAGGCAGTAGTCATCTTGTCCTCATATTGCTGAACAAGACCGTCCCAATTGAAGTAGATATCAATATTCTGAACTCCTTGGCTGAAAAGTGCTGCATCAATTTGGATCGTATAGAATCCGCCACCATCATTAACAAGTGTGTTAGCAATCCAATTAGTACCGTTCCAAACCGTGGATAATACGAGCGTATCAGTTTCGATACCTTGATTGTTATCCCAATCCCAGTATCTCAGTTCAATATGGATAATTCCATTATAGGCAGTTGGTTCTACGGCACTCACGAGATTGAAAATAGTGGTATGACTTCGAACTATGACTTCTATTTCACAATATCCGGGGTAATAATTCGGTCCGGCTACATCAAAATTAAACCAGACAACATATGTTTCTAGTGTATCAGATCCAGTTGTAGTGAAATTAACTTCCCAAGTTGTTCCGGTCCAGGTTATCAACACATTTCCAGAGGGTGTCCAGTTGTGAGTAACTGTAGCAGTACTAATCGGTATACCGTTATCTAAATCGTTGAAATCTATGGAGAAAATAATTGAATCCCCAACAGGCATGTCTAGAGAAATCAAAGACGGTTCTGCATCAGTATGAATTCTAGTAATTATTATTGTGATTGTCACGGTTTTTGGAGTATAACCATCAGCATCGGCATCAAGATCAATATAGTGAGTTCCGACACTTAGACCAGCTACATCGATGATGACATCGAACCAGCCACCTCCAAGATGTGTAGGGCTGATAGGAGCATCAGTTGATGTGATTTCTCCTGTTATGATACCTAGAGATCTGTCAAGGTCTTCATACAAGAGAGTAATTACTACATCATGTTCATATGGAGTAGAAACCGTGTAGATATTTGCAGTAAGATCACTTCGAGTTGGTCTGTATTCAAAAGTAATCACAAGGTGAGTTGAAGCATAGATAGAATTGGAAGGATCAACATATACAGTAATTGTGTAAGTTCCTTGAGGGAAGAATGATGCTGCAATTGTGAGATTGTATATTCCAAATCCAAAGTCATTAATTGTTGCTGGAAATGTATATGTCCCATTAGTTATTGTGAAATCACCAGCCAAGAGACCTGGAATAGAATCTCCATAGTTTGGTCCTATCTCACTTACGTTTAATCTAAGAGCAATGTAAAAATCATCACCATTCGGGAAGTTAAGATCGCTTGGTTCATTGTAAAGATACGATGCCATACTTCGTATTGTAATTTGGAAGTCATAGCTCGATGGATTCTCAAAGTTCCCACTCATCTCAACTGAAAGTGTTACTGTGTCTGTTCCAACTGACCAGCTACTTGTATCCAAGTTAACATCGAGATCTGATGGATTTAATTCCTGATGATTGGAATAGCTTGCAGGATCCAGTAGGAAGCTAGCCACATCTGTTGAGCTTAAAGTATCTCCAGTATCTAGATCTGTGATGACGATAGTTAGTGGTGTGTTGTTTCCATAAGGAGTAACCAAGTTACCAATAACAGTTATTGATGTAAGATGCTTTCTGATTTCGATTTGGAAGTCGTACGAAGTAGGATCGTCATAATCTGTGTTAGACATGACAACCGTGAGAGTAACATCATGCGAATCGACTATCCAATTATCAGTAATAAGAAGTATTTCAAAACTGGAAGGTGAATTAAATACTTGTGAACCGAAAGTGAAACTTGCAACATTACCAATATCGATTAATTCACCAGTAGCAAGGTCAATGAGTACGACTGTAAGAGAAGTATCGACGCCATATGGTGTAATAAGGTTACCAGAAACTGATGCGGCAGTGTAATGAGGTCGGAGAACAAATGTGATATTCGCACTTGCCATTTCGTACAAAGATCCAGGTATACTTGCATTCAGAATATACCAGTATGTACCGTTGGGCAAAGCTCCTGTCGGAATTGAAATATCATAAGATCCATCGGAATTGTCAACAAAGGAAACTGGTGAGTCATCACCAAAGGTTATTGTTGCACCAGCAAGAAAACTCCCGTCGTAAGAGTCACGATATATGAGTGTAGCATTGAAACTAGAACCAACATGTGTTTGAGTCACATCAGAATAATCTAGGACAGTATCATGAGTGAGGTCAATATAGAGTGTGGTCAAAGCATCTGTATAGTACAACAGACTTGATTGAATCGTAAGAGTCCATCTTATGTTGCGCTGTAGTTGTGATGTGTTTAAGCTAAGTCCATACAAACCTCCACCTTCATCATGTAATTGTAAATTGGTTTTTGAACCATAATTGGTCCAATTGGTTGTTACGACTGCTCCTTCAACACCACCAAGTGAAATGTCATCTGTCAATTCAACTTGAATATATAGTGTGTCGCCAATTGTAGCGCGTGTGATGTCATCACCGACTGCATCTGTTGGGGCTGTCAAACTCAATGATGATGATTGGTGAACAGTGAAAACTCTCTCATACATACCGACTCGATAATTGACAGAGCTTCCTGAGTCTTTGTAGAAAGCTGTAGCAATCCACGAACCAGCAAGTGCTGTGTTATTTACAATCTTCTCGATTTGTAGGTTGGGCGATGTTCTTTCAATCTCAGCACCAATAGAATAGAATGTTGATGGATCGTTAAGATTTGTCCATTCAGCTGCTCGCCATGCTCCAGATCTACCAGTAGCCAGAAACGATATACGAACCTCGTCCATAACACCATCAAACCAAGCAAGGTTTCCAGGTACTTGATCAATCAGACCTCCACCAATTCCCCAGTCTGCAGAGAAGGTAACATTGGCGGAATAAGAAGATCCAGAAGATGTGGAGTTGGTTTCATCAATTGCACGAATATATATTGTATTTGTTGATGAATCGCTGGAATCCATATAGCATGAAAAATACCACCACTGCCCAGCCTCCCAAGTTGTACGTTCAGTCCACCTGTACATTCGTGCATCATCGTTTTCAATCTTGAAAACAAGACTTCCACGAGGAATAGAGCTAGAATAATCAGAACCAACGAGGGCAATGTGCATATCGGTATTGCCGTCCAAATACTTGGTAAAGAGAAGCTGTGTTGTTGCTGAGGAAGGATTATGGGAAGAATCTAGCTTGAACCAACCTGAGATTTCCAAATCTCCAGACGGTTCGAGTGATTGTGATGACGAGATGATAACTTGGTCGTTTGAACCATCAAAATGTTGTCCATACCCTGTTATGCCAGTATCATTATAATTTCCATCCTGTGTGCCATCATAACTTCCAGATGTCGAATCAAAATGAGTTGCGGATGATTGACCAGCTGTTGTATCCTCATCAAGGTGCCAAACTGCTGAAAAGCTTTCAGTCCAAACATCTGCGGGATTTTCCATATTACCAAGTAGAGGGTTACCATAATACATTGAGATAACCGTGTTTGTTGATCCTGTGAGATTGGTTTTTACCCATGCAATAAGATGTCCTGTTCCTTGGTCAAACAGTTCTATTTGATGTGATAGAATATTACCGTTGGAAACGAACATAATGTCGTCAGCATCATTCTGAACATTAGTTTCAAGAATTGAATCAGTAATATCAATCATCACAGGGAAGTTATTCACATCAAGGGTCAAATGGCGGTTTCTATTGATGGTGAAGTCCTTTCTGTACTTCATAGATTGTATTGCATGAATTGGATTTGGATTACTTGTTGTAGTATTAGTACCAGAGAACCATTCAGTTCCTGTCGGATCAGTAAGAATGAACTCAGTACTTGCACCGGTTATCCATGTACTTGTTGCTCTATACAGCATTTCATCATTCAGACCGAATGAAGCAGTTGTTGATAAGCCAATACTACTATTTCCTAACTTAAGATCAAAAAGATGGTTCATTGCTGTGAACTCAAGCTTCCAAACTCCATAGGTTGTAACTGCGGACTCACTAACTTGGACTATTCCAGTTTCATACCACCAATCAGTGAGATAAGACTGCTCAACACCAACAGGGTTAGTTAACGAAATCGGTGTCCATTCAGTTTCATTATAATCAACTGTGAAACTTAGACTCTCAATTTCCGCAGGTGGTGAAACAAGGACATATGCGGTCCATAGAACAGAACTTGCATTAGAAACAGAATAAGATGTTCCGGGTGTGAATTCAGAAGAGAGCGTAGTGGAGGAATCAGCCCATGCAGAAGTATTAGTAAAAGTACCAGTGAATGATACTGGTAAAGGAAACCCTATTCCAACATACGTACCACCAGCCTCTGAGGTTTGGTTCCAATCTGTTGGTGATTCTATCAAAGATGTATCTGCCGTAGGATTGTAAGATCCAGATAGGTCAACTAGACTGAAAACGAACAATGTAATCAGGACTATGGTAAGAACTCTGCTTCTCCTCATGGGTAACACACCGCCGAAACTCCGTACTTTTCATTTTGCATTAAAATGACTATATACGCTACGGCATCTCCCAACAATGCCCTCTATATATCAATTGATTTTGTTCAAACAGTTTCCTATATACGTCCAACATGTCTTTTTTTCGTAAGTCCTAGTAATCCATTAATAATCGAATTTCAGACATCAAGATGTAATGAGATTTGGAGGCGAAAAAGCGAAAATCCTTCCAATCCAGCGAATCATTACAGTCACAATTAATTGTTATAGACATTTTGAATGAAAAGACTGTCAAGAGGAATAGTATACTTGAGAGTATACACCAGATGAGGAGACCATTTCAACCATGAGGCACAGAACCGTCATAAGTTTAGTTCTAGTAGTGATATTCATTTCGCCAATGCTAAGTAATAATGGCACATTTTTATCAAATGACAATAATTATTCTGGGATTCCAGAAAGTATGACCAATTACGTGAATAGTGCAGACCCATATTCGGGAACTGGTCCTTCACTCCCGGTCTCGTTAACTGGTATAGCAACAGATAGATTGGGAGGTAGTCTCCAAATCGATGCCTCAACCTCAGATATTCATACAATAACATTGGATGACGGATGGACAGGCTCAAACTTACAGACAACAATCGACTCATTATCTGTAGACATTTCAGATGTGTTGGTGAATCCTTCATTGGATTCCTATCATCCAGAAAAGTGGTTTGTCGGTTCAACATCAAACTATGCGGACGATGTATATGTTCCTGATGGTTGGACAATCGTTAAGGATGTCGTTGATTACGATTCTCTGCATCCCCTACACGGCATGTACGAATTAGATAGTGATTCGAATGGAAAAGATGGCACTCGAGGGATCTATATTGAAGCACAGCTGACATCAGGTTATGTTGCAGACCCCAATGATGAAATGTACATGAGCCAGTTGGTGTCAATGCCCTATAGAGAGCTCTACTCTGCTCAGATCACTTTTGATTACAGAGTATCATCATCATCGGATATGGATGACAAGATACACCTCTTCATCAGACTTGCTGGAAGTACAACTAAGTTCAACGTATTTGAGTCCGGTGATACAACTGACACTTGGTTAACCGCTAGCGTAACAATTCAGGCATCTTCGATGACTGATCTGGCCACCAAGGTTATGCTTTTCGATATTGGTTTTGCGACTGATGAGAGTGGAGTACTTGGAGTGACATCAAACGCCTATGCCTACTTGGATAATGTACAGTTGGACCTTGTTGTTCGACCATTTCCAGAGCAAATCGACCTCAAAGTTAATGGAACTGCAGTCGTAGGCTCTATCTCAGACAGCATCTATCAGTATGAACCGGACGATGACACACGAGATGCTTGGGACCTTGAAGGTTCGGGATTGAATCTCAATGGAAATCCATATGAATCAGGTGATGCAGATCTGTTTATGGGAGTCTATTCGGCATCAGATTGGACTGCCGCCACAACCCACCAGTCAGGTATCCAATTTCCGGTTGACATTCCACAAGGTGCAGTTATCACGTCTGCATATCTTGAAGTTGAACCAATCGCAACAGATGGAAATCCTACTATGAGAATTTATGTTTCAGGGTTCAATTCAAGTGGTGGGAACATTATAGGGTTCACACCCGGTCTCCCACAGCTTGAAGATCGGTTGACTTGGGTGGAAACAAGCATTGATTGGGACGCACGCACTTGGGATTCAAGTGTTCGAATCAGACATAGATCCCCAGAGATTGCCCCATTGATACAGAATATTGTTTCAGATGTAAATTGGACAACAGGAAATTACGTCTGCATAATGCTTGATTATTTGTGGTCGAGCGCATCGACATCTACGAATAGTTTCAAAGGTGCTTATGGGTCAACCTATTCGGAGGATGAGTTCCCGAGATTATTTGTAGAATATATGATACCGCTCCCCGAAGACACAGTATATTTCATGCAGTATGAAAAGGATATCACAATCGATTCGTCGATGACTAGTGCTATACTCAATGACTTCCCAGTGTTGATAGAAATCACCGATTCCGATCTAGCAGCAGATGCTCAAGCAGATGGTGACGATATCATATTCAAGATTGATGGGGAAGCAGTAGATTTTGAAATTGAATATTTTGACCAAGCATCAGGTAATCTTACTGCATGGGTAAAGGTACCAACACTCTATGCTACGCGAGATACGGTCATAACAATGGCATATGGGAACCCAAATTCAGGACCTTCAAGTTCTGCAAAAGCTTGGGATGACTTTGAAACTGTGCACCATCTTGCAGATGACCCTTCAGGAACTGTCTATGATAGCACTGCCAACAATTACGATGGTACATCCTTCGGAGGGATGACCTCAGGAAATCTTGTTTCGGGGATTGCAGGAGAAGGTATCAATTTTGATTATGACTTCGGTACAGTAGCAAATTCAGACATGATCAATATTGGTCAGATTTTCACAGATGACTGGTCATCCTTTACTGTGAGTTTGTGGGTCTACATGGACATTGCTGATGACGTCCGGGTATTTTCAAAATCATCATCAACAAATCCACTTTATCACATCTTAACAACGCGACTTGCGGCGCAGACACTTAATGTCAGATTATGGACAGATGAGGCTACTGGTTCCAATCATGCGGCAAATACATCTTTTGCCTTAAGTAATTGGCAACACCTTGTCTGGAGTTGGGATGCATCAAGCAGTACTGTTCTTGGTTTCATGAATGGTGTTGCAATATTAAGTGAGAGCCATACTGGAAATGATTTGCAAGATAGCAATGATGTTTTCGTGATTGCAAATAATAACATGGAAACAAGTGCTTCGGAGGAAAGATTCTTTGATGGTATCCTCGACGAGATACGATTGACTCAGAGTCTCAGAAGTGCAGATTGGATTGCAGCAGAATTCAACAACCAAAATGACCCATCTTCATATCTAAGTGTAGGTTCAGAGAGAACACTACAAAGCTCATGGACCGATACTGAATCAACAACCGTAAGATTCAGTACAACTTCAAGTACACCAGTTGATATTTTCCCAATCGTCACAATGGACATTAGTGCTGGTGGACAGACCCTCGATGAGAATATGGAAGAGGGGACTTCATTCTATGTAGCAAATGATACAGTTGTCGAATGGACTGCTAACGTTCTTGTTTCACCACCACCAGATGCAGATTCACTCAATGTGGTTGTAGATTACCCGTTCACTGAATGGAAACCTCTCACTGTTACAAATCCAATTGGTCAAGTGAAAACTTATGGTTCAGATTGGACATTTCATGATGGATCGGTTATAGTCTATGCAGATGCTGTGGATATTTGGGGGGTCTGGACCATTGAGTTCGAGAGCTGGAATTATGTCTATGACATGAAATTAGGTCCGACTGATGAGTCGGATTATGATACATATTCATTCAATGTTAATGACGATGCAGAATTTAAAATATCATCTCCGTGGATCGAGAATGCACGTGCTGGGTTAGTTCTCACAGATCCAGACGGAAACATATGGCATACAGCCTTTGCCACAACTGGAACTCCCGGAACAACTTGGGACATTCCTTCATTCAGTTATCGTATGCAGCTTTCTGTGCCTGCAGCTCAAGTAGATGCAGATGTTACAAACTTCCCATTGCTCGTCAGTTTCGCTGATTCTGATTTTCAGACAGATGTACAAGCAGATGGTGATGATTTTGTCTTTGTGCAAAATAACGAGGTTCTAGCACATGAAATCGATCGATTTGAACCTATCACGGGTCGATTGGTTGCATGGGTTCGAGCAAATCTCTCAAGCACTGTTGACAATACACTCTGGTTGTACTATGGAAATCCGGTAATTGGATCAACTGAATCCCCAGAAACATTATGGTCGAATGGTTATGAAGCAGTTTGGCTCTTGAACGAGGATGTCACAAATGAGGGCTCGGGAGGACTTCACATCGATTCAACATCTAACGGGTATATTGGAACTCAGGATGGCAACTCTCTCACATCAGGCATTGCTAATGGGTATGGACAGAGTTTTGATGGCAATGACTGGATAACAATCGATTCTACTGAGAGTCTTCAACCAGCTGGAGATGTGACAATATCTGGATGGTTTTATCTCGATAGTGCATGGAGTGCTGCATCCACACCTTCACAGTTAATTGTGTCAAAATATCTTGATGGGGATACAAACTTCCATATCGCGTTGGTCGGGTCAGACTATACCGAATCAGGAGTAGCAGCAGGTTCCCTTGCATTTGGCTTTGAAAACAATCTTGGCGAGTACACCAAATGGACAACACGTGTCAGTTGGGCTGCTGGTTGGTATCACTTTGCTTGCGTCATGGATGCGGACACACCAGCAAACAACAAGATCTACATCAATGGTGCTGATAATACAGATGCAGGATCTGCAGGTGGTGCTTCATCAGTTAGCTTAGCATTCGATGCAGATTGGGGAATTGGAGGAAGGTACGTTGAAACATCTGAATTCCCGACAGGAGAAGCCTTCCACACCGGTTCAATTGATGAAATTAGGATTGCAACTACTCCCAGAGCAGCAGGTTGGTTTGCAGTTGAATATGATACAAGTGCCAATTTTGGATCCTTTGTTGATTCAAGTGCTGCAGAAGAAACCAGAACTTCACCTGAACATACAATTAGCAAAGTCATAGATTCTACTGCTCCAGCTGGACTTTGGACAGCTTCATTTTACTACAATGACACTGGCGCAGCGGTTTCATACAAGACAGGACTCTACGAGAGGAATTTCATTGTAAAACATGATAGTTCGCTATCATTGATCAATCCAGCGGATGCCGTGGGTGATAAGACAGCTTACAAGGTTGCAGGAGATATTTTGTATGTAGAAGTAGAACTTACTGATGATATCGGCGCTGGCAAAATAACTGGCGCAGCTGTCACGATGAACTGGTCAGTTTCAGGAACACCAACTGAATTGACTCTCAATGATATAGGAAATGGCAGGTATGGAATATCTGTGGACACAGCAGATCTAGGAGATGCTGGACAGTATAGGATCAACATCGAATCATATCATCAATTCTACAACAATGCAACTGATTATTTCGATTTGGAATTATATCATGCAACAGAACTCGATTTCACAGATGTAGATAGTACCCCGGTAGGCTTTGAGTTTACAGCGACCTTGATTTTCAATGACACTTATGATGGAACTCCAATAACTGGAGCAACCATCACATTCGAAAATGGTACAGCAGTCAATGTTGTAGCAGAAGGAGCAGGTAGATACAACATCTCACTGAACACAGGCAGTTTGAGTTATGGAGACCATGTATTTGTCTTCAAAGCGACAAAGGCAGGAGCTTACTTGGAAGAAGGTTCTGTCACTATTACATTTACTCTTCGAAAACACTTCACCTCTGTTTCAGTTATTGGAGATTTAGTTACACCATATGGAGATACAACTGAGCTTACAATTGTAATCACAGATACTGACACTGGTGCTATACTAAGCGCATCAGATGTATCCAGTTTCTTACTGGACCCAGCAAGTTATGGAAATACTGCAGAGGCTAGTCCAGCAGATCTCATCGTTGACTTGGACACAAGTGCATGGTCAGTTGGAACAGATACAGTTACACTTTCTGTCGTAATGACTGGAAATTACTTCAGTCCCTCAAATTACCTTTTTGATATTCAGATTAGGAATCACTATACATCCGTCACAGTTATTGGTGATTTAATTAGTCCATATGGAACTACTACATCTCTTACAATTGTAATCACAGATACTGACACGGGGGCTACACTTAGCTCATCTGATG